>Ga0315542_1001074_pt1 | contig 17252 bp, 14 predicted proteins | sample SalMarSW160120MG_FD_202541 | JGI IMG/M metagenome (GOLD analysis project Ga0315542, IMG submission 202541) | Salt marsh sediment microbial communities from the Plum Island Ecosystem LTER, Massachusetts, United States - Salt Marsh Sediment SW1601-20 ...
AGATCATCCTGCCAGAGGCTGCGCTCCTGCATCATGGACCTGATGAACTCCGGGCTCAGACCTGAAAGAGAGGCGGATCTCATGTCGCCAAACCCCTCGTATTTTGGTTCAAGAGACTTGATCAAGTCCCACTGGCTTATTTTGCCGACGATCCTTTTTTGCTTGTTGTAGATAAGAATCGCGCGGTGCCGGTAGCGGGTCTTGTCAAACTCCCTCTGGGCCTTCCCCAGCGCCAGCACCGCCTCAAAAACACTGGCGTCCTCGGGAACGGTCGGATATTCTTCAAGGGGGACCATCAGGTCCTTTACAGTCATTTTTTTCATAACAAACCTCCTAATTTTTCTACACTTTGACCATTTTCCTGGTCGCAACTTTCTCAATTTTTCTGATAAGATCCTCTATATGGGATGGCTTTTCGAGCACCTCTTCCGCGCCGGACAGCATGGCGCGAATTCCTTTTTCCGCAGTTGCATACCCCGTAAGGAGAATGACGTGAATATCAGGGTTGTTTTCCTTCAACAGCTTGAGCGTCTCAAGTCCGTCCATTTCCGGCATGTTGAGATCAAGAACAATGACGTCAAAGGCCTTTTCCCGGACCATTTGAACGGCCCTTTTCGCTGAGACAGCCGTTTCAATATCAAACCCCCGGATACGCATTCGCTCACCGAGGCCCTCAACAAAATCCTTCTCATCATCAACAAGCAAAATCCTTTTCCCAGGCAAAGCGGATATCTCCCGTATCAATAATCATATCTCCACGCGCAAAGGCCCGCCGCATGCGCCTTCATCCATCGATGGATTCCGGCAGGATAAGAACAATCTCTCCGCTATCCTGCTGTACCCTCACCTGCCCGTTCAGGACATCCGCCAGAGCGTTCTCCACGTCCGAAGGAAACAGCGCCTGAGAGGGTTTCCCGATCAGGCCCGTGGGCAGTTTGAATCTGATTCGAGCCCCTCCCTCGGTCTTATCCGGGGTTATCTCCACGGTGCTGTTCGGACCGCTCACGGCCATGGCAAAATCAAGGCAGCGCCAGATCATGTGGTGAGCAAGAAAGGGGGTTGTGGTAATGGTAAGCGGCATCGCAGCGGGCATCACTGTCAGTGTTATCTCTTTCATTGATGCAAGCCTTTTCGAGAGGGTCGTCATGAATGCGAGGAGTTCGCCCACATCTATTCTTTTCCTCGGCTCGTCGACGCTGTGCGCGAACGTATTCATATTTTTTACGATCCCGTCGGCCCTCTGAACCTGCCCCTGGATTTTTCTGGCAAAGGACTTTATCCTTTCCGGATCCATAGGCAGGCCCTTCTCAGCCATCCGGGTAAAGTCCTCCATGAGCCCGGCATTCTCGTTGATGATGGCCAGCACGTTTTTTATCTCGTGGGAGATGGATGCGTTCATCTTTCCCATGAATTGAAAGCCGTCGTTGCAGATAATCTCCCATTGATGGTTCATTTCCCGCTCCTCATTTTTTCAGGGCTTCCTTCATTTTTCTGATCAGCTCTTCAATATCCACGGGCTTCACGAGATAGTATTCCGCGCCTGCCGCTTCAGAGCCTGCCCGAAAATCCTCTTCCGATCCGTGTCCGGTCATGAAGATAAATTTCATGTCCGGATATTTCCCGGCCATCATCTTTCTGAGTTCAAGACCCCCGATTTTCGGCATCTTGATGTCCACCACGGCGATATCGTACGGGGTCTCTTCAATCTTTTTGAGGGCGTCCTTTCCGCTGCACGCCCAATCCGCGTCAATTCCTCTGAATGACAGTCTTTCGGCGAGGGTGGAGACCAGTTCCTCTTCATCGTCTATCAGTAATATCCGCATACGTTGTTTCCTTCCTTTCTCTCCATCCTGACAGGGAGCGTAACTGAAAACGTGGTTCCCTTGCCCGTGGTGCTTTCAACGGTTATGGTGCCGCCCAGTTCCCGAACAAAATTTGCAGTCAGGGACAGTCCGAGTCCGGTGCCCCCCTTCTTGGTCTTTGTGGAGAAAAACGGTTCGAATATACGCTCCAGATCTTCTTTGGGAATGCCGCACCCATCGTCAGTGACGGTCACCAGAACGCTGTTTGTATCTTTCCGCCGTATTTGAATCGCCAGATGTCCACCGTCCTCCATGGCTGAACAGGCGTTGTTGAACAGGTTCAGAAATATTTCCTGGAGCTTTCCCCGGTCACTTTCAATCCTGGGAATATGTTCCGGGGCCTCGGTGGAGATCGCGATAGATCTGTATTCCGCCTCCTTTTCAAAAAAAGTCAACACCTCCTCAATCAGCTCTTTCAGCTCAATGGGCTGAATACTTATCTCCGATTGCCTTGAAAAGCTGAGGAGCCGCTTGGTGATCGTGCCGGCCCTCTTCACGGATGAAAGGACGGCATCAACGAGGCCGAGGAGCCTGTCGCCACCCGCAGGGGTTTTTTTGAACGTGAGCAGGTCCTTGATCAGACCGGCCTTTTCATTGATGATGGCGAGCGGGTTGTTGATTTCATGGGCCACTCCGGCGGCAAGGCGGCCGATGGAGGCCATCTTGTTGGAATATTCCACCTGGTGAAGGGTCGCTATCCGGGCCTGATCTGCCACATAGATTTTGTTTACCAGATAGGTTGCCATTCCCACCACAACGCCAAGGATGACGATAATGCTTACGGTCAGGAAAAATATGAGTTTGATCCGGGTTTCGTACCAGGACTTCATCAGTTCCCGCTCGTGTTTGACCACCATGAGAATAAACGGTGTATCGGAGATGTAGCGGTACCCGATGATAACCGGATCGTTATGAGCGTTCTTGCCCTCGAATACCCTCGTTTTCGGAGCATATTCCGGGACGGGCAGAGATAGTTTCTGCAGGACCTTGCCATGATAGAGGGAGGGGGTCTGAAGGGTACCTTCCCGGTTGATCATGAATATATCACCCTTCCCGGCAAGTTCAAAACCTGACAGGAGATCGTCAAGGACACCGGTGTCAAGGGTTGTTCTGACCACATAGAAAAATCCGTTGGGGAGAATGCGCTTGATCGCGATGACGATGTGCGGAACCTGCCTGAAACCCAGAAAGACGTTACTGATGTAGACGCCCCGCTTGCATACCTCCTGGTACCAGTCCTGTTCGCTGTAATTCTTCCCCAGCAGGTTGTATGGCCCGACGTAGTTTCTCTGATTGCCCAGCGGGTCAATAAGGCCGATGTCGGTGATACCGCCGAAGCTGATTTTCAGGTTCTGCAGGATATTATTGAGGACACCGGGCTCATTCAGCGTCTTGAAGTTATATTCCTTGACGACAAAATCCAGAGCAGCCCTGCGCTGTGTGAAGAAAAAGGAAATGCTTCGGCGGGTATTGGAAACAAGACGGGCGGTTCGAAGGAGGTTCTCGGACGCAATGGACCTCTGCGTCACGTGGTAGTCGACGACGGCAAGGGCAATGAGCGGGATAAACGCCACCCCGGCCGTAAGAAAGACGGTCAATTCCCACATGCGGTGGAAGTTGAACAGCTTCTCGCGGGGACCCGCGGCCACGTCCCGGTAATCCCAGAAGTCCGGTTTCAGTTTTTCAATGAAAGACATGCGTACCCATATCCTCGCCGGTCGGTACGGCTCTATGGTTTCTGCCTTCCGGTCCGCACCTTCTCGTTGGCCTTTTTCAGCGTTTCGCTCAGCAGGTCGATATCCACCGGCTTCTGCAGATAGGCAAAGGCCCCCAGTTCCATGCACACTTTTCGGTCTTCCTCCGAGCCATGGCCGGTCAGAATGATCACCTCAATGTTTGGATTGGATTTTTTGACCCGTCGCAGGACCTCAATGCCGTCAATACCCGGCATCCGGAGGTCCAGGATCATGACGTCCGGTTCATCGCTTTCAATCAGATCCAGGGCGGACCGGCCATCGTAGGCCACGACCGATCCCATGTCGCGCATGAGGAGTCGCTCAGAGAGCGTTGTCACGAATTCCCGTTCATCATCAACAAGCAGGATCCTGGACGGCATCTCGAAATCGTACTTTCGATAGATGTCCGTCTGGTAAAAGTCTTTTCCCACCTTTGTATTTACTGCCTTGACGCCGTCCATCTTCTCCGCAATCGACTTGATTTCCTGTTCCAGCTTCCCCAGCGCGAGTACGTGCTTGTTAATGGTGACGGTAACATCGCCGTCCTCTGCCGATACGAGGAGTTGGTGTCCCTGTTTTACCAGTGCCGCTTCCACAGTGGCGGCCAGGAGGAAATCCTCAACGGACTTTCGTGATGCAGCGGTGGTCTGCAGGATATCCTTGCCGAGGTTTTCCTCAATGAGTGACGCAGCCTCCTCCACCGTCGTTTTATCCATGGGGATGATGATGTCATAGAGGGAAGGCTCCCAGGGGTCGTCCACATCCCGTAAGCCGTTCACCCAGGAGGCTCTTTCCTCATCCTGCTTATGGATCAGCTTCGTGGCCTCTCTGGAGGACAGCCCCCGGCTTTCAGCGGCCTCGGAAATCCTGAATTTCATATCCGCAATGAGGCACACGCGAAGGACATGATTCATCGCCACCGGAATGAACTGGGTTGAAAAGCCCGTGAAGATCAGGTTGTCCCGGGAGAGTTTTTGCGCCAGGGCCAGCCGCAGGTAGGAAATGGATCGCTCCTTTTCATGGGTGAATTTGTTAAAGACGGACGTTTTGTTTGTGAAAACGCGTTCGATCCTGTTTGTCGGCGTTCCCGAGAACCCATGGACATCCGAGACCAGGTCATCATCCATGATGAGTGTGTATCCTGTCCGGGTGACCAGTTCCTGGAGTACTTGTTCCATCCGGCAGAAGCTTCCGCTGAATATGGATATAACAGGCATTTCATTCCTCCTCATTCTATAAATCAGGTTTTCAAATGCAGCGTGTATTGAACCTGATCACCGCGGCCCGGAACACCTCATTACGAAAGTCCGTGAGACATGCGGGCTAGCGAGAACCCCTCAGACCTTGTGCTTCCTCTTCCAGACTACAGCAGGTCAGGAGGGGGCATTTTTCCTCCAGAGCCTCAGCGTGGCTGTACGTATAGTTGGCGCTGATGGCGCTTTCCATTGTGGGATACAGGTGATCTTCCCCAATTCTTTCGAGAAAATGGGTTCGCTTCAATACCTTCATCACCGATTCGTTTACCCCGCTCAACGAAATATCGATATTCGCGCTTCTGACCCTGTCTACCAGCAGAGACAGTGCCTCCTCACCTGAGGCATCCATATCATTGATGCCGTTGGATACGATGACGATGTGCTTCAGGCGCGGCTTCGTACGCATAAGTTCCGTGACCCGGTCTTCCAGATAACTTGCGTTGGCGAAAAAGAGTGGGCCGTCAAACCGGACCAGGGCCATGTATTCACATTCCTTGAGTCCGAATGCACCCGCTTCACGCAGGGACATGTCTTCCCGCCTGGAAAGCGACGCGACCTTGGGCCGCATGCTCTTGTACAGGAAGACCAGCAGGGAGAGGACGACACCCACCTCTATTCCTTTTTCCAGGTGGGGAGCAAAAGCCAGGGTCAGGAGAAAGGAGATGATCGCAATGGCCCCGTCATACCACTGAGCCTTCCATGCATGGATAAAACCAGAGACATTCACCAGCCCGATGACGGCCATCATGATCACCGCAGCCAGGACCGACTGGGGCAGGTGATAGAGAAGCGGCGTGAAAAACATGAGCACAATGACCACCATCAGGCTGGTAAAAACGCTGGAAAGACCGGTCATGGCCCCTGCCTGGAGGTTGACTGCGGAACGTGAAAAGGAACCGGAGACAGGATAGCTTTTCCCGAACGAACCAAGGATATTGGCCAGCCCCTGTCCGATGAGTTCCTGGTTCGGGTCAAGTCTCTGGCCCGTCTTGGCCGCCATGGCTTTGGCAATGGAAATGGCCTCCATGAACCCCAGGAGCGATATGATAGCGGCAAATGGAAACAGGTGCAGCATGATGCCGAGATTCAAACGCGGCATGGTAAGGGCGGGAAGACCCTTGGGAATATGCCCGACAACCGCTCCACCACCGGTCATCTGCAGCTTGTCGGTGTTCAATGTGCTGTTTGCCACCTTGATTCGCCAGGTCCTCCCGTCGTTCCGGGCCTGGGCAGGCAGTTCGTCCGGCAGGTAGAACCTGAGTGTTCCGTCTTCCTGCTGAACGCCTTTGAACAGGAAGTCCCTGATCTCTTTTCTGAAGATGTGGGCGTCAAACTTCAGGTCCTCAATTTTCATGGCCACCATGTCCAATCGGTGCTTGGCATCGAGGATCGCTTCGGGATCGCCCTTTTTTTTCGCCTCCTCCAGTTCCCTGCCGGCCCGAGTGCGTTCCTCGGCGAGGAGCGGAAGAGCCGTGACCACCCTGTTGAAATTGGTGACGGCTTCCCTGGCCGTGGGAGATTGAATGGACTGCAGACGGACCTGAACGTTGTGATCAAATCCGGTCGCCCAGGAAATGATGGTCGTCACAGCGACCGCTGCAAGGACATTGGGGATCCTCGGCGAGATGCGTTTGAGTCCGTACATGATGGCAAACGCCAGCGCCCCCATAAGGAGCGTCGGCCAGTGGGTGTAATAGAAAGCAGCCAGTATGACCCGCCAGATGGTCTCGTAGTGATGATGCGCTTTGTCCACATAGACCCCGAACATCTTTGACAGCTGAGAAGAGGCGATGATCAGGGCGGCGGCATTTGTAAAACCGTTCACCACGGGATGGGAAAGAAAGTTGACCACAAGGCCCAGGCGCAGGATGCCCAGAGAGAACTGAAAAAGCCCCACCATGAGCGCAAGCAGAACGGCATAGATGATATATCCCTCACTTCCTGCGGTTGCCAGCGGTTCAAGTGAGGCCGAGGTCATGAGGGATACCACCGCCACGGGACCCGTGGCCAGCTGGCGGCTTGAACCGAAGAGAGAGGCGATCATGGGCGGGAGAAAAGAGGCATACAAGCCGTAATAGGCCGGCAGCCCTGCAAGCTGCGCATAGGCCATTGACTGGGGGATCAGCACAAGCGCAACCGTGAGCCCTGAAACAGCGTCAATTCGAAAACTCGCGAACGTGTAATTCCTGAACCAGCCGATAAAGGGAAAAACCTTAGACAGCATATCAACTACTCCCGGAGCTAGATTTTATCGCATTGCAGTATCCGTTTGCATGAATCGATCAAATCTTCATACAGCGCAGTGGCATCATAGAGATTATAGTTCTTGAACCGTACCAGTCCTTCAACCATTGTGAAGATCAGGAGGGCGGTTTTCCTCGCGGGCATTTTTCGGATAGATCCGTCTTCCTGCCCGCGGACAACCGCCTGTTCGAAACAATCAACAAGACAGTTGTAAATGGTCTCAAGATGTTCGCGGCAGACCTGATTTTTCTCAGCGAGGTGATACGGGTAGTGCCGTTGGAGGAGAAGAAAAGAATCCTCCATTTTTACTGCGAGGTAGAGGTAAAAGGAAATAACGCCTTCCATCATCTCAAGACCGTTGGCGAACTGCCGTTCTCCGAAATATTGTTCGAATTCGCCGGTGATTTCTCTTCTCGCATTCTCAAGGATTGCAAGGAATATGTCGTCCTTGCTCTTGAAATGATAGAAAATGGTTCCTTCGGCAGCGCCCGTTACCTTGCTGAGCTCCGTCATTGGGGTATCCTTGAACCCCTTTTCCGCAAAGAGACGCAAGGCTGCTTTTAAGATATCGCTTCTTTTTGACATTGCGGATTCCGTGAATCGATAAAACCGACTGAGTACTCGACCGACAACAAACTATCCTATAGGTTGGACCCTTGTCAAGAGGAAAACGGAGGGAAAAGAGGAGGCTTGACAGGGGCCGGTGTTCTCAACTAAAAGAGAGCAATGATGCGGGATATGCACCTGGAAAAACGTCGCCTTTTGAGTTCGTGGCAAGCAGGGGTTCCATTGGTCGTGGAATGATGGACGGATTATCTGGAAAAGAAAAAGGTCGGCACCACCTCCGGATACGGCAATTAATACTCCGATCGCCTGCCAGGTTTTCCATCCTTGCCTTTGCGGTGCTGATCTGTGTGGGGACCCTGCTGCTTGTTCTGCCTGCTGCTTCCACCGGAAAAGGCGTTGGCCTGATCGATGCCCTGTTTACGGCCACGTCCGCGAGCTGCGTCACAGGCCTCGTGGTGCTGGATACCGGAAAGGACTTCACCGCCTTTGGCCAAAGCGTCATCCTCCTTCTTATCCAGGTAGGAGGGCTGGGCATCATGACTCTTTCTACCCTTTTCCTCCTTCTGGCAGGCAAACGGACATCCCTCGTGAGTCGGCTTGTCATTAAGGATGCGCTGACTGACGGAAAGGAACGGAGCCTCCCGTCCCTCCTGAAGGACGTGCTGCTCTTTACCGTGGGAATAGAAGGAATAGGGGCGCTGCTGCTCTGTGTCCGCCTGCTTCCCGGTCGCAGTGTTCCGGAGGCCGTATATCTGTCGGTATTTCACTCCATCAGTGCATTCTGCAATGCCGGATTTTCGATCTTTTCCGACAGCCTCATGCATTACCGGGAAGATTGGCTCGTGAGTCTTACCATTTGTTTCCTGATTATCAGCGGGGGATTGGGTTTCCTGGTATTATCCGAGCTTAAGCGGAAAAAACCGATAAAACGCCGTACCTGGACACGAATGAGCCTCCATTCCAAGATTGTCCTGCTCACCACGGGCATTCTGCTCCTGACCGGCACATTCCTTCTGATCTGTATGGAATGGGATAACACGCTGTACGGACTGTCTATTCCGGGGAAGTTCCTGGCGGCGTTTTTTCAGTCTGTTACCGCAAGGACCGCCGGCTTCAACACCCTTCCCATAGGGGCCATGGCGAATGAAACCCTGTTTTTCATGATTCTGCTCATGTTTATCGGCGCCTCTCCCGGTTCGTGCGGCGGAGGCATCAAGACAACCTCTCTTGCGAGCCTGATTGCCCTGGGTATCTCCAGGGTTCGTGGAAAAGAGCGGACGCACTGCTTTAAGCGGACGGTCGCCGAAAGCGCCACCGGGAAGGCTATCAGCATCGTTATGGTCAGTGGGATTGTCGTGATCCTTGCGACGATGGCTCTTCTCATGTCTGAGTTGGGCGAAATGTCTCATGTGGCGAGCAGGGGAAGATTTCTTGAACTGCTCTTTGAGGTGGTGAGCGCCTTCGGGACCGTCGGCCTTTCGACGGGAGCGACCCCCGGTTTATCCCAGACGGGAAAGGTGATTATTGTCATGGTCATGTTCATCGGCAGGTTAGGTCCTCTTGTGATTGCCATGGCCATGAGCCGAGAGGCCGCCCCCCGGTACTATTACGCTGAAGAAGCCATTATGATAGGATGATGAGGCGGTTGAACAATCGAGAGCAGACTTTCAGAGGAGATCTGCTGACGTGCCTTTCCGGGACCATCAAGACAAATTTGAGGAGTAGGTCATGCAACAATTCGCAATTATCGGGCTGGGGAATTTCGGGTATTATCTGGCCTCCTTTCTGTATGAAAAAGGGCACGAGGTCCTGGCTATAGACAAGGATCACGACCGGGTGCAGGAAATCAAGGATTACGTGAGTCAGGCGGTGGTAGCGGATGCTACGGACAGGGCTGCGCTGGAGTCGCTCGGGCTGAGCCACATGAATGCCGCTGTCGTTTCCATAGGGTCTGTCCTGAGTAATTCGATCCTGGCCACTCTCAACCTCAAGGATATGGGGATCGAATTCGTGTATGCCAAGGCGGTGAGCGAGGCCCATGGCCGAATACTCTACAAGGTGGGAGCAACCGAGGTGTTTTTCCCCGAGAAGGACCAGGCTATTTCGCTGGCCGAACGTTTGCATAACCCGAACATGTTGGATTACCTGCCGTTTCTGAAGGGGTACAGCATCATCCAGCTTGCCCCTCCCCGGGATTTCATTGGAAAACAGTTGAAAGACCTGGACCTGATCAACCGGTACGGCATCCAGGTTGTGGGTATCAAGGAAATCATTCCCGACCGGCTCAATCTCATCCCCACGGCTCACTTCTTGATCAAGGACAGCGATACCCTGATCCTGCTCGGACCCAATGATGCACTTGACAAACTGAGAGAAAAGGAAAGCGGCAAGTCAGGTCGATCCGGATAAAGATTCTTCCGCGTTTTTCAGAAGACGTATTGACGGGATACGAACATCCCCCGGATGACCCTCGGCAGGTTGCTATTTTCGCCAGAATTCAGGGAGGAGCAGAACGATGACGGTATAGATTTCGAGCCGGCCCACCAGCATGCAGAATGTCAGCACCCATTTCCCCGGGAGAGGGATCGAGGAATAATTCTGCACCGGTCCGACCACGCCGAGGCCCGGCCCGATATTGAAAATACATGCGGCTACCGAGGAAATGGCCGAGATCATATCCAGTCCCAGAGAAGCCATGACCAGGACCGACGCCACATAGATGCCGAGATAGAGCACAAAGAACCCCCAGATGCTGCTCAATATTTCCTGGGGAACGACCTTGCCTCCGAGCTTGACGGCAGTGACGGCATGGGGATGAATGATGTGAAAGACTTCCTTATAACTGTGCTTGGCCAGCAGGATGATTCGCATGGTCTTTAATCCGCCACCCGTGGAGCCGGCCATGGCGCCCAGGAACATGGACAGGATGAGAATGGTTTTGGCCAGGGAGGGCCATGTATCGAAATCCGCGGTTGCAAAACCTGTGGTGGTTATGATTGAGCTGACCTGGAAGGCTGCGTATCGGAAGGCGCGGGTCAGTGAATCATAGACGCTCCCGTGGATGTTCATGGCCACAAGCAGGACCAATACGGCGACAATACCGAGGAAAACACGAGATTCCGGGTCCCGGTGGAAAACATGATAGTCTCCCTTTATCAACCGGTAATGGAGGGAAAAGTTTATCCCCGCAAGGAGCATGAAGATGATGATGACGCCTTCGAAATAGGCGTTGTCATAGTATGCGATGCTGGTGTTTTTCGGGGAGAAGCCGCCGGTGGGCATGGTACAGAAGGCATGGCAGGCCGCGTCGAAAACAGCCATGCCGCCCATGACCAGGAGGAGGATCTGAAGGACGGTGAGCAGGAGATAGACCTTCCAGAGCGCCTTGGCCGTGTCTGAAATCCTTGGTTTCAGTTTGTCTATGACAGGACTCGGAATTTCAGCCTTGTAAAGCTGCATGCCTCCTACCCCCAGAAAAGGGAGTATCGCGATGGAGAACACGATGATTCCCATGCCGCCAAACCACTGGATAAGGCTCCTCCAGAGAAGGATTCCTTTCGGGACCCCTTCAATGTCGGTCAGGATGGATGCTCCTGTGGTCGTAAACCCGGAAACGGATTCAAAATAGGCGTCCGTAAAATCCGGAATGGAGCCGGATAAGAGGAACGGGAGGGCCCCTACCAGACCCGCGATTACCCATCCGATGGTGACTATGGCGACGCCGTCTCGGTGATTGATGGCTGTTTCGTCCTTGATTTTTCCAAGGCGGAAGAAGAGCAGGCCGGCGCCCATTGAGATGGACATGGAATAGAGCAGAGCCAGCGTTGTGCCGTCCCGGTATGCGATGGAGACAAGTGCCGGGGCCCCCATAGAGAAGCCGAGGAAAAAAATAAGTATCCCTGTGAAGCGAATGACCGTTTCAGGATGTATCATATGTATTCCAGTTTCACCGTAAGGAGCTTTTCCAGGCTGGCAATGACCTTGTCGAGAGCGAAGACGATGAGGCGGTCCTTTTCCTGAACCACACTGTCCCCGGTGGGAATGATTATGTTATCCTGGCGGATGATGGCGCCAAGAATCGCCCCCCGGGGAAATTTCACCTGCGAGAGAGGAGTGTTTACTATATCCGAGGTCCTCAAAGCCTCTGCTTCGATGACCTGGGCGTGTTTTCCCTCGAGCGGTGCAACAGAGAGGACTTTCCCGCGACGGATATACTGGAGTATGGCCCGAACGGCGGAAAGCCTTCCGCTTACCACAGAATCAATGCCGATTGCGGAGACAAGGGGCAGATAGCTCAGCTTGTTAATTCGCGTAATGGCCCGTTTTGCCCCGAGTGTCTTGGCGAGCAGCGACATGAGCACATTGCTTTCCTCGTCGCCGGTCACGGCGATGATGAAGTCCGCCTCGCTGATATTTTCCTCGCGGAGCAGCTCCCCGTCCGTTCCGTCTCCGTTGATAACCGTGACCCTCTCCAGGTTCTCGGCCAGGGTCGTGCATATGGCGCTGTCTCTATCAATGATTTTCACATTGACCTTCGAGTTATCCATGGCGGCGGCAAGGGATGCGCCGGTCGCCCCTGCACCGACAATGCATACTCTCTTCAATTCCCGATCCTGGGCGTAGAATTTGCGAAATAGACTGCCCAACTGGTCCGGCGTTGTCACCACGTACAGAAGGTCATCGGTCTTTATGTGATCTTTTCCATGGGGAATGAGGACCTGGTTCCTGCGAATAATAGCGCCGACCAGGAGTCCTCCTTCCCCTTTGCTGATGGATCTGAACTGCTGTCCCACGAAACGGGAATCTTTTCGGATCGGCACCCCTATCAGTTTGACCCGTCCACCCTCAAAATCAATCACCTCAGATGCTCCGGGGAAATTCATGAGATTGAGAATGGTCTCAACCATAGCCGATTCAGGGTTTATCACCTGATCCAGACCGAGCATCTCTTTTCCCAGGAGCTTTTCTTCTCTGAGATACTCCTGATTGCGCAGCCTTGCGATCTTGACGATAACAGGATTGAGGTTCCGGGCAATCATGCAGGCTATGAGATTGACTTCATCGCTGTCGGTGGCGGCAATGAGAATCCTCGCATTGTTCACCCCGGAATTTTTCAGCATTTCGGGACTGGTGCCGGATCCCAGCAGGGCCTGGACATCAAGATTTTCGTTGATTTGGGCTATCTTGGCGGGATCTTTGTCTATAACGACGACATCCTGGTTTTCATCAGAGAGCCGCTTGGCGATGTGAAAACCCACATCGCCGGCCCCTACAATGGTAATTTTCACCTGTCATTCTCCGGCAGTGGTGACATGATACAAACCTGGTATCCTGAAAATGCGGCTCCCTTTCAGGCGGCTCCGAGATCGTGAAACCGGGGACCCGCCTGCAGGGTGGAGAGTCCAAGCGAAGCGCGGACAATAATAGCCATGTATGGATGGAAATTTATTCGATCGGATGTGGATTGTCAATCTCAATGACCTGTCCCTGATCCATCATCAAGGTATCATCTTCCCGCCAAGACGGGATTTCACATGGCTCAAGCCGCGTTGCCTTCGATCGCTCCTTCTTGCGACGTATTAGTGATACTATCTCAATCGTCACTCCTCCCGCACACAACACGGGATCTACGATGCGACGCTCCCGCTCAAAGTCCGGGATCTTCGACTTGCATCTGACACCTTGCTGATGATCAGGACTTTCACCAAATCAACCCACAAGATTACCATTGCTAAATTTAGACGCTGGATTTGGGCCTGCCTCCCTTCCAGGCCATAGTCAAAGCGCGTGTTGTCCGGCAGAAGGATCGGGGGAACACGAGAGCGGAAACACACCTGAGAAACTGATGGAATGCCTTGAGCCGCCTGATTTTGGTGGAAAAGGAGTCCCTTGACAAACAACGCGAAAAGTAAAAATATAAAGGTCCGGCGTTTTTCCTCTGTATGCAAGGGCAGAAGAAGCAAGCCCTCGGAACTTCTGAAGGGTATTCGGTACGGAACAGTTGCCATGGACATTGATATTAAGACGGCCGCAAAAATGATAGGGACCCCGGAGGTCACCTTGCGGCGCTGGGCGCGCCAGGGGAAAATCCCGGCAAGGGAACGCGCCGGCGCGTACGTGTTCCGAAAAAGTGAGCTGGCCAAGTGGGCCCGACGCCGCAATATGACGATTATGGATTCGGTAAAACCTGCGCCGGCCGATCCCGCGGTCGGCGAGATCAGACTCTGGGAAGCAATGAAACGGGGGGGCGTCTTGTATGCAGTGCCCGGTGACAATGTGGAAGCGGTTCTGAAAGCTGCAGTTACCTCCATTTCCCTTCCCGAGACAGTGGACCGCCAGGCGCTGCTGGACCGTCTGCTCCAGAGGGAAGCCTTGGCATCCACCGGGATTGGGAACGGCGTCGCTTTTCCCCATCCCCGGTACCCGCTGGATGATTTCTCCCCGGGCGCCATGGTTGTCGCCTGCTTTCTTGAGAAAGAAGTGGATTTCAAGGCGGTGGACGGACTGCCGGTGTTTGTCCTTTTCATCATCCTCAGCCCCGATACGAAAACGCATCTGAAACTCCTTTCCCGGCTCAGCTTTTGCCTCCGGAAAGACAGCTTCATTCGGTTCCTCAGAAAATGTGAAGATCCGGATGTTCTCTTGCGGAAAGTTCAAGAAATAGAAGAGGATATGTTCCGGAATGAAAAAAAGGACGGGGTCTAGTTTTTTCCATGGGTTTTTCACTTTCATTCCTTTTGAGAAAATTTCTCTTCAGGCTCGATGAACGACTGCAGCTTATCATCGTGGCCGCCTTGGTGGGACTGGGCGGAGGATATGCGGCGGTCGCACTGAATTCCGGCCTTCAATCCGGCAGCCTGTATCTCTTTCCCCTTCGATCCCATTGGTACGCTGTTTTCTTCCCGGCCGTGGGGGCTGCATTGTCGGTTTTCTTTCTCCACCATCTCGTCAGGGATATCGGCGGCCATGGCGTTCCCGAGGTGATCTACAGCGTCACCAGGAGAGGGGGGCTGCTGCGTTTCCGCTCCAGCTTTTCACGACTCGTCTCCTGCTTTTTGACCATCGCAAGCGGGGGGTCTGCCGGGCCGGAGGCGCCGGTGGTCATAAGCGGTGCAAGCATCGGCTCCAACATTGCCAGTTTTTTTTATCTCAAAGATCGACAGCGGACCGTTATCGTGGGCTGCGGGGCAGCTGCAGCCATCGCGGCCATCTTCAACGCCCCTGCCACGGGGATCGCGTTTGCCCTGGAAGCAATCCTCGGTGAATGGACTCCGATCAATGTGGTTCCCATTGCCATTGCTTCCGTGGTGGGAACGGAAGTAAGCAGGGCGCTCCAGGGGAACCAGATTCCTTTTCGGCATCATATCTTTCACATCAGCAACGCAGACCTGGCGGCCTGCCTCGGCCTTGCCCTGTTGACCGCCATGTCATCCGTCATTTTCATGCGTCTTCTGCGGGTGGTGAGCGCAAAGGCGGGCGTGATCATCCGGAAGGTGTGGCTGCGGGCTGCAGCAGGTGGACTTCTGGTGGGCCTTATCGGCCTCGCTATGCCGGATGTCCTTGGGGAAGGATATGAGTACATACGCGAAATCATTGATGGGCAATATGCCGCCTCCATCTTCATTGCGGGGGCTTTGGTGCTTGCCAAAATCCTGGCAACATCGTTCACAATCGGCAGTGGCGGATCAGGAGGGGTATTTGCACCGTGTCTCGTTATCGGAAGCCTGACAGGACTGTTTTTTCAAAGGGGGCTGGAATCCCTGTTTCCGCATATGACCTGGGCGGGGGAGAGTTACTTCGGGCTCTTGGGGATGGCCGGGGTCGTGAGCAGCGTGCTGCAGGCCCCGATGACGGGGATCTTCCTGATTATAGAAATAACAGGCGGGTATGATGTCCTGATATCGGTGGTCGTGGTGTCAGTCTTGTCCGCGACGCTCAGCCACTTTTTTGAACCCCATTCAATCTATCATATTGAACTCATCAAGCGCGGTGAACTGCTCAGGCCGCGCACAGACGCACGGGTCCTCTCGGAGTTGAGCGTTATGGAGCTTTTGGAAAAGGACTGCCGCGTGGTTCATCCTGAAATGCGTCTCAGGGATTTCGTGAGCATCGTTGAGGCGTCCCACCGGGACTATTTCCCGGTGGTGGATTCCGAGGACGGACGATTCGTGGGAATGATTCACCTGGATGATATCAGATCGTTTCTTTTTGATACCCGCCTCCACGACAGTGTGCTGGTTGAAGAACTCGTAAACAGGAACGTGGTTTCCGTCAGTCCCGAGGATGAACTGCCGGATATCCTGCGCACGTTTGATGAGACCCACTCCTGGAGTCTGCCGGTGGTGCAGAGCGGCAAATTCCTGGGCCTTATTTCCAAGGCGACCTTGCTGGATCATTATCGCAAGGAATTGATGGCCCAGGAGGCAGGATGAGAAGAGGAGGAAAAATCACATGAAAAATCAACTGCTCCATGTATTTCGGAATACGCCCTTCGGCAGGGAAACATTTTTGCAATCCATCTATTTCTGCAAGATGACGGGACTCCACCTGAAGGTCTTCATTCCAAAGCACCCGCAGTTTCTGATGTATTTTTCCAGGGAAGTGGTTACGGTGGATCTTGACAAATCCTACCTGCGCTCCCTTGAAACGGCAAGAGGACATGCCGAGGAACTGATCCGGGAGGCGGGAATAGATGCCAGTTTCCTGGAGCCCCGGCGCTATACGGCTTCCACGCTGCCGGATATTCCGGTTGATTTCGGCTTCATGACCTGCCCGAGGACGGTCAGCGATCTTTCAAGTAAAGTGGGCTTGGGATATATCGGTCCCAGAGTGCGGGCGATTATCAGGAACGCGGTATTTCCCGTGGTTATCCCACGGTCTGTTTACAAGGAATGGAAACAGATAGTGGTTTTCTTCGGGGGATCGGCCAATGCCCTCAATGCGTTTCGATTGGGGGTGAAACTGCAGCTCCTGAGCGGACTTCCTCTCGCTCTCTTCACCTATGCCGAAAAGAAACCAAAGTCCTACTATGAAGGGATTCTTGAAGAACAGAACCTGCTTTCCGGGATCAGGACGGGAGGGGTGGAATGGCGGTTCATTGAAAAGGGGTCCTTCAAGGATGGACTCTATCATGTCTCCCACGATGCCCTTGTCGTGGCCGGCGCATACGGCCATGGCCTCATACGGGAACTGGTATTCGGAAACATGATGGAGGAAATCCAGTCAATCCTGCCCAACAACCTGGTCATTGTGGGTCCGAATTTCGTAGAAGAATAGGGGGCTTGTCCATGACCGTCATGGGTATCACCGAGGGGAGTCAGAGTCGTCTGCCGATACCGGGGTTCCCATGAATATTGTCTTCCTTTCCATCGTTGTAATCGCTTTTTCCGCCGCAGGATGGCGGCAGCTCCACTGGATCGCCGCGGCCGGAGCAGCGTCTCCCATGGAGGCCCTGAGCAAGGCTATGATAACCGCTGCGGCGGAGTCGGTGGAATTGGCCCTGGGACTTATCGGGGTGATGGCCCTGTTCCTGGGTCTCATGAAGGTGGCCGAAGCGGGAGGGCTTCTCCGGATCATTGCCCGCCTGA
>Ga0315542_1001075_pt1 | contig 17249 bp, 14 predicted proteins | sample SalMarSW160120MG_FD_202541 | JGI IMG/M metagenome (GOLD analysis project Ga0315542, IMG submission 202541) | Salt marsh sediment microbial communities from the Plum Island Ecosystem LTER, Massachusetts, United States - Salt Marsh Sediment SW1601-20 ...
CGGAAAAAAACGGCCACGAGCTGTACCAGACCTACGTTTGCAGGGGGGGAGAACTTCCTTCTGCAGACGACATGGACTGGCTGATGGTGATGGGCGGGTCTCAGCATGTTTGGGAGGAGGAGGCGAATCCATGGCTGGTTCAAGAGAAGGCCCTTGTCAGGAGGGCCATTGAACAGAAGAAGCTGGTGTTGGGTATCTGTTTCGGAGCGCAGCTTATAGCAGAGGCTCTGGGCGCCCAGGTCTTTCCCAGCAGTCATGAGGAAATCGGTTGGCATGAGATCATATTGACCCGTGAAGGACGGGAATCATTTCTTTTCAGAAATATCCCGGATAAATTTACCACGTTTCACTGGCACAGCGATCATTTTTCTTTACCCCAGGGGAGCATCAGTCTCGCCCACAGTAAACCCACCTCGAACCAGGCATTCATTCGCAGAGATGATCCGGTGGTGGGGCTGCAATTCCACCCTGAATACACCAGGGAAATGGTAAGATATTTTTCCGAAGAGGAGGGAGACGAATGGGTTCCCAACCTGTTCGTGAACGGAAAGGAACGGGTACTCAGAGAAACCGGCGAAATCGCGGATACCTATTGGCTCATGGAGGCCTTGCTGAACAACATGGAAGAGGCATTTAAGAACGGATGGTCCGAACTGTTCCCGCCTCACTCGCCGGTGGAGAAGAAACAGCATGGCTGAATTTCAATGCTGCAACGTTGAAAGAGAGATGGAGGTCTACGGGTATGATGCCGTTGTGAAGAGTCACTGCCGCATGTGTCACGGCGGCTGCGGTGTCCTGGTGTATACCAAAAATGGAAAGGTGGAAAAGATTGCCGGAGACCCTGACTGCCCTATTAACCACGGCACCCTTTGCAGCAAGGGACTCGCTTCGGCCCAACTCGCCTATCACCCGGACCGCCTGACCCATCCCGTGAAGCGTCTGGGACCGAAAGGCAGCGGCAGGTGGGAACGAATCTCATGGGACCAGGCCCTGGACACCATCGCTGAGAGACTGCTCCATTACAGGAACGTCTTTGGGGCGGAATCCGTGGTCCTGGGGTACGGCACGGGGAGAGAGAACGAAGCGGTGATCTACCGGTTCGCCAACGTTTTCGGCACACCGAATGTACTCACCGCCGGCCATTTTTGCTACGGTCCTCGTATTGCGACCAGCATCCTTACCTGCGGCACAAACCCGATAGTGGACTATGAACATCACCCCCGGTGCATCATGGTCTGGGGCAATAACCTGGTGATCAGCAATCCGGACTGCTATAAGGGGGAACTCTTTTCAAGGGCCCTGGATGCAGGCGCACGGCTGATCGCCGTTGATCCAAGACTTACGAGGATAGCGGCCCGGGCCGATATCTGGCTCCCCCTCAGACCGGGCACTGACGCTGCCCTTGCCCTCGGCATGCTCAACGTGATCGTTGAAGAAGGACTCTATGACAGGGAGTTCGTGGAGAACCATGTCCACGGGTGGGAGCCATTTGTGCGAAGGGTAAAAGAGTATCCCTTGGACAGGGTAGAAGAAATCACCTGGGTCCCGACACAAAAAATCAGGGATGCGGCTCGGCTCTTCTCGACCACCAAACCCGCGGCCATTCAGTGGGGCGTGGCCATTGAACAGCAGGTCAACTGTGCGGACAATGACCGTCTCCTCATGATCCTCATGGGGATCACCGGGAACATTGATGTGTCCGGGGGACAGGTCCTCTTCAAGCCCCCGGGGATCAGAAATGTCGGGCACTTCGGGGCCCACAGGATGCTCCCTGACACCCAGCGGGAGAAGCGCCTTGGCGGTGAGCGCTTCCGCCTGGCGGGCAATTTCGCCATCATTAATCCCAAATGCGTCTGGGATGCGGTAGTGGATGAAAAACCGTACCCGGTGAAGACACTCTTTTTCATCAGTTCCAATCCCCTCATGACCAGAGGCAATGCGGCAGAGGTTTACCGGGCCCTGGAAAAGGTGGAGTTCATGGCCGTCTCCGACTTCTTTTTGACGCCCACGGCTGAAATGGCCGATATCGTTCTCCCCGCCGCCACCTGGCTTGAAATGGATTATATCGGAGACTTCTGGAAGCGTCACGGCTATATCCTGCCCCGGAGGAAAGTCATCCAGGTGGGAGAGTGTCGATCAGATCATGAGATGCTGAATGATCTTGCACACCGGGTAGGCCAGGGAGAATACTGGTGGAACGATTTTGAACAAGCTCTGGATTGGATCCTGGAGCCGATTGGGATCACCTGGCAGGATTTCAAAAAAATGGACCATATCCGTGGGGAGGTTCTCTACCAGAAGCATGAGACCCGAGGATTCTCGACTGCGACCCGAAAATTCGAAATCTATTCAACGATGCTGGAGAACATGGGATACGACCCTCTTCCCCGATACCGGGAACCCCCGGAAAGCCCTGTCAGTACCCCGGAACTTTACCGGAAGTTTCCCTATATTCTGATCACCGGGAGACGATTACCCGGGTTTTTCCACACGGAAAACCGCCAGGTGCCCTGGCTGAGAGAGCTTCACCGGGACCCTATCGTAGAAATTCACCCGGATACCGCCATGGAAGAGGGTATTCAGGATGGAGAGTGGGTTACCATTGAATCCCCGCGCGGCCGGGTCAGACAGAGGGCGAAATTCTTTTCAGGCATGGATCCAAGGATCGTCTCTGCGGAACATGCCTGGTGGTTTCCGGAGAAAAAAGATCCGGGCCACGGTTGGGATGAATCCAACATCAACATGCTCACAGACAATTCCTACGAAGCCTGCGATCCCGCTATGGGAGCCACCCATGTGAGGACGCTTCTTTGCAGGATCTCCCCGGAGGAGCACTAGTAGAGGCCCTGCCCGTGGATCGATTTGCACTGATCATAGAGCATGAAGCCTGCTGGGGATGCAAAGCCTGCGAGGTCGCCTGCAAGCAGGAAAACCGCCCGCCTGATGGAGTCAAGCTGATCCATGTCTCCGAAGATGGTCCCCGGATGGTAGGGACCAGGCTGGATTTCGTCTATCGGGTAAATGTCTGCAGGCATTGTGATGAACCGGACTGCGTGGCTGCGTGTCCCGAAGAGGCGATAGTGAAAAGAGATGACGGTATCGTTATCCTGAATGAGACAGAGTGTGCCGGATGCGGCCTCTGCGTTGACGTATGTCCATATCGTGCCATTTCCTTCGACGGTGGCCAGGGAGTCGCGAAAAAATGCAACCTTTGCTATCATCGGGTCGATAGGGGGCTGGTACCCGCCTGTGCTGACAACGTCTGCCTCGCCCATTGCATCCATTTCGAAGTCCCTGATGAAATTGAAAAAACGAATGAGGAAAGGAAAGCTTCCTGCCACCTCCAGGTCAAGCCCCCGGATATCCGCTTTTTGCCATTCCCCTAATTATGGGTTGTCTTTTTTCTTTGTGCTGGTATACTTCTATCTCAAATTTTGTAAAAGGCCCTGATGGGTGAAGTGCTCCAGAAAGACGATGGATGAAATTGATTTCTCCGCGCCTTTGTTTTCCCGTGGCTTACAGGGGACAAATCTCTTCTCTACGAGAGGCACGTCGGCGTTTTATGGTTATCAGGATTGGGGTGATATCAGATACCCATCTTCTCCGGGTATCCAGAGATCTCAAAAATATTTTCGAGACGTACCTTGCCGACAAGGACCTGATTCTCCACGCGGGTGATATCGTATCCGAGGAGGTCATTGATTTCTTTAAGGGCCGGACACTGCACGCGGTTTTCGGAAACATGGATCCCTTTGAGGTCCAAAGGCGCCTGCCGGCAAAGAGCGTGGTAGAAGCAGGAACTCACCGGATAGGGCTTATTCATGGCTGGGGACCCTCAGCAGGCCTTGAGGATCGCATTGCCGCTGAATTCACGAACGTTGACATCGTGGTCTACGGCCATTCACACGAAGCTGTCAATCACATGAGAAATGGTGTGCTTTTCTTTAACCCCGGCACTGCAACGGGGTATGCTGCTTCAGGCATGCACAGCATCGGCATACTGGAACTGGATGACACTATTGCCGGACAGATTATCCCTTTGTAGTTTTTTAGCCATTTTGTGATTTAGGTTGCATGCGGCATTGGAGAGAGAAACCATGAAGGTACTTTGGGCTCCCTGGAGAATGGAATATATCCTGTCGAATAAGAGAGAGACTTCCTGCATCTTCTGCCCCGGCGATGACAGAGGGCCGAACGAAGAGCGCCTCATTCTTTTTGTCGGCACGCGAAGCATTGTCATGATGAACCGTTATCCTTACAATAACGGTCACTTGCTGGTTGCCCCGGCACGACATGTGAGCACCTTGGAATTCCTTTCGAATGACGAAAAGCTGGATCTGCTTGAAATGGTCGATAGGTCCATTCACGTTTTGAAACAGGTTATGAACCCTGAAGGATTTAACGTCGGCCTGAACCTGGGAAGGGCAGCCGGCGCCGGCATGGAAGAACACATGCATTTTCACATTGTCCCCCGCTGGAACGGCGATACAAACTACATGACCGTGGTGGGAGCGGTCAGGGTCATTCCAGAGCACATAAGGGAAACTCATAGAAAATTATTGCCTTATTATCAGCAATATATATAACATAGTGGAGGTAATACATGAAACATGTACGAGTGGTGCTGATTATCCTGTTTGTCCTGCTGATCATTACGGTAGCAGTTCAGAATTACACGGTCATGGCCACAAAGGTTACATTCAGGTTGAATCTCCTCTTTTTTAATCACGAAACCCCTCCCATGTCTTTGTATCTGGTTGTTATTATCGCGTTCCTGCTTGGAGTTATTTTCATGGGTTTCTATGGAATCACGGAACGTTTTCGTCTGAAAAGGGAAATCAGATTGCTGAAAAAGGAGTCCAAGGGAAAGGACCAGGAACTCCAATCTCTTCGAAATCTGCCGGTTACCGCCGAGGAAGTGGCGCCCGAAGACGATCAGAAGTTGCAGTGGGAATCGGATAATAATAGATGAACTGCGTAAACGAGAGTAATTGAGATATGGGGGGCCCGTTTTGGCAATGGTTCCAGGAGCCCGATAATCTGCGCCTTGTCCTGGGAATTGCTTTTGCATTCTCACTGGGTCTTGTCCTGGGGGTATGGTGGAAAACCATAACCCGTAGGGGAGGAGAGCAGGGTGCGGGCAAAGGAGATAGCGCGTTTCTGAAAGGAGTACAATATATCCTGAGCAACGATCATGACCAGGCTATTGAACAGTTCACCAAATCCGTACAGGTGGATTCTGAAAGCATTGAAACCTATGTGGCACTGGGTAATCTCTATCGTTCCAAAGGAGATATCGGCCGGGCTATCCGCATTCGCCAGAGCATCATACTGCGACCAAATATTGATCCGAAAATCAAACTCAGGGCCCTTTTCGATCTCGGCGTTGATTATCGAAAGGGAGGGTTTTTCAAGCGCGCTCTGGAAACATTCCAGAGGGTCACCGAGAAAGACCCTTCCGACGTCCAGACACTGGAAGAGGTAGAGCGGATCTACGAGGAAATGAAAGACTGGGAAAATGCCTATCGCACGAGGCAGAAGATTTCCAGGCTGGCAAAGGGCAATCATACGCATATTCTCGCCCATCACCTGGTGGAGTCCGGGAAGGAACTTGTGGAAGGAGAGAACTTGGTCAGAGCCCGTTCTTTTTTCACCAGGGCCCTGGCAACCGACCCGGCCTGCATAGATGCGTACCTTCACCTGGGAGATCTCCACTTTCACAAAGGTGAGTTCAAGAAGGCCATTCAACAGTGGAAGAAGGTCGGAGAGCATGCTCCGCAGTTCACCTTCCTTGCCTATCGCCGGCTGGAGGGCGCGTATGCCAGGATGAAGAACCTCAGACCGGTGGAAGAATTCCTGAAAGAGTGCGTCCAGACTCATCCCGATGCTTTCACTCATGTGGCCCTTGCCCGCTATCTTTATAATGAAATGGACGTGGGAAGTGCTCTTCAGGAACTTGAAAGCGCTCTCAGACTTGCTCCCACCTTCTGGGAGGCCAGGCGCTTCAAGGGAGAGATACTCATCTCCCAGGAGAGAAACGAGGAAGCATTGAAGTCCTACCAGGAACTTATCGAACACCTGAATATTCCTTACCTGAGATTCCAGTGTTCCCAGTGCGGGTATCAGCCTGTTGATCTCCAGTGGCAGTGCCCGCAATGCCGGCAATGGGATACGACAGACCTTGTTCGTTCGACTGAAGCAGCATCTCCAGGGACCTCCGCGTCTCAAACCGTAATCCCGGCATTGGAAGAAGAGAACAGAGGCGGATAGGATGCTTCAGCTGACACCTATGCTTCGACAGTATCTGGGTATTAAGGGGCAATACCCTGATGCCATCCTATTCTTTCGCATGGGTGACTTCTATGAGATGTTTTTTGAAGATGCACGGACCGCATCCAGGATCCTGGGGATAACCCTGACGGCCAGAGGCACGTATAACGGAGAAAAGGTGCCCATGTGCGGCGTTCCTCATCATGCCTCGAAAAACTATATGGCAAGATTGATTGAGAGCGGCTGGAAAGTGGCCATTTGCGACCAGGTCGAGAACCCCAAGGCGAGCAAGGGGATCGTGAAGCGGGAAGTAGTCCGCGTGGTGACCCCCGGCTCCGTGGTGGATGAGGCGGAAGTCCACAACAGGGAGAGCCTTTATCTGGCGGCGTTGGCCACGGACAGGAACGGTGCTTTTGGTCTCGCACATGCTGAATTGGCAACAGGAGAGTTCAGGGTAACGGAATTGCAGGAATGGAACGATCTCGTGGATGAATTGGGACGCATCGGGCCGGCTGAGGTCCTCGTGCCGGAGCGGACACAACTCCCGGATGAGAAATCCCTTTCCCATCTGAGGCTGGAAAAACTGACCCGGGAGACGTTTGATCCCTTGCGGGCGGAATCTCTTCTCAAGCAACAACTGGGCGTGCAGTCCTTGGCGGGATTCGGATGCCAAGATATGCCTGCGGGTATTGTGGCGGCAGGCGCGATTGTCGCTTATCTGCGGGAAACCCAGAAAGGCAATCCCGAACATATGAAAGAGATCATCAGCTACCGGCCGGGCGACTATATGTTTCTGGATGAGGCTACCTGCACGCACCTCGAACTCCTGAAAACCATGCGCCGGCATTCCACCAAAGGATCCCTGATCTCCGTCATGGACAGGGCGGTGACGCCCATGGGCGGGAGGCTTCTCAGAAAATGGCTTTCCTATCCCCTTGTCAGTCTGGAAAAAATTCAGCAAAGGCTTGCTGCAGTTGCAACACTCAAGGACGATCCCATCCTACGCGATGAATTGCGGGAAGATCTTTCAAAGATCTACGATCTCGAGCGATTGAATGGGCGCGTAGCATTGGGCAGGGCCAACGCCCGTGATCTCCTGGCCCTGAAGAGTTCTCTCATGGTTCTCCCCGACGTCAGACGCAAACTGGTGAATTCCCGCAGCATCCTCTTGGCCGATCTTGGTAAACGGCTGGATCCGCTTGAAGATGTGGCAACGATCATTGAAGAGGCGATTCACGAAGATCCGCCTGTTTCCTTGAAAGAAGGCGGAATCATCAAGGAAGGTTACAGCGAAGAGCTGGATGAATTGATTTCTCTGAGCCGGGAGGGCAAGAAATGGATCTCTGCTTTTGCGCAACAGGAACAGAAGCGTACGAACATTTCATCCCTGAAAGTGGGGTTTAACAAGATCTACGGGTATTACATCGAAGTTTCCAAGGTGAACCAGCATCTCGTGCCGGAGGACTATATTCGGAAACAAACCCTGGTGAACGGCGAACGGTATGTCACGGAATCCCTGAAAGCCATGGAAGAAAAGGTCATTGGGGCCGAGGAAAAACGCGTTGAGATGGAATTTGAGCTTTTCCAGGCGATCCGCGAACAGATCGGAAGCGAAAACCGGAGAATGAAGGAATCAGCCGGTATTGTCGCCAGAACAGATACAATCGCAGGGCTTGCGGAAGCCGCGGAACAAAACCACTACACATGTCCTGCGGTAGACGACAGTTTTCGCATTGACATTCGGGATGGAAGGCATCCCGTAATAGAACAGACCGTGACGGATGAAGATTTCGTTCCCAATGATGTGTATCTGGACAGCAAAGAGCAGCAACTACTCATTATTACGGGACCGAACATGGCCGGCAAGTCGACAATCCTGCGGCAGACCGCTCTAATAGTGCTCATGGCGCAGATGGGCAGCTTTGTCCCGGCGTCAAAAGCGGAAATAGGCCTTGTGGACAGGATTTTTACCCGAGTAGGGGCTTCCGATGACCTGGCGAAAGGCCAGAGTACCTTCATGGTGGAAATGAACGAAACGGCGAACATCCTACGCCATTCCACACCCAGGAGCCTTGTCGTCCTGGATGAGATCGGCAGAGGGACCAGCACCTATGATGGTCTGAGCATTGCCTGGGCCGTAGCTGAGGCGCTTCATGACAGTGATGGCAAAGGCGTTCGAACGCTTTTCGCCACCCATTATCACGAACTCACTGAACTGGTCCTTTCCAAGGCAAAGGTAAAGAATTATAATATTGCCGTGAAGGAGTGGAACAACCGGGTAATTTTCTTGAGAAAACTGGTTCCCGGAGGTACCAGCAGGAGCTACGGAATTCAGGTCGCAAGGATAGCAGGGGTGCCGGAAGAGGTTTTGGAGCGGGCGAAACAGATCCTGGAGAACCTCGAGGGTGAGGAACTGGATGATGCCGGAAGACCCCTGTTGGCCCAAGAGGGTACGAAAAAAGGACGCGAGGATGTGATCCAGCTCAATCTCTTCGGAGGACATGACCGGAGAATTATCGATTGGTTGCGGGATCTGGACATAACCTCCATGACACCCTTGGAGGCCTTGGTGGAACTCAATAAGATGAAGGAATATGCTGAAGGGCAGTTATGAGTTTTGTAGAGTATATACCACTTGGTAGTCACGGTAAAAGATGTGTTTCCCAGATGCTTATTGCAGTGGTCATTGCAGCTCTTTCTCTCTTGACCGTGGGATCAGGGAGACTTCTGGCCGATACCGGGAAGGCTGGAACCCTGCTGAAACAGGCGGATGCAAGCCGGGACGGGCTGTTCGCCTCGGCAAAGAAGAGAACGTATCGCCATAACTGGCTGACGTGTATTCAAAAATATGACAGGATCTTCACGCGCTATCCCGAGGATGAAGCGGCTCCCTGGGCCCTCTTCAAGGAGGCCGACCTCTATCAGCGTCTGTATCGGTATAGCGGCCAATCCAAGGACCTGGACAAGTCCATTGCGCTTTTCAGAAAGGTTGCGGAAACCTACGAGACTCACCGTCTGGCCGATGACGCCCAGTACAGGGTGGGGGAGATTTTTTATTCCCAGAAAAAAGACATGGCACAGGCCTATGTCGAATTCCTGAGGGTAGACATAAAATATCCCGCAGGAGACATGAGGTCAAAGGCGAGGGCGATGCTGGAAAAATTATCGGCCCTCCTCGGCAAGAAGGAAGAGGCGAGACTGGCCAAGAACAATGAACGGGATCCATCAAAACCGGTGCTTGTGACAGATATCCGGCACTGGTCCACCCAGAATTATACCAGGGTCGTGGTTGACATGGCGGACCGGATAACATACAGACATCATCTCCTCAGGCGAGATCCCACACGCAATAAACCGGAGAGGCTCTATCTGGAGCTTGTGAATGCCCGGGTGAGCAGGGAAATTGATAGTTCCATCCCTATCAAGGGCGATTTGCTTCAGAGGGTCAGGGCAGGGCAGTACCAAAAGGATTGTGTCCGGGTGGTCCTGGATATTAACAGTATCGGGAGCTACAATATCTTTCACCTTTACGATCCTTTCAGGATCGTAGTCGACGTCAAAAAAGGGGATGAGGAAAAGGAGAAACAAGAGGCAAAACCGGTGCTCAATAAGCGGCCCGTCCGAAAAGGGATCAGGAAATCCAGGGAACCTGATAACGATGTCTCGCTGGCCAGACAACTCGGCCTTAATGTGAGACGGATCGTGATCGATCCGGGTCACGGCGGGAAGGATCCCGGATGCTACCGGGGGAAGATTAGGGAAAAGGATATCGTTCTCAGCCTTGCGAGGAGGCTGGCCGATAAAATCAAGAAAGAGATAGGCTGCGAGGTATCCCTCACAAGAAATCGGGATATTTTCTTGCCCCTCGAGCGGAGGACGGCTATAGCCAACATGAGAAAGGCCGATCTCTTCATATCTCTCCACGTGAACGCCCACAGAAATAACAGGGTACACGGGATCGAGACCTACTTTCTGAATATGGCAACAGATGAGAATGCCGTTATGCTGGCCGCACGGGAAAATGCCACTTCGGAGAAAAACATCAGCGATCTCGAAAAAATACTCAACGATTTGATGCTGAACACAAAGATCCATGAATCGAACAGGTTGGCTCATCAGGTTGAAAAAGGGCTCGTATCCGACCTCCACGGCCGTTTCAGAACCGTGAAGAGCCTGGGCGTGAAACAGGCGCCTTTTTACGTGCTCATAGGGGCAGAAATGCCTGCTATCCTGGTTGAAGTCGGGTTTATCACAAATCCGCTGGAGCGGAAACGGCTGGAGACAGCGGGCTACCAGGATGAAGTGGTCCAGGGGATATGTAACGGCATCAAGGGGTATGTGAACAGCATTGACCAGGCGTATCAGGGAGGCTAACCCTGGACACCAGCAAGGCATCATCTGCGGCGTTGCCTTCGCTCGCTCCTCCCTGCGGCGTATTGATTCATACGCCTCACTCGTCGCTCCTCGGCGCCTCGCATCTAATGCCTTGCTGGTGTCCAGGAATTATATGAAACCGCTTGCTTTTATGCTGGATTCAGATGCGATCAGGGGGTGGGGTTTGGGCTAGCGTAATCTGAGGTACGCGTTGATGAATGGATCGATGCCTCCATTCATGACTCTGTCCACATCACCCACCTCAAGGTTTGTCCGGTGGTCCTTGACCATTCTGTAAGGATTGAATACGTAAGACCTGATCTGACTTCCCCATGCGATTTCCTTTTGACTTTGATGCATCTCGTGCTTCTTTTCTTCCCTCTTTTCTCTCTCTAACTCATAGAGCCTGGCCTTGAGCACTTTCATGGCCATTTCCTTGTTGCGGTGCTGGGATTTCTCATTCTGACACTGGACGACGATGCCGGTGGGGAAATGGGTAATGCGCACCGCTGAACTGGTTTTGTTCACATGCTGCCCCCCGGGCCCGCTTGCCCGGTAGGTGTCAATCCTGAGATCTTTCTCATCGATCTCGATTTCAATATTCTTATCTACCTCGGGAAGCACGGAGACCGATGCAAAGGATGTGTGACGCCTGCCGGTTGCATCAAAAGGCGATATCCGGACCATGCGGTGAATTCCGTGTTCCGATTTCAGGTAGCCATATGCGTAAGGGCCAGTCACGGCGAACGTGATGTTCTTAATGCCGGCTTCGTCTCCCTCCAGATGGTCGATAATCTGGACGTTCATCCCCCTGTTTTCACACCAGCGTATGTACATGCGGTAAAGCATTTCGACCCAGTCCTGGGCCTCCGTTCCACCTGCCCCGGCATTGATGGCCACAATGGCGTTCCGCTTGTCATCGGGGTCGTCCAGGAGAGATTGGAATTCGAGGACTTTTACCTTCTGTTGAAGACGGCTCACATCTTTTTCCACCTCCTTGAAGGTGGCATCGTCGGCTTCTTCAATCGCCATTTCAGCGAGAATTTCTGCGTCTTCGGTTTCGCGGTGGAGTTCGTTCCAGAGATCGATTCTGTCTTTGAAAAGCGCCCGTTGCTGGCTCAGATATGCCACTTCATCCTGGTCCTTCTGCCAGAAATCCGGCTGGGCCATGATTATTTCGAGTTTTTTAAGCTCTTCTTCCAGGTTATCCAAGTCAAAGATGCTCCCGGAGGGCCTGGAGTTGTTCCATTATGGTCTCAATGGTTCCGATGATATTTTCCTGCATGTCGTAAACTCTCCTTTAGTGGATACATCGTTTCTCATCTGCGTACCAAATCCTGATTATGAAATGAGACAGTGGTTTCACAGAAAGTTCATCATTTATCATAAGGAAATATTATAATAACTCAACATCTTTTTTCAAGTGCGTCGAGTCCCTTTTTCAAATCAGGGCATTTGCCAGCAAGAAGAACATCGGATGAAATCCCGCCTTCGTGAGCGCGGCTTTTTCCAGCGATAGAGTTCTCAGACAAAATTGGTTCAGGCCCATATTTATTGACAGTGAAGCCGTCAGGATCTATAAACCTGTAGCTGTGGAGGCTTTCCCGATTAGCATGCGTGGAAAATCCATGCTTGAAGTCTCATTTTGTAATTATAGCTCCAGAGAAAGGATGGGTCATGTCACAGAGAATCTTCGGGGGTAAGACCAATTATGGACAATTGGCAGGCATTTTGATGTTGGATTCAACGATTCCGAGGATTCCCGGAGATCCCGGCCATGCAGAGACTTTTTCATTCCCGGTGCGCTACAGAGTCGTCAAAGGATTTCCCTTTCAGGATCTGGTAGAGATACGCAAGGATCACTTGGGCCTGGTTATTGAAGCCGCTTTGGACCTGGAACAGGAAGGCGTACAGTTTATTGCCGCAGACTGCGGGTTGTTTTCCCTCTTCCAGAAGGACCTTTCAGGTGCCCTTCATATCCCTTTCCTGGGATCCTCGTTGAATTTGATCCCTCTTGTGTCAGCTTTTCTGCCGCTGGAGAAAAAAATTGGTCTTATCACGGGAGACACACGACTTTTGAAGAATGACCACCTGCAAGCGGCAAATGCCGAAAGGGGCCGGCTCGTCATAAGAGGCATGGAAGGGAGTCCGGAATTTCAGAGAGTGGTTATTCAAAGAGAAAACGAATTGGACGTAGAGCAAATGAAAAAGGGAGTTTTGGAGATTGCCAAAAGCCTTGTGGGAAAGGGCATCGGCGCAGTTATCCTTGAATGTACCAATCTGATCACCTTTCGTTCGACTATTCAAAAGGTGCTCCGGGTGCCGGTATACGATGCCGTAAGCCTTGTCGAATTTTTCGCGGAAGGATACAGACGAAGAGAATTCTTCGCTCGTTATATGGCTTGATCGCCGTGTGAAGGAAATCGAATCAGGCCTTTTTGACAGGCCATTCTCCAGGTTTGAAAAGAATCCGTGATACCGTAGGCATGACTCCTCCCGCGATTTTCTGCCTCATTGCAGGGATCACCTTGTCTGCCCCTTTTCCCCAGGCAGTCCCATAGCTGAGCAGGTTGGAGAACTGGTCGAGATCCCAGGCCGGGTTGTACCCCTGTTCCCGGAGACGCAGATATTCATCAAGGACCTCGGAATACTTGAACATGACAAACCAATTTACTCTCTTGGAGGGTGGGATATCCTTGTTTTGCTCGTACCAGAGAGAAATGCCTTGCTCGCTTGCAATCCGCTCTGTTTCCAGCCTGATTGCGGGGTAGTCCTCAGGGTAGAAAGGGGGTGAGAGCGCGGCTTTTTTGCTTTCATTGGCCAGGCATTCGGCAAAGGCGGTTATCATGCCGAGGATATAGGATTCTCTCTCAACAGAAAATTCGGTCATTCAGTCGGTCCCTCCGAGATAAGCGGCTTTCATCATTTCGTTGTTGAGCAGGTTTTGGGCAGCATCGGCCAGTACAATCGATCCGGTTTGAAGGACGTAGCCCCGGTCGGCAATGGAAAGGGCCATGTTGGCATTTTGCTCTACCACAAAGACTGCAGTACCCCGTTCGTTCACCTGTTGAATCAGTTCGAATTGTTGATCCACGAGGAGAGGTGCAAGGCCCATGGATGGTTCATCCATAAGGAGGATGCATGGATTAGAAAGGAGAGCACGTACCATGGCGAGCATCTGCTGTTCACCGCCGCTGAGCGTAATACCAAGGTTAAAAAGTCTGTTTTTCAGCGCTGGAAAGAGCAGAAGCATTTTTTCGATATCCTTTTTCACCGCCTCCTTTTCCGTCCTCAGAAATGCACCCATTTCCATATTCTCGAGGACCGTCATCCTCGGAAAAATCCGTCTGTTCTCGGGGACAATGGCCACGCCCCTTGAAATGATATCCTTTGTGGATTTTCCATCAATTCTTTCGCCTTTGAGTCGCAGAATCCCTTTCCTGATCTTGCATACACCGAGGATAGTCTTCAGTGTGGTTGATTTCCCCGATGCGTTTCCTCCCAAAAGGCAGATCAATTCTCCATCATTGATTGTGATATTGATGTCGTAGAGAACCTGAATGTTTCCGTAATAGGTATCGACATCAATAAGTTCCAGGACGGGTGTATCGTTCATGGATTAACGACCTTTCCTTCCCAGATACGCTTCAATAACCTGTGTATTGCCGGCAACTTCGTCATAACTGCCTTCGGCTATCTTTCTTCCATAATCGAGCACGAGGACTCTATCGGAAATTCTGCGTACCAGATTCAGCTTGTGTTCGATCAGCAGGATGGTGTATCCATATTTGTCCCGAAGTTCTTTGATAAAATCGGTTACTTCCGATGTCTCCTGGGGATTCATCCCTGCTGAGGGTTCATCGAGCATGAGGACTCTGGCTTTTGTGGAAAGAGCGCGAGCCATCTCAAGACGTCTCCTGTTTGCATAAGAGAGGGACGTAGCCTCTTGCTCAAGGCGGTATCCCGTAAGTCTTTTTCCAAAAAGGCCCAAAATTTCCCTGGCGTATCTCTCACATTCCTCTTCTTCTTTCTTGTAGCGAGGCAGGTGCAGCAGGATGGATAAAGGACCGGTCTTGGTCCGGTGAAACTGTGCAACCTTGGCATTATCTAATACCGTCATTTTGTTAAACAATCGCAGATTTTGAAACGTTCTTGCGATGCCTGCCTTGAGCACCTGATGCGGCTTCAGCCCCGCAATTTCTGAGCCATTGTAAAGAACGGAGCCTCTCTCAGGCCTATATATCCCGGATATAAGGTTGAAAACCGTTGATTTCCCGGCTCCGTTGGGGCCGATGATGCTCAAGATTTCCCTTTCAAACAGACAAAAGTCCAGGTCGTTGACGGCTGTGATACCCCCAAAGCTCATAGATACCCCTTTGATTTCCAGGGCTACGCGATTCCCCTTGCAGTATTTTCCGTTCTCTGATCCTTTGCACTCGCTCTCCGGAGCCGCTTCATAATAGAGGTCTGTGGATGCTCGGAGGACCCCGGTTTCGTCTTTGTCCGGACGCTTTTTCGTTCTGCTGAGAAACCCTATCGCGCCCAAAAGCCCTTGCGGTCTCAAGGCCATCAGGATGATCAGGATGAGACCGTAGAACATCATTCTATAGGCGCCGTATTCTCGCAGGAATTCCGGTAGGATTGACAGGAGGATGGCGCCGAGGACAACTCCCAAAATATTTCCGAGCCCGCCTAGGATCACCATACAATAAACAATTACCAGTTGGGGAAAATCGAAATTGTTCGGGAATACCGAGTCTTGAAAAGATGCGAAAAGAGCGCCTGCTCCCCCGGCAATGAATGCTCCTCCTGCAAATGCCTTGAGTTTCATCCAGGTGGCGTTAACCCCGAGTACCTTTGCTGCAAGCTCATCTTCCCGAATGGCGTTCCAACCCCTGCCGTACCGCGAGTCTTTCAGTCGAAAACAGCCGATGATGACGATGAGAGCTGAAAACCAAATAAGATACGCGTAGCTCTCAGGAGAGACGATCTTCATGCCGAAGATGTTGATCGCATCAAAATTATAAATCCCGTTGACACCTCCCGTAATATTAACAGGCCTGTCGAGGTTTATCAGCAGGAGCTTAAAAACCTGGGCAAAGGCCAGGGTGACAATGGCCAGATAATCCCCGCTCAATCTGATACTGGTCGTGCCGAGGGCGAAGCCGAATGCCATGGTCAAAAGAGCAGCAATGGGCAAAACGATCAGAAAGGGCAGATGAATGTTGAACTGGTTTGAGGACAGCAGAGCAAACGTATACCCGCCGATGCCGAAGAAGGCCACATACGCCAGGTCCAGGAGCCCGGCAAAACCGGCGACTACATTGAGGCCGAGGGAGAGCATGACATAAATCCCGGTAATCCCGTAAATCCTCAGCCAGTAATCATTGGGCATGACATACGGCAAAAGGAACAACGCGAGCAAGACGGCCGCGGAGCCAAGGAATCTGTTTCTTCTGGTTGCTTGCAGCGTCACTGACAGGACGTCTCCTAGACCTTTTCGGGTATTTTTTCTCCCATCAGTCCCCACGGCCTGAAGATGAGAACAATGATGAGGATTGTGAACGATACAATGTCCTTGTATTCTGATGGAAAGAATGTTGTTGCAAGAGCCTCGGTCAGGCCGAGGATGATCCCTCCCAGCATGGCGCCCGAGATGTTTCCTATGCCACCCAGCACAGCCGCAGTAAATCCCTTCAGCCCTGCCTGAAACCCCACATAGTAGTCAACTTGGGTGAAAAGCAGTCCGACAAGCGTGCCTGCAGCCCCGCCGAGGGCCGATCCGATGAGAAAAACATACACGATGATGCGGTCCGTATCGATGCCCATGAATGTGGCGGCCTCGATGTCCTGCGCTGTCGCCCTCATGGCTTTCCCGGTCTTTGTTTTCTTTATCATATAGCTCAAGACCGCCATGAGGAGGAATGAAACAGCGATCACCAGTATCCGCATAAAAGAAAAGACAACATCACCCACTTGGATAACTCTGATGTGCTTCGGCACCAGGGCCGTCACATGAAAGAAGCGTGGTTTGGCGCCCTGGAAATTCAACACGAGGTTCTGGAGGAATATTGATACGCCGAGGGCACTGAGAAGGAGGTTTATCCGAGGAGCCTGTCGCAAAGGTCGGTAGGCAAGCCTTTCCACCAGTACTCCGAGTATGCCGGAGACGGCCATTGCGGCAATGATCATGAGGGATATAATAAGAGCGGCGTTCATGATCGGCCGGCTGTTGACGCTCAGGAGGTGAAGAACCCACCACCCGGCAAAGCCGCCTATCATATAGATTTCACCGTGGGCGAAATTGAGCATGAAGAGGATACCGTAGACCATGGTGTAGCCGATCGCGATCAGTGCATACACACCACCGATGGTGAGACCGTTAATGAGCTGCTGAGGGAGTTGTTGGAGATATGCTTCCATGATCGGGTGTCTTTATGGCTCTCCTTGGTCTTGCCCGCTGTTTTCCATGCAAGAAACAAAGGCCTTGGCGAGAACCGGCGCAAGGCCTTTGTTCAGCAATGCGTAGATAGTCCGACTATTTACCGGTCATGACGGCAACTTGCTTAAAATCATTTCCCACGACTTTGAAAATGTATGTGGCA
>Ga0315542_1001079_pt1 | contig 17209 bp, 16 predicted proteins | sample SalMarSW160120MG_FD_202541 | JGI IMG/M metagenome (GOLD analysis project Ga0315542, IMG submission 202541) | Salt marsh sediment microbial communities from the Plum Island Ecosystem LTER, Massachusetts, United States - Salt Marsh Sediment SW1601-20 ...
AATAATTATGGATTATTTTATCTAGGAAATGGGCGGTTAACTCAGTGGTAGAGTGCCATCCTCACACGGTGGAAGTCACTGGTTCAAATCCAGTACCGCCTACCAAGACCATCACAGGGTTACGGACTAGGGCCGTAACCCTTCTATTTTTTGTCCCCGGAAAAAGGCAGGGGAAAATACATCATTCCCTCGCCGGCAAAGGACCCGCCCTGGATCATATGACCGCCAGCCTCCTGAGACGGAGTGGCTGGGGGCACACTGGCGCACCCGGCCAGCAACCCCGCCAGGATGACCGCCAGGGCAAGTTTTCCCCAGGCCGCTTTCATAACCACCCTCCCGTCAACCGCAGGTCAAAAGGCGCTAAGGCCTTAATAGAAGTTTTTAAATGGATGCCAATCAAGATAATTATACCCCTTACTGCCAATTTCTATCAACTCTACCGCCGGAAGCGGACGGCAGGCAGCCTCCCGAAAGGAGAACCAGGGATGAAGTGGTGCGATTTAGCCTGCGAACATGCCTCATTTCCCCAAACTGAGGCGGTGGACGGGGCCGGGTCCTGCCGTACTTTTGCCGCGCTCTATTGCGACAAACTCCAGCGGCTGGTTCACAAACATGGACCCTGTCAATGCCCAGACGACAGCCAGGGACCGAGCCCGGGGGCTTCACCGACGACTGCGGACTGATCTATCTGATTAAATAGAGCAATCCCCAGATCCCCGCGTGCCCCAGTTGCAGGCCCACCAGGGTGAGGACAGCCATCGCCGCTGAGGTACCGTAAAGGAGGCGGATGGCTTGGAGATAACGCTTGTGGTCCAGGGGGTGGCGGGCCTCACCGATAAAAGGCTTTTCCACCACCCGGCCGAAGTAGCTGCTGGAACCGCCCAACCGCACCCCCAGAGCTCCGGCCATGGCGGCTTCGGGCCAGCCCGCATTGGGGCTGGCGGCATGATGGCGGTCCCGCCACAGGGTGCGGCAGGCTCCCCGCCAATCCAGGCTTAAGTAGACGGCTGTGGGAAGCATCAGCAAGGCCGTCAGCCGGGCCGGGATAAAGTTCAGGACGTCATCCACCCGGGCCGCCACCTTGCCAAAGCGGGCATACCAGTAGTTTTTATAACCCACCATGCTGTCCATGGTGTTGGCGGCCTTATAGAAAAATAGGCCCGGCAGCCCCAGAGCCAGGATAAAGAACATGGGCGCCACCACCCCGTCGGCCAGGTTTTCCGCCACGGTTTCCAGCACCGCCCGCCTGATTTCCTCCGGGGATAAATTATCGGTTTCCCGGCCCACGATCAGGGCCAGGGCAGCCCGGGCAGCGTCCAGATCGCCCCGCCTCAGGGCCGTTTCCACCTTAAGACTCTCCTGGTGGAGGCTGCGGGTGGCCAGGCCGGCATAGAGAAAATAGACGAGCACCAGGAGCCCGGCCCAGGCGGGCAGCCAAGCTATGAGCAGCAACACCCCGAAGATCAGGACAAAAGTACTGCCCATCACGGCCAGCCAGAAGAGGGCCCCGGCCCCCACCCGGTCCTGGTACAGGTTTGTTTCCCAGTATTGGATGATCCGGCCCAACAGCCGCACTGGATGGGGCCAGCCCGGCGGGTCTCCCGCCAGGAGGTCCATGAAATAGGCCAACAGAAATGGCAGCGCCAGACTCACGATTCACTCCGGGTTCACTTTGGTTGCCTCGGCCTCAGGCCTATGGCTAAGACCTTGGGGCATTCAAAATTACAGGCATTCCTCCAGCGCCTGCAGCAGCCGTTCATTCTCCGGCCGGCTTCGCACTGCAATCCGAAAAAACCGCGCATCCAACCCCCGAAAATTGCTGGCATCCCGAATCACAATGCGGTGGCGCAGCATCTGTTGCTGCAAGCGGGCCGCGGTGGCTCCCGGCCGATTCAGCTTCACCAATAGATAATTCACGGCGCTGGGAAACGGGGTAAGCCCCGGCAACTCCGCCAGTCCCGCCAGGAGAAATTCCCGCTCCTGGTCGATCAAGGCCCTGGTCCGGGCCATATAGTCCCGGTCGGCCAGGCAAGCTCGCCCCATGGCCTGGGCCATGGTGTTCACCGACCAGGGCTCCCGGACCTCCGAAATATGGGCCAGCAATTCCGGCGCCCCTAACAGAAAACCCAGCCGCATACCGGGGATGCCGAAAAATTTGGTAAAAGAACGCAGGATCAGCAGGCGGGGAAAGCGGCTGAGGTGAGACTTAAAAGAAGCCTCCTCCACAAAATCAATGAAGGCTTCGTCCAGGAGCAGATAAGCCCCGGCGGCGTTAAGGCGCGTCGCCGCGTCCAGAAACAACTCCCGGTCCAGCAGCGCCCCGCTGGGGCTGGCGGGGTGGGCCAGAAAGACCAGATCCCCGGCTTCAGCCTTAAAGGCCTCATGCAGGGCAAAATTATGGGTTTCCATGGTGGCATGAAAAGCCCGCGGTACCCCGGCCACGCTCAGGGCCTGCTCATATTCGCTGAAGGCCGGAGTCACAATCAGGCCGCGCCGGGGTTTTAGAACCCGGGCCACCAGATAGATGAGCTCGGTTGAGCCGTTGCCCACCAGAATTTGCTCAGGAACAAGGTGGTGATAGGCGGCCAGTTCCTGACGCAGCGCCAGGCAACGGCGGTCCGGATAATAGACGATTTCCTTTAAGGCCTCCTGCGCGGCTCCATACAGCCCCGGAGGAAATCCCAGGGGGTTGATGTTGGCGGAGAAGTCCAAAAGGTCGGCAAGATCGAGTCCCAGGGTGCGGGCCAGGTGATACACGTCGCCCCCATGTGGAGGGATTTTATGAGCTGATTCAGACATTATTCCGGTTCAATCATCCTTTTGATGTGCGCCATATCCAGATGCCGCCGCAACAGGTCGGCCAGGCGATCCAACTGGGTTTCCTGAAATTTTTCGTAAGACAACTCCTCCGGCGTCGTCCCGGACACCGATGGGTACGTCTGCAACTCCTCCCGGAAGGCCCGGCGAAACCCGTCATTATCAAACAGGCCGTGGAGATAGGTGCCCCAAACCCGCCGGTTAGGACTCACCCAACCATCCGCCACCCGCAGGGACTGCCCATTCCGGCTGATGATTTCAAAGGCAGGGGCTCCATCCCCGAAAGGTTCGCTTACCCCCATATGAATCTCATAGGCCGAAAGCACCCCGGACCCCGGGCGCTCCGGCCACCGGGCCTCCACCTGGGTGGTGGTTTTGTCCCCGGCCATGGTGGTGACCACGGGCAGGAGTCCCAATCCCGTCTCTGACCGGGGGTCTCCTTCCACGCCCAGAGGGTCCCGGATCTCCTGTCCCAGGATCTGGTAGCCTCCGCAAATCCCCACCACCCGGCCGCCCGCAGCGGCGTAGGCCTGAATCTGCTCGAACAGGCCGGTCTCTTTCAGATGCAAGAGGTCGCTGATGGTATTTTTGGTGCCCGGCAGGATCAACAGGTCTAAATCTTTCAGCTCGTCCCGGTGATCCAGATAATGCAGGGCCACCGCCGGCTCCTGCTCCAGGGGATCGAAATCGGTGTAGTTGGAAATGTGGGGCAGGCGCACCACGCCGATCTTAACTGTCCCGGCGTCCCGCCCGCTGCCGGCAAGACGCTTGCGGCTCAGGGCCACGCTGTCCTCTTCGGGGAGCACCAGGTCGCGATCGTAGGGCACCACCCCCAACACCGGCCTTTTCGTGCGCCGGGCAATGATGTTCTCCCCTTCCTGAAACAGAGCGGCATCCCCACGGAACTTATTAATGATAAAACCCTTAAGCAGCCGGCGTTCAGCGGGCGTCAGGAGATGAAAGGCGCCGATGGTGGCTGCGAAGACCCCGCCCCGGTCAATGTCGGCCACCAGGAGTGTCGCGGCCCCGGCCCGTCTGGCCATTTGGAAGTTGACCAGATCGTTTTTCTTTAAATTCAGCTCCACGGCGCTGCCGGCGCCTTCCAGGACGATGAGATCATAGGCCTGGGCCAGGCGGCGGTAGCTCTGCATCACTTTGCGCACCAATTTGGGCTTGAGCCGATAGTAATCCCGGGCCGGGTAGTTTCCGAACACCCGCCCGTGGACGATCACCTGGGAACCCACGTCACTGCTGGGCTTGAGCAGGATGGGGTTCATGTCCACGTGGGGGGTGAGACCCGCAGCCTGGGCCTGCACCACCTGGGCCCGGCCCATCTCCCCGCCTTCCGGGGTGATGAAGCTGTTCAGGGCCATGTTTTGGGCCTTGAAGGGCGCCACCCGGATGCCTTCCTGGCGGAAAATCCGGCACAGCCCGGCCACCATGATGCTCTTGCCCACGTCCGAGCCCGAACCCAGGATCATTAAAGGACGATATTTCATCAGTCAGCCGTGAGCAGTGAGCAGTAAGCAATAAATTTTTTCATAACCAACGGTCTTAAGTAATCGGCACCTTTTCTAACCCCTAACCCTTGATCCCGGTTTTTCTCCTGAAACCTGCCCTTGGTATTTGTCCCGGTAGCCCCGGGGGGTGATCAGGTATTGGCCGTAGGCGTGGGTCTGGGAGTTGCCGATAATGACAATGGTTTGCATATCCACCGGCTCTGTCGTGACATCGGCAAGGGTGGTGACCATGGTGGCCTGGCCCTCCCGCATGGCCCGGCAAACGATGCCCACCGGGGTTGCCGGGTCCTTATGGCGCAGCAGCAACTCCTGGACCGCGCCCAGTTGCCAGTCCCGTTTTTTGCTCTTGGGGTTATAGAGCACAATGACAAAATCGCCCTGGGCCGCCAGTTCCACCCGCTTCATGATAGTCTCCCAGGGGGTGAGGAGGTCGCTCAAAGATATCGTCACGAAGTCATGCATCAAGGGCGCGCCCAGAAGGGCCGCTCCAGCGGCCAGGGCCGGCACCCCGGGGATGACTTCGAGGTAAAAATCCACCTCCAAGCCACCTTCGGGCGGCCCCACCTTGAGCCCCTGGGCGGCGCACATTTCCAGGACCAGCCCGGCCATGCCGTAGATGCCGGCGTCACCGCTGGAGACCAGGGCCACCCGCTGGCCATTACCGGCCCGGTCCAGGCACACTTGGCAGCGCTTCACTTCGGCCGTCATCCCGGTGGCCACCACTTCCTGGTCGGTCAATAAGGGACGTACCAAATCGACGTAGGTCTGATAGCCCACCACCACCTGGGCCTCGGCCAGGGCCTCCTGGGCCCGGGGGATGATATATTCGGGGAAGCCGGGCCCCAGGCTCACCACCATTAAGCGACCCGGGCTACTGCCAGGGTGGCGTTGGCGGCCTTGCGCTTGGGGACGATCAGCTCCACCCCCCCGGCCTTCAGGGCCGCGGCCTCGCTGACACTCGCAACTCCCATGTGGCGGGCCACCCGTTTCGAGGGGTTCGGCGCCGGCACCCGTTCCAGTTCCTGTGCGGTAAACCATAAAAATTCCACTCCCAGACTCCGGGCGGCCATATGCAGCCCGGGCTCCTCCTTTTTAGCCTCAATGGTCGCCAGGGCCTTCAGGGACAGGAGGGACAACCCTGCTTGTTTAAAGGTATTTTCAATAAAATCAATAAGTTCTTTTCCAGGGGTCCCTTTATGGCAACCCATACCGGCCACCAGGTTGCGGGGCCGCAACCTGAGCCAGTCTGCGGGCCAGGAGCGCTCCCGGAAGCCCACGTACACTGCCGGTCCGGGAATACTCAAGGCCTGGTCCAGATCGGGGACAGGGATAAAGCGCTCCGGATTGGCCGCAATCACCCCGGCCAGATAGCCCTGCGGGTCCACCACTCTGACGGGCCGACCTTCCAGCAAGGCCATGGAAATCACTCGGACCTCCGGCAGGTTTTCGATGATTAACCCGTTTTCTGCGGCCAGTGCATCCAGGGCCGGCAACCCTTGCACGTCGGTGGCCGTGGTGATGACCGGCGTGCCGCCCAATATCTTTGCCACTTCCCGGGCCAGGTCGTTGGCCCCGCCCAGGTGGCCGGAGAGCAGGCTGATGGCAAACTGGCCGGCCTCATCCACTACCACCACCGCGGGGTCTGCAGCCTTGCTCTTTAAGAAGGGGGCCAGGCTCCGCACCACTATCCCCGCGGCCATGACGCAGACCAGATTTTCTCCCCGGGCAAAGGCTTCCTTAAAGGCCTGAGGCAGGCTGACAAAAACCAAGTCCTCCGGCTCCCCGGCCTGAGCCTGGGGCAGCCAGCACTGCGCCCCGAATAACCCCCTACAGAGCCGTCGGGCCAGGGCCGCGCCTTGGGGCGTCAGTGCCAGGATTTTGATGGGACGCGACGGTAAAACCATTTTAATTATAGGCCTTCTGAGTTCGAATCATGGGGTTGACCGTGGCCGCCAGCAATGGCGTGCACGGCACGCCCTATAAAAATCTATCGATCCCCGCCACGAAATCCATGCTTGAAACGCTCATCATAAAGCTTGGACCGGGCCTTTAGTTCCCCTTCTCTGGCGGCCAGGGCCGGGCCCACCAGGATCAGGGCCTGGCGCTCGATGCCCGCTTCCTTAACCAGCCCGGCGATGCTGGCCAGGTTGCCGCGGATAAGCCGCTGGTCCGGCCAGCTCACCCGGTAGGCCACCACCACCGGGGTTTCCGGGCCATAAGCCGGGGTAAGTTCGGCCACCACGGCATCGATAAGCTTGATGCTTAAGTAGATGACCAGGGTGGCCCCGTGCCGGGCTAAATCGCCTAAAGCCTCCGCTTCCGGCACCGGAGTGCGCCCCGCCGCACGGGTGAGAATGACGGTCTGGCTCACTTCCGGCAGGGTGAGTTCCTGGGCCAGGGCCGCAGCCGCAGCAAAGGCCGCGGTTACCCCGGGAATGACTTCGCAGGGGATGTGCTCCCGCTCCAAGACTTCCAACTGCTCCTGGATGGCGCCGTACAGGGCAGGGTCCCCGGAATGGACCCGGACCACCCGTTTCCCGGCCCGGTACCCCGCCAGCATCCGGCCGACGATTTCCTCCAGGTTCAGGGCCGCGGTGTCGATGAGTTCGGCTTCGGGAGCGGCCCAGGTAAGGATGGCGGGCGACACCAGGGACCCGGCATAGAGCACCAGGTCCGCCGCAGCCAGGGCCTTTTGGCCCTTGACCGTGATGAGTTCCGGGTCGCCGGGCCCGGCCCCCACGAAGATAACGGAATGAGGTTCAATCATAAAATTTATTTTTCTCTATTCAATTTTTTGTAATAAAAATATTTATAGTATTCGAAAAACTCTTTTTTTATCTTTAGAAACAATCCAAATCCCTTCATCATATGGATTTTGCGATAAATCCAATGATTTTTTCACAGCATCAATATAATCACTCCAATCCCAATCAAACGGGGAACTATCTCCAATGACAAGGGCTGTATTATCCCCATAATCTTTACCCAATTTCTTTTTGATTCGATTCACTATCATCTCTATAGCTAAAGAGGGACAGGATACCCATGCTAGTGGATGTGCCTTACCCTCTCTAACTTTTGCCATATGTTCTCTAAACGCTTCTATGCTTCGATGATTTGATCGTCCCAGAAGGGCCGCAATATCTTTAGGTCGATCTTCTGTTAAGGTAATTTCAAGTTTTAGTTGGTTATTTTGTGGATCAAGACATCGAATATCAGGTGCGTCCGAATGCTCAACAATCTTATAAGACGTTTTCATTAATTTATTGTAATATTTAATAAATGCTATCGCCGTAGCAATTTCAATTTGTTCCTTTTCAGTTAAAGAATCTTTTCTCTTCATGTATTTAAATTTTTGAGCAAGTAACAATCCACACCGGATTCAAGGCCTGCAGGGCCGTCCCGCCGGCCAGGGAGTGGGAGCGGCTCACCTGGAGCTGGACCACTTCCACGTTCCAGCCGGCTTCTTGCAAAACCTGCCTGACGGCCTCCAAAGTTTCCAACAGGGCGGCAGTGACCACCAACCGGCCCTCGGGTGTCAGGCGGCGCAGGGCTTCTTTGACGATGGCGCCGACTTCCGGGCCACCGCCTCCCACGAAAACCCGCTGGGGATCGGGCAGGGCCGCCAGGCATACCGGGGCCGGGGCGCAGACCACTTCAAGGTTGGGCACCCCGAACTTATCCCGGTTGGCAGTGATCTGGGCGGCCCGCTCCGGATGCCGTTCCACCGCAAAAATCCGGCCCCCGGGCGTCAGCAGGCTGGCCTCCAACCCCACAGAGCCGCAGCCGGCCCCCACGTCCCAGAGGATTTGTCCGGGCAGCAGCTTAAGCTTGGCCAGGACCGCGGCCCGCACCTCGGTTTTGGTGATGAGCCCCGCCTGGTGGGCCAAAACTTCCTCCGGGAGCCCCAGGTGGAGCAGCGAGTCCGAGGAACCTATATCATCCGGCTCCGGGAGCAGCACCACCAGGTTCAGCGGCGAAAATTCCCGCGCTTTAGCCTCAGCCAGGCTCAGCCAGGTGAGCCGCTCCGTGTCCTGGCCCAGGTCTTCCGCCACGCAAAGACGCGACTTCGTAAAACCTCGGCCCATAAGGAACCGGGCGATCTCCCCGGGAGTATGCACCGGGTCTGTATAGATGATTAAAGGTCCCGGCTGTCCCAAAGCAGCAGCAAGCGGCTCCCACGAACGGCCGTGCAGGCTGATGATATGCGCGTCCTGCCACGGCATTTGCAGACGGGCGCAGGCGGCCTGTACCGCAGTGAGGTTGGGGTGAATCACCACCTGCCCGGCCCCCAGGACCTTCATCGCCAGCGGTCCGATGCCGTAAAAATTGGGGTCCCCGGAAGCCAGCACCACCACCCGTTTTGCTTCGGCCAGAGCCGGGAGTTGCCGGAGGGTCCCCTCGGGGTCCTTGCCCAGGGGAATCTTCCTGGCCGGGTGCTCCGGAAAGTAGTCCAAAAGGCGCCGGCCTCCCACCAGGACCTGGGCCCCACGGATAATCTCCAGGGCTTTGGGGGTCAAATCCGCGGGCGACATTCCCAGACCCACCACCTGTACCGGAATCATGCCTTCTCCCCGACGCTTTCCCCCTGCCAGAGGATCGTGCCGTCAAAATCGAGCTCTATCGCGGTTAACCGGGGACCGGAGCCGGCGAAGTCCCGCAGCGCGGCCAGCATGCGTTCACCCACCTGAGCCACCACCTGGCCGCTTTGGGCTTCGGTGAGAATCGCCAGGGCCTGCCGGGCGGTGTTGGCCCGGGCCACCGCTTGCGCCAGGAGGGCATCCCCGGTCAGGTCCAGGGTTAAACGCCCCAATTTTGGCAAATCGGCCAACCCCCGGGAGGCATGGGTATGCCCGAACCCCTGGGCCATCTTCAAGGCCTTGCCGAAAAAAGCCCCCACGGTAATTTCGGAAAATCCCATACCAGCCGCTACCTTCAGGGCAAAGCGCACATAATCGCCCATTTGCACCCAGGCTTCCTCGGGCAAATCAGGGCGTAATGTCTTGAGGTAACTTTCACTTTTGCCACCGGTGCTGAAGACGATATGCCTGAGACCCGCGGCCCGGGCCACCCGGAGACTGGCGGCAATGGTGGCCCGGTAAGCCTGGTGGGAAAAGGGCTTTACCAGGCCGGTGGTGCCCAAAATCGAGATGCCGCCCACGATCCCCAGGCGGGGGTTGAGGGTGTGCCGGGCCAGTTCCTCGCCTTGGGGCACGAAAATTTCCACCGCCAGGTGCAGGGGCTCATCCGGGCAGATCTCGTCCCACACCTGCCGCAGGGCCTTTTTAATCATTCTCCGGGGCACCGGATTAATGGCGGGTTCGCCCACCGCCAGCACCAGACCCGGCTTGGTCACCCGGCCGACACCTTCTCCGCCCAAAAGAGCGATATCCTCTGCCTTTCCGGGAGATTTCAGAGGCCACACCCGGGCCCCGATCTCCGCCCCGTTGGTAACATCGGGGTCATCCCCGGCGTCTTTGATCACCACGGCTTCACCCCGGTTGCCGTTTCGACCGTGCCGAGACACCGGGACCATGAGGCTGCCTCCCCCCGGCAGGGACACCTCGACCCGCTCGGGGCAGGGCCGGCCCAGGAGTTCATACAACGCCCCCATAGCCGCGGCTGCGGCCGCGGTACCCGTGGAAAAACCCTGACGCAACTCCTGCCGGGGTCGGGGGGGCTCAAGCAGGTCGTCGTCTTCAAAGGCTTGAGAATTTTTGGATAATTTTTTCACCCGCCTTAAAACCAACCTGTTTCCGGGGAAGGGGCCGGTGACTTGTGTCGCGAGCGGCCTTCCTCCGATAATTCTTGTTAAATCCACAAGGCATACGGCACAGCCACCAGCACCAGGCTCAAGAGGCGCAGGCCCTGGCTCATCACCAGCAGCTTGGTCCCCAGACCCGGCGAGAAAATCCCCACGTGGGAGGGCAACTGGTGGCGCAGGGCCCGGACGGGCGTGGCCACGATATTGCCCAGAACCAGGGCCAGGACGGTTTGATGGATCGTCAGGGCGCCGGTCTGGAGGAAGGCTCCGGCCGCGGCCATGCCGGAGGTAAACTCCGCGGCCACACTGAAGATTACCACGCTGGCGGCCTCCATGGGCAGAAACTTTAGGGCGACGTGGGACGCGGTGGCGTGCCGCAGCCATGCAAACAGGCCCCAGTCGTTCGCCAGAAAAATCAGGCAATAGATGGGCAAGGTAAACAGTACCACCCGGAAAAACCGCCGTTTGAATTTCCGCCAGATTTCCTGAATGAGCTTCTCTTTTCTATCCGGCGCTTCCGGCATGGCAACCTCTCCGGTAACCTCCGGCGACGGCAGCCGCCGTCGGGCATATGCCAGGATAAAGGCGCTCCGGAGCAGGGCGGCGCTTCCGGTCAGGCCCAGATAGATGAGGCCGGCCTCATGGGTCAGAGGCAAGATGATAAAAAAAGTCGTGGGCAAATGCAGCAGAAAAACCGGCAGGCCGCCATTAAACAGATAGGTCAGGGTCATTTCCCGGCGGCTGAGCTTCTTTTCCTGAAAAAAGGTCCACAGCATGGTATTGGCCAGGATCTTGGAGAAAAACGCCGCGGTAAAGGTGGCCCCGCTTTCCCGCTTCAGGTGCCCCCAGCGGAGCAGGGGCGCGGTCCAGGCCCCCAGTTTGCTCCCCCAGCCCAGGGATTCGATGGCCTGCCCCACCAACAGCCCCACCCCCATATAGATGAGGAGCCGGACCAAGGGGGTGCCCAGTTGATGATAAAGCCTGGCAGCCGAGACGTGGCGCGCGGCCCCCCCCAAAACCAACCAGGTGATGGCCACCAGCAGGGTCAGGACCAGCAGGAAGAGCCAGCGTCTGCGGCCTCCCAGGGTCTTGGGGTGGGCCTTCAATATCCCCTGCCTTTCTTCTTGATGATGACCATGGAAAGATAGGGTAGCGTCCGCCCCTTAAGGTCCCGAAGGTTTTCCACGATGGTTTCGCCATCCAGACCACAGCGGCTGATGCACGTGGTCCGGTCCAGGAGTTCCATTTCCTCCAGGGCCTGATAAATTTCATCAAAATGGCGATAAGTCTTGAGCATCACAATATTATCCGATTTGTCGACAATTTCTCTCAGCCTGGCCGCGCCCAGGGCCCCCGAGACCAGGTAGAACGATTCCTCGCCTTCGGTGAGCGGGATGTGGGTCAGGGCCGCGGCGGCATTGTAGGAAGTGATGCCGGGGATGGTGACGATGTGCATCTGGGGGCGCAGGCGCTTCAAGGTCTTGAGGAGATATCCGAAGGTGGAATAGGTCAAAGGGTCCCCCAGGGTGACGAAGGCCGCGTCAGAGCCGGTATCCAGCACTTCCAGAACCCGCCGGGCGTTGTCCTCCCAGGCGGAGGCCAGCACCCGGGAATCCTTGCTCATGGGGAAAGGCAGGTGCTCGATGCCCGCGCCGTTGAGGTGACACCGAACGATGCTCAAGGCCAGGCTGTAGCTGTTCTTGGTGGAGCACGCCGCGAAGATGTGGGGCACCCGGTGTAACACCTTGAGGGCTTTCAGGGTGATCAATTCGGGATCTCCCGGACCCACGCCAATCCCGTACAGCGTCCCGGTTCTCAAGGTCATGAGGGTGAGTCCTCCAGGGCCACAATGGCCAGGGCATTGATGATGCTGGCGGCCACCGCGGAGCCCCCTTTGGGGCCTAAAGCGGTGATGTAAGGGCAATCCTGGCGGGCCAGGGCGTCTTTGGATTCCGCGGCGTTGACAAAACCCACCGGCACCCCCACCACCAGGGCCGGCGGCGGGGCCCCCTCCGCCAAGAGCTCCAGCAGGCGCAGCAGGGCGGTGGGCGCGTTACCGATGGCCACGATGCCGCCGGCCAGTTTCGGCAAACTCCGCTCCAGGGCCACCGCGGCCCTGGTGGTGCCCTGGCGCTTGGCTTCGGCCGCCACTTCCGGGTCGTCCATGAGGCAGAACGCCTCCGCCGAAAGCCGGTCCAGCCGCCCGGTGGAAATCCCTGCCAGGAGCATGCGGGTGTCGGTGGCCACCGGCCGCCCCTGCTTCAGGGCCTGCACCCCCGCGGCGATGGCTTGGGGATGGATACGGGCCGAAGTGAGGTATTCCGGGTCCGCGGTGGTGTGGATCATGCGCCGGACCACAAACCAGACCTCCGGTGGCAGGTGGTGGGCGCCCACCAGGGCCTCGATGCGGCGGAAACTCTCCACCTCGATCTCCGCAGGGAGACGGGGTTGCCAGGTCATGTTTTTCCTCCAGGGGTCAGGGATCAGGGGCCAGGGGCCAGTTATCAGTAATCGGTAATCAGTGATCAGTAGTCAGTAATCAGAAAACTATTGGCACGTGGCAACTGCCTTAGTCCTTTCGCTTAAATTATCTTTATACCTCCGGCAACTCGCCACCAGGTTTTTGGCCGCGTCGGGGTTGCTGCCGAAGTGGAGGTGGACGTAGCTGGCCAGGACGTTTTGGAAAGTGTAGCCTTCGGCCACGGTTTCGCCGCCTTTCCGAGACGTGAGCCGGTAGATGCGGGACACGCCCACGGGTTCGCCCACCATTTCCGAGTAATGAAACTCATGCCCCTTAAGCCGGGTCCCTGCGGGGCCTAAAAGACCGGCAGCCGCCAGGGTGACCTCCCGGTAGCCCAAGGCCTTGAGCCGGGGCAGCATCTGCACGGTAAAGGGAAAGACCCCCGCCATGGGATGGGGCCGGCCCGAAAGGTCCCGGATTTCCCGGGCCAGGTACATGAGGCCGCCGCATTCGGCGTAAATGGGCAAACCCATCGCGGCGGCATCCTGCACGGCCTGCCGCACACCGGCATTGGCGGCCAGGGCCGCGGCGTAAAGCTCAGGATAGCCACCGCCCAGGTAGATGCCGTGCAGGTCAGCCGGTAGCTCCCGGTCCTCCAGGGGCGAGAAAGGCACCAGCTCCGCGCCGGCGTCGGCCAGCAACTCCAGGTTCTCGGGATAGTAAAAGCAAAAGGCCCGATCCCGGGCGACCCCCAACCGCACCGTGGGCGACGTTACTTCGGCGGCTAGCTCCTCCGGCACCCCCAAAGGTGGCAGGGCCGCCAGCAGACCATCCAGATCCAGGTTGGCCTCCAGCCAATCTGCCAGATGATTAAGGTAGCCTGCTCCCAAGGGGTGGTCCTCGGTGGTGGCCAGACCCAGGTGCCGCTCGGGGATGGCCAGTTCCTGGTCCCGGGGCAGCCCCCCGAAACTGCGCACGCCTTGCAAGGTTGACAAAGCCTGCTGTAAATATTCAAGATGCGTGGCACTGCCGATGCGGTTAAAGATCACGCCTACTAACGTCAGTTCAGGATCGAAACTGGCAAACCCGTGGACCAGCGCGGCGGCGCTCCGGGCCATGGCCCGGGCGTCCACCACCAACAGGACCGGCAGCCCCAGCCACTTGGCCATCTGGGCCGTGGACCCGGCCTCGCTGGCCCCGTCATAGCCGTCGAACAGGCCCATCACGCCTTCCACCACCGCGACGTCGGCGCCGCGGGCCCGGCGGCGGAACAGGGACATGTTAGCGTCGCGGCTCAGCATCCAGCCGTCCAGGTTCCGGGAGAGGCGTCCTCCGGCCTGGGTGTGGTGGCCGGGATCGATGAAATCCGGGCCCACCTTAAAGGGCTGCACCACCAAACCCCGCCGGCGCAGGGCCGCGAGCAGCCCCAAAGTGATCGTGGTTTTGCCCACCCCACTCTGAGTTCCGGCGATCACCAGTCCGCGGGTTTGGTTGGTCATGGTAAAAACCTGTTGATTAAAGGCCAAATCCCTCTAAATCCCGGGAGTGTCAGACAAGCATTTTGCATCGACGGTCCCGTATGGGAAGTCTAAAATTGGTGGCCGCAAGCTTTGGCCTTTTACCAGCACAGGCTGGAAGCCTGTGCCACCAAAAATTTCCTTCCCCCAGGGAGGACCAGGATGGAGGAGGAAACCTTTCTTCAACCACTTCCCCCTCACCCCGACCCTCTCCCCCATTGGGGGAGAGGGAGTATATCCTTGGGACATTTTCCGCATTCGAAACAATTGAGCGCGTTAAAACCAGGAGTTTTTGTTAGCCCTGGCCCCTGGAACCTGAACCCTGGCCCCTATTTTTTCCACGCCTCCGGGTGGAGAAACCGGGCCAGTTCCTCGACTGCCTCAGCCGACCGCGGCCCCGGCCGGGAAAAGAGACTCTCGCTCACCACCAGCACCCGGTGGTTTTTCACCGCCTTGATGTCCTGAAAATAAGACCGCTTATAAATGCTCTCGGGGCTGCGGTTCATGGGCCCTTTTTGGATGATGTAGACGTCCGGATTGGCCTGAATGAGCGCCTCCAGGCTGTACATGACCAGTTGATGGGGGCTGGTGATAATATTTTCACCGCCGGCCCGCGCAATAATGTCATTCACTAAAGAGCCCCGTCCCGCACCCAGGAGATTCAGTTCCCGAACCTCGAAAAAGACCTTGGGCCTGGGGAGGCCCGCCACCCGTTTGGCCACTTCCGCCAGTTTGGCTTGCATGGCATGGTTGACGGCCGCGGCGTTCTTCTCCCTGCCGGTAAGGACCCCCAGCCGGGTAATGGTGCTGAACAAGTCGGCAAAATTGTGCGGCGCAAACATGGCCACCGGCACGTGGGCCGCCTCCAGCCTTTTAAAGGCCGGTATGCCCTTGGCCACTCCACTCTGCACCACCAAGTCGGGCTTCAGGGCCAGGATCATTTCCACATTGGGCTGCAGATGAGTGCCCACGGTGGGGATGCCCTTGATGATTTTATCCCCCCGGGTGCAGGCCACAACGCGGTTGCCCACCCCCAGGGCGTTCAAGATTTCCGTCAAGCCGCCATATAGAGAAATTATGCGCTGGGGCGGAGCAGCCAGGGTCACGGTGTCGCCATGGTCATCCACGATCTGGGCCGCGCGCAGATTTTGCGTCTGCCCCAGCATGAGAAAGATCAACAGACTAAAGCCGCAGGCCCAAACTGCAGCCTGATGTTTTCTTATTGTCAAATTCCCCTCCGATAAACCTTTCAGGCGAGTTGGGAGAGCAGCCATCTGCTCCGTCCTTTTCGCCATAAAACTTTCTACAAAGCTGAGCCGCCCATCAGGAGGAGACCGCCTCCTGGGGCGCCTGGGGCTCATCCAAGTCCACGTCTCCCGGCGACAAGGGCAGCATTACCGCGTAGGGGCGCTGATGGTCCGGGTGCCAGACCACCTCCATGGTCGTATCGTAAACCTGGGCCAAAATCTCGGGAGTGAACACCTGTTCTGTGGAGCCGTCCACCACGATCCGGCCATCTTTGACGAACATGAGGCGCCGGCAGTAGAGGGCCGCCAGGTTCAGGTCGTGCATGGCGCATAGCACTGTCAGGCCCCTGGTCTCGTTAAGATATTTGAGGATTTCAAAAATCTCCAGCTTCTTGCGCACGTCCAAAGACGAGGTGGCCTCATCCAGAAGCAGGATTTCCGGCTCCTGGGCCAGGGCCCGGGCCACCACCACTCGCTGGCATTCCCCCCCGGAAATCTCGGTAATGGTGCGTTCCTTGAGGTGCACCGTGGTGGTCCGGCGCATGGACTTGAGCGCCCGGATCAGGTCCGTGTCCGTCATGGTCCCCAGGCGGCGCCGGTGGGGATAGCGCCCCATGAGCACGATCTCAAAACAACTGAAGGGGAAGCGCACCTCGGTAGTTTGGGGCACCACGGCCAGGATTTGGGCCCTCAGGCGGCTGGGCAACTCTCCCAGGGGCTCGGACCTGATGACGATATGCCCGCGCTGCGGCGTGAGCAGGCCCGAGAGGGCGAGGAGCAGCGTGGATTTGCCGCTGCCGTTGGGACCCAGGACACCCACGAACTCGCCCCGGTTTACCTGGAAATTGAGGCCCGTGAGGACTTGCCGATCCTCGTAGCCCAGATCCAGCGCCTCAACTTTAATCACCATATCCCCCTGGAACGTCGGGATTTTAGGAGGTAAAAGAAAAACGGCCCGCCCAAGAGCGCGGTAACCACGCCCACCGGCAGTTCCTGGCCGCTGGCTAAGATGACCCGGGCCAGGACGTCGGACCAGATCAGGATCAAGGCGCCGGCCACCGCGGAGAGCGCCAGCAGCCGGCCATGGGAAGGCCCGGACAGGACCCGCACCAGGTGAGGGACCACCAGACCCACAAAGCCGATGACGCCGGAGACCGACACTGCCCCCGCGGTCAAAAGCGAGGCGCCTATAAGGAGGTTCAGCCGGACCCTGGACACGGCCACTCCCAGGTGATGGGATTGCTCCTCACCCAAGGCCATGATGTCCAGTTCCCGGTGATAGAGGGCGGCCAAAAATAAGCCCACGGCCAGATAGGGCAGCAGAAAACCCACGTGAATCCAGCCGCGGCCGGAAAAACTCCCCATGATCCAAAAGACGATGGCCGACAGCGACTCTTCGTCCACGCTCTTGATGAGGCTGATGAGCGCGGCCAGAAAGGTGGCTACCACGATCCCGGCCAGGATCAGGGTCTCCTTGCGCAGGCGGCCGCCCTCCCGGGACATCATCAGGACCGCGGCCAGGGCTCCCATGGCCCCCAGCAGAGCGCCCAGCGGCAGGGGGCTCAGCCCCAGAAAACTACCCCCCACTCCGGCCATGATCAGGACCGCCACCCCGAAGGCCGCGCCGGTGGACACGCCGATGGTAAAGGGGTCGGCCAGGGGGTTTAAGAGGATGCCCTGGAAGATGACGCCGGCCACGGCCAAAGCCGCGCCCACCAGCCCCGAGAGGATCACCCGGGACAGGCGGATATCCCAGATAACCACGTCCGTGGTGCGGCCCACTGCGCCGGTATGGATACCCAATTTGTTCAGAACCACCGCGGCGATGGCGCTCCAGCTAATGTCCATGCGGCCAATGCCCGTGGCCAGCACCACCGACAGGA
>Ga0315542_1001080_pt1 | contig 17192 bp, 10 predicted proteins | sample SalMarSW160120MG_FD_202541 | JGI IMG/M metagenome (GOLD analysis project Ga0315542, IMG submission 202541) | Salt marsh sediment microbial communities from the Plum Island Ecosystem LTER, Massachusetts, United States - Salt Marsh Sediment SW1601-20 ...
GTAAAAACGGGCTTCTTTTTTTTCGCCCTTTAACTTATTGAGGACGTGGTTGAAAATGCCGAACCTTTCTATCAGACCCTTGGTGTAATCGCATCTCTCAAGTCCTCCAAATATAATTCTGCCGTTTTTTTTATCAGATGAAATTTTGTCGCAAAGGTCCTCATTCTTTATTTTATATTCCAGCCTCTTTCCATCTGAGACCTCCGAGAGGATCCTATCCACATCTACACCAATGGGGAAGGCGGCGAGGGTTGTGACATCATTTTGACGAATAATCTCATAAGAATGATTGGCTATTTTGATCTGCACAGGAAACCATTCCTCAAGGGCTTCCAAGTAATTATCGCAATACTCCTTCGTATGGAAACCTATGAAGTCATTGGACAGAAGGCCCCATGTCAGTTTTTGCAGAACTGTCTCAATGCTTTCATAAAATGGGTCCAAAATCTGTTCTTTGATTCTTCGTCTTTTATCCTCTCGGATCAGGCCCTGGATTTCATGAATGTTGAAGAAAGGCGTGTGCATAAACTGCCCAACATGAATATTTGCTTTTTCCTGTCCGGCGTCTCCGTTTTCCATCAAAAGCGCTTTAAATACTTCAGCTATTTGCATGAGGTGGTAGTCCTGATTCCAGACAACAATATCCTCTTTCTTGTCCTTCAGTTTTCTTTTCTTACCAATTTCATCAATAATGGTATTCGCCAGTGTCACGCCACTGCTTGTATACTGAACGAAATCATTTTTTTCAAAATGAGGCTTGGGAAAAATGGAAGTTTTCTTATAAAAGAGCGGCGACCTGGTCAGGTGCATGAGAGGCCATAAGAATCCATTCGAAAACTTGCTGTAATAGCTGTGCATATGTTTCGTATCGAAAATTGCGAAACGCATATAATAATCATATTCTTTATAAGTAAAATGCATCCTGTTGCCCTCATCAATTTGTATCAATGGGAAATGATACGGGGCAATTTCTTCCTCCAGCATTTTCTTAAAAAGAAAATTATAGTGACCTCTCGCCACATCTATGTCTTTTTCCCCCATGGAAGCACCAATCCATGTGGTATCCCAGTTATCGCCTTTCAAGAGCCCTGCCATGGCCCCCACAAGGCCCCCTGCTCCGAAGTCCTGCGGCTCTGGCAGTGATGACCCCTTTTCAATGGATTCTTCCGCTTCCTTCACAAAATCCTCCGAGAAACTGAAGGGACCCCTGTTGGAAGCAATGACCAGATCACTCATCTCTTGTAAAATCCTGCTTTCATTTTGTAATGGTTGCGAACGTATTTTTGCGATAGATCATAAAAAAGCTTTGAATTTTTTTAACCTGCGAGTTATTGAGCTTTCGTAATAAGATTATCCAAAGCAAAGTCCATTCTTAACTCAGTTCAATTCTCTCATCTTTACCATGGAGAAGGGCAAATATCAGAGTGAGATACTCCCGCAAATGTCTCGTGATGAGGAAGTTCTCGCGGACAAACTCCTTTGACTTCGTGCCCATTTCTTCCATGAGGTCCGGCTTTTTAAACAGGTAACGGATGCGAAGCGCAGCTCCTTCCGGAGTATTGACCAAAAACCCGGTATGATGATTAACAAGCTGTATTCGGATGCCTCCGGTATTGCCGCCGATGACGGGCTTCATCTTCCACATGGCTTCCGTCACGGTAAGCCCGAATCCTTCCTTGATTGATTTTTGAAGTACAATATCGGAGGCGCGTTGAAGCGCATTGATGGTCCGATGTGCATCTGCTGGCAGTAGAAGCACCTTCAAGTCAGGGTCATCTTTGGCAGCAGTCCGGACTTCATTTAGCACAATTTCGCCCTCAGGATCATCCGAGGCGCCGCCCCCGGCGAGTACCAATTGCAGCGTGGGAATGAATTGTTTTGCGAGCGTATAGGCCTCGATAACACCCAGTGGGTCCTTAAATCGGTCATAGCGGGAGACTTGGAGAATCATCGGCCGTTCAGGATTTATGCCAAACCGGCCGTAAATGCCTTCGATTTCGTCAGCTCCAAGTTCGACGTTCTTTTCATGGAGTGGATCGATACTTGGCGCTATAAGATAGACAGGATGCGGCAGGCTCTGAGCAAAAGGAGCAAGGGAAAAAATACTCGCGTCATATCTGCATACAAAATTTCGCAGGTACCGCCATACGGGTCTATATGGTTTGCTGGCATCAATGTGACATCGCCAAACCCATTTTCCCTTATGTTCTTGAAGGTGCTTGATTAATGCAGCGGGCTGAGGATCATGGATAATGACAATGTCGGCATCATGCAACACGTCTTCCAAAACTTCGGCTGCTTTTTCATTCGTGTCCTCGTACACCTTCAGGTAGCTTTCGGGAATATTTACCCGATTTCCCTGAATGGCATTATGAAAGCTCTTGGTGCATTGATAAAAAACCGATTCCCCTTTAATCACTTCCCATTTCGTATGAATCCCCAGCTCCTCCATGAAAGGGACCATTTTATGAAGTATTTCCGCCACGCCGCCCCCGATTCGTGTGGCGTTAACATGCACAACATGAAGTCCTTTCAAGGGATTGGCAAGTTGACGTAATTGTTCAATGACATCTCGACCGACGAGTTGTTCGTATTTCTCAAGTACGCTTTGGTTATCCATCTCTTTCCTGTCCATTTCTAAAATGTCCGGCAAAGACCTCTGCAAGGTCGCTTTTTAATTCTCTCAGTGGCGAAAAATAGGAGCTTTTTTCTTTTATTTTTTGACAAAGAAGTGCATAGTTGTCTCCAAATCCCAATAACCAGTTCTGAAAATCATCCAGGGAATTCTCATTTCGGTGCCTGGCATCAATAAAATGGTAAAATATGCTGCCAACGGAGATGGTTTTAATGATATCCAGAAGACCTTCCGGGCGATTCACGGATATAGTGGTGTCGAAGACGATAATTTGGGATCGGATAAATTCAAATTGATCGTCCCTTTTGGTCCATTGGGGGAATTCCGTCTCATCCAGGCTTTCATCTATGGTTTCTATGAGTTCATTTCTCAGATCTTCTATTGATTCAAATGCAACCGGATCTATCACCCCCAGACGTTCCGCCAGGGATTCATTATGCAGACTGTGAGCCATCCAGATGGCGAAATCGTTATGATATTCGGGATCATCAAATCGCGGTCGCAGCAAACCGCCCCAAAAGTGATAATAAATGCTGCCGGGGTCTATCTGCCGTAAGTGTTCCCGAAGCTCCCGAAGATTTTGAGCCCTTTCTCCGGTAGCGATGGCAATTAGGGCACAATCCTTAATGCAAAAAGGGCCTGTCGCTGATTCGTTTCTCACCATTTTCACCTCTTGAACACCTGGTCTTTAAGACTTCGATACGGAGAAGGCGGGGCAGCCCCCAGCTTCTCTTTATTTTTCACAGGAATTGCTCTTTCAGCAATGGGGTGAATCCTGTATTCTTGTTTGTTATTGGATACGTGTGGTTCTTGCGGCGGTATAAAATCCTAATGTTTTCATGTCTTCCCCTCCCATTTCATTGTCGGGACAGTGTGTGAGAGCTGGTGCCCATACGCTCATCAAACCTCTATCGGAAGAGGAGCCTCACTAAAAAGGTCGAATTTGTCGCATATCTTCAAGATGCACTTTATGGTGGCATTTCTTAGAAAAGAGAAATTATCTGTGGCAGATCCGCATCCGGGCTCAATTTTGTCTGTTGTTTTTCCCCGAACATGTAAGTGACTTTGTCATCGAAAATACTGTCTCGACCTTATTGCACCCCTGAATCCCTTTCCCTAAGATTAGCTTTGGGATGTGAGGGAAATTGCCTTTTTTGGAACCGCTTATGATCAATCCCACGTTCTCCAGTGCGCCTTATTCCCGAATTCTACAGGGGAGGGTTATGGCCTTTAGTCTGCCTTCAAAATCTTTATCCGGGCATTGCTCCTTAAGAATCCTGGCCTTTTGCTGGGTGCTCATGACAGCCTCTGCCTTTTCGGGATGCGCATCCCCCCATTTAATTTCTAAAGATGAACAGTCTCCCCTTCCCGAAAAACGTCTCTTGAAGCATTGGCATCAACTATCCAAAAAACCTTATTCCCCTTCTTCCTACCGCGGTCCTTTGACCGTAGATCAGGTTATTGCCGAGGCCCTCAAAGCCAGCCCTGAATTGGAGCAAATCAGGCAGAGGATCGAAGCCGCCTCTGAACAGGTCCGTCAGGCCGACGCCTCCTTCTATCCCCGACTGGTCGCATCCGAACGGTTCAATACCACCAATAACCCGGTCTATGCCTTGATGAACATCATCAACCAGAGGCGTCTTCAGTCCGATGTGAACTTCAATGACCCGGGCACGCAGCAGGATTTTTCCACCCGTATACGGGCGGATTTATCCCTTTTTGAAGGTGGAAGTCGTTTCTACCGCCAACAGGCCGCCGCCGGATTCAAGGAATCCCTGGAGGCCGAACTCATGGCGGCCCGCAACCAGATGGTGGCCAAGGTGGTGGAGACCTACTATCACTGGCTTCAGACCATGGGGTTCATCGGTGTGGCCGAAAAGGCCTATGCCGCCGCCGATACGGACGTCCAGCTTGCCGAAGCACGGCTTAAAGCCGAAATGGCATTGCCCAGCGAAGTGATGCGGTTGAAGGCGCACAGGGCCGAGATGCACGGAAATTTGGTGACGGCCAAAACGGGAGCGCGCCGGTTGCAGGCCGCTCTGGAACGGTTCCTGGCCAGACCCATACACAAAGGGGAAATTCCCGACCCCGCCGTTCATCCGCCGGACCCTGCACCCCAAGAGAGTGCTGGGAAATCCGATGCCCTCGTGGCGCAGGCCCTTTCAGCACGCCCTGAACTGGCATCCGTCCGTGCCCTCATCGAGGCGGCCGGAAAACGCATTCAAGCGGAGCGGGGAGGGATGCTACCGCGTCTCGGTATGGGCGCCGAATACCAGTGGAACACGGAAGCCTTCAGCGAAATGGAAGGGAGCTGGCTGGTGGGGATTGAAGCCACCTGGTCTCTTTTTGAGGGAGGCGTGACCCTTTCGAAAATCCGGGAAGCCCGGGTGCGCCTGAAGGAAATTGAAGCACGGGGTGAACAGATGGCCCTGGACATCGCTCTTGAAGTGCATCAGGCGACCCTGGCGGTCAAGGAAACGGCGGAAAAGATTATAGTGGCCGGCGAGCGGCGGAAGTGGGCCGAAAAGGCCCTGCAGGATGTTAGGAGACGGTATCAAAACCAGATGGCCACGGTGGATACACTCCTTCAGTCGGAAGTGGCGTTCAACCAGGCCGATGTCTCCTACACCGTCGCACTTTATGAAGGAAAGATTGCGCAGGTCCTTCTGCGCCAGACGCTGGGGGATTTTGCCGACTGGAACGAGGAGGAGCATGGGTAAATCGTCGAAAACCACAGGCGGAAAAGTCATCCGTGAAGGAGGAAAAGGGCTGGGGGTCCTTCTTATTCTGGTGGTTCTCATGCTCTGGCTTTCCGGAGGGTTCATCGGCAAGGTGGCCCCGGGGGCACCTCTCAAAAGACCCGAGCACCCTCCGATCTCCACCATCAAGGTGGAACGGCGGGTTTATCCCGTTCTGATCGAACAGGTGGGGAACCTGCGCGCCATGGTGGAGGCCCATGTTTCCAGCCGCATCATGAGTCAGGTGAGAGAAATTCTGGCCCGTGAAGGGGACTCCGTTGAGGGCGCAAGTCAAGATGGCCGGGAAGGGACCCTCCTGGCCCGTCTGGACGACCGGGCCATTCGGGCCAAGGTGCGACAGGCCCAAAGTGAGGTCATGGCCATGGAAAAGGCCATGGAGGCGGCCAAAGCCAAGCTGGGCGCGGCGGCATCCCAGGTGGAGGCGGCCCTGGCCGACGCCCAAAAGGCTTCGGACGATTACAAACGGTATGAAGACCTTCATGAGCACCAGGCGGCCACCGGACAGCAATTGGGTCATGCCCGAGCACAGAAAGAGATGACCCAGGCCAGACTGTCCGCCGCCAAGGAAAACGTCCAGGCGGCCAAAAGCGACCTCAAGCGCATAGCGGCCCGGATCGAGCAGGCGCGGGCCGCCGAGGCGGCAGCGGAGGTGATGCTCACCTACACGGAAATCCGGGCCCCTTTCGGTGGCCGCGTGGTTCGAAAGACGGTGGACGTGGGGGACATGGCGAGCCCGGGTCAACCCCTTTACTTTCTCGAAATTCCCGCGCGGCCGGAACTCCACGCCTTTGTTTCCGATTCCCTGATTCCGCGGCTAAGGATCGGCCAGGAGCTGGATGTTCATATCGATGCCCTGAACCGGTCTTTAAAAGGAACGCTGCGGGAGATCGTGCCCCAATCGGATACCGCCACCCGAACGGTGCTGGCAAAGGTGTCGCTCCCTCCGGATCTGGATTTGGTGAACGGACTTTTCGGCCGTCTTATGGTGCCGGCAGACGATTATGAGACCCTCGTAATACCCGAGAGGGCGGTGCGGGAAGTGGGGCAGCTCTATCTGGTGGATGTCTTGAATGCGGAAGGGTATCCGCAGCGCCGTTTCGTGACCCTGGGCAAGAGACACGACGACCTTGTGGAAATTTTGTCGGGGTTGAACGAGGGCGAGGAGGTCGTGGTCCCATGACCGAAAATTCCGCTTCAGGGGGATGGATCAGCGGAATCGTGGAGGCCTTCCTCAAGGGGAATCTCTCGGTCATTCTGATCCTCATCAGTCTCATGGCGGGCATCGGCGCCCTTATGATGACGCCCCGGGAAGAAGACCCTCAAATCGTGGTTCCCGTGGCGGATGTGTTTATTCACATGCCGGGGGCTTCCGCCGCCGAGGTGGAACGGCAGGTCGCAAGCCGTCTGGAAAGCCTCCTTTACCAGATAGACGGTGTAAAGCACGTCTATTCCATGAGCTTTCCTTCCATGGCCGTGGTGACGGTCCGTTTCCATGTGGGAGAGGACCGTGAACGGAGCTGGGTGAAGCTCTACAACAAGATCCGCTCTAACATCGACCACGTTCCCCCCGGGGTCTCGGGATGGGTGGTCAAGCCCGTGGAGATCGACGATGTCTCCATCATCAATATCACCCTCTACAGTTCAAGATACAGCGATTATGATTTGAGGCGCATGGCCGAGGAGCTGCAGCTCCGGCTTCAAGGGGTAAAGGATGCGGGAGTCGCCTCCCTGGTGGGTGGGCGGCCCCGACAGATCACCGTTCGCCTGTCGCCCCAGGCCATGGCGGCACGCGGCATATCTCTTCAGGACATTGAGCGGGTGGTTCAAGGGGCCGATGTGACGCTCCCGGCGGGGAATCTGGTGGCCAATAACGAAGAAATCCGGTTGGATGCGGGCCGTTTTCTCATGAGTGCCGCCGAGGTGGAGGACCTGGTCATCGGGGTGCGGCAAGGCCGCCCCGTTTTTTTGAAAGAAGTGGCATCGGTCCGGGACGGTCCCGCGGACCCTAGCACCTATACCCGGATCAGCTTCGGCCAAAGGGCCTTTTCGTCCATCGATCCTGCCGGCGAAGGATCCCTGCCGCAGGGCATCGAACCTTTCAAGGATTATCCCGCGGTCACCGTGGCCGTGGCCAAGCGGAAAGGCTCAAACGCCGTATGGGTCGCCGAGGGCGTCCGCAAGGAGACGGCCCGTTTCGCTCGTGAAGTGCTCCCCGAAGGGGTGCACTGGCGCATCACGCGGGACTACGGCAAGAGTGCCGATGACAAGGTCAATGAACTGATCAAGGAACTCATGGTGGCCATCGTGATCGTGGTGGCGCTTCTGGCCTATGCCCTCGGTTGGAAAGAAGGGTTCATCATCGCCCTGGCCGTCCCGGTCACCTTCGGATTCACGCTTCTGATCAATTATCTGCTGGGTTACAGCATCAATCGGGTGACCCTTTTTGCGCTCATTCTGTCCCTGGGGCTGGTGGTGGATGACCCCATCGTGGATGTGGAAAACATTCACCGGCATTTCGAGATGAGAAACGAACCCCCCGGCCCGGCCGTTGTCCACGCCGTCAACGAAGTCCTGCCGCCCATCATCGTCGCAACCCTGGCCGTCATCATCTCTTTTTTACCCATGTTTTTCATCACCGGCATGATGGGTCCCTATATGGCGCCCATGGCCCTCAACGTGCCGATCGCCATGCTCATGAGCCTGGTGGTCTCCTTCACCATCACCCCCTGGCTCAGTTTGCACCTCCTTAAAGGCGCCTACAACAAACCCCGGAAAAAAGCATACAACCTCAAGGAGACTTTCCTCTACCGGTTCTACCGAAGTGTTGCGGAACCGGTCCTGAACCGGCGCAGTTACCGCTGGGGCGTACTGGCACTGATCATGGTGCTTCTGGGGTTTTCCCTGTGGCTCGTGGTCACCTACCGGGTTCCCCTGAAGATGCTCCCCTTTGACAACAAGAACGAGCTTCAGGTGGTGGTGGACATGCCCGAAGGGACCACCCTGGAGACCACGGAAGCAGCCACCTATGCCTTGGCGGAATACCTGGTCCGGGTGCCGGAAGTGACGGACGTGAGCACTTTTGCTGGCACCAACAGTCCCGTGGATTTTAACGGCCTCATTCGGCATTACTATCTGAGGCATGGGGCCAACGATGCCGACATCCGCATCAATTTCATCGAAAAGAGCCATCGGGAGCAGCAGAGTCACGCAATGGCTCTGAGGCTCAGAAAGGGGCTCAAAGAAATCGCTGTCCCTTTTAGGGCCAACATCAAGATTGTTGAGATTCCCCCCGGCCCGCCGGTAATCGCCACCCTGGTGGCGGAGATCCACGGGCGGAACATGGGACAGAACTACGACACGCTCATGGCTGCGGCCCCCAGGGTGGAAGGCCTCATGAAAGACGTTAAAGGTGTGGTGGATGTGGATGATACCCTGCTTGCGCCCGAGCAAAAGAAGCACTTTATGACGGATCGCACCAAGGCGGCCCTCAACAACATCGCCGATGTTGATGTCGCGCAAGTCCTTCAAGGAATGGTGGCGGGCGCAAAACCCGCCACCCTGCGCCAGGGAAATCAGGTGAATCCCTCTTACATTCAATTGCGGCTGCCCAAAAAAGAGCGGGCCCGTGGAACGGATCTGGACCAACTGATGATCAAGGGGGGCATGGGAGAAGGGGTTTTTCTTTCGGAACTGGGAGCGTTTCGAACGGGGACCATCGACCAGCCCATTTACCACAAGGATCTTCAACCGCTGGTCTACGTCTTCGGCGATACGGCGGGGTTACCGCCTCCCGAAGCGGTGTTCATGCTGGAAGACAAAGTGGGTGAGGATGAAGCCCTGGACGGCGTCGATGTGGTGTGGACCGGGGAAGGGGAGTGGCACATTACGGTCCAGGTCTTCCGTGATCTGGGAATCGCCTTTGCCGTGGCGGTGATGGGCATCTACATCCTTTTGCTCTACCAGACCGAAAGTTATCTGCTTCCGGCCATTCAACTGATCGCCCTGCCGCTTTCCATCATCGGCATCGTCCCGGGTTTCTGGTTGCTGAACCTGGTCTCCTCCCACCCGGTGGATGGATGGCAGAATCCCACCTACTTCACGGCAACGGCCATGATCGGCATGATCGCCTTGTCGGGGATCGCCACCCGCAATGCCATTTTGCTGATCGAATTTGTGGAAAGGCGGCGAAAGGAAGGAGAGGGCTTGGTGGAATCCCTTCTGGAGGCGGGGGCACTTAGAACGCGGCCCATCGTGCTGACGTCCCTGGGGGCCATGCTGGCCGCCTGGCCCATCACCCTGGACCCCATTTTTTCAGGGCTCGCGTGGGCCTTGATCTTCGGCATCGCCGTCTCCACCTTTTTTACGCTTATTGTCGTACCCATGGTCTACTTCATGGCCTATGGGCGGAAATCGTACCCTGATTCCCATGGGGAAAACGGACTAAAGACCGAGGGTGCATGATGACTCTCCATGGAGATGAAAGGACTTCATAAACCCGCAGTATTGAAATGATAGGAGGTTTCAAAATGAATCGCAGAACGGTATTGAAAACCGCCCTTTACGGTGGGGCGGCACTGGCTTTCGGCAGCAAGATGGCCGCGGCAAAGGAGTATTTCCCGGTCTCCGTCAACGCGCAACTCTTCAGGAATATCAACAGGGTCAAGGACCCGGCCCACATGACGGGACTGGAAAAGTTGCACTCTCCGGTTATCAGCGCGCCTGAAAAGGCGAAGGTCGGCGAGATTTTTGACGTGGATGTCGTCATCGGGGAGATCCTCCATCCCATGGGACCGACCCATTGGATTGAATATCTTCAATTGAATCTGGGCAACGAACCCTGCGGAATGATCGATTTTCGTTCGCACGGTTATCTGAAACCGAAAACCAGGTTCAGCGTGGTGGCGGGCAACGACCTGAAAGGGAAAACAGCCTCCCTGGTGGTTCAGATCAAATGCAATTTGCACGGAGTTTGGGAGAATTACCGCAACGTGGAAATCGTTTAGTGGAGGAAACTTCTTTTCATTTTTCAAGGAGAGGCACACCATGAAAAAAGATATGCGCATCATGAGCAAGGTTCCCTTGAACGCAGAAACGCATCCACGGCACCTTCGCTCCTGGATTACGGCCAATTCCGTCTTTTTCAACCGAAACCAGGGGGAAATGATGGTGGAACCGATCCCCCTTGAGGAATGGGAGCTGCTGGTCACGGGAGAGGTGGAGAAAGAATCCCGTTTCAGCATGGATCGGATTCTGCGCATGCCCAAGGCCACGGCTGCCAACACGCTGGAATGCTCGGGAAACAGCCGCTCACTCTTAAAGGAGAAGACCAGGGGAAACCCCTGGACCATCGGCGGTGTCGGAAACGCCGTCTACGGAGGCGTCTGGTTGAGGGACCTTCTTAACGAGACGGGTTTGGGGAAAGACGCCAAACATGTCAGTTTTGAAGGCCTTGAGAACCCGGCCGGTCGCGCTGGCATCAAGTTCATACGGAGCATCCCCATTGAAAAGGCCATGGATTCGACCCTGCTGGCCTATGAGATGAACGGAGAGCCCCTGCCCCTTGACCACGGCTATCCCCTGCGAGCCCTGGCGCTCGGCTGGACCGGTGCCAACTGTGTCAAATGGCTCGGGAAGATCACGGTGCTGGATCGTCCCCACGAAGGCCATTTCATGGACAATGTCTATCGGGTTTTTCAAAAGGGGGAGGATTCAAAGTCGGGGACCGTGGTAACCGGACTCAAATTGAAATCCATCATCACCCAGCCGCTGGAGAGGGAAGAACTCACAGCCGGCCCCGTTGTCATATTGGGTGCGGCCTATGGCGGGGAGGCGGATATCGATCGCGTGGAGGTGTCCATGGACAACGGCAAAAGCTGGCGGCAGGCGGATTTAATCGGTCCAGCCGCCCCCTATGCCTGGAGACAGTGGCAATATGTCTGGGAGGTGCATGACAAGGGGTCGTACACACTGATGTCGCGCGCCACAGATCAGGAGGGCCGCCAGCAGCCCATGAACGCCACCTGGAACGTACTGGGCTACGGCAACAACGGCGTCACGGAACATGCCGTTAAGGTTCACATCACATGAGAGGGTCTGGATCCGGGGAGGGGTAGGCAGGGGGCTCTTCATTAAGCTCATATATTGAGAAAGGCGAGTTTTTTGTACGTTCCGGTCTGTGTCCGTATCTCCGATCGCTTCAGGAATTCGCCGGATTAGGAGTTCCCCGTAGATCCAGGAGGTGGACATTGAAACAGGGAAAGTGCCCTAAGGGCTCACTCAAAAATAACTTCACATTTTTACATCTCAGCTTCAGGACATCTTCGGCTGTTGCTCAATCGTGAACTCCTCAAAATAGTTCACTATTTCTGTGGCTTCACTCAATTGCAACAACCAAATCTGACCCAAATCTGAGCGTCAGTTCTGCGAAGTTATTTTTGAGTGAGCCCTAAGTGCAGTTCTATCGAGGTGTATTGCGGTTCCAGCATAAAGCCCAAAAGCGGGCCCTTTGGGAGTAATTCCATTCCGGTCAGCTTGACATCGATTGCGGCCCCGGACAACTATGTGTGCACCCAGTGCGGCTATGTTGAAAGATATATCTCAGATCCCTCCAAACTCAAAGAGATCTCCATCAGATGGCCCAAGGTGGGTTGACGCTGGAATAACCAAGTCGCATGAAACGTGAGCAGGATGTTATCGGCATCAGTGGCCTAAGGGTTCGCGCAAAAATAACTTCGCAGAGTTCTCGCTCAGATTTAGGTTGGATTTGGTCGATCTGAGTGAGCGAAGCCACAGAAATAGTGAACTATTTCGAGGACTTCGTGAGTGAAGAGTGGCCGAAGACAGACTAAAGACGAGATGAGAGAATGTGAAGTTATTTTTGCGCGAACCCTTAGGCGTTTCGCCAGCATCACCCGGGTGCTGGTCCGAAACGGCTTTGGGATACTGGCCGACCGCCTGGCCACGACCAGGGCCTCGCTTAGGATGCCGGCGCCGCAACCCACGTCCAGCACCCGGTCCCCGGCCTTCAGGCCCAGCAGGCGGACAGCCCGACGTTTCCACATGTAATGGGCGCCGAAACTGAGCACGGTATTCATGAAATCGTATCTGCGGGCGACCGCATCAAAATGACGACGGACCCGCAGGGCCTTGTCCGCCTCGCCCATTTCTTCAGAACCAAAATGGGCCTGCTTGGTTTGCTTCACCCATTCGTCCAGCTGCTCCAGGCGTCGGTCTTTGTCCATCCAGCGCTGACTCATCCGCATGACTCCGTCACTGTCTTGTGTTGAACCGCGCTGCAATTCCTCTTACGACCATTGTATTCCCTCTCCCTGCACGTGCGGTTCTCAGAACATCGGCTGCGCTGCACCACCCTATTGACCCTCGATCAGCGCTGCCATAAGATCAGTGGCGCCTCCAGGGGAATGGATGCCTCCGCGTGGGCGGGAACGATCCGGGCCGTATAGTCGGAGGTCGGCCGTCCGGAGGGGAGCCGCGCCCGGTAAACGATCCCGGTGCTTGTATCGGTCGGGTCTTTCCCGCGCGCCATCGGCCAGGTCGACCGTTCTCCTCGGGCAACAGGGTCGGCGTAGAGTTCAACCGCTATGTCTTCAGGTTTCAGCTTGCCCAGCACCACGTGCACCTGGAATTCGTGGCCTGCATCACTGCTGGTGATCTTGGTATCGCCGAATCGCAGCCCGGACCAGTGCCTATGGATTCGGGTTTGCCAGTCAGCGAGTTGACTTCCCAGCCCGGCATTGTTGGCACGGCGTCGTTCGTATGCCGCTGCTGCCGGCAGATAGAAGTTCTCGGTGTACTCTCGCACTGCACGGTTGCTCGAAAAACGGGCCGTGAGGGTGACCATGCTCTCCCTCACCTTGTCCAGCCATTGCACCGGAATCCCATGTCTGTCGCGGCCATAGAACTGGGGCGCCACCTCCTGTTCGAGCAGGGCATACAATGCGTGGGCCTCGGCCACATCCCAGGCAGGATCATCGTCGTGCTCCCTTCCATCGCCAAGGGCCCAGCCCACCTCAGGCCCATAGGCCTCCGTCCACCACCCGTCAAGCTCCGACAGGTTAAGACCGCCGTTGACCAGCACCTTCATGCCGCTGGTACCGCAGGCCTCCCAGGGCCGTCGCGGGGTATTGAGCCAGACGTCCACGCCGCAGACCAGCTGTTCGGTCAGCAGCATGTCATAGTCGCTTAAAAAGATCACGCGGCCCTGGACCTCGGGCCTCGCGGTAAACTCGATCCACTGGCGAATCATCTCCTGGCCGGGTCGGTCGGCCGGATGGGCTTTTCCCGCCACGATCAACTGCATCGGACGCTCGGGGTCTGTCAACAGACGGGTCAACCGATTCGTGTCCCTAAGCAGGAGCGTCGGCCGCTTGTAGGTCGCAAATCGCCGGGCAAACCCCAGCGTCAGCGTCTCCGGGTCCAGGACTTGTCCTGCCCGATCAACGGCATCCGGGGAGGCCCCCCACGTGGCTATCTGGCGGGCATAACGGGTCCGGGCGTACGTCACCAGAGCGCTGCGGGACGCCTGCCGCATGGCCCACAATTCCTCGTCAGGCACCTGTCTGATCGCCTCCTCCAGCTGATTTGTTTCGCCCAACCAACGCGCCTTACCCCCGTATTTTGTCCACAGGTCGTCGGATGCGCGTGAATCCCAGGTCGCGGCATGGATCCCATTGGTCACATGGCCCACAGGCACCTCATGGCCGGGCCACCGGGGAAAAATCGACTGAAAAATGCGTCTGCTGACCTGGCCGTGCAGCTGGCTGACACCGTTGACCGCCCCGCTGCCGCGAACCGCCAGATAGGCCATGTTAAAAGGAGCGGCCTCATCGGTCGGGTCCTGCCGACCCAGGGCCATCAGGTCGCCCAGGGAGATGCTGAAGCGATCCCTGGCGTACCCATCAAAATAGCGCTGCATCAGATCGGCAGAAAAACAATCGAAGCCTGCGGCAACCGGCGTGTGGGTGGTAAAAAGGTTGCCGGCGCGGGTGGTCTGCAGGGCCGTCTGAAATAGGCATCCGGTGGTTTCCATGAAATCGGCGGCCCTTTCCAGGACTACGAAGGCCGCGTGTCCTTCATTCAGGTGGCACACCTCCGGCATGAGCCCCAGTTCCCTCAGCAGGCGCCAGCCGCCGATACCCAGGATGAATTCCTGGGCGATGCGGGTCTCCGGGCCGCCGCCGTACAGCTGGGCCGTAATACCGCTCGCCAATGGGGGGTTGGCCGGATCATTGCTGTCCAGCAGGTAGAGGTGCAGCCGGCCCACCACCGCCTGCCAGACCCGCACCCAGATCGGGTAATTGGGGAACGGCACCTGAAACCGCACCCATTTCCCCTCCCGGTCCCGGGCCGGCGTAATGGGCAGCTGCCCGGGATCGTTTATGGGATAGAAGGCCTCCTGAGACCCGTCAGGGGTGATCATCTGGCGGAAGTAACCCTGTTGGTACAGCAGTCCAATACCCGTAACCGGCACCCCCAGATCGCTGGCCGCCTTGAGTTGGTCCCCGGCCACGTTCCCCAGCCCGCCCGAGTAGATAGGGAGGGCCTCGCCAAGCATGAATTCCATGCTGAAATAGGCAATGCTCGCCAGGGGTGAGTCGCCGTGCTTTTCCTGAAACCACAACCGGGCCGTACGTCCCTCACGCAGCTCGGAAGCCAGCTTCTCCACCCGCCCTCGAAATCCCGCATCAGAGGTCAGTTTCTCCACCTTCTCGGGCGCAATGGACTGGAGAATCAGCCTGGGATTTCGCGTGAGGTCCCACAATTCCAGATCCAGGGAACGCCAGATATCGTCGGCGCCCCGGTCCCAGGACCAGCGCAGATTGTTTGCAATCTCCATCAACTCGTCAAATTCCTCGACGCATCGAGGTTCATCCGTCACAACCGGTTTATTCATTCGTTTCTTCACCTCCTGCTGCCTCGTTTTTCAAAAATCGTGTCACCGGATCTTGCTGAAAAAACAATGCCAGCTGCTCGTAAAGAAGCGGATGCCGTTGTTTCAGTTGGACCGGTTGTTCAAAAAAGGCCTCGGTGACCACCGCGAAGAATTCGGCCGGGTTGGTGGCGCCGTAGGCGTCCAGGTCTGTCTTATGATGATGCGCCAACTCGTTGATGAGGTGCTCATATTCGTTGCCCAGGACCCGGGCCCAGGCAATACACATGGAGCGACGCGGCAGAGCCGGCGCCCCTTCGTTTGCGCCGGATTCACTGTCCAGCTGATGGGCGAATTCATGGAAGACCACATTGTGACCGTCCAGGTGATCGTGCGCCGTGCGGCGGACATCATCCCAGGAAAGGACCACGGGGCCCCGGTACCAGGATTCCCCCAGACGCCCTTCCACCCCTTCAGCCACCACACCTTCAGACAGTTGCCGGGCTCCTGGAGAAAAATAATGATGCGGATACACCAGGATGGACCGTAACGTGGGATAGTAGTCTGTCTCGCGATGCAAGAGCAGGATGCAGGCCTGTGCAGCGATGACCACCCGGATCTCGTCGTTTATTTCAAGCCCGCCACAGCCCTCAAATGTCTTTTCATCCAGGAACACCTGTATGTGCCCCCGCAACTCAGCCTGATCTTCCGGCGGCAACCGACGATAATAGGCCACATATTTCTCCAGAATATCTGCCCAGGCCTCTGGAAAGGGCCGATTGCGAATCCGCTCGCGTCGCTTGCGTTTCAATCCCAACATCGTGTCCGGTCTATGCTGTTGCGACCATCATCTGGACACACCGATACATCATCATGAAGATGTCATTTACCCTTGTCCGACGGACTTGCCTTATAGACGCCGGAACGATAGCCTTCAATCAGCGCGTTGGTGGAGCTGTCATGGTCGAGTGCGTTATCAGAGGACAGTTCCGGGACAATGCGCTTGGCCAGCACCTTTCCCAATTCCACGCCCCACTGATCAAAGGAATCAATGCCCCACACGGCGCCCTGGGTGAACACACTGTGCTCGTAAAGGGCCACCAATTTCCCCAGGGTTTCCGGAGAAAGCTTCTCCGCAAAGATGGTCGTGGAGGGCCGATTGCCCTCAAAGGTCTTATGGGGCACGAGCCGGTCCGGAGCGCCCTCGGTCCGCACCTCTTGGGGCGTCTTGCCAAAGGCCAGGGCCTCTCCCTGGGCAATGACGTTGGCGATGAGCAGATCGTGGTGATCGCCCACCGGGTTCAGGGATTCCCGGAAGGCAATAAAATCGCACGGAATGAGTTTTGTGCCCTGGTGAATCAGCTGGTAGAAGGAATGCTGTCCATTGGTCCCCGGCTCCCCCCAATAGATGGGGCCGGACTGGTAATCGACCCGGTCTCCCTCCAATGTGACGTGCTTGCCGTTGCTCTCCATGGTCAACTGCTGGAGATAGGCCGGAAAGCGGTGCAGATACTGATCATAGGGCAGGACAGCAATAGTCTGGGCCCCGAAGAAATTATTATACCACACGGCCAGAAGACCCATCAGTACGGGCATATTTTGATCCAGGGGCGCAGTTCGGAAATGCTCGTCCATCTCATGAAATCCAGAGAGCATCTGGTAGAATCGCTCCGAACCGATGGCCACCATGGTGGACAGCCCGATGGCCGAATCCATGGAGTACCTGCCGCCGACCCAATCCCAGAACCCGAACATATTGGCGGTATCAATGCCAAATTTGGCCACCTCCTCTCGGTTGGTTGAAACGGCCACAAAATGTCTGGCAATGGCCTGTTCCTCGTTGAGCTGCCTAAGGGTCCAGGCCCGGGCCGAGCGGGCATTGGTCATGGTCTCAAGGGTGGTAAAGGTC
>Ga0315542_1001081_pt1 | contig 17192 bp, 17 predicted proteins | sample SalMarSW160120MG_FD_202541 | JGI IMG/M metagenome (GOLD analysis project Ga0315542, IMG submission 202541) | Salt marsh sediment microbial communities from the Plum Island Ecosystem LTER, Massachusetts, United States - Salt Marsh Sediment SW1601-20 ...
CGTTCATCTCTAAAAGTGATAAAAACCAGACTTAAATCGGCCACGCAACCTCTTTCGAAAATGACCGGTAAAACGCATGATCGGCAACAGCCAGCAAGTCAGAATCGCCGGCACTGTCACCGTAAACATAAAGCTCCGATATGTCGCCTGGTCGCAACTGCTCGTACAAACGTCTCAGCTTCTCCTTTCCTCTACAATTTCTGCCCACGAGTCTGCCGTTGACTGTGCCGTTGTTAGAAACCGCCAGTCTGGAGCAAATTACACCGTCAAATCCGTGTATTCCGCCCCACGCCTCAAGATATATATCCAGCGATGCGCTCACGAGCATGCACTTGTGTTCATTCGCTATATGCCACTGCAGCCTGTCAATACCCTCTTGCCTCACCATGCGCGGAATCTGAGTCTTTGCAAACTCCTTACCGACACGAACCAAGTCGTCGTACGACCTTCCCGATATGGATCGTCTCAACAAGTTCTCTTTCATCGTCTGCCTATCGAGGCTTCCGAGCATAAATTTTGTAATGTCAGCCAGACTGCGTAGGGCCACCCATAAAAACTTCCACCATCCTAAAGCGTACTTTAAAAATGGGATCAGAGTGTCCCTTTTGGTCATCGTCCCATCAAAATCGAAAATCGCAACTATCAATGGCGCCCCTCCATGGCTCAGACGCGAATGCGTCAATTCATATGCTTTTTTTTCAAAGCAATGGAACCCGGGGACCTCGAAAAAAGGAAATGGATCCAGAGGACCGAAAAGAGCCCATGAACATTGGCATATAGACATCTCCTATCTGAATATCCGAGGGACCTTCTATTACCTGCCGCGCTTGTGAGTTTGGCCAAGATAACAGATTGAAATTATTCGATAAGAAATGTGAAATGTCAAGGACTAATTGCTGAAAAGATCACTCCCGCACCACTATTCTTGTGCCTTGTACGTCGGCAGGCGGAATCATCCGGCAAATGGACGAGGTCCCGATAATGTAGCAGGTATACTGCAATTTACTCATGATTTGTGTATACACGTAATCACTTGACATATACACAAATGGAGTATAGAATAAATTCAATTTCCGGTGTCTCAGGCGGAGACCAGAAAGCTTGGGGGACCGGCTTGGCCGGTATTTTTCAAGGCTGCCAATTGTTTCACACTGGAAGTGCGTGCTTTGCAGGTCATTCTGAAAGATTATGTACTTCTAAGAAAATTATCGCTGATATCTCTGTGTTTCAAGTGAACGCAGTGAACCCCGATTTGCGGGATCTTCGCCAAACAGCATAGGCGGACAAGTCCACCACGCAACGTAGGCGGGCAAGTCCACCACGCAACGTAGGCGGGCAAGTCCGCTTCGCTCTGACGCGCGTGAGGGAGAATCATAAATGGCTTTTTGGCCGGAAGAACCAACTTTTTTGCGAGGATTGACAATGGAAGAAGTGAATGCCCTGAAAATCCGTAACAATCTTGGAGAGATTTTGGACCGCCTGACCGAAAAAGGTGAACCCATCTTTATCAGCAAGGGCCGAAAGATCCGTGCTGTTTTGGTTACTCCTGAACAATTTGAGAAACGATTTTTAGACTGGCAGGCTGAGGAAAAGAAGCAACAACTCTTGTCATCAATAAAAAAACTGCGTGGGAAGAAGCGGGAAAGAACCGCCAGTATTGAATTGCTCCGGAAGCTCAGAGGATATGATAATTGATGTGGATCATTGATGCCTCGGTAGCAGTCCGCTGGTTTTTGGAGGATGAGGTTCATCCCAATGCAGATGCTGTCTTGGAGAAGGTAATAGATGAGCCTGTCCTGTTCGCAGTCCCTGAGTTGTTCGCTTTTGAGGTGTTCTCTGTATTGGAACGACTCCATCCGGCGGGGTTTGAAACGTTCAAGAAAGGGATACTTCCTTTGCTCCAGGGGGGAGTCTTCCGGCAACCGATGACGGAAAGGTTGGCGAAAAAGGCAGATCGATTCGTGAAGCTGGGACTGACAGGGTATGACGCATCTTATGCGGCTCTGGCGTGTGATCTAAAAGGTACTTGGCTCACTTTCGATAGTAAGGCACACGAATTGATTAGAAATGAAAAGATGTCATGGCCTTTGCACAAGGAATTGCCTCCGCACTGGAATAGAGAGGGTTGAGGGCTTTTTCTTGGTGACCGGCCTTCACTTCGCGTGTCAGAGAGAGGTGGGGCTTTCTCATACAAGCAGTTGTACTGGTGGAGCTGGTTGCGTACGAAGGGTCAGTTTCCGTGGGCGTTGAGGGGTCCCCTTTGCTCTTAATCAGGGTCAATGTTCCACTTTATTCCCAACCATGATAATATATCCAAGTTTCTCCACATGTGCAGCTTTATTCTGAGTGAGCATTGGAGTATGTCAGGCGATAAGGAGTTCCGTATGTCCCGTTTAATGGAACAGAAGAAGATTGAAATGATAGAGGCCTTTTTGAAACTTACGCCTGAGGAGCGCACGGCCGAGGCTGAAAAGCGATTGGATGAGACGTTGGATATGATGGCTAGAATGTACGGGATTTCTCCGGAGGATGCCTATGGAAAACTTCTTGAAAATAGTGACAGAATGCATTGATAAATTTTCCAAGGATACGAACATCGCAAGGCATGCTGCCATTATTGGCGGCCATGCCATTATTTTGCATGGTATTCCAAGGACTACGCTTGATGTTGACGTCCTTCTTCATTACGCTGATACAAAGGAGCACCCCAGTGAAATTGTAGAGAAATTTGTGGCCTTTTTGAAAGAACAATTGGAAGATCTCTTTGAGGTAGAATATTTCGCTGCATCGAGAGATCCCTTTGACCCTCTAAAACATGATTTGATAATCATAACTGATCCAAAAAAACGATTCAAGAAATTGGATATTCTGATAGCAAATTATGAGTGGGAACTTGAAGGCCTCATGAGCATGGCTTCATCAGATGAAGGTTTACTTGGTTCTTATCCAAAACCCTATTTGGTGGGCATGAAGCTTATGGCAGGAGGTGCGCAGGATGAGGAAGATATTCGAAATCTTTTCTTCATAATGACTGATGTTGAGAAAGAAAAGGCCTTAGAGATCGCCCAATTAATCAAAAGGGACAAAAATCTTTCCAAGATATTGGCAAAAAAGCGCCCCGGGAAAATGAAGGGGCCTCAAGTGGACATTCAATCCAGGGGATCCGGCGAGGTCGGAAAATGAAGGCGGGACAAGCAGGACTTGAAAAAAAGCGAATGCGTTTTCGCTTGACATCATTTATGTTTTTGGAAGCCAGGCAAAGAAGGATCAGGAGAGTCCAACCTTGTTGTGGCAGTAATTTGTCAAGTGGGATATTCTCCAATGGATCGAATTAGGCAAGTCGGATTGATGCGCCACACGTTCAATTGTTATTATCCAAATCCTTGAACCTGATTGGCACTGAAAGTAACGACAACATTATCTAACTGGTCGATATGGCTTCTGTGATCACTTATTAATGCCAACACTATCCGAAACTTGATTTCCTCACTCAAGAAGCACAGGCTTATGCAAATATTTTACACCGAACGCGGGATTTGATGAATAACGGCTGCTCCATATGTTGTGTGTGGCAAGATATCCCAAGTCTTCTCCGAAGAAAGGGGGCGGAATATTTCATGCCCGTGTTTATTCAGCCGTTCGATTTATTCTGCACCCCTCTTTTTTCCTGTTTCACAGAATAAGATGCAAACACTTTGGAAAAACTTGACTTTTATGTGAACCTTTGAGATATTTTTCCCTAAATTTTTCCAATCATCCTCCACGAGCAGCTTCGCCCCTGGGAAGAGGCATACCAGTTCATTCCACCAACCTTTTTCAAGGCTTACTTCATATGCACACACCTCAAATATATCCTACATCACTCCCGATAGGGAGTTGCCCTGCCGATGGCTCAAGATCCGATTTCAGGAAGACCAAACCTACGGTAAGGTAATGCTTAAAAAGGCCAAATTTACTGATTCTGAAAATTTCACCTTGCCGGTTACAAGAAACCGACATGGGCGATTTCATTGATGCAATCTCGAGGAATTCCTCCGGGAAACCTCTCAAAATAGTGCTAAGGGAAATGGAAGAAAGAAATATGATGCAAAAAGACCCTGGGAAAGGAGGTGAAACAAAGGCAAAAAGGAAAAGATCACGGTTTGGTTTTTTCTTTATATTGGTGCAGCGTTGTTCGGTTTAAATGGGTCAATCCTTTTTTAAAGCAAAGGAGGTACAGACGATGTCCAAAAAAATAAAAATGTCCTTTCTTTTCGCTGTCCTGTTGCTTCTGGCATCCCCTCTCTTTCAGGCATCGGCAGAGGTCGGGGTCACGAAAAAGGCTTTTTGAATATTTTCGGATGGAAATCATATAAAGCAGGCGAGAATAAATATCTCATGGAATATAGCTTCGACCGGGGTACCGGGGAGGTTGGATATTTCTTTGAAGTGAATCTAATCGGAGAGATTGTCCGCAGGGTATCTGGAAACTCCCAGCTTGAAAAACTCTATGGTGTTCGAAGCTTAAAAGAACCTGAACCATTGAAAAAGACAAAAAAAAGTGCTGCGGCATTCCTTGAAGAACCTGCCCAGGGGTCGAAAGTGATAACCTTCGATGAGTTTATGACAAAGTCACAGCAAAAATTGCCTCCCTCAGTCTTATTGAGGAAGCTACCTATGAAAAAAGCAGAATGACCATCTTTCCATATGCCCCTTACCCCTTAATGGGTCTCTACCAATTTTCGCTTGTAGAAACCTGGAACCTCTTTTTATTTTTCGGAAGTAGAATGGGGGAAGTATACCATACCAACTTGGCTGTGAGAGGACCGTGCCCCCCGTCTTCTTAGAGCGGGATAGTCTTGAGAAGGCCTCAAACTTTAAATGGAGAAGGGGTGCCCCGAGGTTTCTTTTATGGCATTTTCGCTTTGCATGTTGGGGATAGTGTTGGGGATGACTTTTGCGGCACAAAAACAACGAGGCCAGGAATTAACCTAACCCCTTGATGTTATTGTGGTGGGCGATGGGAGACTCGAACTCCCGACCTCTGGTTCCGGAGACCAACGCTCTATCCAACTGAGCTAATCGCCCACAGAAAATCTTATCTGCTTTTGTCGCAACACCCCTTAGCCTGCCGCGTGCATCTTGATTATTATCAGGTTTCTGGGTCGGGGTCAAGGATTCCGAGCAAAAAGGGAAACAGGGATAACTTGACAGAGCCCCACTCGATCCTTATCGTTTGAAGAAAGGGAGAGAGCCTGGAATATCTGTTTTAAGTCCAAATGCCTGAACACCAATTCGGGATAAAAACAGGCAGGCGACACAACGGTATTTTCGGGGAAGGGATATGATGGGGCATCAATCCGGATCTCTCTCCCTTTAGAAAGACAAAGGCCATGTTTTTTTTGCTATGGCCTTTGTCTTTTCCCGTCACGGTTGATGACCGGACCACTGGCCCCTCCATCCACTGAGGACCTTAAACAACGAAGTCCATGCCCTGTGCCGTCGTCGCAGCACGCGATGCAACAAGTTCGCTTTAGCCGGATGAACCACCCAATAAGTATTATGACAACAAACGAAAACAGAGAGATCATCTGAGGATTGAGGTAGAAATCATTTAGAATATCAATTCATTAGAACTTTAAAAAATGTTGACAGCAACTGGGAATCGTGTTATCAGAATTTGACGTTGGGTTTTATTAAGGCCTCTCAATTTCTAACGGGGTGCTGCTATGGAAAATGATGAAAAATCTTATGGCGACAAAAAACTTGGTGAGGACGAACTCCTGGATTTCGAATTTGATGAACTCGCCAAAGACTCGGCCGGTTTGGAAGATGCGGAAAGTCCAGAGGATGAGGGCATCATAGAACTCGTTGACGTGGTTGAGAAGGGCGAGGCCCCGCTGTCATCCGAGACGGAAGAAATCGAGAGATTCCTGGATAAAGAAGAATCTCTTGGCGATATACAGGCTGATGAGACGGAGGTTGGACAGTCCGAATACGAAATTGGGGAAGAAAGCCTGGTCGATTCCGAAGTCCTTGAGCCCATTGAGGATATTGAACTCGATTTGATTGAAGCGGAAGATACCCTTGCCATATCTGATGTGGAAGAAGCGGTAAAAGAGGGAGAAGAAGATCAACATTTGGGATTGGACCTTGAATCCGCTCTTGAAACTCTGGAAAGTTCAGAAGATTCGGAAGGCGCCCCGGAGCCACCGCAGACAGCAGTCCTGGAAGATGAGGGTATCACAGATCGGGAGGAATCCGACCCGATGCTCGAGGAAACGGATTATGAGCCGGAAACGCCATCCCTCGAGTCGGAAATGCAACTGCCTGACGAGGACCTGAGTGCTATCCCTGCGCAGGATGAGGGCTCACTTGAAGGCTTCGTTTCAAGGGAAGCGCCCGGCTTTGAAGCCGCAACAACCATTTCCGAAGAAAAAATGGAGGCCATCATTGCCAGGGTCGTTGGCGAGGCCGTGCGCGAGTCGGTGGAAGTCGTCGTTGAAAGAGTGGCCAGGGAGACGATGACGGCCGTGTCGGAAAAACTGATAACCGAGGCCATCGAAGCCTTGAGAGAAAGCCTTGTCTCGAATTTTGAATAGTCTGAACGCGCACTGAAATGCTATTAAAACTTGTATGTGTCCAAGGGGTTGCTCATATGGCAACCCCTTTTTGGTAGGAAGCTCGGAAAAATGAAAAACTCAAAGGTCGGACCAAGGAGCATTTGATTGATGAAAAAGGAAAAGATGACAACGGGTTATGAACCTGAAACCGTGGAAGAGAAGTGGTATGATTTCTGGGAGGAAAATCACCTGTTCCAGGCCGAAGCAAATTCCGAAAAAAAGCCCTACTGCATTGTCATCCCGCCTCCCAACGTCACCGGAACGCTGCACATGGGACATGCCCTGAACAATACCCTCCAGGATATCCTCTGCAGGTATAAACGAATGAGAGGTCACAATGTTCTCTGGCAGCCGGGAACGGATCACGCGGGCATTGCCACTCAGAATGTGGTCGAGAAATATCTGGCTTCCAGGGACACTGACCGGCACGCTGTGGGCCGAGAGAAATTCATTGAAATGGTCTGGGAGTGGCGGAAGAAATATGGTGGATTGATACTTAACCAATTGAAACGACTGGGCTGCTGCTGTGACTGGTCTCGTGAACGTTTTACAATGGATGAAGGCTTGTCCAGGGCCGTCAGGGAAGTGTTTGTCCGGCTCCATGAGGAAGGATTGGTTTACAGGGGCGATTATATCATCAATTGGTGTCCTCGCTGCCATACTGCGCTGGCGGACCTGGAAGTGGAGCACGAAGACAAAGATAGTTTTCTCTACCACATCAGATATCCCTTCGAGACAGGCGAAGGATACCTGGTTGTGGCAACCACCAGGCCGGAAACCCTCCTGGGCGATACCGCCGTTGCGGTAAACCCCGAGGATGAGCGCTATTCGGCCATACATGGCAGGCGTGTGCTTGTCCCCATCCTTGATAAGCCTATCCCGGTCATCCTGGACAAATATGTGGACCTTGAATTCGGAACCGGAGCCCTGAAAATCACACCCGCTCACGATCCCAACGATTTTGAAATTGGGAAAAGCCACCAGCTTGACCTTGTCAAGGTAATCGACGAAAATGGGATGATGAACGCGCTTGCCGGCCCCTACGAGGGGCTGGACAGGTTTGAATGCCGGGAAAAGATCCTGGAGGATCTCAAGCAAAAGGGGTTGCTTAAAATAATCGAACCTTATCGACACGCTGTCGGTCATTGTTACCGTTGCAGGACCATGATTGAACCACTTCTTTCCAAGCAATGGTTCGTCAAGGTAGGCCCCCTGGCTGAAAAGGCCATGGCCGCTGTAAAGGAGGGAAAGACAAAGATATACCCCACTACCTGGGAGGCGGTCTATTTTGACTGGATGTCTAATATCAGGGACTGGTGTGTGTCTCGTCAGATCTGGTGGGGGCACAGGATTCCCGCCTGGTATTGTCAAAGCTGCGGGCACGTCATTGTGGCAAAACAGGCACCGGTAAAGTGCCCGGAATGTGAATCCCATGATCTGGTCCAGGAAACCGATGTCCTGGACACCTGGTTCAGCTCTGCCCTCTGGCCGTTTTCGACCCTAGGCTGGCCCGATCAAACCGATGAACTTCACACTTTCTACCCCACATCGGTCCTTGTAACCGGATTCGACATCCTGTTTTTTTGGGTCGCAAGGATGATGATGATGGGCATCCATTTTATGGGAGACGTCCCCTTCAAGGATGTCTATATCCACGCCCTGGTCAGGGATGCCGAGGGAAAGAAGATGAGTAAATCCAAGGGAAATGTCATTGATCCCCTGGAGGTTATGGATCGCTTCGGGACCGATGCCTTCCGTTTCACGCTGGCAGCTTTCGCCGCCCAGGGGAGGGATATCAAACTTTCCGAGGAGAGGATCCTCGGGTACAGGCATTTCGTAAACAAGATCTGGAACGCGTCCCGCCTGGTCTTGATGAACCTGGACGGACAGCGTGTCCCGGAGAGGGATCAGGACCTTTGCACGCTCCCCGATAGGTGGATACTGTCCCGGGTCGGACAGGTGAGTCGGGAAATATCAGAGACCTTGGAGGATTACCGTTTCAATGATGCTGCCGCGGCCTGTTATCAATTCGTCTGGCATGAATTCTGTGACTGGTATCTGGAAATGGCCAAACAGGGCATCTATAGTGAGGATAAAGCACTGAAGGAAAACACCAGGGCGGTAATGTCAGAGGTATTACAGGCCATCCTGAAATTGCTTCATCCTTTCATGCCGTTCATTACCGAAGAGATCTGGCATATGTTTCCGGAATGCGAAGGCAGCATCATGGTATCTCCTTTTCCTCGGGCTTCTGATTTTGAAATAGATAAGGATTCCCTTGCGGACATGGATCTTCTGGTGGGGATCATTACAGGGGTCCGCAATATCAGGGGGGAGATGCGCATACCGCCTGCAAAAATGGTCAATGTGGTATTGGATGTCCGGAAAGAGAAGGATCGTGCCTTATTGAAGGAAAACCAACATTATCTCCGGACGCTCGCCAAAGTGGACGCCCTTTCCATAGAGGCTCAGATACCCAAGCCGGAAGCTTCGGCCACGGCCGTATTTGAGGACATCCAGGTCCACGTGCTCCTCAAAGGACTCATTGATTTTGAGGAGGAGAAAAACCGGATCAAAAAAGAGATCAAGAAAGATGAAAAGGATCTGGACGTGTCGAACAGGAAACTCTCAAATGCCGCTTTTTTGGAAAAAGCCCCTCCACAGATCGTGGAGGAAGTTCGGGAGAAGGTCGGAACCCTGTCCGCCAAACTGGAAAAGCTCAGGCGGAATCTGGATTTTTTTGACGGGATTGCCGGATGATGTTTTGATCAAGAATTGATTCTCTGCCCTGCTGACCAGAAAAGACCTGGGAGACAATGTCAAAGCTTACCCCTGCCATAGAAATTGAAGACCTCTGGTTTTCCTATGACAAAACCCCTGTTCTCAAGGAAGTCAGTTTTACCCTTGAGCAGGGGAACTATATGGCCATCCTGGGGCCGAATGGAGGGGGAAAAACCACACTGCTCAGGCTCATGCTCGGTATATTGAAACCCGACAGGGGGACCATTCGGGTGCTCGGGCTCATGCCTAAGGAAGCCAGGGACAGACTGGGTTATGTCCCCCAGAGTACCGAGATCAACCTCTCATTTCCCATTTCCGTCTTTGACCTTGTACTCACGGGACGGCTGTCGCGTTCACGGATTGGGAGGCGCTATACCAGTACGGACAGAGGAAAGGTAGAGACGATTCTTGAAAAAGTGGGTATGTTGAAATATAGACACTGGCCCATTGGACAGCTTTCAGGAGGACAGAGACAGAGGATATTTATAGCCAGGGCATTGGCCACGGAACCTTCCATACTCTTCCTGGACGAGCCGACGGCAAGCGTTGATCCGGAGTTTGAGGTCGGACTTTACGAGTTTCTTGAGGAACTGAACAGAGAGGTCACTATTGTGATTATTACCCATGATGTGGGTGTGATTTCCAGGCACGTCAAGTCCGTGGCCTGTGTCAATCGCACCCTGATCTTCCATGGTGCTGCAAAGATTACGCAGGAGATGGTCGATATGGCCTACCATTGCCCTGTGGATCTTGTCGCTCACGGAATTCCTCACAGGGTCCTGCCGGAGCACGAGGAGTAGAATTATGTGGGAGGCACTTCATTTTGAGTTCATGAGAAACGCACTCATGGCCGGGGTTCTCGTAAGCGTCGCCTGCGGCGTTGTCGGTACCCTGGTGGTTGTCAACAGGATCGTATTCGTATCCGGAGGTATTGCACATGCCGCCTATGGAGGAATCGGTCTTGCCCTTTTCACGGGGTTGCCGCCGACTCTGGGTGCGGGTATTTTTTCCGTGGGGGCCTCGCTCATTATGGGGGCCGTGAGCCTCAGGAGCAGGCACCGCACGGACACCGTCATCGGTGTCGTCTGGGCCGTTGGAATGGCGATTGGGGTTGTCCTGGTGGATCTGTCACCGGGCTATCATGTGGATCTCATGAGCTATCTCTTTGGAAGCATTCTCGCTGTGCCCAAGTCAGATCTTTGGTTCATGTTGCCCCTGGACCTCGTCATTGTCTTCACCGTCCTGATTTTTTTTAAGGAATTCCTGGCGATATCCTATGATGAAGAATTCGCCCTGGTGCGAGGAATCCCTGTCAATGCCCTTTACATGGCCTTGTTTTGCATGATCGGATTCTCGGTCGTCATGATTATCCGTATTGTGGGTCTCATCCTGGTCATCGCCCTTCTGAGTATCCCCCCTTACATCGCCGAAAAATTTACCTCTTCCCTGGGGACGATGATGGTGCTCTCCACACTTTTCGGGATCCTTTTTACGATCCTGGGTCTGTGGATTTCTTTCAGTTTCAACCTCACCTCGGGAGCGGCCATTATCCTGGTGGCAGGAGCGGCCTTCTTTCTTTCCCTCGCCGTTGAAAGGATTGGGGGATCAGGCCTGCGGCAGAACGTAGAGGAGTATACGCGTTAGAGAACAGAAAAGGGATAGGGCAGTGCGCTATCCCTTTTCTAGGCCTGCATTTCTCATCCCGCGATGCGTGGGACTCCGATGGCGAAATCGCCCGTCTATGGGCAGGATGATGAGTTCTCAGAAAGTCATCAATATTTCATGTATTTTGTGGGCGTGTTGGCAACGATATACTTGACAGCCTCATAAAGGCACTTGCGAATGGCCTTTTCCATGGGGGTCTTGGCAAACGCGCCCAGCCCGCCTCCCATGCCGCCGCTGCCTGTTAATATGCCGAGGGACGCGCCCAGATTCACATCCTTGGCCTCGCCTTCCACTCTTGTGGCCGCAAGGACTTCAGAGGTGTGGGTGTCTACGATGCGGATATCCATGGCCATGCTTGATTTCTTGAACGCTCCGCCTATGGCTCCGAATAGGGCGCTTGCCTTACCCAGGACACCGCCGCCCAAGCCGCCGCCGCCGCCTGAAGTGCCGGGCTCCCAACCGGTAATAGCGCCCATGATCAGTAGGTCGGCGCCTTTGATATGGCCTTTCTTGACTCCGCTCTTATCCGTGTAGCCTGAACTGGACAGCGCCATTTCCTGCTGCAGGGAACCCAGGTTTTGCCTCTCGAGAACACGGTATCTTTTTGACTGGACCATGGCTGTGGTAAGCATATCCCGCAGGCCTGTGGTGTATCCCGTGTTTTCTGAATGGGAGACGGTAATGGCCTTTGCTCCCATACCGGAAATTGTCATGCTTCCCCCGCTTCCTCCCACCTTCCATTCAAAGTTGGCCACGGCGACTTTGGCCTTGAGACCGCTGTAAGGGGGCAGTTGCTGTTCCAGCCCGGTATCCACACTGGCTTTGGGTTGAACCTGACTTTCCATACAACCGGTCGTGGCAAGAAAAAACATCGCTGAAATGGATGCCACTAAAACAAAAAAGACCTTCTTTAGCATGGTTTCCTCCTCTTTCAAGTTTTAAATGTGAACACTTGCCTTTCTTGATAAACCCTTTTGGACACGCTCTTTTGTTAGCTGTCCGATCCGGATTTGTCAACCAAAAATGATGAAATCGTAAAAGGGCCGGTCCTCAGGTTCTCCTCCACTTCGTTGCTCATAGGTTGCTGCTCACGGCATCAACCAGCTTTTTAGAAAGTCATCATAAATGAAAGGGTGAAATCTTTTCGCTGTTGAAATTGCAATTCCCGTGCCGAAAGGAATCGGTTCCGGTAACGGATGACCCGGTGGAGCAGGCTCTTTCAGCGGATAGGGCTGGAGCAGAGGGTCAAACGCTATCACCGATTGAATAATGTTGACACGGAGCGGGCTGATGGGAAATGATAAATCAACTCTTGCATGGTGGAAAAATGTATGAAATGGGACGTTTTTAGAGCCGGTGGAAGGACCAACAGGAATCCTGTGATCGAGGCCATTGAAAGACAGGCCAAGGTCATCGAGAAAACCGCACCCGCAAATTATCATCACGAACGTGAAAGATACTATTATAACTACAAAATAATGCCTCTCTATCGGAAACCGCTGCTGAGTTTTATCGAGACCGTATCAAGGAGAGAAGGGTTGAAGCGCGATCCGGCCGCTCTGGCAAAGGAGATCTTTCTCTCGCTCAAAGACTTTTATGATCCGAGGGGCAAGGCTGCACTGGAAGAGATTCTAAGCAATCCCGGATTTCTAAGAAAATTCAGAGACGTCTATGTTTATTTCTACGACGCTGATGCCCCTGTAATCCGGGATATTTTGGGAAGGGAAGGGGTTGGTTGAGGCTTCTGACTCTCGGCTTCATCCTGGCGGCCATGGCCAGTCATCCGGTATGGGGGACTCCAGGGTCACATCCACAGGCCTCGTTGGATGGCGACATATTAGGCTTCTGGCTAGCAATCCGATGTTCCGCGATGGAAGGGCATGAGAAAATCCGTATTTCAGGTCGCCGAGGATGGGGCAACCCAGGGCCGCAAACTGACACCTGATCTGGTGATGACGGCCCGTGATGAGGGCAATTTCCACAAGGCTGAAGGGCCCCCGGCTTTCGAGAACCCTGTAGGTGAGTTCCGCCGCCCGGCCGGATGGGTCATGCTGAGTCGTTATGATGGATTTGCTGCCTCTTCTTGTGAGAAAGGCTTTCGATTTCCCTTCCGGGGGGCGAGGACGGCCCTGCACGATCGCCCAATAGGTTTTCCTGATTTTGTGTTCTCTTATCTGGGCCGACAGTCGGCTGGCTGCCTTGGAAGTCCGTGCAAAGAGTACTGCTCCCGCGACGGGTCTGTCCAGCCGGTGGACAAGGCCGAGGAAGGCCTTCCCAGGTTTCATGTACCTTTTTTTGAGCCAGGCCTTGGCCCAATCCAAGAGTGAAAGGTCCCCGGTCCTGTCTCCCTGGGTCAACATGCCGGCGGGTTTATATAGCCCCAGGAGATGGTTGTCCTCATAAAGGATTTTTATCCGGTCCTCAATCCTTGACATGATATGAATGCTAGCTCAATATGGAAGAATATGCAAAAAATATCTCCCTTTTGGAGCAACGTGCAATGCGACCCAGCCTCGTATCTATGATCCAGCTTTTTGAGCAAAGTGGTTTCAGGCTTTCGGCGGAGGCCTATGGACTTCTCTGGCGTTTTCATCAGCAGATCCGGGACAAAAACGAGACACTGGACCTTACCCGCATAAAAAATTTTGAGAACATGGTAATCAAACATTATGTGGATTCCATCTACGTGACCAAGCTTATTGCGCTCCCTTCTCCACTGCTCGATATCGGTTCCGGGGCGGGTTTTCCCGGGATTCCCATCAAGATCGTCCAGCCTGCCATTCACATTATTCTTGCGGAAGGCAGGAAAAAGCGTGCGTCCTTTATGGAAGACACGTGCGAATTGCTCGGCCTGGAGGGGATCGAGGTCTATCCGCACAAGATTCCGGGCAGCTTCGACACGCCGGTCGGCGGGGTGATTACGCGGGCACTGGAAGTCATTCCAAGAACGCTGGAGCGGGTTTTTCCTCTTCTGGCTCCGGGAGGAAAAGCCGTCTTTATGAAAGGCCCCCATTGTGACGAGGAAATTGAGGAGGCCGGGGTCTTGTTGAAGGGGGCCTACGAACTGGAAAAAGACGTGTCCTATTCCCTTCCCGGAACGCCTCACAAGAGGCGCCTCATTGTCTTCAACAGGTTAGATCAAGGTTTCCCCTCCGCGGATATGGTTGCGCCCGCCGGAAAATCACCGGCAGGGAGTCCTCAGAAAGGCGGTTACCCATCTGTTTGCGGACAGATCAAGGAAATAGTCAGTCCGAATAACCCCAAATTCAAGGCCTTCATGAAATTGCTGAAAACGAGGGGCATTCGAAAACAGGGGCGGGCCTTTCTTTCGGGGGGCAGGCAGGTTAGAGAAGTGTTGGATAGCTTTCCCGGGAAATGCAGAGGGATCGTCTTTTCCGATCCGGGAACCATTCCCGAAGCGGCTGGTCCCCTACGGTTGCCCTGCTACCGGCTTCATCCGGATCTCTTTCGCCAGCTTGATATCCACGATACCGGAAAGGCCTTGCTGCAGATCATGGTGGCACCCTTTGATGCGTGGAAGGATGATGGGACAGTCTCCGGCTGTACGCTTATTATCCCCTTTCAAGACCCCCGAAACGTTGGGGCGGTCATACGCTCCGCTGCCGCGTTCGGCGTGTCCAGGGTAGTCGTTCTGAAAGAAGCCGCCCATCCCTTCCATCCCGCATCTTTGAGGGCGGCGGGGAGCACGATTTTCAGAACCAAACTCCTGAAGGGACCGTCCCTCCAGGAGCTGGAGGTGAACGGTGTCCCCCTGATTACCCTTTCACCCGAGGGAGACGATCTGGCTTCTTTCAGATTTCCTGAAACGTTTTGTCTGGCTCCCGGTCTGGAAGGGCCTGGCCTGCCCGACAGACTCAAAAAGGCCGTCTGCCTGTCCATTCCAATGGCGCCGGGTGTGGAATCCCTCAATGCGGCGACGGCAACAGGGATTGCCCTCTATGCCTGGAAGAGTAGGGCATAGGGACCCCGGTCAAATGCCATGAGCCCTACGCCTCTTTTACAGCGCGTCATCTCCTGTTTCGCCTGTGCGAATTCGTATGGCCTCCTCCAAAGGGAGTACAAATATTTTACCGTCACCTATTTCGCCTGTTTTCGCTTTTTCCTGGATCACCTTAACGGCTTCGGCCACGAGGGATGAGGGCATCACGACCTCTATCTTCAGCTTTGGCACGAAATCAATTTGATATTCGGCTCCGCGATAGACCTCTTTGTGGCCTCGCTGCCGTCCAAATCCCTTGACTTCACTGACAGTCAGTCCGTAAATGCCGAGGTCGGTAAGACCTTCCTTTACATCGTCCAGTTTGAAAGGCTTGATGATCGCTTCCACTTTTTTCATTTCCACACTCCCATCTCGAGCTTTGTTTGACCTTAATAGCGGTTGGGGCACCCAGACAACTCATTTAAGCCAATGGGCAAGCAACTCGCGCGAATTAGAAGGTATATGCAGTTTCGTCATGCTGGCTCAGGTCCAGCCCTGAAATCTCATCTTGTTCCGATACCCGGAGTCCGATGGTCTTGTCGATGATCTTGAGGAGAACATAACTCAAGCTGAAAGCATACACGATTGTAGCGAGAACCGCAACAGATTGTATGCCGAGCTGAGCGGGGTTGCCGAAAAACAGTCCGTTTGCCCCGTTCGGGTTGACCCCTTTGCTGGCAAAGAGGCCTGTGGCAAGCGCTCCCCAGATTCCTCCACACCCGTGAATGCCCACCACATCCAAAGAGTCATCATATGCAAACCGTGCCTTCATGAGGATCGCGGCGTAGCAGAGGATGCCCGCGAAAAGCCCGATAATAAGGGCAGGCATGGGACCCACAAACCCGGAGGCGGGGGTTATGGACACAAGCCCGGCCACTGCACCACTGGCGGCGCCGAGGGTGGTGGGCTTTCCGCGATGAATCCATTCCATAAACATCCATGAAAGACCTGCAACGGCTGAGGCCACGTGGGTAACCACGAAAGCGTTAGCCGCAATGCCGTTACACGCCAGTGCACTCCCGGCATTGAACCCGAACCAGCCGAACCACAGCAGGGCGGCCCCGGTGATGGTCATGGGAATGTTATGGGGAATGTAGGCCTTTTTACCGTATTCCAGACGTTTTCCAATGACCAGAATAGCTGCCAAGGCGGAGATGCCCGAACTGATGTGAACAACCGTTCCCCCAGCGAAATCAAGGGCGCCCAGACGGCCCATCCAACCACCTACCCCCCAGACCCAGTGGCACAGGGGGTTGTATACCAGGGTGGCCCAAAGGAGGGTGAAAACAAAAAGTGCATTGAATTTCATACGTTCCGCGAAGGCACCCGTCATCAGTGCCGGTGTTATGATTGCGAACATGCACTGGAAAATCATAAATGCCAGATGAGGAATCGTGCTGCCGTAATCAGGGCTCGGCGTTATCCCCACGCCCCTGAGGCCGAACCATTCCAGCCCCCCCACAAGGCCGGCGTGATCGGGCCCGAAGGACAAGGAATATCCCCACAGCACCCACTCCAAGGTGACCAGGCCGAGCATAATAAAACTCTGCATGATGGTCCCCAGGGCATTCTTGCTCCTCGCCATACCACCATAAAAGAGTGCCAGACCCGGCGTCATGAGCATTACCAGGGCCGTCGAGATGAGAACAAAAGCAGTATCACCCGTATTCATGAAACCCTCCTTTAGAATGATTTATTGGAAAAGAAGAGCAAAACCCGTGCCGTCGCTCGGAAAGGAAATTTGGATCAGTAAATCAAGCGGATAGATTTGAATTCGTTATTGTTGAGGTTTGGGGGAGAAGACAATAAGGTAGATAAAAAGTTATAATTTAACAAAATTGTAGGAACAGGGAATGAAAAGATCGTCATCTGAGTCGCGCGCATTGCGGGATAAGAAACCCGGGTTAATGCGTCAAGTGATAAAGCAAGGCGCGTTTGATTTCTTCGATCTGATTTTCATCTTCCACCTTCTGACCAAGAAGATCCCGCACATAGAAAACGTCGGCAATCTGGTCAGCTTTGGTGGCAATTTTGGCAATGCGAATATCCAACCGAAGTTCGAAGAGTGCCCGGGTGATAAGGTAGAGGAGGCCTATCCGGTCGTCGGCAAAGACCTCGATGATCGTAAAAAAATCCGAGGACGC
>Ga0315542_1001082_pt1 | contig 17184 bp, 13 predicted proteins | sample SalMarSW160120MG_FD_202541 | JGI IMG/M metagenome (GOLD analysis project Ga0315542, IMG submission 202541) | Salt marsh sediment microbial communities from the Plum Island Ecosystem LTER, Massachusetts, United States - Salt Marsh Sediment SW1601-20 ...
ATCCATGCAAACATTTCCTATCACTGGTACTTTTATGCCCTTTATAAACAGGTTACCTATCCTGTTCCCCAGCTTACGGTTTAAACCATCGGCATAACCAACGGGCAATATTGCTATAATTCTTTCATAATCAGAGACATCTGCACAGCCATAACCCACAGGATCTCCTTTTTTTATCTTCTTTACCTGCGATATTGTTGTTTTAAAACGCCCGGTTGTCTTTAAGCTTAGACCAGGAAAGCTTCCAACCCCGTACAATCCTATACCGGGCCTGACCATTTCAAACTGATACTGAGGGAACCGTGCAATACCTGAAGAATTAAGAATATGGCGTAAAAAAGGATATCCGATTGTCTTACCAATCTCCTCAGCTGCCTTAAGGAATAACTCAACCTGCCTGTGACTGAAATGATCGAGAGACGGATCCTCGCTTGCTGCCAGGTGTGAAAAGACTGAAATGACCTTTAAGCACTCAGTGTTTCCCAAAATTTCAGCCAGGGAGCTTACTTCCTCTGGCATAAAACCAAGCCTGTGCATTCCGGAATCTATCTTTATGTGAACAGGATAGTTTATTAACCCGTGCTTCGAGGCGACAGATGTAAACTTATCCAGTGATAAAAAACTATATATTTCAGGCTCAAGAGAATATCTTATCATTAATTCGGTGGCGGACGGATCAGGATTCATTACCATAACCGGCAGGGTAACGCCAGCATTCCTTAGTTCTGCTCCCTCGTCTGCATAGGCAACTGCCAGGTAACTCACCCTGTGGTACTCAAGAAATGAAGCAATCTCGGCTGAACCGGCTCCATATGCAAATGCCTTTACCATTGCCATGATCCTTGTACCAGGATCGAGATACCTTCGAAATTCATTAAGATTATATGAAAGGGCATCCAGATTAATCTCCAGAACAGTCTGATGAATTTGCTGTTCCAGTAATTTCCCGATTTTTTCAAATTCATAGATCCTTGCACCCTTTAGCAGAATAATCTCATTTCTGTAATCAGAACTGTTGAAATTGTTTATGAAATCTTCGGTTGATTGAAAAAAGGCTGCATTATTATCAAATAATGCATTGTTCCTTAACAGAGCATTACCAATTCCGATAAATTTATTAATACCGGTTTTTTTAATCTGCGCTGCCACTTCGCGGTAGAGCTCCTTTTCAGACCTCCCGCTCTGAACAAAATCGGAAAGAATCAGAGTGGTTTTTCTTCCTTTTTGCGATATGAGATATTCCAATGCCATACCAAGAGAGCCGGGATCTGAGTTATAATAGTCTTCAATGAGCTGGCAATTGTTAATGCCATTCTTCATCTCCATTCGCATTGCCACCGAAACAAGCGACGACATACCCCTTGCAATTATATCAGTATCGGTTCCTAATGCCAGGCAGACTGCCGCAACCATAATTGCATTTTCAACGGATGCCCTGTCGGCAAACGGTATTATAAAATCGTAATAACTGCCATTATATTTAATCCGAACCGAAGTATGGCCTTCCTCCGAAATCTTTTTGTCCACATACACTGAAGCATCGCTATTTTCTGCGGACCAGTCAACGAGCTTTTTGGTCCTGAGTCTCGGGTCATCCATTATTAATGAATGAATAAGCTTATGATCACTGCAATAAATGATCATGGAAGCATCCTTAAAGAGTTTTAGTTTTTCAGCTGCTTTGGCTTTATCATCAGGAAAATTTTCCCGGTGTGCATCTCCGATATTTGTAATCACTCCTGCATCAGGTTTAATTATTTCCTGAAGTCTTGTCATTTCCCCCGGCTTAGAAATGCCAGCCTCAAAAACAGCAAGTTTATATTTCTCATCCAGCTTCAACACTGATAGTGGTACTCCTACCTGCGAGTTATAGCTTTTGGGGCTCCTTATGACAGATGTTGAAATACCTAAAATATCAGAAAGCCATTCCTTCACCACTGTTTTACCGGCACTTCCTGTCACTGCTATCACAGGTGATTTAAATTTTTTCCTGATATGTGCAGCAATTACCTGCAATGCTTCAACCGTATTCTTAACTAATATGAAAGCAGTGTCAGCGTATTTTTCAATATCGCCGGGCAGTTTCTCAACAATAAATATCCTTATACCTTTCTGGTAAAGATTATCAATATATTTGTGTCCGTCATGGTTTTTCCCGGTAATGGCAAAAAAAGCAAGACCTTCGCTGTAACTAAGCTGCCGGCTGTCGATAACTATTTCTGTAACCTGAAGATCCGCAGGTCCTTTGAGCCTTCCGTTTAGTATACCGGCAATTTCTGATGTGGCAATTTTCACCTGTTACTTATTTATGGCTTTATTATAACAATTTCTGCACAGAGGTTCATAAAGGTTTTTTTCTCCCAGCATTACTACCTGGGCATCATCCGATTTTCTGAATGAATAGTTTGCCAGGTTACCGCATCTCATACATATTGCATGCACCTTGGTGACATATTCAGCAATAGAAACAAGTGCCGGCATCGGCCCGAATGGTTTTCCCATGAAATCCATGTCCAGACCTGCAACAACTATCCTTATACCGTTATCGGCCAGCTGATTGCAAACTTCAACAATGGAACTGTCGAAAAACTGTGCCTCATCGATTCCTATAACATCCACATCACCTGCCAATAACAATATTGCACTTGCGTTATCGACAGGAGTGGAAACAATCGATTTGTCATCGTGCGACACAACTCTTGTCTCAGAATACCGCTTATCGAGCGAAGGTTTGAAAATTTCGACTCTTAATCCTGCGAACTGGGCTCTCCGGAGTCGTCTGATCAGCTCTTCAGTCTTACCTGAGAACATAGAACCGGTAATAACTTCTATTGATCCCCGCCTACCTTCTGTTCTTACTGAATTTTCAAGAAAATCCATCTGCAATTAATGTAAGTTGTCTGTACGCAAATTGCAAAATTTGCGTTATGACTAATGTAATTATAGTTACTTTTGCAAAATAAGGAAAATGGTTTGGTATATTAACATCAAAACGTATGGATTTCAATGCAACCATTGATTTAATTATTAGAGATCTCGATGAAGCACGTGAAATCATTGATGATCTCAAAAAATACCCGGGAGTTCCCGTGTTGCAGGTTGAGCTTGCAAAATCAAAATGTAAGAGCGCGGGTGAAATAATTGCTCTCCTGAAGAGCATCAAAGAAAACATTCCGGAACAGAAGGATGAAAAGAAATCAGAGTCCGTAACGATTGAAATAACTGACCCTTTACCAGCAGAGAAAAAAGAAGAACCTCCCAAAACTCATAAAAAAGTATCCGAATCAACCATAATTGCAGATAAGTTCAGCCACTTATCTAACAGGTTCAATGAACAGATGGGAAGCATCAAAGCAGACGAAGATAGACGTGATATGCTAAAAACGAAGCAATTATCTGACCTTTCTGATGCAATTGGGATAAATGACAAGTTCCTTTTTATAAGGGAAATATTTGAAGGAAATAAAGATGCTTATAACCAGGCTATAAACCGGCTCAACAATGCTGAAAACATTATTGATGCCAGGGCCGTAATCATGAGTTATACCGGCGACAATGATGAAAGTGAGGCTGTTAAGCAACTTCTCGATCTGGTTAAACGAAAATTTCCTCATAATGAGTAAACTTATCCTGGTCCCTACTCCAATTGGTAATCTCAAGGATATCACTCTAAGGGCTCTTGAAGTGCTCGGAAATGTTGACCTGATACTTGCCGAAGATACCAGGCAGGCTAAAAAACTGCTCAACCATTTTAATATTGGTACACCCCTGCAGTCGCACCATATGTTCAATGAACATAAGAGTGTGGAGTCAATCTGCTCAAAGTTACTTTCAGGGCAAACAATAGCACTAATTTCTGATGCCGGAACTCCCGGCATTTCCGATCCGGGATTTTTACTGGTCCGTACTTGTCTCGAAAAAGATATTCCTGTTGAGACACTTCCCGGAGCAACAGCATTGATCCCTGCACTGGTAAATTCAGGATTGCCTTGCGACAGATTTTGTTTTGAAGGTTTTCTCCCGGCAAAAAAAGGAAGGAACAAGAGAATCAGTGCGCTGATTGATGAAACAAGGACGATGATTTTTTATGAATCACCTTATCGCCTTGTAAAAACACTCGATGAACTTGCTGTCTCATTTGGTGACGACCGTGAAGCATGTGTTTCAAGGGAACTCAGCAAGATTTATGAGGAAAATATCAAAGGCACATTATCCTTCCTTTCAGAGTTTTATACAAAAAAACCTCCAAAAGGAGAGATAGTCATAATCGTTTCCGGGAAAAAATAACTTTTTATTGTTATTTTCGTCTTACTTTAAAAGAGTAAACGAAATGAGACAATCAGTACTCCTGTTTCTTATCCTGATTTTCACTTCTGCTGTTTCATACGCGCAGACTCTTAAAGGTAAGATTACCAGCCAGTCAGGTGATCCCATCCCATATGCGACAGTTTATATTCAGGAACTAAAACAGGGAACAACAACCAATACAAAAGGTGACTATGAAATCAGGATACCTGCCGGCAAATACACAATAATTTACCAGAGTCTTGGCTTTGAGCCGATACTTGAGAATATCACTCTTTCTGATAATACAATAACACGGAATATAATCCTTCCTTTACAGTATTACCAGATCCCGGAAGTCAGGATTTCTGCTTCAGGCGAAGATCCGGCCACCATTATTATGAGGAAAGTAATAGGCATGGCTCCTTATTACCTGAATAACGTAAGCTATTACAAGGCAGAGGTTTACCTTAAAGGGAACCTTGTTATCAACAGGATACCCAGATTACTGAAAAAATCGCTGAAAATGGAGACATCAGGCAATTCCTCAACAGTTTCAGGAGGAGGGAAACGCGGGAAGGAAGAGAAAGTTATGAAAGAGGGTGACTCCTATCTTATGGAATCATATAATGAAATAGAATTCACTGCACCTGAAAAATACTTTCAGAAAGTAATTTCATACAACAGCACTTTCCCTGAACAGGGAAATGAAATATCCCCAATGAGCTTTATTCAAGCAAGCTTTTATCAGCCGGTTCTTGCCAATATGGCTATTTCCCCGCTTTCGCCGGTTGCTTTTTCGCATTATAATTTCAAATACCTGGGTTCTTCTCCCCAGGGAAATTATACAATCAATAAAATTGAGGTCATTCCCAGGCGCAAAAGTCAGCAGCTTTTTGAGGGTACAATCTATATTATTGAAGATCTTTGGTGTCTGCAAAGTGTCGATCTGACAAATGAGAACCTCGTTGGTAAGATCAGGATACAACAATTATATATCCCGGTTCAGGATAATATATGGATGCCGGTAAGTCACAAATTTGATATCAATATTGCAATCATTGGTTTTAAAGCCGATGTAGGTTATTCCAGTTCAGTGAAATATAGTGATGTTCGACCTAACCTGGCCCTCCATAAACCAGAAATGATAAATACCGATTTCAGCGGCAAACCATCAAAATTTACGTCAGTAGCTGACACTCTTCCTGATACAAAAACAAAGCAGAAGATTGATAAGATTCTTGAAAAAGACCAGCTATCGAACCGCGATATGATAAAGCTTGCAAGACTCATGGAAAAAGAATCTGAAAGGAGCATAGCCGATAGCAGTAAAAACAACCTGGAAATAAAAGACAATACAACACATGTAATTGAAAAAGACGCAAACAGGAAAGACAGTGCATACTGGGCACAGATCAGGCCCATACCCCTTTCAGATATAGAGAAACACAGCCTGAGGGTAAGTGACAGTATCAAAGCAGTCACCCTTATCAGTAGGCCGAAAAACGATTCAACAATATCTGAAAAAATTCGCGGGAAAAGCAAATTCTTCAGGACGGTAAAGCAGATCACACTGGGGCATACCTGGTCCGATACGACAGGCTTCCGTTTACACTTTAGCGGTCTTGTGCAGCCCAGGAATCTGAGTTTCAATACTATTGACGGGTTTGTTTATGGCATGAATTTCCGTATATCAAAATCATGGAAAGGCAATAAATCATTTTCTGTCAGTCCCGATATACGATGGGCTTTCAGCAGGGAACAACTAATGTGGAAAGTCAATTCATATTACAAATTCAATGGACTGAAGCAGAGCCAGCTATACCTCAGGACCGGGATGACAAGTACGGATATCAGTAATGTTGGAAGCATAAATACTTTTTTAAACTCTATAACAACCCTTTTCTTAAGAAAGAACTATCTGAAATTGTATGAATCAAATTACGTGTCACTTGGCTATATGAGTGAACTCATCAATGGATTAAACCTGGAGTTAAGAGCCACTTATGAATACAGAAGAGTCCTGAATAACACAACCAACTTTTCTGTTTTTAAGCCTTCAGCAGAATACACCGATAACATTCCGGCCAACAGTTATCTTGCGGCCGGCGCAAATCCGCTTAATGCATTACGCAACCAGCGGCATGCTGACATTCTGGCAAGAATCGCATACACGCCTAACCAGAAATACAGGATCTACAAGGGAAATAAGAGTCCTGCCGGTTCTGACTGGCCCACTTTAAGTTTTTCATGGCAACATGGAATTAACAAATTCAGTGAATTGGAAAAAAGTATAAAACAATTCGATATGTTGACCTTTGAGGTAGCCAAAAGAAAGGATATTGGCGCATTCAGTGAATTCAGATGGAGAATCAGAACAGGAGGATTTATTGACAACAGGTATGTTCCTTTTTATGACTTCTTCCATATAAATTCTCAACCCTTTCCAATCCTGTTGAATAATTATGAAGATGCTTTTATGCTCCCGGATTATTACTCCATGGCTACTCCTGAATTCTTTGGGGAAGCCCATCTTAAATATACCACGCCATACCTGCTCATTAAGCTGCTGCCTGGATTAAGTAACACATTAATGAGAGAAAACCTGAGCCTTTCTTATTTTGGTTCGCGGTACCATCAGAATTATACTGAGATAGGTTACAGCATAAGTGAATTCCTCTTTATCGGGGAGATTGGAGTATATGTTGGATTTGATGACTTAAAATACCATAGTGTTGGAGGAAAGCTGGTGCTGAGGTTTAATTAATAAGTTTTTAAGCAAATGGAGGTTCGTCCTGAATATCCGTTTCATTATCGAATTCTCCTCCCAGCTTCCTCAGGTTATCATGATTCATCTTTGATCCGAGGGTAATACTCTGAGCGCCTTCGCGCAGATCAATCCCGGCATCAAGATCAAAATCGTCAATATCAACAAACTGGGCTTTCTCCTCGCGGAATTTTAACTTGACATCATCGACAGGACCGTTTCGGTTTTTTGCAAGGATAATCTCAGCAATACCTTTTGTAGAAGATCCGTCTTCAAAAGTTGGTATGCCGAATTTATCCTGCCGGTGAATAAAGACAACCATGTCAGCATCCTGTTCAATAGCGCCAGATTCGCGGAGGTCCGACAGCAGCGGACGTTTTGTACCTCCTCTCATCTCAACCGATCTGTTGAGCTGAGAAAGAGCCAGGATAGGTACATTAAGCTCTTTGGCAATGCTTTTAAGGGAGCGTGATATATTGCTAACCTCCTGTTCGCGGCTTCCGGCATTTTCCGGACCTGACATCAGCTGAAGGTAATCTACTATCACTATATCAAGTTTGTGCTGTGCCATCAGCCTCCGGCATTTTGCGCGTAGTTCAAATATCGAAATGGCGGGAGTATCATCTATGAAGATAGGAGCCATCACAAGTTTCTTAATTCTTGAATCGAGTTGTTTCCACTCCTCCTCGTTAAGGCGCCCGTTTTTTATCTTATCGCCGGGAATATCGGTCTCTGCAACTATTAACCTGTTTACCAGCTGAATGGAAGACATTTCACAGGAAAATATGGCTACATTTTTCCCATGATCAACAGCCATATTCCTTGCCATTGAAAGGGCAAAGGCAGTTTTTCCCATTGAAGGCCGGGCCGCAATAATGACCAGCTCTGATTTTTGCCAGCCGGATGTGAGCCTGTCGAGTTTTGTGAAACCCGATGGTATTCCAACAAGAGCATCCTCCCTCTTACCTGCCTCCTCTATCTCCCTTATTGCTTCCTTAATCACCACATTAATAGGTGCTACTTCTCTTTTAATGTTCCCCTCAGCAATCTGGAAAAGAGCATTCTCTGAGTAATCCAACAGTTCTGTTACATCGTAAGTGTCATCAAATGATCTTGTCTGTATCTCTGTCGATACTCTTATAAGTTCGCGCTGAATATATTTCTGCGCAACGATCCTGGCATGATAATCAACGTTAGCCGCAGATACCACTTTTGATGTCAGCTGGGTGAGATAAACAGGTCCGCCGACACTATCGAGTTCATTGTGGGCTCTGAGTTCTTCAGTAACGGTATATAAGTCGACCGGATACTCCCTTGACGAGAGATCGGATATTGCTTTAAATATTTTCTGATGTGAATCTTTATAGAAACTTTCCGGCTTTAGAATATCGAGTATTGTAATGACCGCTTCCTTTTCAAGCATCACTGCTCCAAGAACAGCCTCTTCCATATCATTTGCCTGAGGCGGGACTTTTCCAAAATCAGGCAGTGGAGTTATTGTCGGTCTCGGGCTGTTTCTCTGTTTTGCCATTTATGCTATAATGTTTATTTACTGTGCGTTATAAAGTAAGAGATTTGTATATCATATCGTTTTCAAAGGTATAAATTACCACACTGAATAACTTAAAAGGATCAGTTTTTGTTACAAACAAACAAGTGTTAAGAACTTGTTGAAAAGCTAAAAACGAAACTATTTGCACCAAATTCAAAACCATATGGTATTTTTACATAAAAAAACAGGGAAATGATCGTTTTTCCAATCTGTAAGATAAATCTCGGTTTACACATAACCGCAAAACGTCCTGATGGATATCATGACATTGAGACAATATTTTATCCTTTAAGGTTATGCGATGCCCTGGAATTTGTTGTTTCCGATACATCATTTAAGAAGGATGACCTTACTCTTACAGGTTTAAATGACGGAAGTGATCCTGACGAAAATATTGTTATAAAGACAGTTAAAAAATTACGCGAAAGTTTTAACATTCCTTTCCTGAAAATCCATCTTCACAAAGCAATACCTATGGGGGCCGGACTGGGAGGGGGGTCATCAGATGCAGCATGCTTTACCAGAGCCATCAACAGGTATTTCAAGCTCAATAACTCCATGCAGCAACTGAAGGAAATTGTCCTGGAAATAGGAAGTGATTGTCCTTTTTTTATTGACGGTGCACCTGCATATGCAGCAGGCAGGGGTGAAATTTTGACACCTTTAAACCAGGTTCTGAAAAGGTATTACCTGGTGCTTTTAAATCCCGGAGTAGCCATAAATACTGCAGAGGCGTACAAGAATTGCAGGCCGGCATCCGTTGCAACCAGCCTCTTACAGGTAATAAATAGTCCAATATCTGAATGGAAAGGTCTTATTGTTAATGATTTCGAAGGTTTTGCTTTCAGAAAGCATCCAGTTATAGGTGAAATTAAACGTGAACTTTATAATCATGGAGCTCTCTTCAGCCTTATGTCAGGCAGTGGGTCGAGTTTATTTGGCATATTTTCAGATAAGCCAGAGCTGCCGGAAAAACTCAAAGAATTTGTTATCTGGGAAGGTACTATGTGAATTTATCACTCCAGTTCCAGTAAAACGGTTCCTTTCGAGACTTTGTCTCCCTTATTGACTTTAATGGTTTTCACCCTGCCATCAATATTGCATTTCAATCTGTTCTGCATCTTCATGGCATCGAGTATCATCAGGTCATCGCCTTTTATAACATTCTGACCTTCTTTCACAAATATTTCCATTACCGTGCCAGGGATAAAACTTAGTAAAATTTTCGGATCAGCAGGCTTGTAAAATTTTCTATTTTCAAATTTCCGGCTGATCCTGGTTTGATATAAACTTGTATTGATATTGAGATATCGCAGTTTAATTTTTTTATCCATTACAGTATCATTAAAAAAATAAATTCCAAAAATTAAAAGGGAGGCAGCCCATGCTTTTTCGCAGGCATCGGCACCACCTTATTCTCAGATACTTCGATTGAATGCATAAGAAATTTTCTGGTTTCCGAAGGCTCAATCACAGCATCGATATACCCGCGTGAGGCAGCAACATAAGGATTAGCAAACTTTGCTTTGTATTCCTCGACTTTTTGTTTTCTCATACCATCAGGATCGCTGGCGGAGGTAATCTCTTTACGGAAAATTATGTTTGCAGCTCCTTCCGGGCCCATGACAGCAATTTCAGCAGAGGGCCAGGCAAAAACAAAATCAGCACGAAGGTGACGTGAACTCATCGCAATATAGCCGCCTCCGTATGCTTTTCTGAGGATAACTGTAAGTTTTGGAACAGTAGCTTCACTGTAGGCATACAGAACCTTTGCTCCATGCCTTATAACACCAGCATGTTCCTGATCAACACCAGGGAGATAACCGGGAAGGTCAACCAGGGTAATGATTGGAATATTAAATGCATCGCAGTACCTTATGAACCTGGCCGCTTTATCGGATGAATCAACATCAAGTACGCCCGCCATTTCCAGAGGCTGATTAGCGACAAAACCTGTTGTGCGGCCTCCCATCCTGCCAAACCCAATCACAATATTTTTTGCATAAAGTTCCATTATCTCAAAGAAATCAGAATTATCAACAATAGCCCTGATAACATCTTTGACATCATATGGCAGGGTTGGATCTTCAGGAACAATCTTACTGATATTGTATTTCGGGTTGGGTTCACCGGGTTTAAATGCCCTGGCTTTCTGACTGTTATTCCAGGGAATAAATGTAATAAGTCTCTTTATCTGTTCAAAACACTCTTCTTCGCTGTTTGCAAAAAAATGCGCATTCCCTGTAATTTCGCTGTGTACCCTTGCGCCTCCAAGGTCTTCCATTGATATCTCTTCACCGAGCACCGTTTTGATAACTTCAGGACCGGTGATAAACATCTTTGATATTTTATCAACCACAAATACAAAGTCTGTAAGTGCCGGAGAGTATACTGCTCCTCCTGCGCATGGCCCCAGTATAACAGATATTTGTGGAATAACCCCGCTCGATATTGTATTCCTAAAGAATATTTCGCCATACCCTGCCAAAGAGTTTACACCTTCCTGTATCCTTGCCCCTCCGGAATCATTTATCCCAATAAGCGGCATCCTCATCTTAAGAGCGTGGTCCATAATCTTCGTTATCTTTCTTGAGTGCATTAGTCCCAGCGATCCTCCGGCAACAGTAAAGTCCTGTGCAAAAATTGCTACCGGTGCACCGTAAATAGTTCCTGAACCAATAATAACTCCGTCGCTTGGCAGGGATTTTTTATCCATATCAAAATCCCTGGCATCGTGTTCCACGAAGAGGTCATATTCGTTAAATGAATTGTCATCAAGAAGAGCCATAATTCGTTCGCGGGCCGTTCTTTTGCCCATTGCTTTCTGTTTCTCAATAGCCTGCTCTCCCCCTCCGAGAAGAATCTTCTCGCGTTTTTCCTTTAGTTCAAGAATCTTTTTATTTGCCGTCATGAAATTCAGTTTTAATAAAATCTTTAAATATAATTGATAATAAGAATTTTTTCTTCATGGAATTTTAAGGAAGTTTGAATGATATATAAGCTATTTTGGTGCTAATCTATACAGGACCAATGCAATTATTGAATAGATGATATTTGGTATCCACATGGCGAGCATCGGACCTAAATTTCCCTTAAGGCAAAATTGCGAAGCAAACTGCAAAAAGAGAATGTAAGAGAAGCTAAGAATAAGACCTATTCCTATATTCATACCCAGCCCACCCCTTATCTTTCGGGAAGAGAGGGAAACACCTATAAGTGTGAGGATAAAAACGGCAAAAGGGTTAGCAAATCGCCTGTGCTTTTCGATCAGGAACAATTTAAGCTCATCCGACCCCTGCAGTCGCAAAAGATTAATATAGTTATTAAGTTCCTGGTAAGTCATTGTGCCAACATATCCGGGGTCCCGCGAAAAGTCACCTGGTCCGATTGTAAGAGTAGTATCAATTTGCCTTCCCCTGCTAATGACTTCCTCATCTCCATTAATCTTCCTGATATAGTAATTTAAGGCAGTCCATTTATGTTTTGTTGTATCATATAAAACTGTTGATGAGGATAGCAAAGACTTCAGTTTTCCACTGTCGCTGAATTCAGCTATTGTGAAGTTTTGTCCCCTGAGGCTTAAGGGATTGTACGACCCCATATATACATAAATATTCTTAAAAACCATTCGGTGAATATTTTCCACGGCTATCTTCCGGCTGGACGATCGGTAGTATTTATCTTCAAAATCCATCCTTATAAGATTGGCTTTTGGTATAACAAAGTTTGTGAGCATGAAAGTAAATATTGCAATAACGAGAGCCGATAAAAAATATGGCCACATCATCCTTCTAAAGCTCATCCCGCTGTTCAGTATGGCGATGATTTCAGTATTTATCGCCATTTTCGAAGTGAAAAAAATAACAGCAATAAATACAAAAAGAGGAGCAAACAACATCGCGAAATATGGGATGAAGTTCATATAATAGTCGAAGATAATTGCCCTGATGGGAGCGTTTTTCTCCATGAAGTTGTCGATCTTCTCTGCAAAATCGAATACAACAGCTATTAAAAGGATCAAAACAAGACTAAAGAAGAAGGTGCCAAGAAACTTCTTAATAATATATGTATCAATACGTTTGATCCCCAGATAAGCTATTGCCTCACTGAAAGTTTTCCTATCATTGTTTCTTTCCATCTTTTAAATTCGCCTGCTTCAATTTTTTTCCTTGATTCACCAACTAACCATAAATAAAAAGCAAGGTTATGTATGCTTGCTATCTGTGCACCGAGATTTTCGCCCGACATTACCAGGTGTCGCAGGTAAGCCTTTGAATATTTAACACTTACTTCTGAAGGGCCTTCCGGGTCAATAGGACCAAGATCATCAATCCATTTCCTGTTCCTTATATTAATAGTTCCCTCACTTGTAAATAACATGCCATTCCTTCCGTTCCGTGTTGGCATAACACAATCGAACATATCTATGCCCCTTTCAATCGATTCGAGAAGATTCACCGGGGTGCCGACTCCCATCAGATAACGAGGTTTATCATCTGGAAGTATTTCATTGACTATCTCTATGATGCGATACATTTCTTCAGCTGGTTCCCCTACCGATAATCCGCCAATAGCATTGCCTGCCAACCCTGAGGAAGCCACCTTCTCGGCAGATATTTTCCTCAGATCATCAAAAGTGCCTCCCTGTACTATCGGGAAGAGAAACTGTTCATAGCCAAATAAGGAGTCAGTTCCCTCAAACCTTGCTATTGCCCTGTCGAGCCACTGATGAGTGAGAGCGACAGACTTCCTGGCATAATTATAATCGCATGGCCATGGTGCGCATTCATCAAAAGCCATTATAATATCCGCTCCAATAATGCGCTGAATGTCAATAGTATTTTCCGGTGTAAACACATGTTTAGATCCATCGATATGAGATTTGAATATAGCGCCTTCAGGAGTGAGTTTCCTGTTCTCTGACAAAGAAAATACCTGGTAACCGCCACTGTCAGTAAGTATAGGCCGTTCCCACGACATAAAACGGTGAAGGCCTCCGGCTGATCTGAGAATTTCAGTGCCTGGCCTCAGATATAAATGATAGGTATTCCCAAGTATGATCCTGGCATCGATATCTTCCGAAAGATCGCGTTGCAGAATCCCCTTGACAGTACCTCCCGTGCCTACAGGCATAAAGATAGGAGTTGGAATATCGCCATGAGCAGTTTTCAGCAAACCTGAACGTGCCTTCGATTCCTTATCCCTGCTCATAATTTTAAACATACAATTCCTTTTCGAATTTCGAAGCACAAAGGTAATTTTTCCATATGGCCTTATAAAATTAAAAGGAGATAATTTTTATAACAAATTATATGAAAGAAACGGGTTAACCAACCTATGTTATAAATATTGTTGATTTTTTTTTATTGTCATTCCGATTATCTTATTAATATTGCCTTCATATATGAAAGTCAAATGTCCGAGTATAATAATGTCATTCTTTTAACTGTTTTCTCAATTTTTGCTCTGTCCGCAGCAATACAAATTTTCTTTTATCTCTACTTTTACCTGATTGTATATGTGCACAAACAAGCTGCAGCCAAATCAGTTAAACAGCCTGTCTCAGTTATCATATGTGCGAGGAATGAAGAGGAAAACCTCAGAAATTTCCTTCCTGCAGTTCTTGATCAGGATTATCCTGATTTTGAAGTGATAGTAGTAAACGATTGCTCTGAGGACAGTTCATATGATGTACTGGGAGGATATCTTAAACAGTATCCGAATCTCAGAATATCAAATGTAAACAAGGATCCTAAATTTACACACAATAAAAAATTTGCGCAATTCATTGGTATTAAAGCCGCTAAAAATGAAATTCTGCTTTTTACTGATGCTGATTGTCAGCCGGAGTCGGACAAGTGGCTTGAAACTATGACATCACATTTCGATGCCGGCACCACTTTTGTACTTGGCTACGGAGGATATCTTAAAGAGAAGGGCCTGCTGAATAAGTACATACGTTACGATACCATGATGATTGCAATGCAGTACCTTGGTATGGCTATCCGGGGTTTTCCATATATGGGTGTCGGCCGAAACCTGGCATACAGACGTTCGGCTTTCTTCACAAACAAAGGCTTTGGTAATTATAGTAATATAGCTTCCGGGGATGATGACCTGTTCGTCAATGCAAATGCGTCTGGCAAAAATACCTGTGTAGAGTTCAGCAAGGGGACTCATACAAGATCTGTTCCCTGTAACGGACTTATAGAATGGATGACACAGAAAAAAAGGCATCTGACAACGGCACCATATTATAAGCTGAGAGATAAGATTCTTCTGTTAACAGAGCTCCTGACCAGAATTATCTTTTATACAGCATTTGTACTTCTTCTTTCATTCAGTTTCCTCTGGCCCTTTGTACTGGGTGTTTTCAGTTTAAGGCTGATAACACAGATTGTCGTTTTCGCGCTGGTTCAGAAGAAATTGAATGAGCCAGGATTACTAAAGTATTCAATATTTTTTGATATCTTTTCGCCTGTGATCAACAGTTTAGTATTTTTAGGCAGCAGAAAGAAAAGATCCGCTAAAAACAAATGGCAATAGGAAATGATTTATCGGACAAAGCGAAAGGTGATCTGATTCTGGTTGAAAAGGCAAGGAAGGGAAATGAAAAAGCTTTTGCAAGCCTGATGAATCGTTACAGAGATTCAATCTATTATATGCTGCTAAAAATGGTCAATAATCCCTATGACGCTGAAGATCTTACCATTGAAGCATTTGGAAAAGCATTCAGGAACCTTGATTCATACACTCCCAAATTTGCTTTCAGTACCTGGCTGTTTAAAATTGCAACAAACAATTGTGTCGATTTTATTCGCAAGAAACAACTCTCGCCTACTCCACTTGATCATGTTCAGGATATATCAGACAATGCAACTGTAAATATCCAGTCAGATCTTCCCGACCCTGAGGAATCGCTTATCAATCATCAGAAAATAGCTGCTCTTAAAGATATTGTAAACCAGTTGAAACCAAGATATAAATCACTTATAGAATTAAGATATTATAAGGAATATTCATATGAAGAGATCTCGAAAGAACTTAACCTCCCGATTGGAACTGTAAAAGCACAACTGTACAGGGCTAAGACATTGTTATATAATATATTAATTAAAACCGGTAACAGGTAGTGACAGAAGTTATATTCAGGTATTTTTCACAATTGTCTGAAATCCAGAAGGATAAACTTTCAAAATTAAAACCTGTCTACGAAAGATGGAATAACATGATTAATGTTATTTCACGAAAAGATATGGATAATTTTCTCATTCGCCATGTTCTCCATTCATTGTCGATTGCTAAAGTGATCAACTTTGTGCCAGGAACAAGGATTCTCGATGTTGGCACCGGTGGAGGGTTCCCCGGAATACCACTTGCTATTATTTTTCCTGATTCAGAATTCTTCCTCCTCGACTCTGTGGGCAAAAAAATAAAAGTCGTTTCCTCGGTGGCTGAGGAACTGGAGTTAAAGAATGTATTGCCACTCTGTAAAAGAGTTGAAGATGAAAAAAACAGGTACCACTTTATTATCAGCAGGGCGGTAACTGATTTCAGGAGCTTTGTTAACATGACCTCAAAGAATATAGATAAAACAGGACATAATAGTCTTGGGAATGGCATACTTTATCTCAGGGGAGGAGACCTGTCTGCAGAACAGAAGCAATACGGGGCCAGGATGAAAGTATGGAATGTTGAAGAATTCTTTGATGACCTTTTTTTTGATACAAAAAAGATTGTATACCTGCAAGTTTGATTTTTTTGAAAAAAAACAGTTCCCGGGTTTTTATATCTCAAAAAAATACTACATTTGCAGTCTCAAATCTGACACTTAGTCAATAAATATTATTCAAAAGATGAAAAGAACATTTCAGCCATCAAGAAGGAAGAGAGCAAACAAGCATGGTTTCAGGGAAAGGATGTCGACGCCTAACGGCAGGAGAGTTCTCGCTTCACGCAGAGCAAAAGGCAGGAAAAAATTATCTGTTTCCACTGAGCTTAAATTAAAAGGATAGAACATATAATACAATATTTTCATTAAGGTGTCCGGGAAGGGCACCTTTTTTTATTGATCATCCCTCAGGCACCTTAATCAGTGTCGGCATTTATCTTAAAACTTTTCGATTATTCTTAACTTTACCGGCAATTATAAATAGTCATGAACGATCTTCATAAACATATTACCGATAATGACCTCAGAAATATTGCCAATAAGATAACAGGCAATACACGTGTCACCCCTGAAGAAGGACTGTTATTGTTTACAAAGTCCGACCTTGCATTGCTCGGGCTGCTTGCAGGGATTGTCAGAAGAAGACTCAACGGCAATGATGCCTATTACAATCACAACTTCCATATAGAACCAACAAACAAATGCATATATAATTGCAGGTTCTGTTCATATCACAAGCCTGAGGGTGATCCTGAGAGCTGGGAATACAGCCAGGATGAAATGCTTGAAATGGTAAAACGATTCGACAAAAAAGATGTTACTGAAGTTCATATTGTAGGTGGTGTCCATCCCTCCTATGACCTGCATTACTGGGGGGCACTCATAAAAAAAATTAAAAAGCACAGGAAT
>Ga0315542_1001086_pt1 | contig 17178 bp, 7 predicted proteins | sample SalMarSW160120MG_FD_202541 | JGI IMG/M metagenome (GOLD analysis project Ga0315542, IMG submission 202541) | Salt marsh sediment microbial communities from the Plum Island Ecosystem LTER, Massachusetts, United States - Salt Marsh Sediment SW1601-20 ...
TGAGGGGAGCTGGACACGGCCACCGTAGACGGGTAAGGCCACCAGGTACCGGTCCCTGAACATCTTCTGCGGTATCGAGAGATATCTCCTGTCGACCGTTTCGCGGAACATGTCAAACCAGTCCACACTCAGGGCCATCCTTTCGAGGAAGGCGGGAGAGTACCCCGCCGCGTAAAGCCCGCCGATGATCGAGCCCATACTAGTCCCAGTTATTATCTCGGCCTGGAGGCCCTCCTCCTCTAAGACCTTGAGGACGCCTATGTGGGCGAGGCCCTTGGCGCCGCCTCCGCTGAAGGCGATGCCTACCCTGGGCCTTTCCCGCGTCTCGCCGCCGGCGTAGACCGACGTAGTGAGGACGGCAAGAACAGCGGCTGACAGGATCGACCGGTGGATACTGGAATGCATGCGGGCCATGCTAGCATTTATCGGGACCCCATGCAACAGCGGGGAAGGCAGAAGAGACTTTCAGATGAACTTTTCCCTCTTCTGGAGGTTATAGAGCCCGTACAGGATCGCGATGACGCTTCCAACAGCGAGCATGATCCGGTTCTGGTAGACTATCCCCGACCAGGCTGCAGCAGTCATCTGCTCGGGCACCCGGAAGGGATTGAGGAAGAGGTTCCACTTGCTCTTCGAGAGGATCTCGGTCGCGAACCAGAATCCCATGCCGATCACCACCATGGCGACAGCCGTCCCGTTACCGTTCCGTATGACGGTCGAGAACATGAACGAGAGGGCGCCGAGAAAGAAGATCGGGAACATCAGGTGATAGACCATCCTGAGGACCGGGACCCGGACGAAGACCACCGAGCTGAGCGCAGTCAGGATCACGAGCAGCACGAAGACGATGAGCCAAATCAGCGCCATTCTCGAGAGCCAGACCTTGTACCTGTAGTCGGGGATGCCGAAGAGTATCTCGATCATTCTCGAATCGACATCGTTCTGTATCCCGAACGCTGTGGGATAGAAGACGAGGAGGATGCCGGGGAACATCAGGATGTAGTAGACGTCCTGCGGGCCCGGGTTAGAGTCGGAAGAGAAGAACGAGATCGCGCCTGCCGCGAGGAAGAATATCAGCGCGGCGAGCAGGAAGTAGATGAACCTGTTGGCAAAGACGATCTTAAGGTTGTAAGAGGAGATCTTCCTCGCCGAGTACAAGAAATCACGGACTCGTTCAAACCTGCGCATCGGTCACACCTCCCGCGGCTTCCTCGATAGCTGTGCGGGCTCCGAGGATGTCGCTCCCCGAAGATCTCAGCAGCCAGAGGTAGGCGTCCTCGAGTGTGGGCCTCGACTCGCTGGCGTCCGGCACGGGTCTCCTTTCGGCGAGGCACCTGACCTTGATCCTCGCACCGTCGCGCATGTGGTGGACCACTACGTGCTCCTTGCGTATCTTCTCGAAATCGGCCGCCTCCACACTGAACGACCAGACCTTGCCGGCGGCCGTGGCCGTCATCTTCGTCGGCTCATCGAGGTAGAGGAGCTGTCCCTTGTTGAGCACCGCGACGCGGTTGCAGGAGCTGTATATGTCCTCGATGATATGCGTCGAAAAGATCACGATCCTCTCCCTGCTCAGCTCGACGAGGAGGTTGCGGAACCTGATCCTCTCACGCGGGTCGAGGCCCGCGGTCGGCTCGTCGACGACTAGGATCCTCGGAAGGTGAAGCAGTATCTGCGCGATCCCGACGCGCTGTTTCATCCCGCCCGAGAAGGCGCCTATCTTCCTGTCGGCGTGCTCCTCTATATGCACGGCCTTGAGGACGTAGTCGATCATCTCCCTGCGCCTGCCCTCCTCCCTGAGCCCCTTCAGTATCGCCTGGTAGTCGAGGAACTCGCGCGCGGTCATGTTCTCGTACGTGCCGAACTCCTGCGGCAGGTATCCGATCAGTCCCTGGAGCTCCTCGCGCTTCCTGGAGGTGTCGATCCCGTTTATATAGACCTTCCCGTAGCTCTGGTCGAGGATGCCGCAGATGATCCGCATCAGAGTAGTCTTTCCCGCGCCGTTCGGGCCGAGCAGCCCGAACATGCCGCTCCCGATCTCGAGCGAGACGCGGTCGAGCGCCTTGAAGGGCTTCTTGCGCCTGCCGATCACCGGGATCATCAGCACTAGACGGTAGAGGGCGCGCCGAATACCGGCTAACCTCCCCTCGATCCTCGCGATGTTGATCTTTTCGCGGTGGAGCCTGCGCGACGTCGAGAAGATCGAGACGGCAGCGAACCATAGGACCGCTATGAATATCACTGCGGCGAGGTTGTTCCACTCGAGATAGAAGAAGGCGAGGTTCGCGGCGGGGAAGAGCCAGATGAAGGAGCGCGCAAGAGCACGGGAGATGCGCCCCCGCGATCCGGGCAGCCCCGTCAGTTTCGGGCTCCAGCCGTTCCAAGCGTAGACCAGGTAGAAGAAAACAGCGTGCGAGAGCACGAACGCCCAGAAGAATGAGGAGATGTAGAAATATACGAAGTAGACCATGAAACCTAGCACCGGAAGCTGCCACAGCAGGTCGCCGGTGTCGCTCGAGCGTATCTCACCGCGCCCTTCCCTGATCCGGTCACCCTTTTTCCACTCGCGTACGAACCTCGAGGGCTGATCATAGATCTTGACGAGATTGCGGACCGTGATCGTGATCGCGCTGTCGCGGCCGATGACTTTCTCCGAGGCCTTCCTGAGGCTCGCCAGGATGAACCAGGTGGCAGCCGGGACGGCAAGGATGACCGCGGCGACAAGGGCCGACCTCCAGATCAGAGAATCTATCTTCGCCCATACGAGCCAGAAGCCGAGGACCGCGGCGGCGCCCTGCGCCAGCTTGATCCTCCAGTCGAGCCCTCTGATCCACAGCAGAGCGGCCTCGAGCCCTGAATAGACGACGGGGATGAAGACTAGGGTAAAGACTGTGCTCACCGTGAGGCCGCCTATCACCGTTATGGCGAACGGAGCGCCCATCACCGAGACTTCCTCTTCCTTTCCCATCGCCAGGGGGACCATCGCTGCTATCGTGGTGATCGCGGTGATCAGGATCGGGCGGACCCTCGCCTGCCCGGCCGCCATAAGCGCCCTGGCGGTCCGGTAGCCGCGGCGCCTGAGTATGAGCGAATAGTCTATCAGTATGATCCCGTTATTGACTACTACGCCGAGCAGGATGAGAAACCCGGTCAGGGTGTAGGGGTCCCGTATCGACGTGCCGGTGAAGATCAGCAGCCACAGGGAACCGACAGCGGCCAGCGGTATAGTGAACATCATCACTATCGGGGTGGTAAGGGACTCGAAGACAGAGGCCAGGATCATGTATATCAGAATGAAGGCCGCGAGGATGAGAAACTTGAAATCGCCCAGGCCGGTATCCTCCTCCACGATCTCGACCGCCATCCCCTGCGGGACTACGAGCCCGTCGATCAGCTCCTCTATTTCGAGCTCGGCAGCGTCGAGAAGCTTCCTCGAGCCGCTGATCTCGTCTATGAATGAGTAGGTTATCGATATCTGCTTCTCCTGGTTGACCCTCTTTATCTCCGTCATGCCACGGGAATAGACGATATCGCTGACTTCCTCGAGATCGATGACGGCACCCGAGGGGGACTGCAGGGTCATCTCGCGCAGGTCTTCGGTGTCGCGCTCCTCGACCCCCGCGCTCCTTATGACGATCTCGTATTCGTCGGTCCCGTCCTTTAAGACCTGTCCCGAGGACCGCTCGGGCTGGAACGCGCTCAATTCCCGGCTGACCGACGACAGGGTCAAGCCGTTCCAGGTCAGCAGCGGCATATCGAATATGAGCTGTATCTCGGGGCTGCCAGGGATGACGCTCTGCGAAGCCGAGGCGGTAGAGGGGAGGTCCTCGATATACCCGGTGAGGTTAGAGGCGAATCTGGACATCGCCTCGAAGTCGCTTCCCTTTATGACGATGCTTTTCTGCTCCGACCCGAATCCGAAGAAGCGCCCCATCGCGCCACCCATCCCGCCTCCGCGCCCCCCGCGGAACCTCGTGCTCGAGGTCGGCTCCTCGAACGATATCTCGCCGGTCCTGAAATCCTGTATACGCTTGCGGGCGTCGGACTTTATCTGCCCGAGATTCCGCCTTTCGATACTGCTGTACCCTTTCTTGAGCACTATCGTGATGCGGGCGTCCTCCTCGTATATGCGGCTGATTATGTCCTGCTTCTCGGGTATCGTGGCGAGTCTATCCTCGAGGTCCTTGACGGCCGCGTCGGTCGACTCTAGGGTCGATCCCCGCGGCATCACCAGAAAGATGTCGAACGATCCGGTCTCCTCTACGCGCGATGAACCGATGCTGAGGCCGACGCAGATGATTATGCTGACAAAGAAGATCACCAGCGCTCCGACAGCCGTCCTCGCCGGGTAACGCATCCCCGTTTTGAGCAGGACGCGGTATATCTCCATCATTCTTCCCCTGTATGACCGGACCGGGCTGTAGCCGGCTCCCGGCCCCCTGGAGAGGAAGTAATGGCTGACCATGGGGACGAGGAGGAGGGCGGCCGCCAGCGAGACGATCAGCGTCGAGATGATCGACACACCGACATGCTTTCCGAGGCTCTGCACTATGTAGTTGGAGGAGAAGACGAAAGGGAGGAAGACGGTTATCGTCGTCGCCGTCGCGGCCACGATCGATCGCCACACTTCCCGGGTTCCCTGGAGCACGGCCCTGTCGGCGCTCATCCCGGTGGAGGAGAGCCTGTAGATGTTCTCGAGGACGACGACACCATTGTCGAGGAGCATCCCGATCGCGAGCGCGATGCCGATCAGCGTGAGCGAGTTTATCGAGATCCCGGCTGCGTAGAAGAAGTTCATCGCAATGTAGACCGAGATCGGGATCGAGAGCGCTATGACGAACACGATCCTCAGGTTCCTCAGAAAGAACCAGAGAATGACAATGGCGAGAAGCCCGCCGATAACAGCCAGCCTGATTATAAGGTCGATGTTGGCACGGATCGATTCGGCGGCATCGTTCACGACCACGACCTCGATCTCCATGTCCTTCATCTCGCGGTTGAGCCGCTTTACGGTCTCGAGCACCCTGTCGGAGACATCGATCATGTTGATCATCTGGTCCTTCGTCAGGCGCATGGAGACCGATTCCATGCCGTTGACCCTGGTGATGTCCTCCTGTTTCTTCACTCCGAAGGATATCTCGGCTATGTCTCCGAGCAGGACCGGGCCTTCCGGCCACACGACGATGTTCTCGATATCCTTTATATCGAGATATTCAGTGACGACGTTCACGAAGTATTTCCGACCCTTCTCCACCGCCTGGCCGACAAAGGTATTGGTCGCACCGTTGCGCGAGATCAGGCTCGAGATACTCGAAGCGGTAAGCCCGTACGCCTCGATCGCCTCGTCGTCGAGAAGGATGTCGACGGATTTCTCACGCCCGCCGATCACGGTGACTTCGGCGATCCCCTCGATGCTCTCGAACCGCCTGGTTATGTCCCTGTCGGCGACCTGCCGGACGCGGTCAATGCCACCGATGCCGCGTATCTCGAGGTCCATGAGGTCGTTCGATATGCTCTGCGTATCGATGTTGCGGGTGATGATCATATAGTCTTCGGGGATCGAAGACCTGATCTCGGCCATCTTCTCTTCGAGCTTGAGGAAGGCGTACTTGATGTCCGCTCCCTTCTCGAACTCGAGTATGATCCTTCCGAACCCGCGGCCGACGTCGGATTCTATCTTCTCTACGCCCTCGAGAGTGCCCGCGGCCTCCTCTATCGGTATGACAGCCTCCCGCTCCACCCGGGCAGGGTCTACGGGCCGCATCGAGCGGACCATGACGAAGAGGTACGGAAGCTCGATGTCGGGGATCAGTTCGACGGGGAGGCGCCTCTCCGATATGACACCAAGCATCACCAGCCCGATGAAGATCATGCTGATCAGTGTCTTACGGCGGATTATGAAACTTCCAGCGCTCATCGGCTCCGATCCAGGACGTCATAGACACACGGTATTACTATGAGAGTGAGTATCGTGGACGTTATGAGGCCGCCGATCACAGCGAGCGCCATCGGGGAGCGCAGGGAGGCTCCCTCGCCGAATCCCAGCGTGAGGGGGAGGAGGGCGAGGATAGTAGTGGCGCTGGTCATTACAATGGGCCTTATCCTCATCCTGCCAGCGGCGACGATCGCTTCCTCCTTCTCCATGCCTTCACGCCTGAGCCGGTTGACCGCGTCGATCAGGATGATCGAGTCGTTGACCGCTATGCCTACCAGCATGATCATACCGATGTAGGCCATCACGCTCAGCGGCCTGCCGAGCACGAAGAAGATGAGCACCGCGCCGACCCCCGCCAGCGGGATCGTCAACAGTATCGCGAACGGATGGACGAGCGACTCGAACTGCGAGGCGAGGACCATGTATACCAGTATCACCGAGAGCAGGAGCGCGAACCGCAGATCGTGGAACTCCTCGCGCCTCTTGGCCTCCTCGCCGGCGATCGAGATCCTGTATCCGGTTGGGACATCCAGCGAGGCGAGCTTGCCGTTTATCTCGCGTATCGCATGGTCGAACGGCCTGCCCTCGCGCTTGTGAGCGGTCACTATCGCCGCCCTCATCTGGCCGCGCCTGTCGATCTCGCGGGGCGCCGTGTCAATCTCGAGGCTCGCGAGCTCGTCGAGGCGGTACTGCCTGCCCCCGGAATCTATGTATATCCTGTCGAGGTCGCCCAGCCCCACATCGGGGAGCATCACTGTGATGTCGGTATTTTCGCCTCCGCGGTCCCATTCACCCGCGTTGCGGCCCGAGAGCCGCGATTCAAGGGCTCCGGTCACTTCGCTGAGCCCGACCTCGAGCATCCCCGCCCTGAGGCGGTCGACTACGACGTTGACCTCGGGCCGGCCGTGCTCGAGGGAGGTCTCGATGTTGTAGAGGTCCCCGATGGTGGAGAGCTTATCCCTCGTCTGGTCGGCCAGAAGAGAGAGTGTCTCGAGATCGTCGCCTTTTATCTCGACCACTATCGGGGCGGACTCGGCGCCGAGTATCGAGCGAAGGGCCGTCTGGTCCTGGACAAGTCTCGATTCGACACCCGGCAGGGTAGACAGCACACCGCCCAGCCTGGACATGATATCCCCGGAATCGAGCCTGTGCCCGCCGGCGAACTTTATCTTCACGACCGCGGTGTTCTCGTCCTGGAAGATAGAGGACTCGTCGCTTCCTATGCCGGTCACCGGTCCGGCGGTGCTGTAGAGATCCTCCACGGCGTCGCCGAATGTCCCTCTTATCAGCTCCTCGAGCCCCCTGACCGTGCCGTCGGTCCTCGTAAGGTCGGACCCTTCAGGGAGAGTCAGGTATATCGAGTATTCGTCGGCGTTCGTCTCGGGGATGAACTCGCTTCCTATGACGGGAAGCAGGAGGACCGCAAGCACTATGAGGCCGGCGGCACCGGCTATGACCGTCCATCGTCTCCTGAGAACATTCCTCAGGAACGCGCCGTATCTTTCGAACCTTACCGGTCCGGCCGCCGATGTCCTGCTTTCGCTCCTGAGGAACCTGCCGGCGAGCATCGGTATTACGAGGAGCGCGACAGCGAGAGAGGAGAGAAGGGCAAAGGTCACCGTCCACGCCTGGTCCTTGAACAGTTCGCCCGCCGCTCCGTGCAGGTATACTATAGGGAGGAATACGACGATCGTCGTGAGCGTCGAGGCGGTGATCGCTCCCCCGACCTGGGATGTCCCGGTCGCGGCCGCTTCCCTGACATCCATGCCCGACTCGATGTTGCGCACAATGTTTTCCACGACGACGATAGCGTTGTCCACGAGCATCCCCGCCCCGAGCGCGAGCCCGCCGAGCGTCATGATATTGAGGGAGAGCCCCTTGAAGTACATCAGGTTGAACGTGGCGACGATCGAGACAGGTATGGAAATGCTTATGATAGCGGTGGTCCCCAGCCTCCTGAGAAATACGTACAGGACGAGCACGGCGAGGAAGATCCCGAACAGCGCGGTCTGCCTCACCTCGCCGATAGAGGACTTGATGAAACGCCCCTGGTCCTGGATCACAACGATCTCGTATCCGGGAAGGGCCTTCTCGATTCTGTCGAGCGCCTCCAGGAGGTTCCTGCTCGCCTCGACCGTGTTGAATCTCATCTCCTTGAATATGGAGAGCCCGAGGCACCGCACTCCGTTGAGCCTTACGATGTTGTCCGGCTCCCTGTTGCGAAGGGAGACGTCGGCGACGTCCCGCAGGAATACCGGAGCCTTTTCGGTCGAGGCCGCGCCGCCGGCCTGGACCTGGGAAACCTGCTGGCCGCCTGAGAGCTGCTGGCCCTCTGCGGGCTCCTTCCACGCGAGGATGATCCCCTTTATATCCTCGATCGTCTCCATCACGGAAACGCCCTTTATCAGGTACGATATCCCCATCTCGGTCACGGTGCCGCCGGACGCCTCGACGTTGTAGTTCCTGATTGTCGACGCGATCCCGTCAACCGTCAGGCCGTACGCCTCGAGCATGTAGGGGTCGGTCCTGACGATGACTTCCTTCGTCTCGCCGCCGGATATCTCGACTCCCGCTATGCCATCGATCCTGACAAGCTCGTTGCGGATGTAGTTCTCGGCGATCCTGCGCGGGCCGTCCATGTCGGTCACTTCCGGGTTGACCAGGGCGACCGTCATGACTGGGTCGGAGTTCGGATCGTGCTGCGTTATGGTTATCTCAAGGTCGCTGTCGCCCTGCCCGAAGTCGGCGGCGGCCTTCTGAAGGTTCAGGAAGGCCTCGTCCATGTCCATGTCCCACCCGTACTCGACGGTGATCCTGGCCGCGCCGACCCTTATCGCCGAAGAGACGTCCGTAATCCCCTTCTGAGTGAAGATCATGTTCTCGATGGGGTCGATATACTGCTTTTCCATCTCCTCGGGCGGCCGCTCGCCCGCCGATATCTCGACGAACAGGCGCGGGTTGTTCAGGTCGGGGAAGAGGTCGATGCCGAGACGCTGAAAGGAGATCCAGCCGAGCAGGATCACGCCTAGGACGATCATCGTCACCGTGATCGGATGGCTGACGGAAAAGTCCGAGATCTTTCTCATCACCTCACGACCTTTACCTTCGACCTGTTCCTCAGTGTCTCGAATCCCCTGACGACGAGACGGTCGTTGGCCTCGAGCCCCTCGAGGACCTCGACCCATCCGGGATTCTCGAGGCCGGTCGTGATGAGACGCTCCTGCGCCGCGCCCTTCTGCACTATGAAGACGGTCTTGCCGCGCTGCTTGACCTGGATGACGTCTTTCGGGATGACGATCGCCGAGTCGCTGCGGGCTACGACGATCTCCGCCTTTACGAACATCCCGGGACGCAGCTTCAGTTCAGGATTGCCGACCTCTATCATCGCCTTAAAGGACCTCGACGCCGAATCGAGAGCGGGGGAGACCTGCGTGACAGTTCCCGAAAGAGTATCTTCAGGGAGCGTGTAGTTCGTTATGCGCACTGGCTGACCTGCCGCGACGCGGCCGAGCTCCTTGCCGGGGAGGCTCACCTCGAGCAGGAGGCTGGAGTATTCCATGAGGCTGACGAGCTCTACTCCCTGGGCCACATCGACTCCCCTCGAGTAGTAGGGGAGGCTCGTTATAACGCCCTTGAACGGAGCCGTGATGCTCAGCTTGGCCAGGCTGATAACGGCGTTCTCGTAGGCATACTGCGCGTCGATAAACGAACGCTCGGCCTGGCTCAGCTCGAGGCGCGTGACGCCGCCCTTGTCGAAGAGCGATTTCTGCTGCTCGTACTCGAGGCGGGTCGTCTCCAGTGTAAGCCTGCGGCTGTTGATCCCTATCGTGTTCTCCTGCTCCTGGTTTTTGATGCGTATTATCTTCGTTCCCTTCGGGACGATGTCGCTCAGCGCGAACGGCCTTCCGGTCGACGGATTGTCGAGGAGGACGTACTCTCCGCCGGTCTCGGCGCTGATTGTGACCTCCATCGAGGCGTCGACCGTCCCGGTCGCCGTGATGAACTCCTCGATCGAGCCGGGGATCAGCTCCTCGACCGACACGGGAACAGCGACCTCTACGTCCGCTCCCCCGTCTCCGCCTCCGCATGAAGCGAACGCGAGCAGCGCGAATGATAAAAGCGATATTCTCTTCACTTTCTACTCCTTGTTACTGTCCTGCGCGGTAAGAGTGACCACAGGCCGGTCGTTCTCGAAATCCCAGAGCGTCTGTATCTTGAGATCGAGCAGCTGGAGCTTGTACTCGATGAGCGTCCTTATCTGGCTGAGTTTCGCGTTGGAAAGGGTCTGCCTGTAGTCGCCGAGCAGCTGGCTCGTCAGGTCGCCGTTCTGGTACTTCTCGAGGTTGATCTCATATGTCTTCTCGGCGCTCTCTACGCGCCTGCGGGCGATCTCGATCTGCTGGACGAGATTGTCGAGAGCCCGGCACGACTCGCGGATATCCATGATTATCCCCGTCCTGTTCTCCTCGAGCCTGAGCTTCTCGCTCTCGTAGCCGATCTCGCTCGCGCGGATATTGTTCTTCTTCTGGCCCCAGTCCCAGATCGGGATATCGAAAGAGACGCTGACAGACTGCTCGTCGACCCGCTTGTCATAGATGTTCTGTAAATCCGGGTTGGTCCCTGACGATCCCCACACCAGGCTGAGATCGCCCCTGAACTCGTTCGTCGTCCCGGCCCTCACGACGTTGTTGTACGCCTCGGCTATCGATATCTCCTGGCTGCGCAGCTCCATCCTCGTCTCGAGGCCGTGCTTTACCGCGAAGTCCATGTCGACGCCGACCGGGCTGAAGGTTATATCGGTGGCTATGTCGATATCGTCATCGATGGGAATCCCGATGAGGTACTTGAAACGGTCGAGGGCGTTGGCGAGAGAGACCTTGGTGTCGTTCCAGGTCGCCTCGCTCGAGAGCATGTCGGTCTCGGCCTGCGTGAGGTCGTCGAGCTTGCCTATCCCCGCGTCGTACTTGTTCTGCATGATCCGGTGATGCTCGCGGTCCGTCTCGAGAGCGTCGTAGTTGATCTCCAGCCTCATCTTCGTCTCGTAGAGGCTGTAGAAGGCGTTCATTACCGATCTCTCAAGCTCGAGCAGCGCTATCGCATATGTCAGCTGGCTGCTCTCGAAATCGAGCTCGAGCTCACCGAGGTCCATCTTCATGCGGTTGTACGTGAAGAGGGGCTGGTCGAACTGGAGGTAGAGCTCGTTGCGGTAGTTCTTGGAGGATTCGCCTCCGGTGGCTTGGCTGTAAGAGTCCTGCCATGAGAAGCGGTTGTTCAGTGAAAGGACGCCGTCGGTCCACTTGATCGGCTGCTGGACCGACAGCTGCCCGGCGACGTTCTTGGATTCGTACCTGTACCATGTCGAGAAGAACTCGTCGAACTGGTTCCTGTTCACGTATGAGATGGGCCCGAGGGTCAGCCCGAACTGCGTCTTGAGGCTCGCCTGCTGGGATCTCAGCCTCGCCTCGCTCGCCTCGAGCTGGAACCTCGTGTGCCTTATATCCGGGCTGTTCTTCATGGCGAGCGACAGGGCGTCGTCGAGCGACAGCATCTGCTGCGCCGCCGCCCCCTGCGGCAGCGAGAAGGCCGACAGCGCCGCGAGGAAAGCCGCGGCCGCTCCCCGGTTCCAGGACCTGGATCTCATCTGATGTTTCCTTTCATTTCTAGCGCACGACCCATTTGACCGCGTCGGCGATCACGACGCGTCCCTCTGACTGGTTCGTCAACTCGACCTTCGCGTTTCCGGCGGAGATGTAGTACGAGCCGAGATAGCTCCATCCCTCTTCGGCGCTGTTCAGGTCGAGCTCGGTCTCCTCGACGCCGTCGTCGTTATATATGAGAAAGTGATACTTCCCGTAGTCCGCCTCTTCGTGCCTGCGCCTTCCCCAGGGAGAGGCTATCTTGCTCACGTAATAGTAGACGTCGTAGTGCCCGCTCTTATCGATGCTGGCGGTGAACGTCGCCTTGAGGTCCCCCTTGCCGCTCGAAATGAAGTATGCCGAGCGGATCTCGCCTCCGTAGAACTTGGAATCGATCGTGGGCTGCCATCTGTTCGTCTCGTCCCAGATCCTCATCCCGACATACTTTGTGTCTTCCGCCACGGGACCGCGCGGGATCAGCCTCTTGAGCAGGCTTTTGGACCGGCCTGAAGAGAAGGTGAACCCCTGGTCCTCGTTGTCGACGACCGTCTCGCCATCCATGACCAGCATCACCGGCTTCTCCCGCGTCTTTTCGCCGTCGAAAGGTACGGCCTTCTTTTTTTCCTCCGGTTCCCCGGGCAGCCCGATGTCGAGCAGGGCGGGGAGGTTGCGCGAGACGAACGTGTTGGCCATGACCGAGGAGGGCTGGAAATCGAGGACGAATCCGAGTTCCTTCGATTCCCCGGCCGCCAGCCTGACATACCTGCTGTAATCTTCTCCCATCGTCATCGTGGCCGTCATCATCCTCATCATGCCGAATCTTCGGCCGCCCTGCATGTTGAGGTCCATCTGTCTGAACGTGAACTCGACCAGCCCGTCCGCGTCACCCCTGTTCGTGATGCCGATGCGGACCTGGAACCTCTCCCGCTCCCCGTCGATGAACTTGTAGAGCTCCACGGGGGACATTATGAACCCGGGAAGGGAAACGCTGTCGTACCAGCCCTGCGCGAGGGCCGGGAGGTCGATGCCGAATCTATCCCGCAGGGTGGAGACGAAGACATCGCCGGGCACGTCGCCGTGTGCGTATCTCCTGAACATCTCCGAGAGGGCGGCGTCGAGATCATCCCTTTTTACCTTGCTCTCCATCATCCTGAAAAGGAAATCACCCTTGGACCTGAGAGCGAAATAGGACATCTTCCTGTACTCCGGGTCGAGGACGAGGTCGCGAAGGCTCATCTCGGCGAGCTTGAGGTTCACCCTCTCCTCGGGGGTCATCCCCCAGAACATCCTCGTGAAGCCTCCTATCTCGTCCTCGAGCCGCGAGGCGTACCACGATTCGAGAGCCATCTCGAGCCAGGGCATCTCCTCCGAATCGATCCCGTTGCGGAAGGAGAGCATGTTGGGGAAGACGTTGTACGACGGCGACCTCCGGAAAGGGTCGTTGGAACCGAATTCAGACCTGCCGAACCGTCCGGTAAGCGTCCCGTTGACGAACATGGCGAACATCCCGGCCTGTGTCTCCATCTCGGAGATATCCTCGTTGCTGCGCTCGACCCGCCGCCGGTTCCTGCGCGTCATCTGCCTGAAATCGGCGCTCCGCAGAGTCACGCCCTTCTCCGGTATCAGCACCATCTCGGGCTGCACCGTTTCCTGGCTCACGGACCAGGCGTGGTGGAAGGCGGAGTAGTGGACCGGCACCTCTACGATCGAGAACCTCGGGAAGGGGTACTCGAGATCGAGGTTGTTCTCGTAGGTCTGCCTGAGGTCCCTTATCATCGCCTGCAGGGTATCGCCGACTTCCGTAAAATACCTGCTCCAGTAGTCGTGACCTTCCGCGTAGTAGATGTTGTATTCGGTCGAGTCGACCACCGCCGTCTGTTTCTCGAAGGCCGCGATGGCGAGCGATATCGCCGGCAGGGGATGTTCAGGCCTGAAGCTGAAGCTTCCCGGCTTGCCGGAGGAAACCGCGCCCTGGGAGACGGCCGTCATGCCTGGCGAGGTCGTCACATCCAGCGAGAAGTCTATGAAATCATGCCTTCGCTCCAGCGGTCTGGACGGGACGTATCCCGGCCCCGCGGAGGGATACCACATGGTCTCCGGGGTGAGCAGGACGTATGACGGGTCTATGTAGGAGTACCTCCTGCCGACGTCGAAGAAAATCATCCTGTAAGGGTCGCTCAGCGTCTTGCCGTCTATATCGGTATAGAGGGCGTCCTCGTTTATGGTCCCCCTCCATCTTATGGAGAATGAATCCGCTGCCCCCGCGGCCAGCGGGGAAGGAGGCATTATCGAAAGGACATGCTCGTCTCGTTCGTATTCGAGCTCTCCCGCGGAACCTGAGACATCCAGGACTGCCAGGCCGGGGTTCAGGCTGAAGATGTAGGAGGTCAGCGGTTCGCCGGTCCCGTTCCGCACAGTGATCCCCGCCGTGGCGTCGATGAGCCTGCCCTCGTGCCTGAGGTCGATGGAGATCGACAGCGGCGTCGCGACAGCCTTCTGCGCGGCGGACTCGGAGGCGGTCATGATCCTCTCCCGCTCTCTCTTCGCGTTCCCGTCCCGGCCAATGTAGACCACGATCAGTGTCACGGCGAGCGCCGCGCACACCAGCCCGGCCAGCCGCGCCATGCCCGTCATCACCTTCGACTGGGGGAGCCTGCGGATCATCGCTATCGTCAGGAAGATGAACGAGAGGCCCAGCAGAAGGTATATCGAACGCTGCACCAGCATGTGGGTCATGTCTGCGAACCCGGTAAGCTGCGAGTAGACCAACGGGACGTTGAAGGCGATGTAATCGAAGACGTTGTGTACTTTGGGGCCGAGGTAGAAGAGCGTGATGCCGATATACCCGAGGAGCACTATGAACGTGACCGCCTGGTTGCGGATCGTGACCATCATGAGGAAGGCGAATCCCAGTATGAAAATGAGCGTGGGGATGCTTATGACGATCGGGTATATCAGGTAGGCGATGCCGGCGAAGGTCGTCTGGGTGAAGAATATGTTGAAGACGAGGCCTATAAGCAGGATCACGGCGTTGAGCAGCAAGAACATCAGCATGATGCCGAGCGTCTTGCCGGAGACGTAATCGGTGTTCGTCATCGAGCGCATGTAGACGACCTCGGTCGTGTCGAGTTTCTTGTCGCGCTTCAGGAAATCTGAGGCCAGGAAGACGGCTATGATCGCCTGGGCTACGTTCAGCATGAGGATGTTCATGTATGGTATCGTCGTCGGCACGCCCTGGAACGCCCAGGGTGACCAGGTGACGGGGGAGAGGGCCCCGAAATCCATAAAGCCGATGGCGACTATGGACAGGATCGAGAAGATGCGGAAGAACCAGCTCCTCCAGAGCGTCTTCGCCTCGAATTTAGCCACTGTGAGGATGTTGTAGAGGGATATCATCTCATCAGCCTTTCATCGGTCGGTGGGGTCAGGGACTCGACCTCGGGTCCGTCAGTTCTCGGAGAGGCTCTCCATGAAATATACATACGCGTGCTCGAGGTTCGGCTCGATCTCCTCGCCCGGCCATCTGCCGGTATCGTCCGCTACTACCTGGACCTCCCATCCGTCGTCGGCGGGTATGGTCGATATCACCGGGAAGGTCGTCTTTATCTCCTCGAGCTCGGACTCGAGGGCGCGGATCTTCCATGCCCGTCCGCGGGCTTTCTCGACGAGCTCGTCCGGGGAGCCCCGGAAGACGACCCGTCCCCGGTCGAGCAGCGCCATGTTGTGGCAGGTACTCGATATGTCGCCTACGATGTGGGTCGAGAGTATGATTGCGATATCCTTCTGGCCCATGTCGGCGAGCAGGTTCCTGAACCTTATCCTCTCCTCGGGATCGAGGCCGGTCGTGGGCTCGTCCACGACCACTATCTTCGGGTCGCCTATGAGGGCCTGGGCAATCCCGAGCCTGCGCTTCATCCCGCCGGAGAGCTTGTTGGCCAGCCTGTCGCGCACGTCGTAGAGGCCCACCTGTTCGAGCATCCCGCCTACCGCCTTCGTCCTCTTCTTCGACTCCCTGAGCCCGGCGAGGCGGGCGACATAATCGAGGAACTCCCACGTGGTGAGCTTGGAGAAGAACCTGAACTCCTGCGGCAGGTACCCGAGCATGGAGCGTATCTCGCGCCGGTTTTTCTGCAGGTCGTACTCGTTGACCCTGACGGTTCCGCCTGTCGGCTTCATCAGCGTCACGAGGATCCGCATGAGGGTCGTCTTGCCCGCGCCATTAGGCCCGAGCAGGCCGAACATCCCGCTCCCGATCTCGAGGTCCACGTCGCTCAGGGCGGTCGTTCCGCCCTTGTATGTCTTGCTCAACCCCTCGATGGATATATTCATCGCAGCCCTCCCGGCGCACAGGATACATCTCGTACGCCTATGGCCCCATATAGTTTCAGTCATTCGGACCGATGGACCGGTTACAGGAAGAAAAGCGCAAAGCGCTAAAAATCGGCAAAATATCCCGGATATGAAGTCTATTACATCGACACCGCCGGCTCAACACAAAAGGCGCTATCAGGCATCCCTGCCTGTGCGTATCTCCAGGAAGACCTCCATCGCCCGCGTGGCCCGGTCGATCTTCCTGAAGACGGGCACACCGGCACGTTCCATCATCTCGACGGCCGGGTCGTAGATCGCTCCCTCGTTGAGGCAGACGACCATCGGCTTGTCTGTCGAGCGGAAGAGCCGGATTATCGTATTGGGGTGGGACGTCTCACGGCTTATATCCTCACTGTGGCCAGGGCCGGGGGGGAGGTTCTCCTGGAAGGGGGTCGAGGCGACGTTAGAGACGATCGCGCAGTCGACGTTTTCGTCGGAGAGGATCGCTTCGATGCACTCCCCGTATTTTCCGGTCGTTATCGCCGGCGTCGCGTCGATCGGGTTGTGTACGTCGATAAACCCGGTCGGGAGGAGCTCACCGAGGCGCTCTACGGTCTTCCCGGAGAACTCGGCCAGCTCCATCGAGCCAAGCCTGTCTGCGGCGACCGAGCATTCGTACCCTGCGTCACTCGAGACCGCCACGCGCCGGCCGGCGGCCTTTTTCCCACCGAGGAGGGTCAGCACCTTCATCGCGTCCTCCATCTCCTCGAGGGAGTCGGCGACATGGACCCCGGCGTCCCGCAGCAGCCTCTCGAGGACCGGGTAGTCTCCCGCCATCGCAGCGGTGTGGGAAGCGACGGCCCTGGCGCCTGCGGCGGTCCGCCCCGCCTTGTAGAGGATGATGCTCCTGCCGGAGGCTGTTATCCTGCGGGCGAGTTCTAGGAACCTTTCTCCCTCCCAAGCCCTGAAACCTTCTATGTATATACAAAACAGGTTGATATCCGGGTCATTTGATAGATATTCGAGGTGGTCCTGGATCGTCACGTCGATCTGGTTTCCCACTGTGATCATGTACCTCGGCCTGAGGAAGGAGGTCTGTGTGTTGATCAACGTGACGAGCCACGCGCCGCTCTGGCTGATGACCGCGCTGTGCCCTCCGAACTTCCCCTCAAGCTGGAACTTGTAACCGGGGAGGAAAAAGGTGTTGTAGCCGCCGGGCCCCGAGATTATCCCCATGCAGTTAGGGCCGTTGACCACGGCTCCCCCGCCTGGAAGGCAGCGGCCTTCCTCGATAGC
>Ga0315542_1001087_pt1 | contig 17177 bp, 9 predicted proteins | sample SalMarSW160120MG_FD_202541 | JGI IMG/M metagenome (GOLD analysis project Ga0315542, IMG submission 202541) | Salt marsh sediment microbial communities from the Plum Island Ecosystem LTER, Massachusetts, United States - Salt Marsh Sediment SW1601-20 ...
CAAACCCCCATAAAGCATGTTCATAGCCCTCAAATGAAGAGCGATAGGATCGTTGGTATAGGTCCTTGGCCGCTTCCGCAAACTTCTCCGCCACCTGTCGCTCCGAATCTCCCAGAATCACCCGGGCCTGACGTTCTCTTTCAGCTTGCGCCTGCATCGACATCGCATCCTCCAAGGCCGGGGGAATCAGTACATCCTTGACTTCCACCGAAATCACATTAATGCCCCATGGCTCGGTGCGCACATCAATGATCTTCTGCAGCTCCTCGCTGATCTTTTCCCTGCCTTCCAGCATGTCCGAAAGCATGGTCTTGCCGATGACATCTCGGAGAGCCATTTGGGAGGCCCAACTTATAGCGCTTTGATAGTCGGCTACATCCAGGGCCGCCTTCTTGGGGTCCTGACGCCACATCATTTCTTTTTGGCCATACGTTGTAAAATACCCTTCATTTTATTTAATTCCTGACCATATTTTGTCCAGTCGGCATTTTTTAGATAATCCAGGGCCTTATTGTAATGGTTCAGGGCCTCTTGTGCCACGTCAGACATTGGCCCTGTTGGCAATCCGGTGAGGGCTTTTTGTATTTGCGCGGGAGGAACGGCCTCTAAAGAAAACACGGCTCGCAGGGTATCATCCAGATTATCGCGCATTTGCAATTGATCTCCAAGCGCAACGATGACACGCTTTAATTCCGGCATCTTGCTTTGTTCCGACTGGAGGTAAACAGGCTCTACATACAGGAAAGAATGCTCAATCGGGATAACAAGCAAATTCCCTCGAATCACGCTGGACCCCATTTGTCCCCAGAGAGTCAACCTGGAAGAGATATCGGGTTTCTGGTTTATCCGGGCGTCAATTTGCAATGGCCCGTAAATCAACTTTTCCTTGGAGAGGCTGTATTCCAGCAATTGGCCGTAATTATCGCCATCACAGCGAGCGCACAGCCAGGCCACCATATTGTTCTTCTTCGATGGTGTGAAAGGGACCATCAAAATAAACTCCTCCGATTTGGTGTCCGGTAACCTCATAATGATATAATAAGGCAACATTGCCTGCTCATTCTTATTGTAAACCTCCGTCGGCAAACTCCACAAATCTTCCTGGTTATAGAAGACCTGGGGGTTTGTCATGTGGAATGTCTTGTACATTTCTCCCTGGATCAGGAATAGATCCATGGGGTAACGTATATGCCTCCTTAGAAATGCAGGCATCTGGCTGATGGGTTTAAACAGGGTGGGAAAAATCTTCTCATAGGTCCGGACCAGCGGATCTGAAGGGTCAATGATATAATAGGAAACGTCTCCGTTATATGCATTGATGACTACCTTTACGGAATTGCGGATGTAATTGAGGCCCGTGTTATTTTGTGACTGGGAAAAAGGCTGTGAGTAAGGAAACATGCTTGACGTGGTATATGCGTCATGAATCCAGTACAAGTTACCATCCTTGCCCACTACCAGGTAGGGATCAGAATCATACGCCAGAAAAGGTGCAATCGTATTATCACGGTCAGTGATGATTCGATGGAACATGATACGGCTCGTGCTTGTCAGGTAGTCGGTCAGCAAGATTTTTATGTCCGAAAATTTCCAGGTGAAAATCAGCCTTCGAAAAAGGCTGGAAAGCCGGACGCCACCCTTTCCCTGATAGGAGGTATATACATTTTGATTGCCGCTTGGGTAATCGAACTCTTTGGTTTTGGTGTTGACAAGGGCATACTGATTGGTTTGCTCACCATAGTAGATTTCCGGACGGATAATAGATAAGACGTTTGAGCTGGGAGGGATGTTTTGTACGATGAGATCGGGCATGCCGTCTTTTGTGATCTCGTTTACAGGGCTCATGACCAAGCCGTAACCGTGCGTGTATTTCATATGTATGTTGAGCCAGGTGCTTGCGCGGGCGGGAAGCTGCGAAGCAGGCAATTCTCTGGCTGCAAGGGCGACCTCCGTATAGTTCTCCTTGAAATGATACCGATCCACATCCACATTTTTGAAATTATAATAAAGCCGGATTTCCTGCAATTGTTTGTAAGTCTCGATCAACGGCCGGGTATCCCAGAGCCTGATGTTATGGATTGTGGCGTTATTCTCCTTTATGTCATCGTAGGTTATGGATTGCCGCACCGGGAAAGGTTTTTCTTCGACCTTGTTCAACCCAAACGCCAGACGGGTAAATTTTATGTTATGGAGGATATAGGGTGTTTCCTTTGTCAGCTCGGTGGGCTTGACCGCATATTGTTCAATCAGGGCGGGATAAATCCAGGAAAAACCTATGAGAACCACAAAATAGACCCCGATGGAATAGAGAAGGAATTTCCATTTGTTGAGGAACGGCATCAGGAAAAAAAGAATCGCCACAATCAAGGCTATGATCAATACAGCCCAGTAGGCAGGAATCTGCGCATGGACATCGGCGTAGGAGGCGCCGTATGCCACACCTGAACCCGAATACATCAATCCGTAAAGTTTCAGCCTGAAAACCAATGCGATCCCCAGAAAAAACAACCCCCCCAGAACTGCGAGATGAGACCGCGCCTTTTGGTTGATATTAAAGCGGTTTTCCTGGACACCGATAGACCGGTCCATAAAATAGGAGGCCGCCACCCCTATGGAAGCAATGACTACACAAAATAAGTACCATCCCTCGAAAAAATCATAGAGCGGCAAGCGGAAAACATAGAAGCCCGCATCCTTTGAAAAAATCGGGTCGGTAACCCCGAATTTGGAGGCATGCAGAAATTTCAAAAATGTTTCCCATGAGCCGGATGCCTGTGAACCCATGATGAATGAAACAAACAGGATAATCGCTGCCCATGAATATTTGGCGTATTTATTACTGAAAACGATATCAAGAAGCGTCATGCGTTCTTCAGGCGAAATCTCTTTCAAGGAGCGGGTATGGCTTCCCCGTCCCCTTGCAATGGCAATGTTCCCCCAGGCAAAAATTCCAAATATGAGGAAAAAAACAAAAAACAACAGGATCTTTGCCCACAGGATCGTGGTAAATACTGCGCCAAAACCCATATTCCGAAACCAAAGCCAGTCGCCGTAATATCCCACAAAAAGGGAGAGCAGCACCAAGAACGCTATAATCAGAAAGGCAAATGAGACAATTATTGATTTTGATTTCATGATAAACCTCCTTTTCGGTCCGATTCGTCGGACCAATGACGGTTAATAGGCATCACAAGAAAATATTCAAGAATACCTCATCAGAGCTTTTGGGCGTCGCATTCTTTTCGGTTTTGTTGCCTTTTGCATTGGGTCTTTTTTACTCATTGAAGTCATTCTTGTTTTCTGAGTTCGCTTTCCTTCTCTTTGTTTGCACGCTCCTGGCCGATCCCCATAGTCAAGGCGGTCAACCCGGCCATGCCGTCAAGCTGCATGGTATCCACGGCTGAACTGGGTACGATGACGATCGTGGCGTTCTGCTTCAAACCCTCATAGAGCATGTTCATAGCCCTCAAATGAAGAGCAATAGGATCGTTGGTATAGGTTTTGGCAGCTTCCCCAAACTTCTCCGCCACCTGTCGCTCCGAATCTCCCAGAATCACCCGGGCCTGACGTTCTCTTTCAGCCTGGGCCTGCATCGACATCGCATCCTCCAAGGCCGGGGGAATCAGTACATCCTTGATCTCCACCGAAATCACATTAATGCCCCATGGCTCGGTCCGCGCATCAATGATCTTCTGGAGCTCGCCGCTGATCTTTTCCCTGCCTTCCAGCATGTCCGAGAGCTTGGTCTTGCAGATGACATCTCGGAGAGCCGTTTGGGAGGCCCAACTTATTGCGCCTATATAGTCGGCTACATCCAGGGCCGTCTTCTTGGGGTCCTGACGCCACATCATTTCTTTTTGGCCATACGTTGTAAAATACCCTTCATCTTATTTAATTCCTGACCATATTTTGTCCAGTCGGCATTTTTTAGATAATCCAGGGCCTTATTGTAATGGTTCAGGGCCTCTTGTGCCGCGTCAGACAGTGGCCCTGTTGGCAATCCGGTGAGGGCTTTTTGTATTTGCGCGGGAGGAACGGCCTCTAAAGAAAACACGGCTCGCAGGGTATCATCCAGATTATCGCGCATTTGCAATTGATCTCCAAGCGCAACGATGACACGCTTTAATTCCGGCATCTTGCTTTGTTCCGACTGGAGGTAAACAGGCTCTACATACAGGAAAGAATGCTCAATCGGGATAACAAGCAAATTCCCTCGAATCACGCTGGACCCCATTTGTCCCCAGAGAGTCAACCTGGAAGAGATATCGGGTTTCTGGTTTATCCGGGCGTCAATTTGCAATGGCCCGTAAATCAACTTTTCCTTGGAGAGGCTGTATTCCAGCAATTGGCCGTAATTATCGCCATCACAGCGAGCGCACAGCCAGGCCACCATATTGTTCTTCTTCGATGGTGTGAAAGGGACCATCAAAATAAACTCCTCCGATTTGGTGTCCGGTAACCTCATAATGATATAATAAGGCAACATTGCCTGCTCATTCTTATTGTAAACCTCCGTCGGCAAACTCCACAAATCTTCCTGGTTATAGAAGACCTGGGGGTTTGTCATGTGGAATGTCTTGTACATTTCTCCCTGGATCAGGAATAGATCCATGGGGTAACGTATATGCCTCCTTAGAAATGCAGGCATCTGGCTGATGGGTTTAAACAGGGTGGGAAAAATCTTCTCATAGGTCCGGACCAGCGGATCTGAAGGGTCAATGATATAATAGGAAACGTCTCCGTTATATGCATTGATGACTACCTTTACGGAATTGCGGATGTAATTGAGGCCCGTGTTATTTTGTGACTGGGAAAAAGGCTGTGAGTAAGGAAACATGCTTGACGTGGTATATGCGTCATGAATCCAGTACAAGTTACCATCCTTGCCCACTACCAGGTAGGGATCAGAATCATACGCCAGAAAAGGTGCAATCGTATTATCACGGTCAGTGATGATTCGATGGAACATGATACGGCTCGTGCTTGTCAGGTAGTCGGTCAGCAAGATTTTTATGTCCGAAAATTTCCAGGTGAAAATCAGCCTTCGAAAAAGGCTGGAAAGCCGGACGCCACCCTTTCCCTGATAGGAGGTATATACATTTTGATTGCCGCTTGGGTAATCGAACTCTTTGGTTTTGGTGTTGACAAGGGCATACTGATTGGTTTGCTCACCATAGTAGATTTCCGGACGGATAATAGATAAGACGTTTGAGCTGGGAGGGATGTTTTGTACGATGAGATCGGGCATGCCGTCTTTTGTGATCTCGTTTACAGGGCTCATGACCAAGCCGTAACCGTGCGTGTATTTCATATGTATGTTGAGCCAGGTGCTTGCGCGGGCGGGAAGCTGCGAAGCAGGCAATTCTCTGGCTGCAAGGGCGACCTCCGTATAGTTCTCCTTGAAATGATACCGATCCACATCCACATTTTTGAAATTATAATAAAGCCGGATTTCCTGCAATTGTTTGTAAGTCTCGATCAACGGCCGGGTATCCCAGAGCCTGATGTTATGGATTGTGGCGTTATTCTCCTTTATGTCATCGTAGGTTATGGATTGCCGCACCGGGAAAGGTTTTTCTTCGACCTTGTTCAACCCAAACGCCAGACGGGTAAATTTTATGTTATGGAGGATATAGGGTGTTTCCTTTGTCAGCTCGGTGGGCTTGACCGCATATTGTTCAATCAGGGCGGGATAAATCCAGGAAAAACCTATGAGAACCACAAAATAGACCCCGATGGAATAGAGAAGGAATTTCCATTTGTTGAGGAACGGCATCAGGAAAAAAAGAATCGCCACAATCAAGGCTATGATCAATACAGCCCAGTAGGCAGGAATCTGCGCATGGACATCGGCGTAGGAGGCGCCGTATGCCACACCTGAACCCGAATACATCAATCCGTAAAGTTTCAGCCTGAAAACCAATGCGATCCCCAGAAAAAACAACCCCCCCAGAACTGCGAGATGAGACCGCGCCTTTTGGTTGATATTAAAGCGGTTTTCCTGGACACCGATAGACCGGTCCATAAAATAGGAGGCCGCCACCCCTATGGAAGCAATGACTACACAAAATAAGTACCATCCCTCGAAAAAATCATAGAGCGGCAAGCGGAAAACATAGAAGCCCGCATCCTTTGAAAAAATCGGGTCGGTAACCCCGAATTTGGAGGCATGCAGAAATTTCAAAAATGTTTCCCATGAGCCGGATGCCTGTGAACCCATGATGAATGAAACAAACAGGATAATCGCTGCCCATGAATATTTGGCGTATTTATTACTGAAAACGATATCAAGAAGCGTCATGCGTTCTTCAGGCGAAATCTCTTTCAAGGAGCGGGTATGGCTTCCCCGTCCCCTTGCAATGGCAATGTTCCCCCAGGCAAAAATTCCAAATATGAGGAAAAAAACAAAAAACAACAGGATCTTTGCCCACAGGATCGTGGTAAATACTGCGCCAAAACCCATATTCCGAAACCAAAGCCAGTCGCCGTAATATCCCACAAAAAGGGAGAGCAGCACCAAGAACGCTATAATCAGAAAGGCAAATGAGACAATTATTGATTTTGATTTCATGATAAACCTCCTTTTCGGTCCGATTCGTCGGACCAATGACGGTTAATAGGCATCACAAGAAAATATTCAAGAATACCTCATCAGAGCTTTTGGGCGTCGCATTCTTTTCGGTTTTGTTGCCTTTTGCATTGGGTCTTTTTTACTCATTGAAGTCATTCTTGTTTTCTGAGTTCGCTTTCCTTCTCTTTGTTTGCACGCTCCTGGCCGATCCCCATAGTCAAGGCGGTCAACCCGGCCATGCCGTCAAGCTGCATGGTATCCACGGCTGAACTGGGTACGATGACGATCGTGGCGTTCTGCTTCAAACCCTCATAGAGCATGTTCATAGCCCTCAAATGAAGAGCAATAGGATCGTTGGTATAGGTTTTGGCAGCTTCCCCAAACTTCTCCGCCACCTGTCGCTCCGAATCTCCCAGAATCACCCGGGCCTGACGTTCTCTTTCAGCCTGGGCCTGCATCGACATCGCATCCTCCAAGGCCGGGGGAATCAGTACATCCTTGATCTCCACCGAAATCACATTAATGCCCCATGGCTCGGTGCGCTCATCAATGATCTTCTGGAGCTCGCCGCTGATCTTCTCGCTGCCTTCCAGCATGTCCGAGAGCATGGTCTTGCCGATGACATCTCGGAGAGCCGTTTGGGAGGCCCAACTTATTGCGCCTATATAGTCGCCTACATCCAGGGCCGCCTTCTTGGGGTCCAGAACTTTCCAGAACAGCACTGCATCTACATCCACCGGCACCGTATCTTTGGTAAAGGTCTTCTCTGCCATTCAAAATCCAATCATCGCTGCCACAGGATTTGAGCGGCTTCCAGGGGAACCGAAATGCCGTCATCCTGCGGTATGACTCGCACCGTATAGTCCTTCGCTGGACGTATGGAAGGCGCCTGTGCGCTATAGGTGGTGACGTCTGCGCCGGCCGGTTGCCGAACGCGTTTCATCTCCTGCCGCACGGGCTCGCCGCCCTTGACTCCGTCGGCGTAAAGTTCCACGCGCACACTATTCGGGTCAAGACCGCCGAGATAAACCTGAACCTCGAATACGTGCTTGCCCCCGTCACTCGCTACCTTCATTTCGCCGAAGCGCAGATTTGACCAGTTCTGTTCCATCGTACGCTGCCAATTGACTATTTGTATGCCCGTTGCGCCCTTACCGGCAGCACGTTCCCGGTAGGCTGACGCAGCCGGGAGGTAATGCTGCTCGGTATATTCGCGCACCGTTCGGTTGGCGGAAAAGCGCGGTGTCAACCGCGCCATGCTTTCCCGCATCCGCTTGACCCATGCGGTGGGAATGCCGCTCTCGTCGCGGGTATAAAACTCCGGGATCACCTCGCGCTCGAGCAGGTCGTAGAGCGCCTCGGCTTCGACCGCGTCCCAGGCAGGATCGTCGCCATGTTCCCGGCCGTCTCCCAACGCCCAGCCCACTTCGGGCGCGTAGGCTTCCGCCCACCAGCCGTCCAATTCCGAGAGATTGATGCCGCCATTGACGAGCACCTTCATCCCGCTCGTTCCGCTGGCCTCCCACGGCCGCCGCGGCGTGTTGATCCAGACGTCCACCCCCTGCACCAGGTGCTCGGTCAAATTCATGTCATAGTCACTGAGGAAGATTACATGGGGGCGGACCTCGGGCCGCCGGATGAAATGCGTCCATTCCTGAATCAGGGCCTGCCCCGCCTGATCCTCCGGATGGGCCTTGCCGGCAAGGATGAGTTGCACCGGACGCTCAGGATGGGTTAACAGGCGAAGCAGCCGCTCCGGGTCGTGCAGCGGCAGGTTCGGCCGCTTGTAGGTCGCGAAACGCCGCGCAAAGCCCAAGGTCAACGCGTTGGGATCAAATAGATGCCTGGCCGCATCAACCGCCTCGGGCGACGCGCCGGAGGCGGCCAGTTGCCGGGACAATCGCTCGCGGGCATATTCAACCAGCGATTTGCCGGCGGCTGTGCGAAACTGCCAAAGACTGGCGTCCGAGAGGCGGCGAATGTCCTTCTCCAGGGTTTTCATCGTCCCCAGCCAGCGATCTTTTCCACAGGCCTTCGTCCAAAGAACATCGGCCGGGGCCGAGTCCCAACTCGGCATGTGGACGCCGTTGGTCACGTGTCCGACAGGCACTTCGTCCGCCGGCCAGCGGGGAAAAAGAGGCGCAAAAAGCTCCCGGCTGACTTTTCCATGCAAGCGGCTCACGCCATTGACCGCCCCGCTTCCCCGGATGGCCAGATAGGCCATGTTGAAACTTTCCGAGGAGTCGTTCGGGTTCCGGCGGCCCAGGGCCAGCAAATCGTGGAGGGTGATGCCAAGCTTCTGCTCGGCATAACCTCCGAGATATTGCCCGATGAGGTCCGGAGCAAAACGGTCAAAGCCGGCGGCGACTGCCGTGTGGGTGGTAAAAAGGTTCCCGGCTCGCGTGGCGGCCAGCGCGACGTCAAAGGGTTGCCCGGCCGCTTGCATGAAACTGCGGGCGCGTTCCAACACGGCAAAGGCCGCATGCCCTTCATTCAGATGACAGACTTCCGGCCGGATGCCAAGCGCACCCAGCAGCCGCCATCCACCGATCCCGAGGAGCAGTTCCTGCTTGAGTCGCAGCTCCGGCCCGCCGCCATACAGCTCGCTGGTAATCCCCCGATGAGCAGGGAAGTTGGCCGCGTCATTGCTGTCCAGCAGGTAAAGCTTCACTCTGCCGACCTGGACCTGCCAGGCGCGCAGCCAGACCGAGTAACCGGGCAGGGCGATCTCCAGCCGCAGCCACTCGCCGTTGGCCTGGCGCAAAGGCGTGATCGGCAACTGTCCGGGATCGTTATACGGGTAGAGGGCCTGTTGCGCCCCGTCTCTGTCGATCACCTGGCGAAAATAGCCTTGCTGGTACAGCAGTCCCACGCCGACCACCGGCACGCCCAGGTCACTGGCTGCTTTGAGCTGATCGCCGGCTACATTGCCAAGCCCGCCTGAGTAGATGGGCAAAGCTTCGCTCAACATGAATTCCATGCTGAAATACGCAACATGGGTGAGCTGAGATTTCGGGTAGGTTTGCTGAAACCACGCAGGCGCCTCCACTGCATGTTGCCGGGTCTTTACCAGACCATCAACGTTTTCGCGGAAAGCGGGATCGGCCAACATATCCTCGATCCGGTCGCGCGAGACCGTCTGCAGAACGACCCAGGGGTTATGCGTGATTTTCCACAGTTCGGGATCAAGCTGCCGCCACACTTCGTCGGTGGCATGATTCCACGACCAACGCATATTCAGGGCCAACTCCGCCAGAGAATCGAAGCCTTCGATTTCCGTGGGTAGAAGATTGTATATGGGGTGGCTGACACGGGTTTGTTTGCTCATGCCTTCTCCTCCAGATTTGTATTGTTTGCAAGCCCTGACCGCTGCGGCGACGCCGCCAACGCATCGGTGACGATGGTCTGGGCTTCCTCCAGGATGCGGTGCAGATGATCCGCTCCCCGAAAGCTCTCTGCATAGATCTTGTAGATGTCTTCCGTCCCTGATGGACGCGCCGCGAACCATCCACTTTCCGCTATTACCTTCAACCCGCCGAGGGGAGCGCCGTTGCCCGGTGCGCGGGTGAGGACAGTCTGAATTTTTTCGTCCGCCAACTCAGTGAGCTTAACCTGCTCGGGTGAGAGTTTCGCCAACAGTTCCTTTTGCTCCGGAGTTGCCGGGGCCTCGACTCGGTCGTAAACCGGCTCACCGAACTCGCGGGTGAGTTCGTGGTAGATTTCGCCAGGATCTCGGTCCATCCGCGCCGTGATCTCCGCCGCCAGCAAAGCCGGGACGATCCCGTCTTTGTCCGTCGTCCAGATGCTGCCATCCCGACGGACAAACGACGCGCCCGCACTCTCCTCCCCGCCGAACCCAAGGGATCCGTCGAGCAGGCCATCCACGAACCACTTGAAGCCAACCGGCACCTCGTAGAGCTTTCGGCCAAGCTTCGCGGCGACGCGATCAATCATCTGACTGCTCACCACCGTTTTGCCGATCGCCGCCTCCTTGCGCCACTTCGGCCGGTGTTGGAAGAGGTAGTGGATGGCGACCGAAAGGTAATGATTGGGCGGCAGCAATCCCGCGCTTCGGGTGACGATTCCGTGCCGGTCATGGTCCGTGTCGCAGGCGAAGGCAAGGTCAAAGCGGTCCTTCATCCCGATCAATCGCTGCATCGCATAGGCCGAGGAAGGGTCCATCCGTATCTGGCCATCCCAATCGACCGTCATAAATCGGAAAGTCGGATCCACGGCCTTGTTGACGACAGTGAGGTTCAACCTGTAGAGCTCGGCAATCGGCGCCCAGTAATGAACCCCGGCCCCGCCGAGCGGATCCACCCCCAGGCTGATCTTTGCGCCGCGAATAGCGTCCATGTCGATCATATTGCCGAGGTCGCTTACGTAGGCATTAAGGTAGTCGTGCCGGTGCGTCGTGGAGGCGCGAAGCGCCTTCTCGATAGGAATCCTTTTCATGCCCTGCAGCCCGGCTTCGAGGATTTCGTTTGCCTTCGCCTCGATCCAGGCGGTAACGACGGATTCCGCCGGCCCGCCGTTTGGGGGATTGTATTTGAACCCGCCATCATGGGGTGGATTGTGTGACGGCGTGATTACGATGCCGTCGGCACGTCCTGTCTTGCGTTCCCGATTGTACGTGAGAATCGCATGAGATACCACAGGGGTGGGGGTATATTCATCCCCCTCCGCCAGCATGACTTCCACACCATTGGCAGCCAGCACCTCCAGAGCGCTGGCAAGAGCCGGCACGGAAAGGGCATGTGTGTCCATACCGAGAAACAGCGGACCATCGATCTTCTGCTGCCTGCGGTACAGGCAAATGGCCTGACTGATGGCGAGGATGTGCCATTCGTTGAAAGCCCTTTCGAGCGCGGAACCGCGATGCCCCGAGGTGCCGAAGGAAACCCGCTGCTCCGGCATCGAAGGGTCAGGCACCTCCGTATAGTAGGCCGTGACGAGCCTGGGTACGTTCACCAGCATCGATGCTTCGGCCGGCTTTCCTGCAAAAGGACTCACTTTCATTGTCATATCTCCTTGATGGGACCGCAGCGTCGCTAAACGGCGTCGCGCGTATTTATCCTCTGGCCAGCGGCTAAGGGGGGGATTCGTTGGAGTCTGAGGTCCGGTGTTGGCCTGCAATCTCAGGTCCATGAATCGGTGAATCGGCCATACCTCACGATCCTTCTTCACCTCACATTCCGGAGTTCGGATGACGAGCTCCATTCTTGGAGGCGTGACGCGCGATTTGTTCCTTGGCTGCAACGACAACGTGTTCAGGCTCAAACCCGAAGTGCTGCGCGACGACCTTCATTGGCGCAGACAGTCCGAATGTGTGCATACCGAGAACGGTTCCTTGAAGGCCGGTATAACGCTCCCAACCGAAAGTGGATGCCTCTTCGACTGCGACGCGCGCTGCGATCTCCGGCGGAATCACGCTGTCGCGGTACTCCTGACTCTGACTCTCGAACAGTTCCCACGACGGCATGCTGATCACGCGTGTCTTGATTCCTTCCGCCTTCAGTTGCTCATAAGCCCTGATGCATAGTGAGACTTCGCTTCCACTCGCCAGCAGCAGGACATCCGGTCTGCCGTCCGGGGCGTCGGCGAGCACATAAGCCCCCCGCGACACGAGGTTCGCCGGCGCGTACTCCGTGCGGTCCAATGTCGCCAGCGCCTGCCGCGTCAGCACTAGGCTGACAGGGCGGTCCTTGACCCGCATGATCGCCCGCCAGGCCTCGACCACCTCGTTCGCGTCCGCCGGGCGCAGTACGATCATGCCGGGCATCGCGCGAAAAGACGCGAGTTGTTCGATTGGCTGGTGGGTTGGTCCGTCCTCGCCCATGCTGATCGAGTCGTGGGTCCAGATGTAGACGACCGGAAGCTCCATCAGCGCGCTGAGCCTCAGCGCCCCGCGACAGTAATCGGTGAAGATGAAAAAACTCGAGCCATACGGGCGCAGTTTTGACAGCCCCAGTCCGTTGACGATGGCGCACATCGCGTGCTCGCGAACGCCGAAGTGGAAGTTGCGGCCGCGGTAATCGCCCCCCTGGCCCGGCGCCTGAAACTCGCCGGCAAACTCGAAGCCCAAGTGAGTTTTGGTCGACGGCGCTAGGTCCGCCGCGCCGCCCAGAAGCCACGGCACCTTCTCGGCGATGGCGTTCAACACCTTACCCGACGAGTCGCGAGTAGCCATGCCCTTCACATCTGGCGGGAAGGTCGGGAGAGCGCTGTCCCAGCCTTCAGGCAAGTCACGGCGCTGCATGTGCTCAATCTGATCGGCGAGATCCGGGTACTGCTTGCGATAGGCCGCAAACAGATCATCCCAGGCAGAGTGGAGCGAGGCGCCGCGGCGGCCGAGCTGCTCCCTGAAATGCTCCTGAACGCCGTCAGGCAGATAAAACTGAGTGTCAGGGTCCCAGCCGTAGAATTCCTTTGCCAGCCTGACCTCTTCGGGGCCAAGCGGCTCACCGTGGGCCGTGCTGGTGTCCTGTTTGTGGGGAGCGCCATAGCCGATGTGACTCTCGATGATGATCAGCGTTGGACGATCATGCGTGTTAAGAAAGATCTCGTAAGCCCGGACCAGCATATCCAGGTCGTTCGCATCGCTGACGTGAGTGACCTTCCAGCCGTAGCCGAGAAAGCGGGCCGCAACGTCCTCCGTAAAAGTGATGCTGGTTGGACCCTCAATGGTGACGTGGTTATCGTCGTAGATCCAACAGAGGTTGGAAAGCTTGAGGTGACCGGCAAGGGACGCCGCCTCACTGCTGATCCCTTCCATCATGCAGCCGTCCCCGCAAAGGGCATACACGTTGTAGTTGAACAGATCGTAGCCGGGACGATTGTAAGTGGCCGCCAGCCAGCGCTCCGCGATAGCCATGCCGACGCTCACCGCAACGCCCTGTCCGAGCGGCCCCGTCGTCGCCTCCACGCCAGAGGTCCAACCGTACTCCGGATGACCCGGACACCGGCTGCCGGCCTGACGAAAGTTCTTGATGTCGTCGAGCGTCACCGCGGGGCAACCGAACTGCTCGTAGGCTGCATTCATCGCCTTGACGCCGGAGAGAAAAAGCAGGCTGTAGAGCATCGCTGAAGCGTGGCCGTTCGACAAAACGAAGCGGTCACGATTCGCCCAGTTGACGTCCTCCGGGTCGTAGCGCAGAAAGCGCTGCCACAAGCAGTAGACTGTTGGGGCGGCGCCCATCGGGGTACCGGGATGACCGGAGTTCGCCTTTTGAATGGCATCGATGGAAAGGGTGCGGATAGTATTGATGCAAAGCCGATCGAGTTGAGCTTGATCTATCATGGTTTCACTCTCCTGATGAAGGACGCCACACTAAAGCTTCACACCGGGCGTTGCGTCGGTGGCCATGTCCTCGGTATTGCGTTCGTGCTATCATTTTTTCTCCCGTTGTTGATTTGCCTTTCCGAGCGCATTGCTCTTTGACGCGATTGAATCCATCAGCTCGTTCCAGGACTTGTCAAAGGATAGGGCTCCCTCGCGCTGGAGTTTAGCGGCGAGCGCCGCATTGTCCACACCAACCTTTGCGAATCTGGCGAGTATTTCTTCGGCATCAGCTCCGTCAACCGGCAACACGCGATCTACCTCCCCGTGATCGGCGAAGGCGAGTAACGTCTCTTCGGGCATGGTGTTAATAGTGTGTGGAGCTGCCAACGCTTTGATGTAACGGAGCCGACTTTCGGATCGAGGCCGGCAATGATCCTCCTTTCGATCCCCCGCATGTACGCTTCGGCCGCTGCGATGTAATGCTCGCGTGAGAACAGGAGAGTGACATTCACCGGCATGCCCTTGAAGATCGCCTCCTCGACCGCTTCTCACAGCCCAAATCCCTAGCTTCGGCGGATAGCCCTAATACCCCGACTTACCGGTCGGGGTATTAGGGCATAATATAGGGACAAGAAGAGTGTCCCCATTGAATCTATCGGACTTTATAACGATCAATCATTCGTTTTTTTCCATCCAATCCATTCTGGATTCCCCTCCTTGTCTCTCAATCGCAAGACTTCATTTCCTCGCTTCACAGTTGTGGCAAGCATGAAAAGCTCACCACGAACTGTGACCTCTGAGCCGGTCACGGCAACCTCATCGCCTATTTTAAAATGGTTTGCTTCCTCAGAGCCTACAATGTAGAAGGCAGGACCCAGGTAAACCGGCAGTACCTCTTTTTTGTCAATAAAGACAGTCAATCGCATTTCCATGCCGGATTCCGGTTCGGGAACTTGGTCTGCTTTTATTACTTGTCCAGAGATGGTTTTAATTGTTTTAGAGTCAAAGATCTTTTTGGAAGGTTCTCCTCTCCCTGTACCCGGATGCATCGGGTAACCGTAATAACCGCCATAACCGTAACCGTAGCCCATTCGTCCCCGATATTCATATTCGGGGACACCATAATGCTTGAAAATGCCCTCCCCCCACTGCATATCCCCCATGTTTGGCAGCTTGTCCTTTTCAAAAGCAGGTGCTTTTTCCATTTGTTCTTTCGATTGATTGAGGAAGAATATGCCTTCTCATTTTGTATTCCTCCTGTTTGTAAGTTTGTGGCGAAATGATTGGTTACGAGACCTTTTCTATGAACTATTTTAGTTTTTATTCTTCTCAAAATAACCCTTCAATAGAGTGATTGTTGTATTTTATGAAATAAGAGACCTTATTCTTATGATTTCAGCTTCAACACGGCTTCACTCGTGCCGCCCGGAACCCACTGCGTTGTAAATCCCAACCGCCTGAAGACCTTGAGCATGCTCTGATTTTCCGTAAGGACATCTGCCCGGACATGCTCAAGCCCTCTCTCCCTGGCTATCTCGATGAGCATCTCTACGAATTTAGTCCCAAGGCGTTTCCCCTGGAACTTATCCTGCACGAGGACGGCCAGTTCGCCGGACGTCAGGTCCTGGTTCATAATCAGTCTTGCGACCCCTATCATTTTTTGTCTCCCGTTTTCCTGTACTTCGGCAACGATTGCCATGTGCCGGTCGTAGTCGATATTACAGAAGAGGATAAGCCACTCATGGGATATGTCCTTGATTCTGGAGAAGAACCTGGTCCTCAATGACTCTTTGGACAACGAAGAGAGCATCTCGTGCTCCGCGGGCTCGTCTTCAGGGCGTATGGCTCTCAGAAGTATTTCGGTCCCATCCGACAGTTGCCAGGGGGTGGTGTACTTGGTTGGATAGGGAGTGATAATCAAGTGAGGATAGGGCGATCGGCTAGTAGCGTCATAATTCTTGTCAATAATGATTCGTGCATCAAGGGCGGAGGCTTTGCCATTGGATACGGCGAGAGGATTTATGTCGATTTCAGCTATTTCGGGAAAGTCGACGATCAGATTGGAAAAATTGACAAGGATTTCCTCGAGCCCCTCAAAATCTGCTGCCGGTTTGCCCCGAAAGCCCTGGAGCATTTTGTATACCTTGGTGTCCTGCATCAACATCTTCGCCAGGGTCTGATTGAGCGGCGGAAGCCCAATCGAAAAATCTTTGATGAACTCCGCCATAGTCCCCCCCATCCCAAAGAGGATGACCGAACCGAAATCCCTATCCTTCTTGGCCCCGAGAATGAGCTCGTAATCAACGTCTGTGACCATCTTTTCTACGGCTACACCCATTATGGCCGCTTCCGGGGCGCGTTTCTGCACCCTTTGCATCAACTTCTCATACGCTTCCTTCAGGGCTGCACTTGAATCGATTCCCATGATGACGCCACCCACATCGCTTTTGTGGGAGATGTCAGGCGAGACGACTTTGATAACGACCGGATAGCCCACCTTTTCTGCTATGCTTACCGCCGCTTCGGGATCTTGAGCGACCTGGACCGTCGTAACCGGGATACGGTAGGTCATGAGAAAATCCTTGGACTCTTCCTCGTTGAGAAGCGTTCGTCCTTCCTTGAGGGCCATCTCGAGAAGCTCTTTCAGATGATCCTTCGAGGGCGCTTTGTGCACCGGCAGCTCGGCAGGGGTCTCATAGAGCTGGTCGAGATGTCTCTTGTACCTGCACATATTCACAAAAGTTCTGACAGCCTCCTCAGGAGTGTCGTAGGCCGGGATGCTGTTCTCAACAAAAATGTGTCTCCCTTCCTCCACGTCTTCCGCCCCCATCCACGTTGCGATGACAGGCTTCTGGGCATTCTTTGCAATATCGGCCAACGCTTGCGCAACCTCGGTTGAAGGGGCAGAGTCCATGGGCACATAAATGACGAGCGCTCCGTCCACCATGGGATCATCGAGGCATATGGCGAGGGCTTTCGTGAACCTGTCGACGCTTGCGTCTCCAAGCAGGTCGACAGGGTTGGCCTTGCTCCAGTAGGATGGCAAAAATGCGTTGAGTTGCTTCATGCTCTCCTCAGAGAGTTGCGCCAGTTCCCCACCCAGGTGAATAAGGGCGTCCGTGGCCATCACGCCAGGCCCGCCGGCAGATGTTACTATGGCGAGCCTCGGGCCGGCTGGTAACCTCTTCGAATCAAGAACCTGGGCAGCATCGAAGAGTTCCGCGATTTCCCCCACCCTTACGACGCCGGCCCTCCTGAAGGCTGCTTCATATACCGCATCATCACCTGCCATAGCGCCTGTGTGGGAATGTGCTGCCCTTGCAC
>Ga0315542_1001088_pt1 | contig 17172 bp, 13 predicted proteins | sample SalMarSW160120MG_FD_202541 | JGI IMG/M metagenome (GOLD analysis project Ga0315542, IMG submission 202541) | Salt marsh sediment microbial communities from the Plum Island Ecosystem LTER, Massachusetts, United States - Salt Marsh Sediment SW1601-20 ...
AGCACCATATACCTATTCATGGAACACTGTACCTGTGCAGACCACGGCCACAGCCACAGGACTTGCAGCAGGGCCATATACAGTTACGGTCACTGATGCCAACAGTTGTGTTGCAACTGCCAATGTGACTATATTTGAACCAGCTGCCCTCATTGGATCGACAGTTGTAACCAATGTCCTTTGCTTTGGTGATATAAACGGAGGAGTTGATCTGACTGTTACAGGAGGAACAGCACCTTATACATATCTTTGGAGCAATGGAGCAACTACAGAAGACCTGGTTAATGTGGCTGCAGGAACATATAATGTTACTATAACTGATGCCAACGGTTGTACTGCATTGGCATCTGGTACAGTTACAGGGCCAGCAGCAGCGCTCAGCGGCAATACTGTAGTTACAAATGTGCTCTGCTTTGGAAATGCAACAGGAGGAGTTGATCTGACGGTTACAGGAGGAACAGCACCTTATACTTATCTCTGGAGCAATGGAGCCACAACTGAAGATCTGACAAATGTTGTTGCCGGAACTTATGACGTAATTATAACTGATGCCAATGGCTGTACTGCAACAGCTTCAGGTACAGTTACAGAACCTGCTGCTATACTTAGCGGAAGCACTGTTGTTTCTGATGTGCTTTGTTCGGGTGATGCAACTGGAGGAATTGATCTGACTGTATCGGGTGGCACAGCACCGTATACTTATCTCTGGGATACCGGAGAAACGACAGAAGATCTTACAAATATTATTGCAGGGGTATATACAGTAACCATAACAGATGCAAACGGTTGTACTGCCATAGCATCAGGAACTGTCTCAGAACCTGCAGTTTTGAGTGGAACAACAGTTGTCACTGATGTTCTCTGTTTTGGAGATTTGACGGGAGGAGTAGATTTAACAGTATCAGGTGGTACTGCTCCCTACACATATCTCTGGAATACAGGTGCAGTAACTGAAGATCTTTCAAATGTTGCAGCCGGAGCATATTCGGTTATAATAACAGATGTAAACAGTTGTACCACAATAGCATCAGGTATGATATCAGAACCCGGTTCAGCAGTGTCGGGATCGATAACTTCACAGACTGATGTAACAGTCTATGGAGGTAACGATGGAAGTGTAACGGTTGATGGTTCAGGAGGAACCCCGCCATATCAGTACAAACTTGATGCAGGTTCTTTCCAGGCTTCAGGAACATTCAACACACTTACAGCCGGATCCTATACTGTCACAGTACAGGATGCCAACCTGTGTACTTTTGATGTGCCTGTTACAATTATGCAACCGTCTGTTCCTTTAACCGGAACCGTAACAGCTCAAACCGATGTTTTATGCTTTGGCGATAACTCCGGAAGTGTAACAGTTGAAGGAGCTGATGGTATCCTGCCCTTTGAATACAGTCTTGACGGCGGAGCGTACCAGGCTTTAGGAACATTTAATAATCTGACAGCCGGGCCTCATACTGTTACCATCAGAGACGCACTTCTGACCACCTTCGATGTTCCGGTTACTATTCTGCAGCCGGCAGCTGCACTGGTTGTTACAACAACTCAGGTTGATGTTTTTTGCGGCGGAGGAAATACAGGAAGTTCAACAGCAACTGCTTCAGGCGGAACTGCGCCTTATGCATATTCATGGAGTACAACACCTGTTCAGACAACGGCGACAGCCACAGGTCTGTCAGCAGGACCATATACAGTTACCGTTACAGATGCTAATGGTTGTACAGCAAATACAAATGTTACAATCCTCGAACCTCCTCCGGTTACTGTCTCAACTACCCAGGTGAATGTAATGTGTAACGACGGCAGTGATGGCTCTGCAACAGCTGTTGCAGCCGGAGGTACCGCCCCATATACATATTCATGGAATACCACACCGGTGCAAACAACTGCTAATGCCAGCGGATTAGCTGCCGGTTCATATATAGTTACAGCTACTGATGCCAACGGATGTGCAGGAACAGCAAGTGTTTCAATAACTGAACCAGCTGCTCTGGCTCTTGATCCCACAACGACAGAAGCTAAGTGTCCTGATACCAACGACGGATCAATTACACTTGGAATTAGCGGAGGGACAACTCCTTACATTGTAATATGGTCGGATGGTATTACCACACAGAACAGATCAAATGTGGCTGCAGGTATCTATAGTGTTGTGGTCACAGATGCAAATGGATGTGCGGCTTCTACGGATGTTACTGTTTCTAACACAGGTTCCTATGACTGTCTGGAAATTCCTGACATAATTACACCGGATCCTGCTGACGGGTTTAATGACACATGGATAATAAAGAATATTGATCTATACCCGAATGCAGAAGTTAAAATATACACCAGGTGGGGTAAGCTTATCTTCCACACTAAAAACCTTTCCGCTAATCCATGGGATGGCAGGTATAAGGGAAAACTGATGCCAACAGATTCATATCACTATATATTATATCTGAATGACGGGTCTGACCCACGATCAGGAGTAATAAGTGTAATCAGGTAATAACTGTTAAAATGAGAAGAAAAAAGATGAAATATTTTAGATTTATATTATCGCTGTTCGTTTTAGGTCTGTTCTTCGGCGACTCCTTTGCTCAGCAGGTTCCGATGTACAGTCAGTATATAATGAATGGATTTCTTATTAATCCTTCCTTTGCCGGAAGAGACGGTTATACTACCATTACGCTGACAACACGTGAACAATGGGTTGGACTTGAAGAATCACCGGGCACCTATGCAGTTAGTTTCCAGACGCGAATACTGAAAAACAGTTATATATCCAAAGCTACATCAGTCAGAAAAAAACTTGTCAGACCTACCAAGGGCGGGAAGGTAGGTCTTGGCGGGTATATTTTTAACGACGATAACGGTATTATGAGGAGGACTGGATTTCAGGCATCCTATGCTTACCATATTCAGATGGGACAGACAGGTTCATATCCCAACGACCTGGCCTTTGGTCTGGCGCTTACAGCTTATCAGTTTGCCGTCAATACTGAAGGTTTGATATACGATGTCAATGATCCTTTACTGAACAACTATGACAGATCTGTCTTTATTCCTGATTTCAATTTCGGAGCAAGTTTTACTACTTCAAAATATTATGCGGGATTTGCAATGACAAATCTTTTCAGGGGTTCACTTTTGTTTGCCGATACAACTAATACAAAGAGGAGGGAGCTTGGTAATTACTTTTTAACAGGAGGTATTAAATTTCCTCTTAACAGGGACTGGACTCTTGAGCCATCTGCTTTTATAAAATCATCGGATATGTTTTTCAAATCTCTGCAGATGGACCTTACAACAAGAGTCTATTATAAAGATGATTATTGGGCGGGCCTCTCTTACAGAACCGGTGATGCCATAATACTGATGATAGGACTAAAATACGACAGGTTCTATTTTGCGTATGCAGTAGATTTCACTCTTACTGATATCAGGAAACAAAGCTTTGGAACACACGAGCTTACACTGGCAGTAAAATTTGGTGAAAGTGCGAGAAGATATCGCTGGATAAACGCATATTGAGATAGTTATTTTCAACATAATATGTCAAGAGGTATCGTAAACAAATTTACGGGTGCCCTTTCGCTGCTATTAATAATGTTCATAAAGGGATATTCTCAGGACGCCGCTTATCATCCTGTACGGTTTATGTTTTATAATACTGAGAATCTGTTTGATACATATAACGATGAAGTGACAGATGATGAAGAATTTCTGCCTGGCGGAGTAAGAAGATGGAATAACACCAGGTATAGTAACAAGCTAAACTCTGTCTTTAAGACGATAATGGCAGCCGGAGAGTGGGATCCTCCGGCCTTTGTCGGGTTATGTGAGGTAGAAAACAGGAAAGTGCTGGAAGATCTTACAGGTAGAACCAACCTTGCAAGGTTTAACTACGGTATAATTCATGAGGATTCGCCGGATGAAAGAGGAATAGATGTGTGTCTTATTTACAGGAAAGACAAAGTTATTGTGATAAGTTACCGGTATATGAAACCCGGGGTTATGCAACCGGGGGAATTTACAACGCGGACTGTGCTTTATTTAAAATTAAGAATTTCAGATGATACTATTCATGTTTTTCTGAATCATTGGCCTTCCAGAAGGGGAGGAGTCCTTGCATCCGAAGATCTCAGAATTGCTGTTGCTCAAATGGTTAAGGAGAAAGCCGATTCCATAGCTGCAGGCAAAAATGGGAAAATACGGATTGTCATGATGGGAGATTTTAACTGCACTCCCGACGATAAAGTGACCGGGCTGATTACAGGGAATTATTGTTCTGGATTATCAATGGTTAACATTACCGGGAGCCTGCCATCTGGCTCGGGTACTTACAGGTATAAGGGAACATGGGAAATGATTGACCAGGTATTTGTTTCAGATTTCCTGCTCAAATGTAGTAAAGGTCTTTATACTGAACCTGGCATGTGCAGAATTTTCAAAGCTGACTTTCTGTTGAGGGACGATCCAAAATATCCGGGTAGAAGTCCATTTCCGACATATGTAGGGTATAAATACAGCGGTGGGTACAGCGATCATCTCCCTGTTCTGCTCGACATCATAGTCAGGAAGCAGGTTTTTTAGGTTTTAGCCCTATCTCTTTGCCTTTTTTTATCATTATTTTTCTGGCAGCTTCGTACTCATTTGGAATAATTCCATCAAGAATAGCTTCCCTGATGGCATTTTTTATTACACCGACCTCCCGGCCGGGCTTGATGCCAAATGTCTTGATAATCTCACTTCCGTCGATCGGAGGCTGAAAATTTCTCATCGCATCCTTTTCCTCAATTTCCCTAAGCTTCATTCTTACAAATCTGAAGTTCTCAAGGTGCTGTTTCTTTTTGGCTTCATTCTTGGAAGTAATATCAGCTTCGCAAAGCAGCATAAGATCGTCAATATCATCACCAGCTTCAAAAAGCAGTCTTCTTACAGCTGAATCAGTAACTTCTTCCTGTGAAAGTACCATTGGTCGCAGATGCAGATCCACCAGTTTCTGTACATATTTCATTTTTTCATTTAACGGCAGCCTCAGATTACGAAATATACCCGGAATCATCTTGGATCCTATATATTCGTGTCCATGAAATGACCATCCGGATTCGGCTAAATACTTCTTTGTAACAGGCTTGGCAATATCGTGAAGAAGGGCAGCCCATCTTAGCCAGAGATCGTCAGTATGTTTAGCGATATTGTCCAGCACCTTCACTGAATGGAGGAAGTTATCTTTATGTTCTTTCCCTTCTCTCTTTTCTACTCCTTTAAGGTTGTCAAGCTCGGGGAAAATATATTCAAGAAGACCTGATTTCTCAAGCATTATCAGACCTGCAGATGGATGATCGCACAAAATTATTTTGTTCAGTTCGGTGATTATTCTCTCAGGTGATACAATTTTTATTCTCTCAACATTGCGCGATATAGAGATGAAGGTATTTTCTTCTATTGAAAATTTAAGCTGTGTGGCAAACCTGATTGCTCTCATCATCCTGAGAGGATCGTCGGAAAAAGTTTTATCAGGCTCAAGCGGAGTTCTTATTATTTTGTTTTTAATATCTTCAGTCCCGCCAAATGGATCAAGAAATTCCCCGAATGTATCCCTGTTAAGGCTTATAGCGAGTGCATTGATTGTAAAATCCCTTCTATTCTGGTCGTCACTCAGGGTTCCATCTTCGACAACAGGCTTTCTTGATCCCCTTCTATACGATTCTTTTCTTGCTCCTACAAACTCAATTTCATAATCTTTCCATTTGAACATTGCAGTTCCGAAATTCCTGTAAACAGCCACTTTAATAGCCTTATCTATTCTTTTAGCTGTTTTTCTGGCTATTTCTATTCCACTTCCAATAACAACTATATCAATATCTTTTTCCGGGTGATTCCTGTTTAAAAGGCAGTCCCTTACCCATCCACCTATAACATAGGCCTTTACATTCTCTGCGGTTACTACCTCCGAGAGGGTTTCAAATATTTTGTCATTTAGACATATGTGCATATATAGATATGACAATTTGTTGATTTAATATGACAAAGTTACAATTATTAGCCAATTTATTTGTAAATTAATGGATTCCGGAAATATGGCATGAAGCTTGACCTGTAATAAACAATTATGATATTCTGATGTTTAATTATAAAATTATATTATGGTAGAGTTTTTAACGAAAGATACCTTTATAAGTAAGGTATTCAATTACGAAACAAATAAGGAATGGAAATTTGAGGGAGAGATTCCTTGTATAATAGATTTCTATGCCGACTGGTGCGGACCTTGTAAGATGGTTGCTCCGATCCTTGAGGATCTTGCAAAGGAGTATAATGGCAAATTAAATGTATACAAGATCGATACCGAAGCTGAACAGGAGCTTGCTTCAGTGTTCGGAATAAGAAGTATTCCTTCATTGCTGTTTGTCCCTAAGGAAGGTCAGCCTCAGATGGCAATGGGTGCCTTGCCTAAAGAGACATTTGTTAAGGCGTTTAAAGATGTCCTTGGTGTAGAAAAATAAGTATTTCGTCAAAAAAAAGCTGTTTTGTTAAGAAAAATATCGTTTTTAACGAAACATTCCTTTTTTATATACGTTTAAAATATCGAAGGTAATAACATAAAAGGTTGCATGAATTTTTTCATGGATTTAGGTTTAGGGTAGTAGTAAATCAGGACTTCGGTCCTGATTTATTTTATACCAGGTCCTTAAAAATGCTGTTGATCTCTTCTTCCGTTGTTCGCAGCTTTTTTTGACATTGCCTTATCAGTTCTGATGCACGTTTAACTTCAACTGACAGCTTATCAACATCAAGGTCGCCACTTTCGATATTCCTTAGTATTTTTTCTATCTCAACAACTGCTTCATTAAATGAGAATTCTTTCTTTGCCATATTTATTTATTTTTTAATTACCTTACTTTTAAATTTACCATCTGCCAGCCTGGTTTCAATTACTTTATAATCTGACACCTGTTTTACACTTTTCAGTATCGTGCCATTAACTGTTGTTATTGAAAATCCCCTTTTCAGAACATTTTGAGGATCAAGAATATTCAGGGAATTTTTTTGGCCATCAACTTTTATCTTTATTCTGTCGAGAAGGGTTAAAGTCGAATTGATTACATCGATCTTTATTTTGTCTACTGCTGTTTTTTTTGAAATTGAAAATGACTGACTGGCAGAGACCAGTTTCGATTTCTGGTCTGCAGGAATTTTAGCTGCCTTTGATATCAGTTCTTTACCAAAGTTTATTAATTCAATGATCCTGTCGTAAATCCTTTCTTTTTGATCCGAGATCATCAGCCTTGCCAGAGGAATAATATTCATCCTGAATGACTCAATACGGGATCTGTTGTCTTCGATTATTGACCTTGAGTTATCAGATATTTCAGCACTTATCTCATTCAGTTGTGTCTCAAATTCTGCAACACATTCAATGAGATGATCAGCTACTGCTGTTGGCGTCTTAAGTGACCTGCCGGCAACCATATCGGTCACTGAAAGGTCTTTTTCATGGCCTATTCCGGTAATAACAGGTATGGGAAACTGTGTCACATGAAATGCAATATTATAGCTGTCGAACCAGCTCAGATCGCTCTGGGAACCTCCTCCTCTCAGAATTGCAACTACATCAAACAGTCCTTCGTGTTCTGCAACTCTGTCAAGAGCATTTACAATACTCTGTTCCGTCTCGGTCCCCTGCATAACAGCGTCGAAAAGAGCAGTATAGAAAGTATAGCCATAATTATTATCACTTAACTGTCTGATAAAATCCGTGTAGCCCGCAGCATTTTTTGAAGAGATTATTGCTATTCTTTGTGGTACTACAGGAAATCCGATTTCCTTATTCATCTGAAAGACCCCCTCTTCCTCAAGTCTTTTTATCACATTTTGTTTTTTCAGCGCCATTTCGCCGATGGTAAAAGATGGATCGATATCTGAGATTATAAGGCTCAACCCATAAAGTTCATGGTATTCTACTTTTACTCTGACAAGGATCTTCATCCCCTCTTTCAGGCTTTCGCCTGTGATGTTTTCAAAGAATGATTTAAGGAATCTGTAACGCTTATTCCAGATGATAGCCTTAGCTCTTGCTCTGACATTTTTTTCGTCAGGATGTTTCTCGGTAAGCTCAAGATAGCAATGGCCGGCATAATTCTCCTTTATCTCAGAAATTTCAGCCACTACCCAGTACATATCCGGAAGCGCCAGATAAAGAGAATCCTTTATTATAAGCTGCAATTCGGTTAATGAGAGGTTTTCTGCCATTGTTACTCTCTGAGTTTAATGATCTTGCTGGTAAATATACCGTTATCTGTGGTCATTCTTAATAAATAAAGTCCCTGTTCTCTGTTACTTAGTGCTGATATTATCAGACTTCGTCCGGCATAATTCATAAAATATTTCCTGAATACGGCTACTCCGGTAGAAGAAAAGATCTCAACAGTTAAATTTCCCGGCTCTTCCCTGAAGACTATCTCAAATTCACCCTTTATGGGATTAGGTCTTATAATCACTTTATTTTCAGGAATAATGAGATGTGCATTTTGAAGAGAAGTTAAGGCCTTTACCATATCCGGAATACCATAGCCGTATAATGAATCGGGGATGTCAAATCTGTCAGCAGAAGAATGAAGTGCATATATAATATCAGTGTTTTTTGCATCCGGCACTGCCTGCAGCAGGCATGCTGCCATGCCACTGAGAACTGGGCATGAGAATGAAGTTCCGTTAGATCTGGCTACGTCAGAAACGGAGGTTTGAACCGTAACGCTCACGCCCATTGCCGAATTATCCGGTTTTATTCTGCCATCGGCTGAAGGACCGGCAGATGAGAAAGAAGAGATCATTTTATTACCATCGACAGCGCCTGCTGATATAACACTATCGCCATCACTGGGTGCTATTATTCTCACCCACTCCTTATCCCTTTCATTGCCCGCACTTGTAACCACAACTATTCCCCTGGATGCTGCTATATCTGCAGCCCTGGTTACAAAGGTGGTATTTCCATCCATATCTGAAAATTTATAATTAGCGTTAGTGTCATCGAATTTATAATAGCCTAATGAAGACGATATTATATCAGCCCCGGTGCTGTCAGCAAATTCCGCACCGGCAGCCCAGAAATCTTCTTCGGCAGAATACTCTCCTGAGGTGTCTTCTGTCCTGATTAACATATAATCCGCACCCGGAGCAGTGCCCTGAATAACCCCGTAAATCTGTCCGGAGAGTACTGACAATACAGCTGTTCCATGCGAATGGTATCCATATACAAAAGGATTTTTGCTGACAAAATCATATGTACACTCTATTCCACCTCGTGACCGCAAGTTTGTCAGTGAAGTAATCTTATCGGCATTAATGAATCCGCCATCCAGTACAGCTATCAATACACCCTTGCCTGTAAATCCGGAATACTGAATCCTGTCACCATTTAACATGGTTATCGGCAGGTCATAAGGAGGAAAATCACTCTGGGTTGTTTTGAAATCAAGCTTATCGACAAACATGCTTTTTCCGGCGGGTCGTTTTACTATTTTAACATCTTCGACAAATGGGAGACTCAGCAGCACACCGGGGTCTGTTTCCACTGCTGTTTTAAAAAGAGCTGTATTAAGCCATCTGGAGGTACAATGAAGAGTATAACCAAGGACTTTTATTTGAGAAAGATATCCTTTGAAGACTGGAATATCGCGGTAATCGGGAACAGGAATACCTGCCTTCATCCTGCGGTTCACTGCCCTTTCAGAGAGAAGGTCTGAGGGAGAATAGTCAGCCGGCTTTTCCGATCCTTTATCTTTGAAGTATACCCTGTAAAAATAATTATATGTTTCGTCCTGTCCTTTCAATATCAGACCAGAGGATAACAGTAACAGGAAAAGGACGACTTTAGTCCTCCTGGCAGGGGAAAGTGATATCTCAATCATTATCGAATGACTCCGGTTTTTTCGGGGTCGGCAATTTTATCTTTGTTTCTTTCGAGGCTGTCAATAAGGTTTGCGGCATCTCTCTCCATCTGGCGGTTAGCCGGTACACCTAAGGTATATTCAATTTTATATTTCAGTGTCCCGTCTTCATTATAAATATACCACTTACCTTCTCTGAGGTTATTTTTATAGCTGCCTGAAAACTCAGGTTTCCCGTCATCATACCATGCTTCAAACTTACCATTGAGCAATCCTCCCGAATAGAATGATTTAAGGAATAATTTTCCGTCGGGATAGTATTGAACCCATTCTCCCTCTTTCCTGTCGTTAATATAATTTAGTTTTTCAGCGATGGTGCTGTCGGGGTAAAATTTTAGCGACAGTCCGTTCCTGATATTTTTTGAATATTCTTCTTCACTAATTCTGTAACCTTCGATCAGTGAGGAAAAGAATTTCCATTTACCCTCTTTCATCTGGTCTATGTACCTTCCCTGAGATGCAATGAATCCATTTTGATGATAAATGGTTGCATCAGCTGTTCTGCCATCAGGGCTGAAAATGAGAACTGACTTTAGTGTTTTATCCTCGTAATATCTTTTGAATTCTCCCACCGGGTGATCATCCTTAAATATTCCCTCATACTGAACAGTGCCGTCAGGGTATAACTTTATCCATTTACCCTGTTTCCTGCCCTGCTGATCCGTTTTGTTTATATCGGACGGAATCTGGCCTGCTGCCGGGCTGGAAACAGCTAAGAGCAAAGCGAATGTTATAATTTTCGGATTCATACCAGAGAAACGGATAATTTCTGATAAAAGTACAAAAAATTAAGGCTGTTCAAAAAGCCAACATTGTAATGTTCTTTCTTTGTGTTCCTTAGTACTGAACTTTGCGCTACTTTGTGGTTAATTTTTTTACCACAAAGGAACACCAAGGCTTTCACGAAGGTACACAAAGGCTTCTGAAACAGCCTTTATTAATTATTATAAAGGATTTTATTTAACTTCTTCGAAGTCAACGTCAGTTACTTCGTCACTACCTGGTTTTGAGTCGCCGTTTCCGGGTTGTTCCGGATCTGTCTGACCGGGTCCTGGTTCTGATTGCGCCTGACCTGAAGCCTGACCTGTTTTATACATCTCTTCAGATGCTGTCTGCCATACTGCATTCAGGTCGGCAAGTGCTTTTTCGATTGCATCAACATCCTGACTTTTATGAGCTTCCTTAAGTTTTGCCAGAGCTTCTTCAATTGCAGGTTTCTTATCAGTCGGGAGTTTATCTCCGAATTCTTTAAGCTGCTTTTCAGTAGTAAAGATCATGCTGTCGGCGGTATTTATCTTATCTACCTTTTCGCGGGCTTTTTTATCGGCTTCTTCATTTGCCTTTGCCTCGTCGCGCATTCTTCGTATTTCCTCATCGCTGAGTCCTGAAGATGCTTCGATCCTAATCCTCTGCTCTTTTCCCGTACCGCGGTCTTTTGCGGTAACATGAAGTATACCATTGGCATCAATATCGAATGTTACTTCAATCTGTGGTACTCCTCTTGGAGCCGGAGGGATGCCATCAAGGTGGAACCGCCCTATAGTTTTGTTGCCTGGGGCCATAGGTCTTTCCCCCTGAAGAACATGTATTTCCACTGAGGGCTGACTGTCGGCCGCGGTAGTAAATACCTCAGTCTTTTTTGTCGGAATGGTTGTATTCGATTCGATAAGTCTTGTCATCACACCACCCATTGTTTCAATACCGAGTGACAGCGGGGTCACGTCAAGGAGAAGTACATCCTTCACCTCACCTGTAAGCACACCACCCTGTATTGCTGCTCCTACGGCTACAACCTCGTCGGGGTTAACGCCTTTCGAAGGCACTTTCCCGAAAAATTTCTCAACGAGTTGCTGAATTGCCGGTATACGTGTCGAACCTCCCACGAGAAGCACCTCATTGATATCAGAAACCTTAAAACCTGAATCATTAAGTGCTTTCTTACAAGGCTCTATACATGACTGTATCAGCTTATCACAAATTTTTTCAAAATTTGAACGTGTAAGGGTCTTTACAAGATGTTTCGGAATTCCGTCGACTGGCATTATATATGGCAGGTTGATCTCTGTTGAAGTCGAACTAGAAAGTTCTATCTTGGCCTTTTCGGCAGCTTCTTTAAGACGCTGCAGGGCCATTGGATCTTTCCTTAAGTCAATTCCTTCATCTTTAAGGAATTCCTCAGCCATCCAGTCGATTATCATATGATCGAAATCATCGCCGCCAAGGTGAGTATCCCCGTTTGTCGATTTGACTTCAAATACACCATCGCCAAGTTCAAGAATAGAGATATCAAATGTCCCGCCACCAAGGTCGAACACTGCTATTTTCAGATCCTGCGACTTTTTATCCAGGCCATATGCCAGAGAGGCAGCTGTGGGTTCATTAATTATCCTTTTCACATTGAGTCCGGCAATTTCACCGGCCTCTTTTGTTGCCTGACGCTGGGAATCACTAAAATATGCAGGGACAGTGATAACTGCATCCGTAACTTCCTGTCCAAGATAATCTTCAGCTGTTTTCTTCATTTTCTGAAGTATCATGGCCGATATTTCCTGGGGAGAATAGTTACGGTTATCTATCTTTACTCTTGGAGTATTATTATCGCCTTTTATTACCGTGTATGTTACTCTTTTAATCTCTTTGTTAAGCTTGTCATAAGTTTCACCCATGAAACGTTTTATAGAATAAACAGTCTTTTTTGCATTTGTTATTGCCTGGCGTTTGGCCGGATCACCGACTTTTCTTTCGCCATTCTCCACAAATGCCACAATTGACGGAGTTGTTCTTTTACCTTCGCTATTGGGGATAACTACAGGTTCGTTGCCTTCCATTACAGCAACACAGGAGTTTGTAGTTCCAAGGTCTATGCCAATAATTTTTCCCATTTTATAATTATTTTATGAATTTTTATTTTGAAAGAATTAATATGCAATGATTATGCCATTGAGAAATAATGTGACAAAACGACAGTAATCCATTTCATGACTGACAAAATAAAAAGAAATTTATCTGAAACTTTCTGGTCTGAAGCAATTAAGTACCTTTGTGACCAGGAACAACACATCTTGAATCATGCCGATACATAAGTCAGTTAAAAGGGTCACCGTTCATGTGCTCAATGAGATGAAGCTGAAGGGTGAAAAAATTGCCATGCTTACTGCATATGATTATTCCATTGCAAGGATACTGGATGAAGCAGAAATAGATGTTATCCTTGTGGGAGACTCTGCCTCAAATGTGATGGCTGGTTTTGATACTACCCTGCCCATCACACTTGACAATATGATCTATCATGCTGCATCGGTCGTCAGGGCAGTTAAGCGGGCTCTTGTGGTTGTTGACCTGCCTTTCGGAACATATCAGGGCAATTCGAAAGAGGCGCTGGTATCGTCGATCAGGATTATGAAGGAGACGGGTGCACACGCCGTAAAACTTGAAGGAGGACAGCAGGTGGTGGAATCTATCGAAAGAATACTCTCGGCAGGTATACCTGTTATGGGGCACCTTGGGCTTACACCCCAGGCAATCCATAAGTTCGGGACCTATGTGGTAAGAGCTCAGGAAGAAGAAGAGGCGCGCCGGCTTATAGAAGATGCCAAATTGCTTGAGAAAACAGGTTGTTTTGCAATAGTACTTGAGAAAATACCTGCCAGGCTGGCTGAAGAGGTTACAGGGAGCGTGAAAATCCCCATAATCGGTATAGGAGCTGGTCCTAAAACTGACGGCCAGGTGTTGGTTCTTCATGATATGCTTGGCATAACACAAGAGTTCTCACCGCGGTTTCTGAGGAGATATCATAATCTTTATGCTGAGATCAAAGGAGCTGTGCAGGCCTATATAAATGATGTGAGGACATTGCAGTTCCCCAATGAAAAGGAACAGTATTAGCCATGCCGGAGATTCTGTTCGAGGACAATCATATAATTGCTGTAAATAAAAAGTCATCCGATCTTTCGCAGGGTGATAAAACTGGAGATATTTCCCTCGATTCTGAGGTGAAGAAGCATATTGCTGTAAAGTACCATAAGCCCGGTGATGTGTTTCTTGGAGTAGTACACAGGCTCGACAGACCTGTGTGCGGGGTTATCTTATATGCACGTACTTCTAAAGCGCTTGGCAGACTTAATGAGATGTTTCGGTTGAGACAGGTTAAGAAGACTTATCTGGCGATAGTAAAGGAGAGACCTCCTGATGATGAAGCGACCATTACGCATTACCTCAAAAAAAATGAAAAGCAGAACAAGACCTATGTATATGACAATGAAGTAAAAGGGTCAAAATCAGCCAGTTTGACTTATCGGATGGCTGGACATTCAGATCGTTTTTTTCTTCTGGAGGTTGAACTTCATTCAGGACGTCATCATCAGATCAGGGCGCAGCTGGCAAGGATTGGCTGCCCTGTTAAGGGAGATCTGAAATATGGCTTTTCAAGATCGAATGAAAACGGTACCATCAGCCTTATTGCAAGGCGTCTTGAGTTTATTCACCCGGTGAGTAAAGAAAAGATAACCATTACGGCTCCTTTCCCGGAAGGAGATATCTGGGAAGTTTTCAAAAATACAGGAGTATAAAAAGAAAATGAGCCGGAAGAATTTCGGACTCATTTTCAGGAATGAACATGAAAGCCTGATCGGAGCTTATTCTTTTCATGGTATCTGTTCATAATATTTGTAATTCAAAATTACCTCTTTAGTCATCAGAAGATCGTTAAAATGAGGTTAATAAGAGTTAATGAAAAGTTAAAACAATATTGAATATTAGTACAATAAGTTAAATTTGCCGCATGAACCGGAAGAAATTCATCTGGCTTATTTCCATGATGCTGGTCTCTCTTATCGGTATAATCTGGGTGCAGATTATATGGATAAGTAATGCCGTTGCAGTGCTTAACAGCAGTTTCAATCATTCAGTTATTGTAAGTCTTCATGATGCTGCAAGCACCATTGAAGCGTCGCGTAAGATGGATTTTTTTAATGATTTCTTCTCTCAGGGGATGGATCCTTTCAGCGATACCACCAATGATGTGGCTGGTTATCTGAGCATGGGAAGCAGCTATTCGACAGATAACAGCGGTAATTACAGTATAAGAATTACAAATCAATCAGTTACCCGGGTCCCCGGACAAGAGCCAAAGATCGTCGTTCATGACACAACATTTACATCTGCTTCACCTGATTCATCAGTTTTAATTACGCAGTCGTCGGATGACCCTGGTAAGATGGTAATTGTCGGCAACGATCAGGGAGTCAGTAAGAATCCCGGAGGAGTTTATGTAAGGCAAAAGGATTTTATTGACTGGGTAAAGAAGAGATCGGATGAGCTGAGAAATATGAGCGATCAGATGATTTCTGAGATATACCAGTCTGAGAAGACTATGGAGCTCGACAAAAAAGAAGTGGAAGCTTCATTGAAAAGGTCCCTGATGTTTTCAGATATTAACACGCCATTTGAGTTTGCGGTTATAAAGAACGGCGTTGTTTCAGATGGTATCTTTAAGAAATCCTCCAAAGCCGATTTTTTAAAAAGCAATTACAGGGTGAGGCTTTTCCCCGATAATATTATACGTCAGGACCTGATCCTCTCTGTCATTTTTCCTGAGCGGACAAATTATATTCTCGGATCAATGGGGTGGATACTTGGCGGATCGCTTCTTTTTTCCCTGATCATACTTGCAACGTTTGCCATGAGTCTCTTTTTTATAATCCGGCAGAAAAAGGTGTCGGAGATGAAATCAGATTTCATTAATAATATGACTCATGAATTCAAAACACCTATAGCTACTATCTCTCTTGCTGCTGATACGATTACCAATCCAAAAGTTATAAAGAATGAGTCGAGTGTAAAACATTTTATAAGCATGATCAAGAAGGAGAACAGCAGGATGAATAAGAAAGTAGAGACGATCCTGCAGATCGCTTCGCTGGATAAGAAAGAGATTGATTTTAAATTTGAAAATATATCTCTTCATTGTGTTATTGAGAAGGCGGTAGATACTATTGAGATCCTTGTTCAGCAAAGAAATGGTGTTGTAAGATTGAATCTGAATGCTTCTGAGCCCTTTATTTACGGCGACAGTGAACATCTCAATAACCTTGTCAACAATCTTCTTGACAATGCAATTAAATATTCACCTGAATCTCCCGACATAACTGTTGAAACCTGGAATGTCGACAGGGGAATTATGATGTCGGTTGAGGACAAGGGTATAGGAATGAGTAAAACCATACAGAGCAGGATATTTGAGAGATTCTATCGTCAGACTTCCGGAAATGTTCACGATGTAAAAGGTTTCGGGCTTGGCCTGAATTATTCCCGTGCTATTGTTGAAGCACACAGAGGGACAATAACCGTTAACAGTGAACCGGGCAGGGGAACCCGGTTTGAAGTATTTTTACCATTTAACTGGGATAATTAAAAATGAGTACAAAACCTGTTAAAATTTTTCTTGTTGAGGATGATCTGAGCTTCGGATCGGTACTTAAATCATATCTGGAGATTAACGATTTCCATGTCGAGTGGGTCGACGACGGAAAGTATGCCATTGACCATTTCAGAAAAGCTGCCTTCGATATTTGCATTCTGGATGTTATGCTCCCGCATGTTGACGGATTTACTATTGCCACGGAAATAAGGCAGATCAATAATCTTATCCCGATCATCTTTCTGACGGCCAAGAAGCTTAAAGAGGATGTGCTGAAAGGATATGGCACAGGCGGTGATGATTATATCACCAAACCTTTTGATACAGATATCCTTCTTGCAAAAATACGTGCTATTCTTGCCCGACGTGATTTTCAATCCGGCACAAAGGATATATATGAAATCGGGAAGTTTATTTTTAATGCCAGGCTAAGAACACTTACTATCGGTAATGAAGAGAAGAAACTCTCGCCAAAGGAAGCACAGCTCCTCGAACTTCTTGCTATAAATCCCAATGCATTGATAAGCAGAGAGATGGCCTTAAAGAAAATATGGGGCAATGATGATTATTTCACGGCACGAAGCATGGATGTATATGTTACGAAGCTAAGAAAGTTCCTCTCCGACGATCCTCATCTGAACATTAAAAATATCCATGGTGCTGGCTTTCAACTGATTGTCAGTGAAGATAAGTCTTGAGATTATTCCTGTTGAATTGAAGCGGAAGAAGATCTCCTCCTTTATCAATGATCACTATCTTATTCTTACCACCAAGGATGATCTTTATATTTACAGAATGTCTGAATTCTTC
>Ga0315542_1001089_pt1 | contig 17168 bp, 17 predicted proteins | sample SalMarSW160120MG_FD_202541 | JGI IMG/M metagenome (GOLD analysis project Ga0315542, IMG submission 202541) | Salt marsh sediment microbial communities from the Plum Island Ecosystem LTER, Massachusetts, United States - Salt Marsh Sediment SW1601-20 ...
ACCCGACCGCACAGCTCGTCGTCCCACAACACTTAAACTTGTTTGAGACGCTATACACGTCGCCCTTTAAAAATACGTAAGATTACCACCACAAGCGCTATGATCAGGAGAGCGTAAATGGCTCCACCGAATGTGTGCGCGGTGACGACCCCGAGTAGCCAGAGAACCAACAGAATAACCGCTATTGTCCAAAGCATTCCGTCTTCACCTCCTTCAAGGAACATGCGAACAATCCTGATCGAACCCCCCGAACTCTCCTTCCACCTTCCAGATCCGAGCCTTTTCGCACTGTCACTTGACCACAAGTTTGATCAACGTTCCGACTTTTACATCGTCTTCCAGCTGCATTCCGTTCAAAACGGCCTGATTTTCCAGCTCGTCGTCCGATATGCCGAACTGTTTCAAAACCGTTTTCAAACTACCGGTCTTGGTGGCGCTTTTTACGATAAGCTTCTCGGGTTTCACGTTGATCTTGGATGGATCGTCCAGACTCTTGAATCCGCCCATTGTTCTGGAAAATGTCGACGAGTATTGCGAGTATTGATTCCATCTGGTCATTCCGTGAAACGTATAAACGGCTCCTCCTTTCGCGATGAAGTAGGACATGGTACGAAGCGTATCCTGTCCGGAGATCAGACCCGCAACGACCTTTTCGGCTTTAAAGCCGTTGACCGTCAACTTTTCTCTGGATTGCACTGTCGCCTTGGCTTCCTGGATGAACTGATCCGCGGCACCGGAGACCAACGAGGCCTTGTCCTGCATGAGCAGGATGACGGCGTCCTGTTTATCCGAGACGATCTGAACCTGCGATGGTGTATTGTTGACCTGCCAGCCGCTTGGGATCGGGAACGTGAATTTCATGGTTGGGTGGTAAAATGCGTTCCCTTCGACGTATCCCTGAAGCGGGTCTTCTCCAAAAATGATTCCATTTACCATATTCAAGTAATTATCGCGCCTGATCGCATATTCGGTCCGATCAAGTTTCTGACGCCATTCCGTTGTTTTATTGTTTACCGCCGTTACGCGGTTCTCCGGATTGGGATGGGTCGAAAACCAGTCCGGCAGGCCGCCGCCGGCCGGATTGAGTCTATCCAGGGTTTCAAAAAATGAAGCCATCCGATACGTATCGTAGCCCGATTTGCTGCCGTACTCGACCCCGAGGTCGTCCGCCTGACGCTCGTCGTCCCGGCTGAATTTAAGAAACAGCATGCTTACGCCCAACTGGGTCAGTCCGGCGTAATTTCGGAAATCTTCCGAAATTATCATGCCGACGTTGAATCCGAGCTGGGCGATCTGCTGGCGGCTCATCTGCTGAGCAATGTGCCTGGCGTTCTCATGACCGAGTTCATGCCCGAGTACTCCGGCCAGCTCGGCCTCGTCATTCATGTAAGCCAGAATGCCTCGCGTCACATACACGTATCCACCCGGCACGGCAAACGCATTGATGATCGGCGTGTCCAGCACCTTAAAATGGTACTCGTTATTCGGACGCTGCGTGTTTTTGGCTATGCTCTGACCAATCCGGTTGACATAATCCGCCAAGGCCTGATTCTCGTAGAAACCGTACGTCTGACCGACTTCCTGGTCGGCCTGTTTGCCAAGGGCGACCTCGTCCTGCTCCGAAACCAGCATGAATTCATTCTTGCCCGTGACGGGATTGATGGCGCAGGAGGGCGGTATCAAAAGAATCAATAGAATTGTTGCAACGACGGATACGATATTGCGGATGGCCATCCTGTGCTCTCCCATTGTAAATGAACGCAATCGCATACAAGATGCATTGAAATATTCAGAATGCTTGCCTTGCCCTTATTTATGCCCTTGTTGCAATTCCCGAAGGTCCGGTTCCTCCGGCGGAACGGGCGAATGATCCGTATCGATCGATTCAGTTAAATTTGTCAGCCCGGCCGGGCGGGCGTTTCGCACAACGACTTCCTTCTTTAATAACCTCAAGCATTCCCATCCCGAGTGGCTTTCCTTATTCTTTGACCTTCCAAAGCGCGGCGGCCTATAATGCACGGTCATTCCCTCATTGATGCCCGGACTCGCGTATGCGGGATCATCGGCGCAATCGCAGTGTTCAATGGATGCCTTTGGTTCTTCTTCCAATGCGGTCAAGGTACGCTTGTAGATACCTTCGACGAAGTGCACGTATGGCTGGACGAGATCAACATCGTACACAACGACCGTAACCGTCGTCTGCAGTTCATCCGTCAGACTGTCGAATGCATGCCGCGCGAATGATTTCGCGAATCCGGACACATCTGCTTCCGGCAGACCGAGATCCAATCGTTCAAATGGGCTGAGGTCGAAATATGAGAGGTGAAGATTTTCGGGAGAAGCTATGATGTGCCGCGCGTAAGGAGCAAGCGTGGCGATGACGTGAGGCGTGCCGTTGAAACATGTGGAAAGTACAACGAGATCTACTTTCGTTGAATCCTGCGTTATATTTTTCAATCCGTCTGCGAGGTCGTTGATCGTGAACGCACGTTTTTTGTACGAATCGTCGTAACCTAGCCCGCCATATTCGGGTATTTCGTGACCGAAATACATGAAAACCCTTACCGCCCCCGGGGATCCTTCGGCGCGGAAACGGTTGTAAAGCTCCGTTTCAGTATCGAAACGCGATTGTCCCTGATCGCGCCAGTACGATTCTTCGGCCAGGAGACTGCCGTTCCGGTAGTAATAAAATGTTCCGTCGCGGCGAGGGATGAAAAACAGGAGATGCTTCCTGTGCCTTTCGTGGAAAATGAAAACTTCTGCCTGCGGATTACGTTCCGCGACCGTTTTCATTTTTGCAAGGGTCACCTCATCCGCTCTGTACGCATTGCCACTGGCATCATGATAGAGGTATCCGCTATCACCGTGAATAATGCACACGATCGAGTAGCGTGACGGGATCCCGCCATCATCTTCTGGCGGTGTAGGGTGGAGAGCGGGAGGGGTCGAGCCGCATGAGAAGAAGGACATCGCGAGTGCCGCACAGGCGGCACCCGCGATCGTTATCGAGAAGCTTGCCCGCGTGACTCTTTTTAAAGATCGATGGATTGTTCTTTTCATGCCGGACCCCGCTAATTCTCTTTTCGTTTAAAAACAGACTCACACGACCAGGATTATGATGATTACGATCAGTAGCGCCGTGACAACGCCGATGGTTATCGTCTTATCTGCCTGTTCCATGTCCTGAACGATATAATCGGAAAAGGCGTTGAGCTGGTCGTCCGAAACACGCGTGAAACCATCAGTGCCCGCAAGCTCGTTCTGTTTCTCCTGCAGGGTGGCCCTGGTGCGATCGATGGCGGCGCGATCTGATTCCGAAACGATCGATGAGCTCCGGACCTTTTCCAGCGCGCTGGACATATCCTGGATCCTGGTGCTGAGTATTTCACGCTTCTGTGACGGGTCGTCAGTCGCTTTCACCTTGCATGAAGCTTCGTTGAAATAATTCTGGATCTTGTCCTGCGCCGCTGCCGTTCCCGCATAGACCAGAACGCACATCGTGAGAACGATCCCCAGTACTGTTCGCTTTGACATATCTGTTCCTTTCCTTTCGTGGCGTATTAAAGAACCGGCCTATTGCCAACACCGTGACAGCGTATTCCAGCTCCTTTCAAAAAAGTGAGTGTCAAGTAGTGTGGTGCTAATACTTGGAGTCTATTAGGAATGATGTCGTATGTAAATCGACCGGATGGATGGAAAAGGAACTAGTCCGCAAGGATTAGTCGGCTGCGAAAACCGGGCTGGAATCAGTGCCTGGACCCTGTCATTCAGATCTTTCCCTATGGACAAAGGCCGCTATCTGCAAGCGGGTATTAAGCGCTAGTTTTTCCAGGATATTATGAACATGGCTTTTTACGGTGTAGGTGGCTATATGCAGACGCCCGGCGATTTCCTTGTTGCCCATCCCTTCGGAGATCAGGACGACGACCTCCCGTTCACGACTTGTCAACTGTATTGAATTTTCAGGGATGCCGTTGCCGGTTTTAAGCACTGATTCAACGAGCTGTGTAAAGAGGGAATTGGCCAAAGCCGGTGGAAGTACCTTAAGCCCGCCCGCAACGTCCCGGATGGTTTTGATGTAATCATCTAAAGGGGCATCTTTAAGGATGAAGCCGCTGCCACCGGCCTTCACGAACGCGATTATATCGAGCTGCTCGGGAAATATGTCCATGGCTATGATCTTTGCCTCGGGCACTTTTTCCAGCAGCTGGTTCATCAGATTCAGGCTGTCTTCTTTTTCCAGCCCCAGATCCAGAAGGATGATGTCGGGGGGGGATACCATCTTCTTCAGATGTCTGAAAATATTCCCGTCTTCAGCTGACGCCACTACTTCGAGACCTTTTTGATCGTTGAGCATGGAGGCAATGCCTTCCCGTAGAAGACGGTTGTCTTCGATCAGCAGGATTCTGATCTTTGACATTGCTATACTCCTCCCTCGCGGGAATCCTCATGCAGGCCTGCTCTTCCTTCAGCCCGAGAGGCTCGACGCAAGCGCCTTTCCTGCCGTCGTAGAAGTCCCTGCTATTCCTTGAGCTCCATCTCTTCACCACAGCATTCGAAGCCGGTGCAGTCCTCCCCGCAGGCTTCCGCGCCGTCATCTCCTCGGTCCTTGCATTCCTTGTGGACCTTGATCTCGAAGCCGCAGTTCTTGCACCACCATACCTGTCCGAGCTGCATCTCATGACAATGTGCCATAGCCATTCCTCCCTTTTAAACTACCGGATTATTTTCGCACGAAATGACGCCCGTGTAAAGGGGCTTGTCAGGGACGTATCCGTCGCTTCAGCCCGCCGAGCGATGTCGCCCTCGTGCCGGTCTGATCGGCGTACCAGCCGGACAGCATCGTGGCGAGCCACCACATCCCCCTCCCCTTGACCTCGCAACTCTCGAAGGTCGTGTGCCCCCACTCGTCCCCCAAGTACCGGGGATGCTGGACGGGGACGATCTGCCCTTCATACTCGTACGTGCTGTGATCCCAGCCCGGCAGGGCGGGGTCATACCACCACGCGTCCATATCGGCGAAGTCGAAGAGGACCTTCTCGTTCGCCACGCACCAGGCCCTGATCTGCTCGTTGCGCTGCCATCGGTTGTATCCCTCGGCCCCCTCGAACTGGGCATTGCCGGTGGCGTATATGAAGGTCACGCCGGGGAACTCGGCCTCGAGCGCCGCCGTCGAGTCGAGGTACTGCCCGACCTGCCCCGCCGTCCAGGTGTTGAGCTCGGTGCACCACATGAACATCGAGATGTTTATATCAGGGTAAGCCGCGAGGGCCGCCCTCGTACGGTCCATCCCGGCGGGGGTCGCCCAGTAGAGGTCGGGGGTCACGCCGAGGTCGTCGTTTACGCAGTATGCGGCCGAATCGTCAGGCAGGACCCTGTACGCCATCGCATAGGCAAAGAAAGGGGCGGCCTGCGCCGTCCTTCTGAGACCCTCGGTGACCTGCTCGCCGTGCGAGGTGTGGCCGTAGTACATCCTCATCTTCGCCTTCGTCGAATCTATCCACGCTGGCGGTATCCTGGACAGGTCCGTGCAGGCATGGTCTATCACGAGCGGGCCCGCGCCCTCCCAGGCACGGCCTGCGCCGGGCACGGAGACGAGCATGGCCGAGGCCAGGGCAGCTACTGCCGGGAATCTACTCGTGAATATCCTTCGTCTCAAAGTCCCTGTCCTGTCAGATCAATGGCTGCCGCTCGTATCTGTTCTATGGACTTACTATTATAACTCTTTTCCAACGGAATATAAATCGGAAAGATTATCGGTTGCCAGTGAGGAAGCGGGCCATGTGTCGGATATACCGCTCGTCTGTCCCGCAGCAACCGCCCAGGACCTTTATCCCGAATCCGCCCCTGAGGGCCGTCATCGAGCCGGCCCACCTGACCGGATCGTCGGCGTCGAGCTCTTCGCGGCCATCTAGCTCGTCCGGGTCGAGAGCCGACGCGTTCGCCTGCAGGCCGACGAGCCTCCCCGATATGACGAGCGGGGCGTTCGCGTCCCTGCCCAGGGCGCGGGCGAAGTTGGCCGGGTGGACGCAGTTGGCCATGTGGAAGAGCGGAGGGGCGCAGCCGAGGCCGTCGATTCGCTCGACAGCTTCGAAAAGGAGGGTGCCGTCGAGGGCCCTGCCGTCACTCCTCGCCACGTAGCTCACTACGAGCGGGGCCCCCTCGTCGGCCGCGGCCATCGCGATCCCAGCCGCCTCCTCCACGGCTGGCAGGGTAGAGGCCATCACGAAATCCACCCCCGCTGCAAGCAGGGCCCTGATCTGCGGCGCGTGATACCGCCTGGCTGTCTCCCGCGGCAACCCTTCGCCGGGGCGATAGGCGTCCCCCCTGCTCCCGACAAGCCCGCCGACGAATATCCGGCCGGCCAGTGCGGGATACTGCGCGGCTGTATCCCTCATGAACGATACGCAGGCGGCGCTCAGCACGCCGAGGTCGAGCCCCGCCCTTTCGCAGGCGTCGGGCCCGGCCTTCCATGTCGGCGCGAGGATGACTATCGGCAGTCCTGTCTCCTCCGCGACGTCGATGTATGACCTGTAGATCTCCCTGAGTGCTTCCCTGCCTTCCTCGTCGAGGACGAGGGCCGCCGCGAGCAGGTCCCTGTCGAGGTGCCCGCCTCTTCGGCGGATCCTTTCGATCACCGCTCCTTCGACGAGGACCGCATCCTCTTCTGTAACGGCTCGCAGTAGGTCTCTCATCCCCTCTCCTCCAGCGTCGACAGGACCCGGCTCACCACGAGCCAGGACGCCAGCCCCGCGAGGGCGTACGAGATGGCGATCCCGACAAACATCCCCGCCAGGCCTCCGATCCTCATCCCCGTCCAGGCAAGCGGCACGGTCAGGACGAAAGCCTGCCCTGCCGCAAGTAGGGCGGCGTGTATAGGCCTGTGGAGCACATTCAGCACGAGGGACGATATGACGAAGACACCGAACATGCAGTATCCCGCCGCAACGATCCTCAGGTAGAGGACGATGGACGCGGCCACATCGGGATCCCTCGTGAACATCGAGGCGACAGGGCGGGCGAATACGGCCAGGCCGGTGAACATGCCGATTCCCCAGAAGAAGGAGAACCGGTTGCTCAGGGCGATCGCCCTGCGGACTCTCCCACCCTTGGCCGCTCCCCAGTTCTGCCCGGCGAATGGGTTGAGCACGCTGGAGAGGGCGAATACAACGGCCGTCGCGAAGAACTCGACCTTCGAGGCGACCCCGAACCCGGCTACCTCCTTCGCTCCTATGCGCGCGATAAATGCCGTGACGACACCTATCCCTATCGGGGCAATGACCCTTGTCGCGGCCGCCGGCAGTCCGATGTAGAGTATCTGCCCCCAGGAGGCGAGGACCTCCCGGAAGGGGGTCCTTTCGAATGTGAGCATCCTCATTCTGAAATGCACTATATAGAAGGAGAGTGAGAACGAGGTCATGCGCGCTATCACCGTCGCCAGGGCGGCGCCGGCGAGCCCGAGGCGCGGGAATGGGCCGATCCCGAATATGAGGATGTAATCCAGGACGATGTTTACGAAGACGGCCGTGAGCATGATAATCGCCGGTGTTTTCGTGTCCCCGTTCGCCCGTATCGCGTTGTTGCTGACCATCGGGAAGAAGACGAAAAGGAGGCCTGCGAACCAGATCGACATGTAGGTCGTCACCAGGGAGAGGATCTCCCCCTCTGCGCCGAGCGCGCGGAATACATGTCCCATCAGCGGAAACCCGGCCGCCACGAAGACGACCACAATGAGGAGCGCGAGGCTGAGGCTGTCGGTGGTCAGCCGCCTGACCTCGTGAGAGTCGCCCCTCCCGACCGCCCTGGAGATAAGCGACGAGGCGCCTATCCCCAGCCCCAGCGTAAACCTCTGGAGGACGAGGACGATCGGGAATGTAAAACTCAGCGCGGCCAGGTCGGTCGTGCCGAGCCTGCCGACGAAGAAGGCGTCGGTCAGATTGAAAGCTACCATCCCGACGATTCCCGCGACCATCGGGGCGGTAAGCCTCAGCAGTGTCCCGCCGACAGGCCCTTCGATCAGGACCGCCTTCCAGCGGCCGCTACCCGCGGCGGATGAATCCTCTCTCATATGGCCCCGTTCCTATAGATTTAGGGTTGTGTCATTTCGGGCCGGGGTTTATTATATTATTCCTCGCTGAGAGGCAGTTAGTTTAATTTTCGGTGGCCCCTTACCTTTAACAGAGGTGAACAGATGATTATTGGCGTTCCGAAAGAGATAAAGAAGGACGAGCATCGAGTCGCCCTTCTGCCCGTTGGCGCTGAGATACTGAGCAAGAAGAAGCACAAGGTGCTCGTGGAGAAAGGCGCCGGATTCGGCAGCGGCATCACCGACGCCGAGTACCGAGCCGCCGGCGCGCGCATCGTTGCCTCGGCCTCGGAGATCTGGAAGAAGTCCGACATGATCATCAAGGTCAAGGAGCCCCAGCCGGTCGAGATAAGGATGGCCCGCAAGGAGCAGATCCTCTTCACGTACTTCCATTTCGCGGCGAGCAAGCCTCTCACAGACGGTATGCTCAAGACCGGCGCTATCTGCATCGCCTACGAGACGATGGTCGGGCTCGACGGGACGCTTCCACTGCTCACCCCGATGAGCGAGGTGGCGGGCCGCATGGCGATCCAGGAAGGCGCCAAGTATCTCGAAAAGCCGATGGGCGGTCTCGGCATACTGCTCGGCGGTGTCCCCGGAGTCGACCCGGCGCATGTGACGATAATAGGCGGCGGCGTTGTCGGAACGCATGCGGCGAAGATGGCGGCCGGCATGGGCGCAAGCGTGGCAATCCTCGACATAGACCTCGAGCGTCTGCGCTACCTCTCCGATGTCCTTCCCGCGAACGTAAAGACGCTGATGTCGAACCCGGCCAACATCCGCCAGGAGATCGCGAAGGCCGACCTCGTAGTCGGTGCCGTCCTGATCCCCGGCGCCAAGGCTCCGAAGCTAGTCACTCGCAGGATGCTCAAGCTCATGAAGAAGGGCTCGGTTATCGTCGACGTCGCCGTCGACCAGGGCGGATGCATCGAGACGATAAAGCCGACCACACATTCAAACCCGATATACGAGGTAGAGGGCGTCATCCACTACGCCGTAGCGAACATGCCAGGGGCGGTATCGCGCACCTCCACCTACGCGTTGACAAACGCGACCTTCCCGTACGCCCTCGAGATCGCTAACAAGGGGTGGGAGAAAGCGGCGAACGTCAACCCGACGATCTGGACAGGCGTCAACATGCTCCGCGGATGCGTGACCGACGCGGCCGTGGCGCGCGCCTTCAGGATGAAACACACCCCGCTCGAGGAAATCATCTGATCCGGAGCTGAAAAAGAAGAAAGAACGGAAGAGAAACCCCCGGCCATCAGGCCGGGGGTTCTTTCATCAAAAGCCCGCGGTGAAGACCGCGGGCTATATATCCGGCGGGATTTGTGGGTGCAGGGCAAAGCCTTCCGCACAGTCACCGGATCATCAGCGCGACCATCTCCGAGACGGCCTGCTCTATCCCCACGAAGACCGCTCTCGATATGATGCTGTGTCCGATGTTGAGCTCCTCTATCTCGGAAATCTGCACGATCGGATGTACATTGTGATAGGTCAGCCCGTGTCCGGCGTGCACGTGGAGCCTGTACCTCCTGCCCGCGGTCGCCGCGTCCTGCACCGCGCGAAGCTTGTCGCCCGGGCCTCTCCTCGCCGCATTGGCGTATTCGCCCGTATGGATCTCGATCGCGTCGAACCCGAGCTTCGCCGCTTCCTTCACCTGCGCCTGGTCCGGGCCGATGAAAGCGGCGGTCCTGATCCCCCCGTCCTTGAGGGCCTTCACCGTCGCGGCGTATTTCTCGCTCTCCCTCAGAAGGTTGAGGCCGCCCTCCGTAGTCACTTCCTCGCGCTTCTCGGGGACGAGCGTGACCGAATCGGGCCTCATGGCAAGCGCTATCTCCTGCATCTCCATGGTCGCGGCCATCTCCAGATTGACCTTCGTCTGGGCCATCTCGCAGATCAGCCTCGCGTCGCGGTTCTGGATGTGCCGTCTGTCTTCCCTGAGGTGAAAGGTCACCTGGTCGGCCCCACCCATCTCGGCGAGCATCGCCGCTGTGACCGGATCGGGTTCGGTCGTCTTTCTCGCCTCCCGCAGGGTGGCGACATGGTCTATATTTACTCCCAGCCTCATCCTTTCCACTATGCGACCTCCCTCTTCTCCCGGGGCGCCTCAGCGCCCCATCATCTCTGTAAGCCTGATGATCCTCACGCCTTTCCTCCCGGCCTCCTGCGCGAACCACTGGAGGTGCTCGGCGTTCCCCTTTCTGATGTGCATTATAACGGTCACGCTACCGCTGCGCGAGGCGATTGAAATCGCTTTGCGCATATTCTCTCTTACGTCCTCACCTTTGTTGTCGAGGAAGAGGTCGTTGCGCAGCGTCCTGACCCCCTCTTTCTCCGCCGCTGCCTTCACGACCGATTTCGCCGACGTGTAGCTGTCCACGAAGAAGAGCCCCTTCCTGCGGCAGACCTTCATGACCGATTCCATCACGCGCATGTCGGCGGTCGCTTTCGAACCCATGTGATTGTTCATGCCTATCACTCCCGGGGTCGATTCGAGGGCCTTTTCTACGACCTTCTCGATCTCGCCACCGCTCATCGCGGTCCTGACCAGTGGGATGTCGCCCTGGTCGTAGCCGTCATTCTCCGGTTCCATCGGCAGATGGCAGATCACTTCCTTGCCAGCTTCGCGCGCCTGCCGGCAGATCTTCTCCGAATGCTCTAGGCCCGGTATCACGGAGACGGTGAAAGGCACTTCGAGGGCGAGGAATTCCCGGACTCGCCGGTTATTGTAATATCCGAAGTCGTCGACTATCACCGTTATCGCGGGACCCGACGGCTTTTCCTCGGCCGCAACGCTTCTGCGCCTGATCCTGAACTCACATCTATGCGTCACCGTGCGCCGCGTCCCGATCTCCATCTCTATGATGGAGCCGCCCTTCTTCTCGACGCACGTCCTTACGCGCCCGCCGGCTGCGCCGATCGCCCTGTCTATAGAAACGTTGAGCTGAAGGAGCGACCTGTCAGCAGGAAGACCGCCCTTCATTACGGCGACCGGCCCCGGCTTGCCCAGAACGTCCATGGCTGAGATCTCGATCGAGCCAGCCGGCATCCCCGCCTCCGAGGCGCCTTTCGATATCAGGCCGCCGATCGAGGCCTGCACTTCGGCATAATAGCGATCGAATCCCAGATCGAGGAGAAAGACCTTGCCGCGGGGCGATTCGACAAACTTGGCCATGGCGAAGAAGACCACCGCCGCGCACGCAAGGAATATCGCCAGCCGCCCTATCCGGCCACGGCTTTCCTTCGCGCTTTTCGCCTTCTTCTTTCTTGTGCTCCTGCCTGCCATGTCGCCCCGTGTTGTATATACGCGGCGGATCAGCGCGGACGCGCTCCGCCCAAGGCAGGAGTACTATATGCGGATGGATGTACCCGTGTCAAGAAGGGGGCTGCCGTCACATTGCGATGTCATAGATCGCCCTTATGGTCCACTTCATGGGATCGCTCCCCTCTGGCGCGGCGATTATCGTCACGAAAACCCTTCCGGGCGGGCTCTGGTGTATTACCGTCTCTTCGCCGAACTGGGCCCTGATGAAATACGACCTGGTCGTCTCCCAGCAGTCCTCACAGGGAGCACCATCGATCTCGGGACAGGCATCCCATGACCCGATCTCGGGAGTCAGCAAGAGCTCGAGCATCGTCTCGTTCTCGAATATCCATTCGGTAGACAAGATGTCCTCTGCCCTTGTCATCACCGGGCTCTCACCCGGGCCGACGTCCCTTTCTTGAAACTTGAAGAAGTACTGCGAGTGGAGAAGGGCGTTATACTTCGAAGCCGTCTGTACGTCATTCGGATGGGTGTAGGCGAGTACGATCGTCTTTACGACGTCGTCCCGGCTAGTCATGTCGGGCCAGTCGACCGCCGTTTTTTCCTTCACAGGTTCCGTAGTATCCTCGAAGCACGACGGAAGGGTGATCAGCGCAGCCAAGAATACGGCCGCGACGGCCGTCATCATATATGGTTTTTTCATCAAGATACCCCTCTGGTGGATGCATGAGTTCTGACAAGGCGATCATAGCAGAGCGCCGGCATGATAGCAATCCGCACAGGCATGAAAAAGCCCCCCGCGCCGCGGAAGGCTTCAAGATCCTCTCTGCCGCCTGAGCGTCAGATGCCGAGGTCGAACATCGCCCTGAGCACCCACTTGGTCGCGTCGCTCTCATCAGGCGCGACGATTATCGTCACAAAAGCCCTCTCGGGCGGGCTCTGGAATATCGTCGTCTCGTCGCCGAACTGGGCCCTTATGAAATACGACCTTGTAGTCTCCCAGCAGTTATCGCACGGCTCCCCATCGATCTCGGGATAGGAGTCCCACGACCCCACTTCGGGAGTCAGCGAGAGTTCGAGCAGCGTTTCATGCTCGAATATCCACAGTGTGGACGTTATGTCATCGTTTCTCGGCATGATCTGGCTTGCGCCCGGCTCCACATCGCTTTCGTGAAGCTTGAAGAAATACTGCGAGTGGAGAAGGGCGTTATACTTCGAATCCGACTGGCCGTCCTTCGGATAGGTGTAAGCCAGGACTATCGTCTTTATGACATCATCCCTTGCCGTCATCGCCGGCCATGGGACAGGCACTACCGGCGGGATAACGGGGTCTTCCTTCGGATCGAAGATACATGACGGCGACGCGAGGAGCGCCGTTAACAGCAACAGGGGTAAGGCTGCTTTGAATACACTTCTACGCATATGCATACCTCCAGCCATAAATACTAGCACATTCCGTCCGGAAAGGCAAGCCCGGCGTCCGTCGTAAGATATATCTTAACCATGTCCTTCCCGTCAGTTAGCCGCCCGGAAGGTCCCCCTGAGATTCCCGGAAGTGGGGTAACTCTCGATGACATCGATATCTTCCCATCTCTCGAGGACCCAGCCCGAGGTCCCCTCCTTCAGGTAGAACCTGGCCGTGCCCGCGTATATCTCGGGCTCCGAGCTTCCCGCGCGGGTCAGCGACAGCATGTATGGGCCTTCATACTCAGCCCACCCGACCTGGACATCCTCTTTCGGAAAGGCCCCGTTCTCGTCGCCGAACTGTGCCGTCCTGGCTCCCTGGTAGTCTCCTTTTATCCTTGAGAGCACGTCCATCTCGACCTGCTTCGTCCATTCGTCGAAGGTGCCGTCGGGGAACTGCAGCCTGTCCTGGTCCCTCGGCGTAAAGGAGAACTCATCGGCGAGGCTCCTCTCGTAGTTCGAGTTGCCCGGAGAGGAAAGCCCGGTGACGAGGTTGAGGAAGACGTCTTTCGGCGTCTTCGGCACGACCCAGTCCCCCTCGCTCTCGTCGAGCGGCGGCTGCGCGTCCCTCGGCTCGAACAGGCATCCCCCCGCCGCCAGTACGGAAGCCAGAATTATAATGATCGCCACTGATCTCTTCATCGCCAGCTCCTAGAAATTGATTTCCGCGTTCAAGTTAACTTCCCAGAACTCTCTTCTCTCCGGGCTAAGATTCGGGCCGAACCTCTTCACCCACGCTATGTCCAGGTTTACCTTCCCCGCCTCGGTGACCTTCGTCATCCTCTTCAGTCCCAGCGTCATCTCGCCGGAATCGTAGTATCTCGTGCTCAGGATGCCCATCTCCCCGTCGATCGCCCCGAGCCTGTTGCTCTGCTGGAACCTGTAATTCGAGTATGTGTAGAGCGTGAACTCGGTGGTCGGCATGTACTCGTACCTGAAGCTCATCCTGTGCTCGTAGCTCTCGTTCGTCCTGCCGTAAAGCCTCTCGCCCCCCTCGGGAGGGCGCAGGTAGCTGCCCGTGTCTATGAACTGGTACCTGTGGTTGATCGAAAGGTGCGACCTGTAGAATTTGAAACGCGCCTGTGTGTTCATGATAGTAGTGCGGTCGAGATAGTTCTCGTTCTCCTTGAAGGTGAAGTCGGTGAACTCCATCTTTATCTCGTATTCCTGCCCTATCTCGAACCATAGCGCCGGCCTGAGGGTGAACCTCGGCACGACCCAGTACGTGTATTCGGTGTGGTTGTCGTCCGAGAGCGACGCGTCGATGTTTATCGTCTCGTTGTACTTATATGTGAATTTCACGCCCGCCCTGATATTGAGGGGCAGCCCAGCGTCGAGGTCCGCCAGCAGGGAGTAATACAGGTAATCAGCGTCGCGGGGGTTGGCGTCCCTTTTCTTGTAGAACCTCTGTTTCAGCGACCCGGAACCGCGCAGCATGACCCTGACCGAGTCGCTGACGTCCTGCGTCATCGAGACCTTGATCGACTGCTCCTTTTCGAGGTAGCTCGAAAGGGATACGGGGCCGTAGTCTATGTCGTTATTCCTCTTTCCGATCTCGAAATCGATAAATCCCGAGGCTGCGTACCTGTACCCCGCCTTTGCCTTGACATCCCTCGTCTCGGTCTCCTTTGAGAGCCTGTCGTCGACGAGGTTCTGCTGGTTGAAGTAATCACGGAGGAACTCGAAATCGAGGGCAAGATAGCTCATCGGCTGCATGCTCGACCTTACAAGAAGCTTCTCAGCCTGCCGGTTGGACCTCTCCATTATGGCCAGTTCGGGATTCTCTATGACCTCGAGCGAGTTTCCGCGTGGCGGGTCGACCTTTCTGACAACCCCAACCGTCCTCTTGTAGTCGAGAAAGAGAAGTTTCTTTTCCCCCGTGCCGTACCGCACCTTCGCCGAGATCGTATCCATGTCGCTCGGCATGTTATCGAACTTGCGGCCGCTGACATCACTGTACTCGACCCTTCTCCACACGCCGTATCCGCCGCTGACATTGAGCTGTGGCCCGATCCCGTACCAGAGATACCCGCTGGCGTCCGCCTGCAGGTTCTTGTCATACTTGAAGTCGTTCTGCCCCCCTCCGGCCCTGCCCAGCAGCGCGAATCGCGATCTTTTCGCCCAGAATTCGGGACGTTCCCAGCTCGCGCCCGCGTTGAAGTACTTGTTCTCGATCACCATGTCGCCGCCCGAGCGAGCGAGACCGATCGCCTTCTGCCTGAGATAGTCCTGCCCGAGGCTGAAATTGATGTTGTACAGGTCGGGGATGATCCTTATCGCGGTGTTGCTGAACCGCTCGTTTATATCCGACATGTCCCTGCCGCGGTAATCCCTCTTGGCTATTTCAACCTTGCTGGAGCCGTGCCACCCGGCCCCCGGCTCGAACAAAAGCCCCATCCCGGAGCCGAGGCGGTACTCGCTCTCGCTCGCTCTGTATTCGACCGTCCATTTCGGGGAAAGCAGGCGCACCACAGAAGTGTCCGACTCAAGGTTCGTCGAAGTCGCCTCCCCCTGCGTTGCCTGCCCCGCGAGCAGGCCCGACGGCGCAGACACCTTCTTTGTCGAATCGGCCGCCACTGTGGAGGTCGAGTCGGCTTGCTGAGCATGCGACGGCGGCGCCACTGCGGCGGCAATCAGCACAAGCAGTATGAATGCGGCTTTCTTCATCTCTTATATCCACGGCCTGCAGCCGCGGCGAACAGGGCGAACCATTCCTCGAGGCCGAGCTCCTCCGGCCTGCGGCTCAGGTCGACACCGGAGCTTCTCTCCAGGGCGGCCGCCTCCGGGATCCCGGGTACGCCTCTGAGGGCGTTCGCCAGCTTTTTTCTCCTCTGAGAAAACGCTGATTTGAGGAGCGAGAGGAATCCCTCCCTGTCCTCGGGGGCGTTTTCTCGACTCAAAGGCGTGAAAACAAGAACAACACTGTCCACTTTCGGCTTCGGCCGGAAAGAGCCGGGCCTGAGCGTCATTACCCTTTTAACGGCGAGATACGACTGGAGGAAGACCGGCAGGATACCGCTGCCCCTGCTCCCGGGAGCAGAAAGCACCCGCTCGCCAACCTCCTTCTGCATCATGATCACCGCCCTGCGACATCCCTCGAGGGCAGGCAACCGCAGAAGTATAGTGCTGGTAAGCAGATACGGAATATTGCCTGCCAGCGCATATCCGTTCCAGCCCCTGGCCTCCGCCTCCGCGTCAAGGTCGACCTTCCGGATGTCGGCATGGACGACCTCGGCGTTTTCGAGCCCTTCGAGCCGCGCGGTTGCCTCTTCCGCCAGCGCCTCATCGATCTCGAACGCCGCAATTTGCGTGCCGTCCTCGGCCATCGGAAGTGTGAGCGCCCCTCTGCCGGGGCCTATTTCGAACACAGGCAGGCCGTCATCACCCCTGACGGCCGATATTATGCCCCTTATCGCCCCGTCTGAGACGAGAAAGTTCTGTCCGAGGCTCTTTTTCGGCGGCCGCCTGTCGCTGCCCATGGTCCCGTTCCTCCGTCATGGCCCTGTGCGGGGCTGTAACCGGCTGCATTATAACCACATCATCTATTATCTGACAAACAGGGGATCTATCTCAGGTCAAGGCAGGGGATGCCAGGTGATATTTTCTCGCTCTGAACCGCGTCCCCGGGATCGATTCGACGAGCCTGCGGGTCGCCTCCATATCCACCTCGGGATAATCGAGAGCCGACACGTAGCATTCCATCCCGGAGGAGACGGCCCTCCCGATGAAATCGACTACCGCCGCGAAGGCCTTCTCCCCCGCGTCGGGCCGGCAGATCATAACGTATGTCCCGGCGTCAGGGGCATTGAGGCTGACCGATACCCTGTCGAAGAGCTCGGCCAGCTCGGGGACGATGTCCCGCCTGTTTATCATGTTGCCCTGTCCGTTCGTGTTCAGGCGCATCGGGAGCCCGTGCGCCTTCAGCGCGCGCGCGGTGGCCATCAGGTCCCTCATTCGTGCCGTCGGCTCGCCGTAACCGCAGAACACGATCTCCTCCCAGCGGCCCCTGGAGAGGATCCCGTTTGCCGAGGCCACCATCTCCTCGACGGTCGGGTCGGTCAGCAGGTTCAGGTTGTACCCGTAGAGATAGTTCTCCGTTCTGAGGCGCGAGCAGAAGACGCAGTCGTTGGTGCAGATGCCCGTGACGTTTATGTAGACGCTGTTCTTGAGCCCGTAGGCGACCGATACGGGGAAATCCTCCTCGCCGTGCAGGAGTCTCCTGTAGTTCGTCTCGGCGGCCCGTTCGATATCCGCGACGCCTACGCCGCGCAGCTCGGCGAGCTTTTCGGCGACTATCCTGACGTAGGCGGGTTCGTTGCGCTCTCCCCTGTACCGCTGCGGAGGCAGGTA
>Ga0315542_1001090_pt1 | contig 17154 bp, 15 predicted proteins | sample SalMarSW160120MG_FD_202541 | JGI IMG/M metagenome (GOLD analysis project Ga0315542, IMG submission 202541) | Salt marsh sediment microbial communities from the Plum Island Ecosystem LTER, Massachusetts, United States - Salt Marsh Sediment SW1601-20 ...
ATTCCCCGGAACCTGGGTAAAGAAAATCTGACTTGCTTTATAATTATTCTCTATCCAGATAATGTGACCCTATTTTATCAGGCTTCCGTTATTTACTTTTTCGGATGGAGACACCAGTACAAGCTTCCCGTCACTGTCTTCAGCCATCAGTATCATCCCTTTCGATTCTATGCCTCTGATCATCCTCGGTTCCAGATTGGCAACTATAGAAATCTGTTTTCCAATAATATCCTGAGGTTCAAAATATTCTGCGATGCCGGAGACTATAGTCCTGATATCAATGCCGGTATCTATCTTAAGCTTTAAAAGCTTGGTGGTTTTTGGTATTTTTTCGGCTTCAAGAATTGTCGCAGTTCTTATATCTACTTTTGTAAAATCGTCGAATGTAACAGGATCTTTTGCAGGAACAGCTTTCACATCAGATGTTTCATTAGTTTTTTTGGTTGCAAGCAATTTATTTATCTGCCTGTTGATCTCATCGTCTTCTATCTTGTCAAAAAGCAATTCTGGTTTATTGATAAGATGACCGGGTTTAAGCAGGTCCGACCTTCCTGCATTCTCCCACTTCAGTTGCCCGGTATTAAGAAAACTTCTAAGCTTCTCCATGGAGAAAGGCAGAAACGGTTCGAGTATTATTGTGAGATTTGCGGTTATCTGCAAAGCAATGTTGATTATTGTCTTCACCCGTTCCGGGTCACTTTTGATGATCTTCCAGGGTTCCGCATCAGCGAGGTATTTATTACCCAGTCGCGCAAGATTCATCGCTTCCTTCAGGGCTTCTCTGAACCTGAATGTGTCAAGGCTGGTTTCAACATTGGTGCGTAGTGTTCCTATCTCGCTGAGTACTGATTCATCATAAGAGTTTGTTTTTCCTCTTTCAGGTACTCTTCCATTATAATAATTATTGGTAAGAACGAGAGTCCTGTTTACAAAGTTACCAAGTATGGCAACCAGTTCATTGTTATTTCGTGCCTGGAACTCTTTCCAGGTAAAATCATTATCCTTGGTCTCGGGTGCACTTGCACAAAGTGAGTACCTGAGTACATCCTGCTTCCCCGGGAAGTCAATAAGATATTCATGCAACCATACTGCCCAATTCCTTGAAGTTGATATTTTATCATTTTCCAGGTTCAGGAACTCGTTTGCCGGAACATTTTCGGGCAGGATAAAACTCCCTTCGGTTTTGAGCATAGCGGGAAAGATGATGCAATGAAATACAATATTATCCTTTCCGATGAAGTGAATCATTTTTGTCTCTTCATCTTTCCAGTACTTCTCCCAGTCGGGTGTAAGCTCTTTAGTAGCTGAGATATATCCGATAGGAGCATCAAACCAGACATATAGCACTTTTCCCTTAGCGTCCTTAACAGGAACCGGAATACCCCAGTCAAGATCGCGGCTTACTGCCCTGGGCTGTAAGCCCTGGTCCAGCCACGATTTACACTGTCCGTAAACATTTGTTTTCCATTCTTTATGATCCTCAAGGATCCACTTTTTAAGCCAGGGCTCATATTTATCGAGCGGAAGATACCAGTGAAGGGTCTCGCGTAGAATTGGTTTACTGCCGCTGATGGTAGAATGAGGGTTTATCAGATCCGAAGGACTTAATGACGTGCCGCATTTTTCACACTGATCGCCATAGGCATTTTCATTTGAGCAATATGGGCATGTACCCGTAATATACCTGTCAGCAAGAAAGCATCCGGCCTCTTCGTCATAATATTGCTCAGAAGTTTTTTCGATGAATTCACCTTTGTTATATAAGGTTAAAAAGAAATCGGATGCTGTCTCATAATGTATTTTATTTGATGTGCGTGAATAAATATCAAAAGATATTCCGAAATCCTCGAAAGCCTTTTTATTCATTGCATGATACCTGTCAACAATTGACTGTGGCGTTACACCCTCATTACGTGCTTTTAAGGTTATCGGGACCCCATGTTCATCAGAACCGCAAATCGATATCACATCTTCACCCTTCATCCTCAGATACCTGGTATAGATGTCGGATGGAACATATACACCGGCCAGATGACCAATATGAATAGGGCCATTGGCATAAGGTAGTGCTGAAGTGATCAGGTATCTCTTAAATTTCTTCATGATATTGATAATGAACCGATAACAAATTTTAAAACGAACAAAGATAATAAATTTCATTCAAGGCGCAACGGCGCACACCTCCTTCGCTACCTCCTTCGCTGAAGTTCGGAGGTCAAAGAAAGCTATGACGGTCAGGGGTGCAGTGTCGCAAAGGCATAATAGATGCAAGGGTATCTATTTTTGTTGTAATTTGAAACATTATAGAATACTTTTACATAAAATAAATTAATATGCCTGCCAATAAAATCCAGCCACCTTTCTTAAAATCCGGTGATGAAGTAGCCATTGTTTCCCCGGCTTTTGCTATTGATGATAATAAGATACAGGAGGCTGTTAGTCTTTTGGAAAAATGGGGATTAAAAGTTATTACAGGTAAAAATGTACTGAAGAAAGATGGCCCTTTTGCAGGGACTGATGACGAAAGGCTTTCTGATTTCCAGGATATGACTGGCAATAAGAATATCAAAGCAGTTTTTTGTTCCAGAGGTGGTTACGGAATGCTAAAGATAATTGACAGAATTGATTTTTCGTCATTAAAGAGATACCCGAAATGGTATGTGGGTTATAGCGATATAACTGTTTTGCATCTATGGTTGAGCGAAAAATGCAATCTCGTTTCTATTCATGGTGAGATGCCCCTCAACTACAGCAACAATCAAAAGTCACCGGAAACCCTGGAATCGCTTCACAACGCATTATTCGGAGGCTGGCAGACGGTTGTCTGGGAAGGAGAAAATGTCCGGCCCGCGAATGCAGAAGGAGAGATGACTGGCGGAAATTTATCATTGATATACAGTTTGATAGGGTCTTCGGCAGAACCTGATACAAAAGGGAAAATATTATTTATTGAAGAGGTGGGCGAATACTATTATCATATAGACAGGATGCTTACCTCTCTTAAGCTTGCTGGTAAGCTTAAGGACCTGACAGCTTTTGTCACCGGCGGTTTCAGCAGGATGGAAGAGACGATGCTGCCCTGGGGAAAAAAGGTAGAATCGATAATTTCCAATATTGTTTCTGATTACACTTATCCGGTAATTTTCAATTTCCCGGCAGGACATATACATGATAACAGGGCCTTTTATATAGGGAAGAGAGCTAAAATAGAAATCCTAAACCAGAAAACCGCACTCTCTTACAACTGAATATCAAAATGCAGTAAGTAATAGATCCAGGTCTTTCGAAAGAATTCCAAACTTCTGCCCAAGCGTCTCATTGGTAAGTATCCCGTTATAAAGGTAAACTCCATTGCGGACGCCTAAATCATTTTTCAGAAGCGGGGTTATTCCTCCTGAGTTTGCAAGGCCCTGCAGCAATGGTGCAAAAATATTACTAAGTGCAATGGAAGCTGTCCTGGCAACTCGCGAAGGCAGGTTCCATGCAGAAAAATGGATGACACCATGTTTTTCATAAACAGGATCTTTTAAAGCACGGCACTCTGTGGTTTCTATACAGCCGCCACGATCTATGCTCAGGTCAATAATGACAGATCCCTTTTTCATTGTGCGGACCATATCTTCTGTAACATAGTACCATGGACGAAGATCTTCAAGTTCGATGGCCCCAATAAGAACGTCGGCTGACTTTAGCGTTTTTTTCAGTACCTGGGGATGGAATACTGATGTCTGAATTCTGTGACCTATCAGCGTCTCAAAATATTTCAGCTTCTGAAGGGAGTTATCAAATACTTTTACCTGTGAGCCAAGACCTAATGCAGCTTTAGCAGCATATTCCCCGGCAGTATTGGCCCCCAGAATAACTACTTCAGTTGGTGTAACGCCGGTTATCCCCCCCAGCATTACTCCTTTGCCTCCATCATGGTGATTGCTCAGGTAATCGGAAGCCAGCAGAATGGAGGTGATCCCGGAAATCTCGCTCATCGACTCTATTACAGGCAAAACTCCATTGCTATCACGTATTTTTTCAAATGCCACAGCTGTTACTTTTTTTCTTATGAGCTTGGCAAGGGTATCTTCATCAAGCTTCAGCACATTCAGATACGACATTACAACCTGGTTGCCTTTGAGATAATCTGTTTCCTTTGAACTGAAAGGTGCGACTTTTATTACAACATCAGCGCTGTAAACCCTTGCAGGAGAGTCGGATATTGAAGCGCCATTCTCGCTGTAGTCCTTGTCGGTATAATGAGAGCCATTACCGGCACCTTTCTGAACAATGACTTCATTATCGCTTTCAACCAGGAGGTTTACGGCTTCCGGGGTTAGTGCAACCCTTTTCTCCTCATCTTTTATATCGCAAGGTATACCTATAGAAAGTCTCCGGAATCTGACAGCAGTTTCAAGATGTTCCTCCTTGGGCATAAGGACGCTGTTGCCCAGATTCACTTTTCCGCTTTTCCCTTTATCGTTCATTTTAGAAAGGTCTTATTTTATCAAAGATAGAAAAATTGCTTTATCGGAGCAATATAAGATTTTGTTATGGCAGTTCAAGTATTCGCTCCTCGTTTTCCCCAAGAGTTATCTTTACTTTTATTGTCTGTTCAGGCAGTATTGGCTCGATAAGCTCAGGCCATTCAAGGAAACAATATGATTTTCCGGTCAGATATTCCTCGATTCCAAAATCAAAAACCTCATCAATCTTCCTGATCCTGAAAAAATCAATATGATATAAAGCCTCTCCTCTTGCTGTCCTGTATTCATTAACCAGGGTGAATGAGGGGCTGCTGATAATATCCACAGCTCCCAGCAATTCACATAGCGCTTTGATAATTGTGGTCTTTCCCGATCCCATTGAGCCGTAAAACGCAATTATCCTGCCTGCTCCGACATATTTGAGGAGTTTTCTTCCGGCAGAATGCAGATCCCTTTTTTGTCTGATTAGAATCTTCATCCGGGATTATTTAAACAGGTTCAATAGCCGCAACAGGAAGCAACATTTCCTGAAGTGAAATACCGCCATGCTGGAATGTGTTTTTAAAATAACCTGCATAATAATTATAGTTGTTCGGGAAAATAAGAAAATCTTTGTTTGTTGCAAAGATATACCGCGAACTGATATTACTTTTCGGGAGCATAGCTTTTTCAGGGTTAATAAGTTCAAAAACCTCAGTAGGATTATAGTCGAGGTTTCTTCCCATTTTATAACGAAGATTTGTTGAAGTCTTCTTGTCTCCGACAACTTTCACCGGATTCTGAACCTGGATGGTGCCATGATCGGTGCTGAAGATTATTTTTACGCGGTGCGATGATAATATTTTCAGCATTTCGAATAATGAAGAATGTAAAAACCATGAACGGACAAGACTTCTGTATGCTGGTTCATCTTCAGCGAGGTCTCTAATCAAACTGATATCAGTGCGGGCATGAGAAAGAATATCGACAAAATTATATACGAGAATATTGAGATCATTATCAAGCATCTGCACGATTTTCTCATTAATTCTTTTTCCTTCGTTGCTATTACTGATTTTAGAGTATGACCATTTGTATTTCAGCCCTTTGCGTGCCATCTGGCTCCTGAAGAGATCTTCTTCGAAGTTATTTTTGCCTGCATCGTCATCATCATCGATCCAGAACTGTGGCATTGAACCTGCTATCTGTGAAGGCATCAGACCGGCGAAGATGGAATTACGGCTGTATTGTGTTGCTGTAGGGAGTATGCTGAAATAAATATCTTCCTCAATGATCCTGTACATGCCGGAAAGCTCCGCAGAAATAGTCTTCCAGTGGTCGTATCTCAAATTATCCATCAGGATGAAAAAAAGAGGCCGGTTCTTGTCTATACCGGGGAAGATCTTTTCTGAAAAAAGTGATGGTGAGAGAAGAGGGCTTTGAGGATTTCGCTGATCGAGCCAGAAGAGATAGTTTTTCATTACGAATTTGGCAAATGAGTTGTTGGCTTCATTTTCCTGCATCTTAAGTATTTGGTTCATCCCAGGATCGGAAGATTTTTCGAGCTCTGATTCCCAGAAGACGAGCTTCCTGTAGAGCTCGATCCAGTCGCTGCAGGTTCCAGCAGATGATATCATGTTGCCGATACGGTTGAATTCCTGCCTGTAGTCAGTTGTGGTTTTTTCTGTAATAAGCCTTTTCTGGTCGAGGATCTTTTTTAATACCAGTATTATTTGCTTCGGCTTCACGGGTTTTATCAGATAATCAGCGATTTCCGAACCTATGGCGGCTTCCATTATCTCTTCCTCTTCACTTTTGGTGATCATCACAACCGGGATATCGGTCCTTATTTCCCTGATAAGCTTCAGTGTTTCAATACCACTTAATCCCGGCATATTTTCATCAAGAAAAATCAGGTCATAGGAATTTTGTCTGACAAGGTCAATAGTATCATTACCATTGGAGCAGGTATCGATCTCAAATCCTTTCTCCTGGAGAAACAGTATGTGCGGTTTGAGAGCTTCAACCTCATCATCTGTCCATAATATTTTAATTTTTCTCATGTAAATAATTCTCTTTAAAGAAAAGCAGGTAACGTTCCGGGTTCAGGTCTTTTTTGAGGGTATTAATATTCTTACTGCTGATAACAAAGGAGAAGATCCTGGCTCCGGAAGTATTTCTTATAAGTTTTTCTATATGGAATGTCATGTAATATTCGAATGCCTGGGCATAATTTTTAAAGCCTGAAACGGTTATCATAATATATTTACTGCTTTCCAGAGAACCCTCAGTCCTGTAATTTTTATTTGTGTAATTATCTATGTTATAGCTTATAACATCAAAAGTAGCCTGATTGATGTTAAATCCCGGATCGGCAATTATCAGGGCAAAAATATTCGTTGCAGTAGTATCGGCAACATATATTTCCTGTGCAATAACCTTATCCTCCTCGACTTTGAGTTCAGGGATTTGCTGATTCAGATAAGCAATCAACTCTCCTGCTTTCTTACTTTCCTCACTGTCGGGCCATTTTTTTATCACTTTGTTAAGTTCCTCTTTAAAGGTCCTTTCGTCAGATATCCTGGCAACGCAGTAGGCTCGCAAAAGCATGAATTTCGGAGCAAGAAGATTCTGTCCGGCTTTAGAAAGCGCTTCATCGCAAAGAGAAATAGTCTGTGTGAAATCTTCACTGAGATATGTATTATATGCTTTCTCATACTGTTGTTCTGCCATTTTCATTTCAGCTAATTTCTTCTCGAAATATTCGGAGTCTGACAGGATTTTTGCAAATTCAGTAGATGGATATTTCTCAAGAAGCCTCTGCCTGTAAGCTTCGGCTGCAGAGATGTTGGTCTCTTTATTCACCCTGTAAAGGTTATAGAGTGCCTCAGGAATAAGTTCATTGTCCGGATATCGGGTAATAAGCTTTTCAAATGACTCAGTTGCCCTCACCGGATCGGAAAGTTGTTCATAATATGCCTTTCCTGCGTTAAGATAAGCGTTAGCAATTTTATCATTTGAAACAGCCAGAAGCGAATCAGTGAGTGGCAGGTTTTTCAGGTAAAATTGAGGGTTTTTATAATCAAGTTCCGCACTTAAAGAATCGGATCCATTTTGTTTAGTTTCAACCTGGCCGACAGAAGCCTGCAAAGATGCAATTGTTTTCCTGTTAAGCCTTCTCCAGTTATCTTCAAGTGTTCTGTCACCCCAGCGTCGTTTGAATTCTGTCCTTCCAAATGTGAGTGCTGACTGGTTATAAAAATACCATTTCCCTTCCTGGTCAATATTTCCCTGGAAGCGTCTTTCGTTTTCATAATATTGCCCTAGGTTATACCTGTCGGAGTATTCTGATGTTTTACCTTCCGATGCAGCTTTGGATATCTCGCCGATGATTGACGCTATCAGGTTGTTTCTTTCCGATTCCGACATTGCAGCAACCTTCTGGAGGCTGTCTTCAGTCTGGATTATCTTTAATTGCGAAGCGATTGTATTGAGGGTTTGTGATTTTTGTCTCAGTGATTTATAATCAGGGTGGTTACGGTCGATAAAAAACACAGTACTGTCATAGTACATTCCCGCTTTCAGGAAATCATTCTTTTTAAAATAATGATCTGCCAGGGCCAGGTATGATCTTGATTTTTGATTCTGGTTGTTTGAGGGTGATTTTACCGATTTCCTGAAGAACTCAACAGCTTCCTTTTCATTAGCCTCCTTCATGGAGAGGTTGCCAAGAGCATAATAAATCTGATCAAGAAAATCCTTATTTTTTGAATCTCTGAGCATTTTCTCAAGTTCTCTCCTTATTTCCTGGGGATTTCCGGAGTTTACATCAAATACCCCTGCAATATTTATCCTGGCATTAAACTCCACGTCGTATGGTGGGTTCATCTTAACAACCTTGCGATATAATGATATAGCTTTTGTTGAATTTCCTGTCTGTTCATTCATCTGTGCCAGCAGATATGTCAGCCTGTATTTAGATCGTTTCCCGGAAACCAGGGTTACTGCCTTACTGAGAGGATCAATTGCTTCGTTATATTTTTTTTGTTTGATGAAAAGATCAGCAAGGCTTGTGTAGTACATCGACTTTATATATCTGGATGATTCCTCACCGATACCAAGCTCTTTAAGTATACGGTATGAGTCACTGTATTTACCGGTTTCATTATAGATTCGGGCAAGCCATATTGATGCCTCTATCCTGATATCCTGATCGTTAGCTTCCGTAGTGCAATAAGTGAATACAGCAGCAGCTTCATTATATTCATGCTTGTAAAAATGAGATTTCCCGATGAGAAGGTAACTGTCGTCAACCCATTTATTATATTCTTTTCTTGCCAGCAGGTCGGTCTCCTCCGATCGGCCGTTTCCTTTAACTTCAGGTTTTGCAGTTATTGATTTTAATGAGATGAGTTTTGAGGCTTTCTGCATTGCCCTGTCCATGTCGGAAGAGCAACGCGATGGCGAGGCCAAATCACTGTATTCAAAAACCCTCAGCATTTCGGCATAATCATCATGATAACCATTGATCACTTTTAAAAGCCCGGCCTTAAAGCTTTCATAACCATTAAAATAAATATTATACCTGGCAGTCATGCCATTATAGAACCGCGAAGCGCCTGTGTTTTTTTCAACTGAGCACCCGGTAATGAACAGGAGAAATCCCAGGATAAGGAGAGATTTATATGATGCTTTGATTGAAGGCAATAGATAACTTTTAATACTATAAACTGACTAAAAGGGTGTATAGTATTTCAAAGGTAAATAAAATTGGGAAGTTCCGGTTTTTCAGGCAGAAATTACTCTTTTAATTTCAGGGACCTCCTTCATTATTGCCTGCTCAACACCTGCTTTAAGGGTCTGAAGACTATAAGGGCATCCATGGCATGCTCCTTTTAGCCTCACCTTCACTGACATGTCATCAGTTACCTCTATCAGTTCGATATCTCCGCCATCCGACTGAAGATAAGGTCTCACTCTTGCCAGTGCATCTGCTACCCGTTCCTTAACACTTTTATTTTCTGACATATTTTATTTATTAATCTGAACTTTAATTGTGGGTCTTTGCTCTTTATTTCTCTGGTCTGTTTTTTTCATCACTTCATCAGCCAGTGCCATAAATGCAATTCCTGCCGGAGAATCTTCAAGTGCAACAGGATTTCCCGTATCGCTGCTTTCGCAGATGCTTTGCACCAGCGGAATTTGTCCAAGAAGCGGAACCTGAGCTTTTTCAGCCAGTTTTAAGCCGCCTTCCTTCCCAAAAATATAATAACGACTATCAGGCAGTTCCGCGGGCGTAAACCACGACATATTTTCAACAAGGCCCAATACCGGGACATTGATCTTATCGCTTCTGAACATGGAGATACCCTTTATCGCATCAGCAAGTGCCACCTCCTGTGGAGTTGTTACAATAATTGCGCCCGTAACTGCAACTTCCTGAACCATAGTAAGATGAATATCGCTTGTTCCCGGGGGCAGGTCAATAAGAAGATAATCGAGCGTCCCCCATTCGCCCTGCGCCATAAGCTGCTTCAGAAAATTCGATGCCATAGGTCCCCTCCATACTACTGCATCGGAAGGATCGACAAAAAATCCTGTTGAAAGTACCTTAATCCCGTATTTTAAAAGAGGGACGATGATGTCGATATTGTTTTCCCTTTTTACTTCGGGCCTGTATTTAGCAGCATCAAGCATTATCGGAACTGAAGGCCCGAAAACGTCTGCATCGAGAAGCCCCACCATGTAACCCTTCCTGGCAAGAGCAATTGCCAGGTTGACCGCAACAGTGGTTTTTCCCACACCCCCTTTTCCAGAAGAGACAGCAATAATATTTTTAATTCCCGGCAGCATCTCATCCGGCTTTTCCTGTTGTTTGCCTACAATAACCCTGGGTCTGATATCGATATCGGAGATTACTGTATCGGGGCCAAAAGCATCTTTCAATGTTTTTACAATCGTACTTCTTATTGAGGAGATAAAAGGATCATTTGATCTTTCAGGTTCGATAATCATGGATATTCCTTTATCTTCTGATTTTATTTCAGTAACCATTCCCAGGCTAACTATGTCTTTTCCTTTTTCGGGATGGATAACTTTTGAGAGTGCTTTTAATATCTCGTCTTGTGAATGCATTGAAATTCTTATTTTTATTTAAATTAAATATAAACAGGGTGCAATTTTACTACTTTTTTGCATGATTACAAAAATTCAGCATAGTTCTTTTACCGGATCCCAGAATTTTTCTTTGAAATTGATTATCCTGTCATCTTCAACGATAATTCCCTCATTTACAAGTAATTGTTGCATCGTAGAAGAATTCCCGAAATGATGTTTTCCTGTCAGAAGGCCATTCCTGTTCACCACCCTGTGGGCCGGGATAAATTCCGGGCGTGAATGGCTGACATTGAGCGCCCATCCTACCATGCGGGCTGATCTGCCAGACCCGAGGAACTGAGCTATGGCACCATAGGATGTTATCCTTCCGTAGGGGATCAGTTTTGTGACATCATAGACCCTCTGGAAAAAATCATTATTATATTTTGGGCTTTGGCGGCGCATCTTCAATGATCTTATTTTTTTCAAGCCTGAAAGAAAGATATTTTATTTTAAGGCCCTCATTAAGAAAAATATTTTCATAATGGGTCCTGATGGAAAGGATTTTATTTGTTTCTTTCTCTGAATAAAGGTCGCTGGTATCCAAAAGGATCTCCAGGTTGTTGCTTTCTACCAGAGACCTGGTGTATTTGTAAAGTTCCGTATTATCTGTTTTCAGATGGATTATTCCCTTGTTTTTAAGAAAATTCCTGTAGTTATTCAGGAACCAGGGGCAGGTAAGTCTCTTATTTGAATTTCTTTTTACCGTGTGCGGATCGGGAAATGTAATCCATATTTCGGCGACTTCATCTTCAGCAAAGAAAGAACTGATAAATTCTATTCTGGTTCGAAGAAATGCAGTATTGCGTAATTTGTTTTCGTGCGCAGTTTTTGCGCCCCGCCACATTCTTGCTCCCTTAATATCAATCCCAACATAATTCTTTTCCGGGAACCTTGAGGAGAGGCCAACAGTATATTCACCTTTTCCGCAACCAAGTTCCAGCACAACAGGGTTTTCATTACAGAAAATTTCTTTATTCCATTTTCCCTTAAGCGGGTGATCTTTTTCCGGATGTTCTCCTGAATCCGGCTGGATCACATTATTAAAGGTACCCAGTTCGGCCCATCTTGCCAGCTTATTTTTTCCCACAATTCAAGATTTACCTGGTGGTCTTCTCGATCCTCAACCCGAAATCATACACTCCCTTAAGATCGCCGACACGCATACCGTGCTGTATTTTAAATCGATAGGTTCCTTTTACGGGGAAAAAAACATTGGTACGATAAGGTAGTTCAAGCTCATGAATATCACCAAAGCCTTTACCATACCAGTTCCCCTTCTCATCTGCCAGATCATATTGAAGAGTATCTGTAATACTTTTACCATCAGGTGATGTTGCAGTAACGAAGAGCCATATATTGCGAAACGGATATTCGGAACCCGTACGTATTGTGAAGCAGACATTTGTCCTGAGAAGAGTATCCGTCACAGGTATTCTGAATTCAGGGACTGTTGCAAGACGCCATGTATTATCTTTCATAACGGCAGAATCAGTATACATAACATTCCTGCTGCAGGAGGTAATTATCAGGATAAGTGCAAAAATCAGGATTGGTGATCCCTTATGTATTCCTTTTTTCATTAAATCGCCGGTTTTTCTTTTTATGAGAATTTTTGCGACGGGTATTTTTTACAGGAGAGGGATCGAACCTGGACAGATTATTGCTCTCAAGCAGATCCTCAGATTTTGTTTCTTTTTGCCAGGATTCATCCGTTTCAAGAAATTTATCAACTTTTTTCCCTTGCCTGTTCAATGCCTGTATCTCTTTTACTCTTTGAACAGGAATAGGAATCAGGTTGGCAGTTGAATGAGGATCAGTAGAGTACCAGTAGATTCCCTTGTGGACTTCCATTTTCTGGAACCATGCATTACTATCGGCTGATTCAAGAGGTATATCTTTCTGGGGATAAGATTTTTGTGCATCGATATAACAATCGACCTCAAAATTAAGACAACATTTCAGTTTGCTGCATTGTCCGGCAAGCTTCTGAGGATTAAGGGAGAGTTCCTGGTATTTGGCATGAGTGGTAGTTACTGATACAAAATTTGTGATATAGGTTGAGCAGCAAAGCTCTCTTCCGCATGATCCTATTCCGCCTATCCTTCCTGCTTCCTGGCGTGCCCCTATCTGGCGCATCTCGATTCTTACCCTGAATTCATCGGCAAGGACCTTTATCAGTTGTCTGAAGTCGACCCGTTCATCAGCAATGTAAAAGAAGATGGCTTTTGTCTTATCTCCCTGATATTCAACATCTCCAATCTTCATATTAAGGTTCAGCTCCTCAGATATTTTTCTTGACCGGAGCATCGTCGGAGTTTCCAGTTTTTTTGCCTCCTCCCACTTTTGTATATCCACAGCTTTTGCTTTTCTATAGACTTTTTTCATATCATCTATTGAAGGCAGAACTTTAAGTTCCCGAAGCTGCTGCCTGACCAGCCTTCCGGTCATGGAGACCCTTCCGATATCGTGTCCTGGTGACGCTTCGACAGCCACAACATCTCCTATTTCAAGTCTCAGATTATTGATGTTCCTGTAGAATCCCTTACGGGTGTTCTTAAAGCGTACTTCAACAATTTCGTTGTCGTTAACTGTTTCAGGCAGATCTTTAAGCCAGTTAAAGGAGTCGAGCTTATTGTACCCGGGCTTATATGTTATATCAGGCATACGGATCTCTTCACCCGTCTGACCCTGTAATTCTTCATTCTCTGTCATAAAATTTCAAATTCTTTTGAATTTTTATCCCGCAAAAGTAGTGAATTAATGCATCAAATTCAACTATTTGTAGGGTGATCAGCGAATCAGCCTTGTAACCTTAAGAGCAAGGTCGAGAAATATAATTTTGGCATTACCGTTAGATTCGACATGCGAATAAGCCAGGTTAAATTCATCGGTTAGAGGATAGATATTATTATGATTGATGAAAGGGTGGAAATTATTTGAAAAAGAGGCTTCATCACCTGCAAGGAAGACAATACTGTTTTTAAGCTGATCAAGAGAAAGCATCAGGTTTTCGCGTAGCAGCCTTAATGCATAGGAAATAAAATTCTTTTGTGGTTCCCTGCCAGTTGCAGCCATCTCTTCAGACCAGTTTATAATTGAAATGACATCGCGTTTCCAGGCAAAGCGCATAAGACTCTTAAAACTATCAAGGTTGCGGAGGGATGAATCTTCATTTTCGAATAACTCGACTGCCCTGATGATATTTCCATTGGCTACCCTGGCAATTTCTGATGCTTTATATGTATCGGTTTTATATCTGCTAATAAGATAATCCCTGATTTCATCATGTGTGAATCCCGCGATTTTAACCTGCTGACATCTTGAAAGAATGGTTGGGATAACTTTCTCGGGTTCGTTAGATACAAGCAGGAAAAGCGTTTTCTCAGGCGGCTCCTCAATCATTTTTAAAAGCTTGTTTGCTGTGGCAAGATGCATCTTTTCAGGCAGCCAGATTATCATTATCTTAAAGTCTGACTCAAATGACTTTAAACTTAGTTTCTTAATGATTTCAGATGCCTCAGAAGCAAAAATAAGTCCCTGTGCATTTCCAACTTCAATCGTATCAAGCCAGTTGTTTAAAGTGAACCAGGGCGACTTCATAAGGAATTCCCGCCATTCTTCAATATATGAGTCACTTACAGGTTCTATGCCCCTTTTGTCTTTTATTACCGGAAATACAAAATGAAGATCAGGATGGATCAATTTATCATACTTCACACACGATTTACATGTACCGCATGAATCAAATTCGTTGCGGTTCTCACAGCTGACATATTTTGCATAGGCCAGTGCCAAAGCCAGGGACCCGCAACCTTCAGGTCCCGACAACAGCTGGGCGTGACTTACCCTTTCCTCCTTAACAGATCTTATAAACCTGGAAATTGTCTCCTTTTGGCCTGGAATCTGTGAAAAATTCATGATATTAAAGGAAGAAAAGTATTTTAGAATTAAATAGTAACTCGATTTCTAAAGCGCTTTCAGGGCAGTGTCATAATCAGGCTCATTAACTGTTTCCGGTACAAGCTCTGTGTATTTTACTTTTCCTGTTTCATCAATAACCACGATACTTCTGGCATATAATCCTGCCATAGGTCCATCGATAAGATCAACTCCATAAGCTTTACCAAATGCAGTATCGCGGAAACCTGAAAGAGAAACAACATTTTTAATTCCTTCAGTCGTACAGAAACGGCCTGTTGCAAATGGCAGGTCTTTTGTTATTGTAAGAACCATTGTATTTGTTTGTCTGGCTACAAGCTCGTTGAACTTACGTGCAGAGGCTGCACATACGGAAGTGTCAAGGCTGGGTGAAATGCTCAGAATTAACTTTTTGCCTTTTAGCTCTGATAAAGAAAGGTGTCCAAGATCTGATTTAACAAGAGTAAAGTCAGGAGCCATGCTCCCTTTTGCAGGAAGATTCCCTGATGTGTTAACAGGGTTTCCTCTTAATGTAATTTTTGCCATAACTTTTTTTCAAAATTAATTAAACTTTTTTATTAATGGTTGTTTGTCTATTGACTATCCGGCAATATACAATTGTAATCTTAACAATTGGAACCTCTCCATGGTTCATTATTATATCGCAGAGTAACACAGAGGTTCAAATTTTACAAATAATTGCAAATGAATATTTCCAAAAAATCTGTAGGTTTGTACTTGAAAATTTATTCCTTCAAATAAAAATATCAGATATATGAAAATGATTCAGGACTTCAATTTTAAAGGCATTAAAGCTATCGTAAGAGTTGATTTCAATGTTCCTCTTGACAAACAAACTCTTGTTGTTACAGATGATACCCGCATCAGGGGAGCATTACTTACCATAAAAAAGATTATCGGAGAGGGAGGGAGCTGCATATTAATGTCACATCTCGGAAGACCGCAGGGACGACAGGATAAATATTCACTTAAACCTGTGCTTCCTGTTCTTGAAAAACACCTGGGGATTAAGGTCAAATTTGCTGATGATTGTCTTGGTGAAGCTACAGAGAAAATAGTCGCTGATCTCAAGCCGGGCGAAGTTCTTTTACTTGAAAACGTAAGATTCTATCCCGAGGAGGAGGGTAAGCCTGTACTTCCTGAAACTGCGACAGACGAAGAAAAGAAAGCAGCCAAAGCTGAATTGAAAATCAAGCAGAAAGAGATGGCTAAAAAACTCGCATCTTATGCAGATGTTTATGTTAATGATGCTTTTGGTACCGCTCACAGGGCACATTGTTCAACGGCTGTTATAGCCGATTATTTCCCGGTCGAAAAAAGAATGTTTGGATTTCTTATTAACAGTGAGCTGGCAGCCATGGACAAGGTGCTGCATGATGCCAAAAAGCCCTTTACGGCAATAATGGGAGGAGCTAAGGTCTCCGATAAAATACAGCTTATTGAGAACCTGCTTAACCGGGTTGATAATCTTATAATCGGAGGTGGAATGACATATACGTTCGTTAAAGCCATGGGAGGGAAGATCGGAAAATCACTTTGCGAGGAAGATAAGCTTGACCTGGCACTCTCAATAATTGAAAAGGCAAAAGAGAAGAACGTTAACATTTACCTTCCTGTCGACAGCCTGAATGCGGATAAGTTCGATAATGATGCAAATACAAAAATTACTGCTGTTGATGCTATTGAGGACGGCTGGCTTGGACTTGACATAGCTGAAAAATCAATAAAGAAATTTTCGGAAGTGATAGAAAACTCGAAAACAATTCTTTGGAACGGACCAATGGGTGTCTTTGAAATGGAAAAATTCTCAAAAGGAACAACTGCTATTGCAAAAGCTATTGCGGCAGCAACGTCAAAAGGAGCTTTCAGTCTTATCGGTGGCGGCGATTCAGTAGCTGCCATTAATAAAAACGGCCTTGCTGACAAGGTAAGTTATGTCTCAACAGGTGGCGGCGCGATGCTTGAATATATGGAGGGGAAGAAACTACCGGGGATTACTGCAATAAGAGGGGAGTAGGGGCGTAACGGCATAAGGGCGTAAGGGCGTAACGGCATAAGGGCGTAAGGGCGTAACGGCGCAATGGTACAACGGTACAACGGTACAATGGTACAACGGTACAATGGTACAATGGTATAAATCCTAACAATATTAGAATTAAAAGAGGCTGCATGAAAAAGCAGCCTTTTCTGCACAATTCTGCAAGATCTGTGTTGTGATACTAAAATGTACGGTATTCCCGTTTTTTCAGAGGAGTACCAAATTTGTAATATCTTTGTACCCATTTATGAGAACAATTAGCCTGATACTGTTTCTGCTCCTCATTTCAATTTCCGGATGCAAAAAAGATGACAAAAATAAAAATTCCGGGACTATTACAATTGATAATGAACCAGTTACTACACCAACTTATTATATCTACGGACTACATGTACCGACGGGTCAAAAAGTCTCCATTTTAAACAGTTCTCTTGATGTAATAACTATAATGGGAGCTGATAATAATGGCACCATAGAACTTTATTTCGATACTGAAAATTATCAAAGTTCATTCTATCTCTTTGGGCAGTACCAGGATCTGGCTTCCTGCAAAACTGCTTTTAA
>Ga0315542_1001091_pt1 | contig 17147 bp, 18 predicted proteins | sample SalMarSW160120MG_FD_202541 | JGI IMG/M metagenome (GOLD analysis project Ga0315542, IMG submission 202541) | Salt marsh sediment microbial communities from the Plum Island Ecosystem LTER, Massachusetts, United States - Salt Marsh Sediment SW1601-20 ...
CAGCTTGGTGGTGGAAAAATCCCCCTGGCTGATGCCGGTGACCAGCGCCAGCACCAGCATGCCCAGGACATCGTCGATGACCGCCGCTCCAAGGATAATCCGGCTTTCGCGGGATTGCAGGAACCGGAGGTCCGACAGGACGCGCGCGGTGATGCCCACCGAGGTAGCGACCATGGCGGCGGCCACGAACAAGGCCGTTTGGATATGGTGGTTGATGGCGAAAACGAAGGCCAGGCCGGCCACAAATGGCAGCACCACGCCCAGCACGGCCACCCAGAAGGAAGCCCGGCCCACTTTGAGCATATCGCTCAAGCGGCTTTCCAAGCCGACTTGAAAAAGCAGAAAAACAACCGCCAGTTCGGACAGGATGAAAAGGATGTTGCTTTCGTGGATCCAGCCCAGCGCATGGGGCCCGATGATCATCCCGATGAGCAGCTCGCCCACCACGGAAGGCTGGTGCCAATGCTCGAAAAGTTCACCCACAATTTTGGCCGCACCCACGATGATGAACAGTTCCAGCAGCGTGGCGGTTAAATTTTCCATGCCTCTCCTCAGGTGCTTGCCGGCCTGGCTACGGCCCCGGGTTTTTCAAAAGATTATGCGCATGAATCCTTCTCTCGTCAATCAAAATGGGGAGCGGGCGGATCCAACGAAAATTCCAAAGAAACCTTCTATTGGATACCGGCCGTCCGGCGGGGTTCCGCGAAAATGCCTTTTTTTCCCGGACGAAGCGCCGCCGGGGGCGGTGGAATTAAGCCGTCGAACCGGAGGTGGGCAGATGAAAACGGTTTTGCAGAAGCCAATGGATCAAACGGCCGACCTCGGCGCGTGATTTCAAGTAATAACTGGCCTTGGTCTTGCCGATGCGTTTTTCGTTCCCGACCACCACACCCATGCCTTCCCGTCCCATGAAACCGAAAATTTCTTCATCGCTTTCATCGGTGCCGACATACACCACCAACGGCCGGCGGCGGGGCGAGGCAAATTTATTCCATAAAAACATCGCGGCGCGGCCTTTGCCCCAGCCGACCCGGGGCCTCAAGGTCAACTCGTAATTTTTTTCCTGCAGGGTGAACGTATCCATGACCGGTGTCCACAGCTCCTCCATCACCAGCCGGGCGCGTCGCTGGTCGGCGGGCTTGGCCTGGGCCAGGTTGACCACCAAAGACAAACCGCGGTCTTCGTATTTAACCTCCTGGAAATCCGCCAGGCGTCTTTTCAGGGTCTGCGACATCTTGACCAGAGCCTGACTGGTGCGCTTGGCTTCGGCGTGCACGACATTCAGGTCAGGGCCGAAAATTTCCAAACCGTTGTTGGCGATGAAATAGATCCCCGAAAAACCCACCAATTTCTTCAATACTTCGAGGGCATGGTCGCTGAGAATGATCAGGGTAAGAAAGGAAAATTCCGAAAGCTCCCGCAACTGTTCCCGCAAGTCGGAAGGCAGAGGCGTCCCGGCGCCCCCGGCTTGGGTTTTGACGATGCTGTCGTAACTCAGAAACAGCAGCAGCCGGGTCCCGGCCTCCAGCCGCTGTTGGACTCCGGTTAAAATGGGTTTATTCAGCAGCCATTTCATAGCCAAATCTCATCTCCCGCGGAACTCGGCACGCCTTTTAGCATAACACAAAACACCTGAAATCAACAGGGTTTTCCCAGCACGCGGGCCTTGTCGTACAGCCTGCTTTCCACTTCCGCCAACAATTCGATATCTTCCCGGTTGTAGAGCAGGAGCTTCCGGAGGGCAGCGGCATCTCCCCGCATTTGCCACTCCGACCAGAGTCGCATGGCTTCGAGTCCGTCCACGCCTTCGGATTGGCGACGCAGGCCCAGCTGCCGTTCCACGGCTTTCAAGCCGCCCTTGAGGGATAAGCGCCAGCAGAAATACATCAAATCCTGGTGCGCGAAAAGGGTTTTCAGGTCCAGACCCAGCCGCCGCTTGATCACGGGCAGGTCGAAACGGGCTCCGTTGTAGGTCTTGATCAGCTCCACCTCCCGCAGGGCCTCCAGCAGATTGCGGGCCGTCGCCTCCGGTCCCACCAGTTGACGGGTTCCCCAACGGGGCCGGAAGAGGCCAATCACGGTGATTTCCCCGGCATAGGAGGTTTCGATGTCCAGGTAGGCCGCGCGGGCTGGCATGGTCACCCTTTAGAGCATTCGCCGGTTCAGCCAATGCTGGAAGAAAACATCCTGGATGGCATACGCATCATCGCTTTTTTCCAAGATCTGCATGGCCAGCAGGCGTCCCAGGGATTTCTGTACCGTGGAAAAGCTTCCCAAATTGTGTTGGAGCAGGTAATCCTTGGAAAATATCTTTTTGCCACCCGCCGAAGCCACCGCACGCAACAGGTTCTTTTGATGCAGGGATAGATCCCGCCAAAGAAAAGTATAGAACACCGCATGGGTTTCCAGAATGGCCTCCAGCGTGTGGGTCAGGTTCTTCACCGAAATCACCTTGCTCGTGTGTCCGAGATTCCATAGTTCCCGGCAAATCAACTGGGTAAAGTGCGGATGGCCCCGCGAAAGCCTGAGGATTTCATCGATGACCGCTTCCTCGATGCGGTAACCCGTGTTCTCAAACCTGGTTTTAATGAAGGCCTTCAGATAGCGTTCCTCGATCTTGGCCAAGGGAAGATGCACGAAGCCGGCGAGGTCTTTTTCGGGATAGGGCTCGAGGCTGATCAGCAGATAACCAACGCGGGTGTGGGCACGGGCGATGATTTTGATACTTTGCCGCAGTTCATCGGGCAGATTGCCCCCCGCCGTGATTTCATCCAGGCAAACGATGCAAGGCCGCTTTTTGTACTCGGAAGTCAATTGGGAAAGCTCTAAAAGCGCTTGCGCCACGGCGGTATGATCATGCGCGCGGGTCAGGTCGATGGACAATTCCCCGTTCTTATCGATTTTCAACACCAGCAATTTCTTGATATCCTCTTTCAGGATGTCCACGAAGCTGTGGAGTTCCTTGGTTTGTCGAAAAGCGGAACGCAGCAGTTCGGCTAAAAAAACCTCCATGAAACGGGGCAAGGAATAAGCATAATCGAAATCCACGTAGACCGTAATATTCCCCCGACGCTCAAATTCGGCCATCACCCTCCGGGCCAGGGACGACTTCCCGGAATATCGCGGTCCGGTCAGCAAGACGTTATGACCCACCATGAGCTCCGAGACCAGTAATTCCCTCTCACGGTAGCGGTCGGTAAAAAAATCGTTGCTGACGGCTTCCCCATAACGGAATGGATTGGGAATCAAGGTCGGCACCTCAGGTTCCGCTGATTATACCGGGAGGTATAATATCGCGGACCACATTGTTTGTCAAGACCCGCGTAAAAAAAAGGCTGCCCTCATAGAGGGCAGCCTGACAAATTTCTATTCAGAAGGATTTGGTTACTTGCTCAAGACTTTCGTTTTCAGATCTTTGCTGACTCGAAAACGAATGACGGTCTTGGCTGGCACTTTTACCATCGCGCCGGTTTGCGGATTGCGTGCCATCCTGGCTTTGCGGTTCCGAACAGAGAAAATGCCCAAACCCTGAAGTTTGTACTTTTTCTCCTTTTTGAGCACTTTAGCGAGCAGGTCATTCTGCGCATCGAGGACGTTGGTGATATCTTTCTTCTTAAGCCCTGTGGCGCTGACCAGCTTGTTAAGCATTTCACTCTTCGTTAGCACTTTTTTCACCTCCTTTTACTCTAATTTTTGAGAAGGTTGCCAAAGGAGTCTTTACTTCTCTAAGCATGAATTATAAACGGACACTATATTTTGTGCAAGTATTTTTTCATTTCCCTGCATATTGTGGCCCGTATCTGGGGTTGCATTAAAAAAAACTGTTATGGGTTGTGGTTTACGTCAATTCTATTCATTTCAATAGAATAATTCGCAAACTTCTACGCGCAGTGCGCCGTTGGGAAACCGTTCAAGTTCCCGGCGAATTCACCTCATCGGCCTCAAGGCTGGAAATCGCCCTAGCGATTTACTTTTTCTCCATGACCCTTCCGCAGCAATAAATAGCCCTTTCGGTCAGGCCCCATTTATCCACGCTCAATTCACGGCCGCATTCGTAACAGACCACACGGTCCTTCGCGGTCGCGGGATTTTTCGTGCCTTTCACTGCGGCTTTCCGTGCGGGCTTTTTGGCTGATTTCTTTCGGGCGACTTTTTTCTTGGTCATCGGTCTTCTCCCTTCGAACCTGATTGTGAATACCCCGACCCCCGCGGCGATGAATTAATTATAAATTTCCCCATGGGAATAGCCAACCCATAATTCACTTTTTTTATCGCTCGCGGTCTGCCTGGAACGCGTCGGGTATCAGCTGGGGGGCTGTCTGCGGGGATAGCGCGATGACATCGAAACGGCAGGGCCGTTTCGCCAGGCCCGGATGCGACTGTAAATAATGCTGCGCCGTGCGCACGATGTGCCGTTGTTTTGCTCGGGTGACCGCCTCCGCCGGGAAACCATAGCTCAAGCCGGACCGTTGTTTGACTTCGATGAAACACAGTACGCCCCCGCTTTCCGCGATGATGTCGATCTCTCCCGCGGGGCAGCGGTAATTTCTTTCGCGCAGGCGATAGCCGTGCGCCGCCAGGTACCGGGCAGCCAGGTCTTCTCCGCTCTTGCCGGCGGGATGCATGCTCAGGGCAGGGAGAACGACTGCTGCGCGATGGGCTGGAAACTGCGGCGGTGCAATTCACAAATACCGTGGGCCCGGATCGCCTCCAAATGCTCGACCGTGCCATAGCCTTTATGGCGGCCAAAGCCCCACTGGGGATACAGGGAATCATAATCCTCCATGATGCGGTCACGCGTGACCTTGGCGACAATGGAGGCGGCCGCGATCGACAGGCAAAGACCGTCTCCGTTCACCACGGCTTCGCCGGAATGGGCCCACTGGGGTTTTCGATTTCCGTCAATGAGGAGGTAATCCGGAGGTTGGGCCAGGCTTTCCACGGCGCGGCGCATGGCCAGAAAAGTAGCTTCGAGGATATTCAGGCGATCGATGCCGGCGGCATCCACGAGGCCGATGCCAATGCCGAGAGCGTGTTCGTGAAGCAGCATGTATAAATCCCGGCGTTTGGCCGGGGTCAGTTTTTTGGAATCCCGGACTTCATGGAACCCGCGGGGTTGTTCCGGCAGGATGACGCAGGCTGCCACCACCGGTCCGGCCAGAGGTCCCCGTCCCGCTTCGTCGATGCCGCCGATCTTGCGAAATCCCAAGGCCTGCGCGGCCAGTTCATAAGACAACCGGCCTGCAATATCCTGCGGCACCTCTGGTCGGGAGAAAGCCATACCCACCCCGGGAAAAAGGATATACCGAACCGTTCCCTTCCCTTCGGTCCCGCCCATGCATTCCGGAACAGGCAACCGCAAGAGAAAACCGCCGCTTAAGCCTCCACCGGTTCCGCCGGGACCGCGGCATTGGCAGCCTTGGCCTCGGCTTCACGTGCGGCCGCCTCGGCGGCGGCCTCGAGCGCGGACCGGGTTTGCTCTTCTTCCAAGGCCTTCCGATCGGCTTCCTGGATTTGCAACAATTTCTCACGCTGCAATTCCCGGATGCGCGAATGCTTGCCCGTCTTGGTCCGGAGATAATACAATTTGGCCCGGTGGACTTGTCCGCGCTTAACGATTTCCAATTTGGCGATCAAGGGAGAATGGAGGACGAACGTTCGTTCAACGCCGACTCCCGAGGCGATCCGGCGGACCTTGAAGGTCTCGCGGATGCCATCGCCCCGGCGGCCGATGACCACGCCTTCGAAGACCTGAATTCGCTCTTTTTCGCCTTCCTTGATCGTCAAGTGCACCTTCACGACGTCGCCCGCCGAAAAAGTGGGAATACGCTTGGATTTAAAATAAGCTTTCTCAATGGATGCCAGTATTGCTCCCCGGTTCATTCCCCTTGCCTCCTGCTTTTCCTGCCACGCCGTCGCATCTGCGTTAGCTCTGGAAGGATATTCTTGCCGGTCGCCTGCGGACCCAGCCGCGCGAATAAATCCGGCCTTTTTTCCAAGGTACGACGCACCTGCTGCCCCCGCCGCCACGCCAGGACCTTGCCATGGTCGCCGGTCAGCAATTCCTTGGGTACGCTCCAACCGCGGTACCGCGGCGGACGCGTGTAGTGGGGATAATCCAAAAACCCCCGTGAAAACGAATCTTCCGCCGCCGAATCCGCGGCTCCCAAGACGCCCGGAACCAGTCTCACGGCGGCATCCACAACCACCGCAGCCGCAGGCTCGCCGCCCGACAGCACGAAATCCCCGATCGAGATCTCGCCGTCGCAGAGATGCTGGGCCACCCGCTCGTCCACGCCTTCGTATCGCCCGCAAATCAGCGTGAAACGTCCCACTCTGCTGAGCTGCCGGGCGAAATTTTGATCGAAGCGCCGCCCCGTAGGCGAGAGTAAATAAATTTTACCCGTGCCTCCGCTTCGTCGAACCGCGAGCAAGGCCCGGGCGATCGGTTCGATTTTCAAGACCATGCCCCGGCCGCCCCCGTAGGGTTTATCGTCGGCCGTGCGGTGGCGGTCCCGGGTGTAATCCCGAATGTTGACCAGGTGCGGGCGGAAAAGACCCTTCTCCACGGCCCGCCGCAAAATGGAGTGGCCGAAGGCGGTCTCCAGGAGCTCCGGAAAAAGCGTCAGCACGTTCACCGTCAACGGCCGGCGAGGCGTCATGCCTCCAACCCCTTCGGCAAGCGGACGCGCATCCGCCCCCGTTCCAGATCAACCTCTAAAACCACGGACTTGACAGCCGGCAATAAAAGCTCCCCAGCCGGGCCTTGGACCGCGTAGATGTCGTTGGCGCCCGTCCGGTAAACCTCCGCGATTCTTCCGAGCGGCTGGCCGCTCTCGGTTTCGACCAGCAAGCCGACCACCTGGTCGATAAAATAGGAGCCGCGCGGCAACACCGGTCGTTCACGCGCCGGCAGGGCCAGATGGCCGTGGCTCAAAGCCCCGGCTTGTTCACGCGTGGCGAAGCCCGCAAATCTGACCAGATAATGGTCGCCACCCGAGCGCAGCTGATCCACCCGCAACCTCCGCCAGGCGCCTCGCGCTGCTCCCTGCCACCACATTTCCCGCAAACCTTCGAAGCGCCCGGGCACATCGCTGACGGAAAAGAGCCGCAACTCGCCGCGGATGCCGTGCGGTGCGCCCAACCTGCCGATCACCACCATCTCGTCGGTCGGTTCGGAAGGCATGGGCCGTCCACATCACTCCTGGACAACCAAGGTTACTTTGCTTTTCGCCTTGGCGGAGGCGGCGGCCAGCACGTTGCGGATCGCCTTGATGGTCCGGCCCTGGCGGCCGATGACCATACCCAGGTCTTCCTTGGCCACGGTCAATTCAATCACCTGGCCGTTGTCTCCCTGGCGTTCCTCCACCCGGACCGCCTCGGGATGTTCGACCAAAGCCTTGGCGAGAAATTCGATCAGCGCCTTCACGACTACCGACTCGCGGACGCCGGCTTCGCCCCCTTGGTCAGCAGGCCTTTCTGAATAAATAGGCGCTTCACGGAAGGCGAAGGCAGCGCTCCCTTGGCCAGCCAGGCGCTCGTCTTCGGTTCATCCAGATCCAACCAAGCGGGTTTGCGCAGGTTGTCATACACGCCCAATTGCTCGATGCAACCATGCGGCCGTCTTGAATCCGTGACGACGATTCTCCAGAAAGGCTTGTGGGGGGCTCCCCGGCGAAGCATTTTAATGATGGTGGACATAACCCTCCGGCACGCTCCTCATCCGCGCGGTCCGCGCAAAATTGATGATTCGAATGGAGCCGATGACCAGACTCGAACTGGTGACCCACGGTTTACGAAACCGTTGCTCTACCAACTGAGCTACATCGGCAAGATGAACGGGATTTTAACCCGACAGAACCTCATGGTGCCGCAAGGCGGAATCGAACCGCCGACACAAGGATTTTCAGTCCTCTGCTCTACCGACTGAGCTATCGCGGCGTAGGGTGGGCCGCCGGGAAACGCTAAGGATAAACGGGTTTTTCCGGAGTGCCCGAAAACCGCAACACGGGTTTTTCCCTCGAAAACGCCAAATAATATCAAAGTTCCAAGTGGGTGTCAACTCTTTCCTGTGTAATTCTCGGGAGGAATTACTGATTGGCACCGTGACATTTTTTGTATTTTTTTCCGGAGCCGCAGGGGCAAGGATCATTCCGGCCGATTTTGGGCTGTTGGCGGCGGACGGGCTCCGTCCGCGCCGGGCCGCCGGTCGGCACCGCCTGGGTCATATCCCGTGGCCCCGAGGGAGGCATGCCCGGGAACACGCCTGCCGGCACGGCAGCGGGCTCGGGGGGGGCGGTGGAACTGGGCGCCACGAATTCCGGCCGCGATTCCTGCCAGCGGGAGGGCGAACTGGAGCGGCGGCCAAACGGCTGGGACTGCTGGCTCACGGCCTGGACTTTCAGCAGAAACTGGATGACCTCCTGTTTGATCCTCAGGATCATGGCCGCGAACATTTCAAACCCTTCGCGCTTGTATTCCAGCAGCGGGTCCCGTTGACCGTAAGCCCGCAGGCCGATGCCCTCCTTCAGTTTGTCCATGTCGTACAGGTGTTCCTTCCACCTCTGGTCCACGATCTGCAACAGCAGGCCCCGCTCCAGCTGGCGCATGATTTCCGGCCCCATGAGATTTTCCTGCCGGGCAAATCCCTCCAGCACCTGGCGCTGGAACTCCTCGGAAAGCTTGGCCCGGGTGAGACCCTGGATTTCCTCGGGGGTGTAGGCGAATTCCACCTTATACTGGCGGCCCCAGGCCTTGAGGGTTTCCCAATCCCATTCCTCGGGATAGACTTTCTCCGGGGTTAATTCCGGCAGCGCATCCACCGCGACGCTCTCGACCATGCCCAGGATGTGTTCGTGCAGGTCTTCGCCTTCCAGGACGCGGGTGCGTTCCTCGTAAATCACGGTCCGCTGCTTGTTCATCACATCATCGTATTCGAGCAAGTGCTTGCGGATGTCGAAGTTGTGGCCTTCCACCGTGCGTTGGGCGCGCTCCAGGGCCTTGGTAATCCAGGGATGCTCAATCACTTCGCCCTCGCGCAAGCCCAGGCGCTGCATCAAGCCGCTGATCCGCTCGGATCCAAAGATCCGCATGAGGTCGTCTTCCAAGGAGACATAGAACCGCGAGGCGCCGGGGTCCCCCTGGCGGCCGCTGCGCCCGCGCAGCTGGTTGTCGATGCGCCGGCTTTCGTGGCGTTCGGTGCCAATGACGTGCAGTCCGCCCAAATCCCTGACGCCCTCCCCCAGGACGATGTCCGTGCCGCGGCCCGCCATGTTGGTGGCAATGGTCACCGCGCCCTTTTGGCCCGCCTGGGCGATGATTTCAGCCTCGCGCTGGTGGTGCTTGGCGTTGAGCACCTGGTGGGGAACGCCCTGCCGTTTCAACAGCGCCGAGAGTTTTTCGTTTTTTTCGATGGACACCGTGCCGACCAGAAGCGGACGGCCGCGCTGGTGATTCTCCTTGATCTCCTGGGCCACGGCGTTGAATTTTTCGTTTTCGGTGCGGTAGATCTGATCCCCATAGTCCGTCCGGATCATGGGGCGGTTGGTGGGCACCACGACGACATCCAGTTTGTAGATTTCGGCGAATTCCTCGGCTTCCGTATCCGCCGTCCCGGTCATGCCGGACAGTTTCTCATACAGGCGGAAATAGTTCTGGAAGGTGATGGTGGCCAGCGTCTGGTTCTCGCGCTGGATGCGCACGTTCTCCTTGGCCTCGAGCGCCTGGTGCAGCCCCTCGGAAAAGCGGCGTCCGGGCATGAGGCGGCCGGTGAACTCGTCGACGATAATGACCTGATTGTCGTTGACGACATAGTCCCGGTCGCGCTTGAACAGGACATGGGCCTTGAGGGCCTGGTTGACATGATGCAGGATCTCCACGTTTTCGGGGTCGAACAGGTTGCCCAAGGCCAAAAGTTTTTCCGCGCGGGACACTCCTTCTTCGCTGAGCACCACGGTGCGGCTCTTTTCATCCACCGTGAAATCCGTGGCCGCGTTCAGGCGCGGGATGATTTTATCAATGCGGTAATACTTGTCGGTGGAATCTTCCGCCGGTCCGGAGATGATCAGAGGGGTGCGCGCCTCGTCGATCAATATGGAGTCCACCTCGTCCACGATGGCGTAATGGAGCTTGCGCTGCACGCGTTCGTCCGGATGCACGGCCATGTTGTCCCGCAGGTAATCGAACCCGAACTCGTTGTTGGTCCCGTAGGTGACGTCACAGGCATAGGCGGCCGAACGTTCGGCCGAATTCAGGCCGTGCTTGATGCAGCCCACGGTCAGGCCGAGGAAACGGTAGATTTCCCCCATGCCCCGGAAATTTCCGATTCCCAATGAATCGCGTTCCGCCAGATAATCGTTGACGGTGATGACGTGCACGCCTTTGCCGGTCAGGGCATTGAAATACACCGGCAGGGTGGCCACGAGCGTCTTGCCTTCCCCGGTTTTCATTTCCGCGATCTTGCCCTGATGGAGGACGAGGCCTCCCATCAGTTGCACGTCAAAATGGCGGAGGCCCAGGGTCCGCACGGATGCCTCCCGCACGACGGCGAAGGCTTCGGGCAGCAGCTCGTCCAAGGAAGCCCCCTGCCGGAGACGCTCCCTGAATTCGTCGGTCTTGGCCCGCAACTGTTCATCCGACAGGGATTTCAAGGACGGTTCCAGGGCGTTGATTTGCTCCACCACCGGCAGCATCTTCTTGACGTCCCGGTCGGACTTGGTGCCGAATATTTTGGTCAAAATCGAATTGCTCATGGACGCTCCTTCAGGTTGGCACGCGCGACGCGTATCATGCGCCCGTGTCGTCCTTCCCCTCGGCCAGGGCCCGGGTCATGCGTTCCAGTCCCGCCTGAAGCTGGCCGAGGGAGGCGGCATAGGAAATACGAAGAAAATCCTCCGCGCCGAAGGCCGACCCGGGCACGACCGCGACCCGCGCGGCCTCCAGCAGGTAGTCCGCCAGCTGCAGCGTCGTGGAGACCCGCTGTCCCCGATAGACCTTGCCCAGCAAGCCATAGACATTGGGGAATACGTAGAAGGCCCCCTCGGGCTTGCGGCAGGTGACGCCCGGAATGGCATGGAGGCGATCGACCACGAAATTCCGGCGTTCCGCAAAGGACCGCACCATTTCCGGCAGCTCCAGGGCCGGTTGCGTAAGCGCCGCCAAAGCGGCTTTCATGGCGATGCTGGTCGGATTGCTGGTGGAGTGGCTTTGCAGTTTGCCCATCGCGGAGATGACTTCCGCCGGACCAGCGGTATACCCGATGCGCCAACCGGTCATGGCGAAGGACTTGGACACGCCGTTGACGACGGCCGCATTTTCGCGGCTTTCCGGAAACGCCTTCAACGCCGAGGTCTGTTGGACCCCGTCATAGACCAGGTGTTCGTAGATTTCGTCGGAAATCACGAACTGTTTCTTGGACGTGGCCACTTCCATGAGGTCCCGCAACTCCGTTTCCGTGTAGACCGTTCCGGTCGGATTGGAAGGCGAATTTAAAATGAGGACCTTGGTTTTGGCCTTGATTCGGCGGCGGAGGATGGCCGGGCTGAGTTTGAAGCCCGCCCGCTCCGCGGTTTTCAGGATGACGGGTTTTCCTCCGGCAAGTTTGACTGCTTCCGGATAGGTAACCCAATACGGCGCGGGGATCAGCACTTCATCGCCGGGATTGATGAGCACCTGCAGAAGATTATAGATGGAGTGTTTGGCGCCGCAGTTGATGATGACCTCCTTGGAGGTATAATCCAGTCCGTTCTCACGGCGCAATTTCTCGCAAACCGCCTCCTTCAGTTCCGCCGAACCCGAGGCAGGGGTGTATTTCGTGTACCCCGCCTGGATGGCGGCAATGGCCGCCTCCTTGATGTATCCCGGGGTATCGAAATCCGGTTCACCGGCCCCGAAATTGATGATATCCTGCCCTGCCGCCCGCAATTGCTTGGCTTTGGCATCGATCGCCAGCGTTGGCGAAGCGGATACCTGCCTGATCCGGCGTGATAATTGCATGCGGTCTCCCCCTCTCAGCGGTTCGGGTACATCCCTTCCAAACTAAACCGGGATACTAGCATAATCAACCGCACAAGTAAAGCCTGCAGGGGAGCCGGAAAAACGGGGCGGGGAGAGTGAATCCGGGGCGGCGCGTTTCAGCCGCGAGCGGAGAATTCCGAGAGATAGCGGTCCGCCACGATTTGCTTCAGCACATTGGCACGACAATCGCCGGCGGCGAAAACGCCGGGCTGGCTGGCCGCAAAATTCGGCTGGGTTAGAATGTACCCGTCGGGATCGGTGTCCAGCAGGCCCCGGACGAATTCCGTCTGCGGGGTTAAACCCACGAAGATGAACACGCCGCGCACCGGAAGCTCGCGGCAGGCGCCTCCGCCGCGGGGTTCCAGCCGCAGGCTCTGGACCGCCGAATCCCCCCGGATTTCCCGGGGTACATAGGGCGTCAGGACCTCGATTTTGGGATGCCGCAGAACTTGCTGCTGGATGACGTGGTCCGCCCGGAACTGCTCGCGTCGGTGCACCAGGTATATTTTTGAGGCGAAACGGGTCAAAAACTCCGCTTCCTCCAAGGCCGTGTTTCCGCCCCCGATCACCGCCACCGGCATGTCCCGGAAAAACGCCCCGTCGCAGGTCGCGCAATACGACACCCCGCGTCCATGATAGGTATCTTCCCCGGGGATGTGCAACCGCCTCGGCTTCGCTCCCGTGGCCAGAATCAGGGCCCGGGCCTGAAGGTCGCCGTCCGGCGTCACCAAGCGGTGGAGAACTCCGGGGATCCAGGCCGTAACCTGCCGGGTGAGGATGGGAAGGTCGTGTTCCCGCGTTTGTTCCACCATGCGCAGCATCAACTCGGCGCCGTTGACGCGGGGCAGGCCCGGATAATTATCCACCCGCCAGGTGGTCATGGCCTGTCCCCCCGGAGCCGTTTGTTCCAGCAGCACAGTGCTCCGTCCCGCGCGGGCGGCGTACAAACCCGCCGTCAATCCGGCGGGGCCTCCGCCCACGATGGCCACCTCGAAACTCAAAGCTTCTCCGGCCTGCTCCGCCGTCACGGCCTGGTGTCCGCTTCCCGCAGAATTTTTTCCGCGGATTCCGCCAGTTGGGTTCTGCTGCACACGCCCACGATCTGGTCCACCAGTTGTCCTTGTTTGAAAAAAAGCAGCGAGGGGATGGAACGGATGGCGAAGCGGCTGGCGGTACTATGGTTGTCGTCGACGTCGAGTTTGACCACTTTCAGGCGGCCGGCATACGTCCGGGCCAGGTCCTCCACCGCGGGCGCAAGCATCCGGCAGGGCCCGCACCAAGCAGCCCAAAAATCCACCACCACGGGAATGCGGCTTTTCAGGACTTCCGCTTCAAAAGATTGGTCGTTGACTTCCGGCAGCATCTCCAAAACCACCTTTCCAGCCTCCTCCGGCGCCGGCCCGGGGCCGGCGGGCGGGAAGGCCTGACCCGTATTAGGGCATCCAGATCCGCAACAGCACGTATCCGACCGCAAGCAGGCCGTAGGTGAGGCCTGCGATGCGCAACTGGCAGCGCCAGGAACAGGACGGCTCCTCGGTCCGGGGAGCCGGTGGGGGCAGGGGCGTTTTTCTCGGCATGGAAGTTCAGGTCAAATTCGAAAGCTTGAATTTTTCATGGATGGCCCGAACGGCCTCTTCCACCAGGCTTTCGGCCACGATGCAGGAGATCTTGATCTCCGAGGTGGAGATCATCTGGATGTTGATGCCTTTTTCCGCCAGGGCCTCAAACATGGCCGCGGCCACACCGGAATGCGTGCGCATGCCGACGCCGATCACGCTGACCTTGCCGACCTTGTCATCGGCCTGGAAGCCCTTCGCCCCCACTTCCTGCACGATTTTTTCCACCACAGTCTTGGCCCGGGGCAGGTCCGCCTCCGAGACCGTGAAAGAAATATTGGTCGTGCCTTCCTCCGAGATGTCCTGGACGATCACGTCAATGTTAATGTTCTCGACGGCCAGCCGCCCGAAAATCTTGGCCGCGACGCCGGGGCGGTCCGGAACCCATAGGATCGTTAATTTCGCTTCCTGCTTGGTATAGGTCACGCCCGAAACGACGACGCCTTCCATATGTTTGACCTCCTCCATGATCAGCGTTCCCTGGTCGGGCTTGGTGCTGGAACGCACGTGCAGGATAATCTGGTTTTTTTTGGCGAATTCCACCGAGCGGTTGAATAAAACCTGGGCGCCGAGACTGGCCATCTCCAGCATTTCATCGTAGGAAACGGAACGCAGTTTGGAGGCCGTGGGCACGATGCGCGGGTCCGCCGTGTACACGCCGTCCACGTCTTTGTAAAACTCGCATACTTTTGCCGCCAGGGCCGATGCCAGGGCCACGGCCGTCAGGTCCGAGCCCCCGCGGCCCAGGGTCGTGATTTCCTCCTCTTCGGTCTCGCCCTGGAACCCGGCGACGATGACCACTTTCTCAAGCCGCAGGGCCTTCTGAATCTTCTCCCCGCCCATCTTGACGATGCGCGCCCGCGTGTGGGCATCGCTGGTCACGATTCCCACCTGCGGCCCCGTGAAGGAAATGGCGTCGCAGCCGAGGGATTTCAGGGCGATGGCCATCAAGGCGATCGACTGCTGCTCGCCCGTGGCCAGCAACATGTCCAGTTCCCGCTCGTCCGGAGATTCGGCGATGGCCTTGGCCTTGGCGAGCAATTCGTCCGTCATATCCCCCGGGGCGGACACAACCACCACGACGTCATGGCCCTTGTGTTTGGTTTCAACAATGCGGTGCGCGACCGCCTTCATTAATTCGGGGGTGGCCAGAGTGGCGCCCCCGAATTTCATGACAATGAGGTCTCCCACCTGTTCAGCCTCCGTTCGCCCTGCCGGGATTGCGGCTCATGGGTGCGCCGGCGGGCCGCCCGGGCCGGCGGCCTCATCCTCCGGCGTCCTGCCGAGAATCAGGTAATCCATCAGCCGCCAGCCCGCCTCCACGTGGTAGCCGCGCGCCTTCGCTTCGGCTTCACTGTAGGCCGCCGCGCCGTTGGCCCGGCCGCCGGGCTGGTAGAGAATGAAGGGCACCGGTTCGTCCGCGTGCGTGCGCATATCCAGCGGCGTGGGATGATCGGGCAGCACCAGGATGCGGAAATCCTCCCGGCCTTGCAGGCCCTGAAGGATCGTTCCCACCACCAGACGGTCGAAGTCCTCGATGGCGCGGACTTTCCCGGCGACGTCGCCGTTATGTCCCGCCTCGTCCGGCGCCTCCACGTGCACGAAGACAAAATCCTGTTTCTTCAGGGATTTCAGGGCCGCTTCGGCTTTGCCCACGTAGTTGGTATCCAGGTATCCCGTCGCGCCCGGAACCTGGATGACCTGCAGTCCGGCGTAAATGCCGATCCCCTTGACCAAATCCACCGCCGAGATGACGGCCCCGCCGAGTCGATACCGGTCCGCGAACGTCGGCATGCTGGGTTTTTTCCCCTGGCCCCACAGCCAGATCATGTTGGCGGGGGGCTTGCCTTCCCGGCGGCGCTCGCGGTTCACTTCGTGACCCTCCAGGAGGAATTTCGAGTCCTCCATGAGCCGAATGATTTCCTTGTGGCGCGGTCCCTGGGGCATGCTCCCGGCGATCTCCCGCCCGCTGATGTCGTGGGGCGGCGTGCAGCGGGCGTCCAAGGGACCGCTCCTCCACACCACCAGATGCCGGTAGCTCGTCCCCAGGTAAAATGAGACCTTTTTGTCCCCGAGCTTTTGTCCCAGGAGCTTGATCAGGGGTTTGGCCTCTTCCGTGGTGATATGCCCGCTGGAATAATCGGACATTTTGCCATCGAGAATGGTGACCAAATTGGCGCGGAAGGCAACATCGCTGGGAGCGAGTTCCACGCCGATATTCGCGGCTTCCAGGGGTGCGCGCCCGGAATAATAGCGCGTGGGATCATAGCCCAAGACGCTCAAATTGGCCACATCCGAACCAAGTGGAAAACCCGGCAACAGGGTGTGGGCGGTTCCCAGAATCCCATGAGCGGCCAGAAAATCGAGGTTCGGCGTCGATGCCGCCTGCAGGGGTGTGCGGTCGCCCAGGGCGGGGTGAGGATGATCGGCCATGCCGTCCCCGACGAGCAGGATGAATTTCATGGTCAAGGCCTCGATGATCTTTTTTTCGTTAATCCCATGGCCTTGAGGACCGACTGCATTTGCGCCTTGCAGGTCTTGGGCGCAACGGTCTCGGCAACGGCGCGGTCCGGGTCCTTCAAGCCATGGCCGGTCAGGATGCATACGGCCGTGCCGGCCGTATCGCCGGATCTCCGACGGAAGAATCCGGCGCGCGCCATTTTCATGAAACCCGCGACCGAGGCTGCGGATGCGGGCTCGCAAAAGACGCCTTCCACGGCGGCCAGGTGTTGATAGGCGGCCAGAATCTGGGCGTCGGTCACCTTGCCGATCACACCCCCGGATTCGTCGCGCGCGGCCACGGCCTGCCGCCAGGAGGCCGGATTTCCGATTTTGATCGCGGTGGCGATGGTTTTGGGGTTCCGGATCGGGTGCCCGCTGACAATGGGTGCGGCCAGGGCAGCTTGCCAGCCCATCATTTTCGGAAGCCCTGAAATTTTTCCGCGCTGCCGATATTCCCGGTACCCCTTCCAGTAGGCCGTGATATTGCCCGCGTTCCCCACCGGAATGAAATGAAAATCCGGCTGCACTCCGCCCAACTGTTCCACGATTTCGAAAGCGCCTGTTTTCTGGCCTTCAATTCTATATGGATTTAATGAATTAACGAGAGTTATGTTGTGTTTTTGAGATATTACTTTAACAAGCTCCAAGGCTTGATCGAAGTTGCCTTCAATGGCGATGATTCTGGCTCCATGGACCATGGCTTGCGCCAGTTTGCCCATGGCGATGGCTCCCTTGGGCAGGATGACATAGCAGGCGATCCCGGCGCGGGCGGCGTAAGCCGCGGCCGAGGCGGAAGTATTTCCAGTCGAGGCGCAGATGACCGCTTTCGCGCCCGCCTCCTTGGCCTTGGAAATCGCCAACGTCATGCCTCGGTCCTTGAAAGAACCGGTCGGATTGGCGCCCTCGTACTTCAGATAGACCCGCAGGTCCGTGCCCGTCATTTTTCCCAGAGAAACGGAGGGAAGCAAGGGAGTATCCCCTTCCTGCAAGGATACCACCGGCGTTTTCGCGGTG
>Ga0315542_1001092_pt1 | contig 17147 bp, 12 predicted proteins | sample SalMarSW160120MG_FD_202541 | JGI IMG/M metagenome (GOLD analysis project Ga0315542, IMG submission 202541) | Salt marsh sediment microbial communities from the Plum Island Ecosystem LTER, Massachusetts, United States - Salt Marsh Sediment SW1601-20 ...
TTTCAAGACCGGGACCATCCCCAAACCGGGGGTGATCGAGCTGCGTAAACCGAGCATCTCCTCGCGCAAGCTGTTATAGGCATCCCGGGAAGTGGCTTCGATCTTTTTGACGGCCGCCTGGACGGCGGGTTGATCGGCCTCGCTCAGCGCGATTTGGGCTTCTTCAGCCCACAAGCGCAAAGAACCCAACAGTTGCACCAGGCCGTCATGGATCTCCTGTGCCAGGCGGGTGCGCTCCTGCAGCACAGCCATACCGCGCAGGCGTTCGGTCAGCTCGACGTGATGCAGCAAGCTGCCGGCGCTGCGCCCAACCAGCTCCAGCCAGCGCAGCTCATCTTTGCTGAAATGATGCACCTGCCGGGAGGCCAGTTCCATCGAGCCCAGGATGCGGTCGCCCGAAAGCAGGGGGATGCTGACCATGGCCTTGATACCCGCATCGACCGGTGTATCGCTCGGCCGGCGGGCGTCGTGAGCGATTTCACTGGTAAACACCGGGCGTTTCTTCACCATCAATTCAGCGTGAAAGCCGACATTAGACGGAATACAGGCCAATTCCCTGACCATGTCGGCGGTCATGCCATCCTGGATGATCAGGCGAAAACAGGAATGGTGTGGATCGAAATAGCGCATGGCCACGATCCCGAACCCGGTCACTTCCTTGACAGTCGCCATGACCAGGCGAAAGACTTCTTCGATGGAGAGCGAATCGTTGATCGAGGCAGACATCGATAACAAAGCTTTGAAGTGGCGGCTTTGTGCCTCGGCCCGCGCTTCGCTCTCGGATAACGAAACTTCGAGATCTGCCATACGTTGAGCCACCTTGCTGATCTCATCGCCGTGAACCTGAGCCGGACGATTTGCCTGGACCGGCAGCAAGGCGCGCAGCGGCTTTACCAGGCTGTTACGCACGGAAAAGCCATAAATCCCGCTCATCAAAACGAACAGACCGCCAGCCGAAGCCAGCAGCATCAGATTCAGGCGCCCCAACCAACTTTCCACGGGACCGGTGCGGTATTCGGTCAGCAGCACGCCCAGGTTGGCCTGTTGCTCGTCGTGACAGCTCTGGCAAACCACCTGGTTCTCCACAGGATTGGCGCTGACCAGCACCCCCGGCCGGCCATCCTTGGCGGGCAGGGTTACGTGGTCCGCTGCTGGAGCAGCCCCCGTATGGCAGCCCAGGCAGGCGCGGCTGTCCCGTTCCAGATGCACGCCGCGCTCTTCGGCATTACTGCTGGCGACCACGCTGCCCTGACTGTCGATCAGGCGGATCGAATCCAGTTGGGTTTGTTGACTGAGGTTGAGCAGGATCTCCTGCACCATGTCGAAGTCACTGGTCACGAGCCCATGGTGGATGGATTGTTCGATAGTATCCACCTGGCTGTGCAGCATGCCGCGATACAGATCGTAAACCAGACCGCTGAAGAAGGTACGCTGCAGGACACTCCCCAAAATCAGCGCCAGAACTACGATCAGAGAAAACCAGAACAACAAGCGTACTTGCAGGTGGTTGTGTAGGTAAGTGAGCATAGCCAGCTTTCCGGAGGCCTCGAAAGTCTGATTAACAGGGATAAATAGCGTCACAAAATCACGGACAGCTTATTTTGGAAGTGTATCTATCACCATGAACAAATTTATCCGCAAAATTCGAAGGGGTACTTCATGAAGTACCCCTTCGAATTTTGCGACGAATCAAATCTGCTCAATTTTAATGATTGGAAGACACGCTACCGTTATTTTTATAGGATTAATGGAGTGCCGTCAAGTGATAAACTTCCCGAAATCGAAGGCTATTCGAATGATTGGCGGGATTGAAATTCTCAATCCCTGGAAATAATAGTTCTACACCGTCGTATAGCAAAATTTGGGTAGGCGAAGGCAATGCCTTCGCCTACCCAAATTTTACAACTTGCTTTTCGTTCGACAATTCGTGGAGGGTTCTCCTTACGGGTTCGAGGGCGGCGTCGATTGGCTCAGGTCGAGCTGGATCTGGCCATATTCGGGCTGATCGGCGGTCACGTCGCCAACCTGCAAGGAGGCGCTGGTTGCATCAGCCGGGATTTCAAAAACCACTTCGCCCTTCAGTGTGGTCTGGTAATTGATCACCTCGATCGGGGCGTCTAATGGCGCACTGGCTACACCGCTTACGGTCAAGCGAAAATTATCCTGGCTGATATTGGCACCATACTTCGAACCCGAGTCAGTGACCTGCATCTCGAGTTTCAGAAAGCGCTTGCCCTGGTCCGCCCTTTGGGTGTCGTAATCAAGATCCAGGGTGGCGCTTTGCACCTGGTAGTCCAGGCCTTGGGCAGAGGCTTTCAGGCTACTGGAGAATTGGAGCTGCGCTGGGAAAGCTGGCGCGGGCATCTCACCGCTCAAGGGCAGCTGGGCCGGCTCGCTGCCCGGCGCGCTGATCGTCAAAATCGCCCCCGTCCAATCCGCATCGCCCGGGACCGGGAAGACCAGGCTGGTGTTACTGGCAGCCTGCGGGGGCGGGGCGTTGAAATCGCTGTCCAACACGATCCCGGGGTCGAGGGCATAATCATTGCCGTCGGCCAGGTGCAGCTTGAACAGGCTCGGATCCAGGTAGATGTTTTCGCTGCTGGTGTTCTGGAGCTTGAAGTACAGGCGGAGAAAAGCCTTGTCTTTCAGGTTGACCGGTGGATCATAGCTCATATCCTGGTTATCGATTTCCCCTTTGGTCAGGGTATAGACTATACCGGCGTAACTCACCTGGCGCGGTAGCGCGGCGCTCAATGGATGTTGGAATGCGGCGACCGTTGGCGTTGCCTGTGGTTCGGAGATTTGCGAAAGCGCGCCTTGATCGCTGCCCGATCCGGAATTGAACAACGCGCCCACACCAAACAATACGATCAAAATGACAACCACCGGCCAATAGGCCAAGATTCTGGCGGTCGGGCTGCGTTGTTGGACAGGGGCCGAAGCCGCAGAAGTGTGAGCGGCGGGCGCCGGTTTGGGGAGCAGAGAGTCTGGTACGATCACGCTCGCCCCACAGAACGGGCAGGTAACTGTCGTGCTTTTCCCATCGGTTGTCAACGGCGCACCGCAATCCGGACATGAAAAGGTATCTTCTGCTGTCATCAAGAACCTTCCTTCATAAACTTATATGGATCGAATTTTGTTGGATAAGGAAGCGCCCTGGCCCCCTAAGGATCAAAATGGATCATGTTAGCTGCCCCTGGCCTGCTATAAAGTTATATTTGATTGAAAAATTTGTGGCGCCTGGTCGGCTGATCTGGCTACCCCTGAGTATTAACCGGAGATTATACACCTGAATTGGAGATTTTTTGGCGGTTCTAAGGAGTTTTTTAATTAAAGGGGCAGCTCACCCCAAACGAACTTCGAGTCGCACCGTTACGGTATCGCCTTCTTCAAGGTTCTCGGCTTTGCGGACACTCGCCTTGATGGGCACAATGTAGCGGCCATCCTTGGGCCACAACGAAGTCCGCCATTCGGTTTTGCCGATGCGAACATGGACCGGGATCATGCCCCAGCCGTAGGTCACGAGCCCGGAGATCACATTCAGGTTTTCGCTATCCTGCTCCGGAACGGTGACGAAGTACCAGGGAGCAGGGCCGCGCCAGAACCATATTTTGCCAGTGAACTCGATGTTCATGCTTCAAGATAGTCCGAAGGGTAAAGAGACTCTTATCTTTTGCCATAATACCACCTCGATCCGAGAATGGTTATCTCAGCGGGATTTTTGTTTCCCTTGAAATTACCTCATAACCAACCTGGTCGCCGGGATCTGGTGAAGGTGTAAGTCTGCACTGCAAGCAACGAGCGCAGTGAATTGAATAAAAACCATCGCCAGGCATGGGGCATTTGACTCGTTTCAGGGTCGCCTGGGGGTCGAAATCATTGCTCAGGTCGCCATCGATCGTGGCACGCGAGAAGTCGGTTTTGAGAGATAGGCTTCAATATCCCGCTTGCCCGGCTTGCCCAGCACGTCGACCGCGGTCCGGAAGTTGTAGCACATGAACTTCTCATCTTTGATGCGCGGCCACACGGAAGAAAAGATCGGCAGATCCTCTGCAATGACGGCCAGCACATCACCGGGAGCTGCAAAAAGGTCAAAGCATGGCGCTAAAGACCAGCGCCATGCTTTGACCTTACGATTGTCGATCAAGATGAGCGGGGATGGCGAATATTAGTTATCAGGTTTGATGTTCTGGTTCATGCGGAAGAGGTTGCCGGGATCATATTTGTTCTTTAGCTGCACCAGGCGCTCATACTTCTCTGCCCCATAGGCGGCTCGTACCCGGTCTTCGCCATCATCGGTGCTCAGGAAGTTGACATACACCCCACCCGAGGAGAAAGGCCGCATGGCCGTCCACAGATCGCGGGTCCAGGTGACCTGTTTCTCGCTGTCCTGCGGGTCGGCCCAACCGGTGTTGATGGCGATCACGTACTCGGCATCCCGGTGGCTGACCGCCATGGCCTGCTCGTCGATACGCCGGGTGGCGCCTCCCAGGTGGAATGCCGCCAGGCGAGAGTAGGGCGAGGTCATGTTAGCGGCAAAGGCGACCAGGGTCTCGATGGCATCATCCGGGAGGGAGATGACGTATTCGGATTTCCAGTAATAATATTTGCCATGCGGCTGGCCGGGGTCCAGCGAGGAGTTATGGGCCGTAAAGGTGGTCGGCTTGAGGCCATCGAAGACCGGGTGGCCAAAGTCGCGCAGCGGCTGGAGCACACGTTTGCCTTCTTCGACCTCCCCAACATAGCAGACGATGATCGCCAGCACAGGCTTGCCATGCAGCTCTTGGGGGATGAAGGGCGCCGGTGGGGCCAAGCGGAACACAGCCATGGCGCCCAGTTCTTCGGGCGTGCCGGCGGTGAAGTCACGGTAGAAACGCAGCGCCTCAGCCGCTGCATCCAAGGAATAGATGATCGTACCGGCCATAACTTCAGGGCCTACCGGACGCAGTCGGTATTTAAATGAAGTGACAATCCCGAAGTTGCCGCCACCGCCGCGAATCCCCCAGTACAAATCCGGGTTTTCGTCTTCGCTGGCGGTCAGCAGCTCGCCGTCGGCGCTGACCACTTCGGCCGAGATCAGGTTATCGCAGGTGAAGCCGTATTTGCGAGTCAGCCAGCCAAAACCACCCCCTAAAGTCAGCCCGGCGATGCCGGTTTCGGAGACGATGCCGCCGGGGACCGCCAGGCCGTAGGGCTGGGTAGCCCGGTCCAGCTCGCCAAAGACCACACCTGGCTGGGCATTGGCGGTGCCGTTTTGCGGATCGACCTGGATCTCCTTCATCGGTGAGAGGTCGATCATCAGGCCGCTATCATTGAGGGCGTTGCCGGCCACGTTGTGCCCACCGCCGCGCACGGAGAGCAGCAAGTGATTTTCACGGGCGAAGTTCACAGCCTCGATGACATCCTGGCTGCTGGTACAGCGAGCGATCAGCGCCGGGCGCCGGCCGATCATCGCGTTCCAGATCGAGCGGGCAGCCTCGTAACCGTCGTCCGAAGGTCGCAAGAGCTCGCCCTTGAAACGCTCCCGCAGGCTGGCAACGAGCGCCTCATCCAATATAGGGGTATCTGAACTGGTGATAAATTCTTGGGTTAGCATGGTTTTATGTATCCTCCTGGTTGGGTTAATTGGCCTATTGATTGATTTTGTGAGAGCGATCGAACTCTCGAACACACATCTTTACGAACTGTCACGAATGACACCACGTTGCATGTCACTGCGAAACGGCGCAGTGTATTTGACTGCCGCTCTCCCGTTGAAGCAGTCCCAAACTGGCAAGAGGGAGATTGCTTCGCTTCACTCCTAAGAAACTGTTTATACAGGAACCGGTGTAGCAGCCTCCAGACGATAACCCAACTTGGCTGCCTGGCGGCTCAAGTTGCGTAAGACACGAGTTCGATGTTGTTGTTCATAATAATCGGCACCAAAATCATGATAAGGTTTTCGTTCCTTCAACATATAGTAAATAATGCGAGCCAACTTATGAGCAGTGGCTGTGATTGCGCTCGGCGCTCCATTTCTGGCGCACATCCGCCGGTAGTAAGCGCCCAGGGCGCTGTCGCTGTGCTTCAGGCTCGCCGCCGCCACTCGCAAAGCAATACTGGCCCGGTTCTTGGTGGGCTGCACACCTCTTTGTTTAACCTTCCCGCCCGTGATCTTGTTGTTGGGGCACAAACGCAGCCAGGAGGCGAAGTGTTTTACCGTCGGCCACTTGCTCATGTCGGTTCCGATCTCGCTCAAGACTTTCTGCACCGTCAAGGCGTCCAGCCCATCGATGGAGATCAGATCCACTCCTCCAGCCATACGATACAGGGCTGGGGCCAAGTCAAAGTAGGCCTGGTTCTTGCGCCGCTTGCCTCCATGTGGAGCGGGTGGTGGCGTACCCGGATCCTCGGGGGGATCAAATTCTTGGTACATGGCTTCCAACTCGGCATCACAGGCTTGCAGTTGGCGATCATAAAAATCGTACAACTCCAGCGCTTGTCTGAGAGCAAACAGGTGTTCACGCTTGTAAAAGCCCTCCAAGGATTTGGCGATCTGCTCTGCACTCTTTTTGCAGCCTGGCTCACGAAATCCCGCCAGCACCTGCGGATTGTGCTCCCCGGCAATGATGGCGCGGATGATCTTCAGTCCGGTGACCCCGGTGATGTCGCTGAGCACGTTGGTCAGGCGCAGGTTCATCTGGGTCAGCGCTTTCTGCATGTGTTGGATATGAGCCGAGCGATATTGCACCAGCATCTCCCGGTGGCGCACCAGGCTGCGAATTGCCACAATCTCCTCCGGTGGGCGGAAGGAGGGGTTGAGCAAGCCATAGGTCAGCAATTGTTGGATCCATTGGCAGTCCAAGATATCCGACTTGCGCCCGGAGACATTCTTGAGATGGCGAGCATTGACCAGGTAGACCCGGAAACCGCGGGCTTCCAAGATCTCAAACAGTGGGATCCAGTACACCCCGGTGGCTTCCATGGCAACGATGTCGACCCCACAGGCTTTCAGCCACTCGGCCAGACGGTAGAGATCGGCTGTAAACGTGGAAAAGGAACGCACGCTCTCTTCATCCCGATCGGGAGGCACTGCCACCCAGACTTCTTCTGCCCCAATATCGATCCCGGCAGCATTCGGATTGATCTGCTCCAGGGCATTCACCACACCGGGTTTGGTTCTCTTCAACTTACGCTTCGCCATCGCACTCTCCTCCTGAGCAAAAGATGGTCCAGACCCGATCATTCTGAGAGGTTATGTATGCTCCTAAACGGGGTCCCATCTGGGCCGCCAATGAATAAACCACCATGATCGGAACCATACTCGCAAACGGGTCCGAAGACACCAGTGACGGGCCGGTCTTAACTGTCTGGACTGAGACTGATTCTAATCGCATCTGCCCAGTTTCATCCAGAATGAAGAGCGCCACGCGCTGTGGATTTACTCGCAATGACAGGGGGAAGGGTAATTTTTGGGCAAATTTTGGTTTATCGCCGGGTTTTTTAACAACATTTGGTAAAATTCGGTCATACGAACGCGTGTTCTATTGAGTGAAGGAGATATATTGCAATGCTGACTACACGGATGCAAATTCAAGCGATTGCTAACCGGCTGGCTGGGCTGCCGGCCACCGTGGGTGCGAGGGGGAAGCCGTTGAAGGCGGCGGCTTTCAGCGAGCCCTGGAAGACTTGCTGGAAGGCTTTAGATAAGGCGGTGCCGGGTCAGGAGCACAGCGCGTTGATCCGGGCGGCGGGCAATTTCCCCGACGGCGAGCGGGTGATCGGAGCGATACTTTCGGCGCGGCCGGGCGACAGGCTGGGGAGGTTCCTGCGCCTGGATGAACTGGCGGACAGTCTGCCGGAGATCGAGTGGGTATGGCCGGGCTGGGTGCCGCGAGGGATGATCACGCTGTTGGGTTCGGCGCCCGGGGCGGGGAAGTCCTTTGTGGCGCTGGATCTGGCCAGGAGGGTCTTGCAGTGGGAGGGGTTCCCGGATGACCTCACCCCCGGCCCCTCTCCAGGCACTGGAGAGGGGAGAGCTCTCCCGGAATCTTGCCCCCCTCTCCCACGCCGGTCTTGCGTGGGAGAGGGCTGGGGTGAGGGCCAGGCTTGCGTGATCTACGTGGACGCGGAGGCTGTGCCGCAATTGCTTAATGAGCGAGCCCGGTCCTGGCAGATGGAAGTCTCCCATCTGCATCTTTTACTGCCGGAGCCGGGTGATATGGTGGATTTCGGGTCGGCCGCGTATCGCGACCGGTTGGTGGATATGGCGGCTGAGCTTTCTCCGGAGTTGATCATCGTTGATTCGCTGAGCAGCGTGTCCAGTAAGAGCGAGAATAACGTGGAGGACGTGCGCACGATCCTGGGTTTCCTGAACGAATTGGCCCAGGATTTCAACAGCGGGCTGCTGCTGCTCCACCACTTGAGGAAGGGCAGCAACCTGCAGTTAAAGTCCTGGGAACTCAGCCTCGACGATTTCCGCGGCTCCAGCCATATCGTCGCCATGGCCCGCTCGGTGATCGGGCTGAGCGTGATCCCGACGCAGGCCGGACAGGGCCGCAACGGTCCGCGTAAGCTGGAGATCATCAAGACCAACCTGGGAGCATATCCGGAGCCGTTGGGATTCGAGTTCGAGCCGTTATATCCCAAAGGGGTGCGCCTGAAATAGGGCCAGCCAGCCAGCCCGTACCTGGAGCCGACCCAACTCGAGAAGTGCAAGGCCTGGCTGGAGGCCGTGCTGCGCCAGGAGGGTGAGAGGCGAGCGGGCGAGATCGCACGACTCGGCGAGCAGGCAGGTTTCAGCCGAGCGATGGTCTACCGGGCGCGCGCGGAGATGGGGGAGCTGATCGAAGATACGCGCGGCCGCAAGCACCCAGGGAATGCGTGGCGGTGGGCCGGGGGATGAGGGAGGAGAGTCTCAAGAGTTTCACGATTTTAAGACACCCCGCTTGCGAAAAATGGGCAGTGGCTGAGACAGTGAGATAGTTGAGACAATGAGACTTTCCAGGACGATCGAGCGCATGGGAGTCTTAACTGTCTCACTGTTTTAAGGTTTAGATTGTTTAAAAAGCTGGGGGTGGCTTAAGTTTTCGAGATTCTTGATTGTTTAGAAGAAAAAAGCAGCAGCAGCAGAAGGGGAAAAGGTTTGGCGTACTATGTGGACCACACAAAATGATTCTTAGTCTCGTATCCAAAAAGAAAGTCGAGGATTACCTGGCAGCGCTCGAATCTGGCCCTGCGTGCGGCGAAGGATTTCGGTCAGCCTGGACAGCAATTCTCATTATTACTGACATTGAGAGCGAAGATCCCCTGGCAAGCGAGGAGACTGCTTCGCCAAAGAGCGGCTCGCAGTGACACCCGTTCAGCGTGTCATCGCGAGGCGGTGTTCTCCCGCCGAAGCGATCTCTTTACAAACAAGCAGACTGCTTCGAAAGAATTACTCGCGGCAACAAATTTAGAATTGCTGCACCCTGGAGGCTGGCAAAGGGCTGTGGTTTTCGCTGCAGCACGCACATGGAGGCGACCAACAGCAAAGTGGGAACATGCCGGACGATGACACCAGCCGATATAGATCACTAGAAGAATATCTACCAAAAAGCCCGTACTCATCGAATGTAGGATAAATACTGGCTTTTGTTCTAACAATTACGCTCTGTTGAGCGGGCACCACACCCTCTCCTGCTGAGCATCTAGACCCTTGCAGATAGACTTTTGCCAGGGTTTTGTATTTTGGGACTATGTTGGGTGGGGCTCCACCCTCTCCACCAAATATAAATGTCCAACTGGTATCCTTATCGGGTAAAAGTGTTTTAATAGTTCGCTTTCTTGATTTTGCTGGAAGTGGGGGATTGGGAATGAAAAATCAATTTTGTACCATTGTTTTGTTGTACTATAATTAGAACATAATTGCGATGATGTATTACCGTAGAAAGTTGTTGCTCGCTCTGATCGAGGTCTTCCATGGCAATCTGAATAATACAGATTGCGAAAAATTGCTATTTAATTTCTGCAAAAGTACCGGAAAAAATCATTATGACTTTTTCCCACACCGGTTTGGTCCATTTAGTTTTGTCTCATATTACGATAAACGGCGGTTAACTGAGTTAGGGTTATTGAAACAAACTCAAGATTTTCAACTCAATACAAAATACTCGTATTTTGATGAGTTGCAGCCTTCGGATAAAGATGCTCTACTTGCTTTAAAGGCAAGTGGGCTGCGTGGGAATCCTTTAGTAAAAAAAACCTATATTGAAAACCCCCAATTCACTGTCAGAAGCGAAATCCTTGAACAGATATTCGACTCTGAAGAAATTAAGCAGTTTCAATATGCGCGGCGAATAGATAAAACTCCTGTGGTTTTTACCATTGGTTATGAAGGGCTGACAATCGACGCATTTCTAAATAAACTCATCAGCCACAACATAGCAATTATTGTAGATGTGCGAAATAATCCGCAATCCATGAAGTATGGTTTCTCGAAAAAGAGTTTTAGCAATTATATCGATAGGGTAGGAATGGAATACTTTCATATTCCTGAGTTGGGAATTCCATCCAAAATGCGTAAAGAGTTAGGAAAGTCCGTCTCGCAAAAACAGCTTTTTAATGAGTATGAAACTAATATTTTGCCCCATCAGGAAGAAGCCAAGCAACAATTAATCAATCTGATTATTGAACACCAACGGGCAGCCTTGGTTTGTTTTGAAGCTGACTCCCATCTCTGCCATAGACGTACACTTATTGAACATTTGGAGAAAGAAAGGCTCTTGACGAAGCCGGTTATGCATATTTAGGGGGCGATAATGCCTTATCTGCCTGATGAGCTTCCAAAAGCAAAAATCCTTATTACTGTAAAGACGTACCCACTCCCATCGCGAAGTTACACGGAATTAGTTTGTACAGTACAGCAGGATTGTATAATGGCGAGAAGTGGATTCGTGTTTATCCAGTTTCGTTCCGTTTTTTACAGGATAGTGACAAATACCCAAAGTATTCGTGGGTGGAGCTTGATTTGGTCCGTAACCGTAAGGATTTTCGCCCCGAGAGCTACCGCCCTAAGCTGGGTGTAGATGAACGGATTAAAGTTATTGACAGAATTGGAACTGGGTCATCGCATGACTGGGCAGGAAGAAAGAGCATTATTCTAAAAGAAGTTTTCGCTTCAATGACGGAATTGATCCAACTCGCCAAAGGTACACGGAAGAAATCGCTGGCGACTTTGAAGCCTTCCCGTATTGTGGATTTTGTTATCGAAGAAGATGAACGTGAGTGGAAACAAGAGTGGCAAGACCAACTCAAGCAACTCAATATGTTTGATATTCCCACAAAAGGTGGGAAACGGAAAGTTGTAAAGAAATTGCCCTACAAATTTTCCTATCGCTTTTTCTCTGAAGGCGATAAAGAACCGCGCACCCTAATGATAGAGGATTGGGAAATCGGAGCCCTGTTCTGGAACTGCCTTTATCGGACGGGTGGCGATGAACGAGCCGCGCTGCAACAAGTAAAGCAAAAGTATTTCGATGAATTTATGGAGAAAGATCTTTATTTATTCGTTGGTACAACTCACAGGTTTCATAATGTTGCGCCGAACCCATTTGTAATTATTGGTGTATTTTATCCTCCAAAGACAGAACAAATGATGTTACTGTAAAGGATCAACCCAACGTGGGCTTGATGTTTAATACACCAGCAAGTATAGTTTACTAGCTTGTTACACTTGCGTAAGCCTTTTTTGGCAATGAGTTGATCTGTTGTCCCCGGGGGCGCTATGCCACTTGTATAGGTGGACAGCGACTTTCTCCACACGGTATGGAGAACAACCCGCAGCCCCAGGTTTCGCAGTTGCATAAACTGCCCAGAAGGTTGGCGATTTCGCCTTCACCAGCGCAGGGGTCGAGTAGTCGCCCGTGTGTTCCCGCTGGAAGTGGGATGAACCAGGAGGCCGTGGCTTCCGCCATGTGAGGTGGATATGGGTAGTATCCGCCTTTTTCAATACCTGCAAGTCTCATGTCTGTATCCTCCGTGTGAATGACCCCCAGGAGGACGCGATGCCCCGAGGGGCACGAGGTCCCCAGTAGGGGTGTAAAAGATAGAAAAGGTTTTGTTCAGTCGACACAACTATTCCATATTCGACAATACTTCACCTCCTTAAGTGAGTAATTGAAACATTCCAACGATCTGAATTGGTATCCTTACGTTGTCTGCTGTCCAATGAGATATATTAAACAATTGCAGTAGAATTACAGGTAATCCAAAGGAGGCTAACTGAGATTAGTTGACTGGTTAAGCACATTCTGTGCAAATATCTGGATTCGAGATGGTGGTACTGTATCCAAAGGAATTGATAAAATAATTGGTAATTCCTACTGACCTAATCATTTATTGAGCCGAATCGACATGAATGATATTACTGTAATTGTCCCAACTATCATTTATTGGAAAAATAGATGAGTAATATGTTTAATCGGATCCGGTTGAGTACAAGTACGTTGCTCAAAGGCTAAGAGGTTTTTATGGGAAAAACGGGGAAAGAGCTTAGTAACCCCTTTTCGACCGGTGGAGGTGGTAGTTTATTTGAGGCACACGTTCAGGCGTCGTTTGTCGCTCTTATGTTAACTGGCGGGTTTGCACCTTGCTTACCCTGTTGGCCAATTAGCATGATCAAACTTCAGGGGAAATATGCTGGATATGACACAGATGATCTGATCGTTTTCGTTGAAAAGCCTAATACCAACCAGAATTGGAAACTACTCGGTCAAATAAAGCATTCGATCAGCATAACCGAGGGAGATACGGTATTCGGCGAAGTTATTCAGGCCGCTTGGAATGATTTCAATAATCCCAAAATCTTTGCAAAGGGGAAAGACGTAATAGCGCTCATTACTGGCCCTCTGAGCGCCACAGACATAAGCGATGTTCGGACAATTCTTGAGTGGGCAAGACATGCTGAAAACTCTGACGACTTTCTCACGAAAATAGATTTAGCAAAATTCAGCAACCGGAGAAAACAAATCAAACTCAAAGCTTTTCGATTTCACTTAATGAAAGCTAATCACGGTGAAGACATTTCGGATGACGAACTTTTACAATTCCTCAGACACTTCCATATCCTCGGTTATGACTTGGATATCAGAGCCGGAGTAACTCTTTCTTTACTACATTCTTTAATTGGCCAGTATTCACAAGAGAAGACACAGGATTTATGGAGGCAATGTATTGAAGAAATTCAGTCAGCCAACAAGAACGCAGGCACAATAACAAAAGATACACTTCCAGATGAGCTTCAAGATGCATTTAAAATCCGGACATATGAAAAAATCCCTGTTGATTTTTCGAGACCAAGCAGATCCCCGGTCAAACTTGACTTGAAACAGAAACTATTTGATTCTGAACTGGCAATTACAAACCTCCTAGGATCATGGAACGAGAAGTCCGGAGCGGATATTGTAATCGCCAGTAAATTAGCCAAAGAAGATTTTTCCGTTTGGATTTCAAAAATAAGGGAAATTATTCAACAACCAGAAAGCCCTGTCTCCCTAAAAAATGGAATATGGACTGTAACCGAACGGCTTGAACTGTGGCATACACATGGACCATGGCTATTTGATGATCATCTGGATATCTTCAAGGAGTGTGCATTAGATATACTTTTAGAGCGTGACCCGCAGTTTGACCTACATCCGGAGGAAAGGTACACAGCAAGTATTTATGGAAAAGTGTTGAAACATTCGCATAATCTGCGTACAGGTATTGCTGAAAGTTTAGCGCTTCTTGGATGTTATCCAGGTGCATTGAACAATTGTTCATTGGGAAAACCTGAATCAATAGCAATTTTAACAATCCGAGAAATTTTCGAAAATGCAGATTGGATTCTTTGGAGTACCTTAAATCCATTACTTCCGCTATTCGCTGAAGCAGCGCCGGACACGTTTCTGAAGGCGGTTGAATCCACATTGCAGCAAACACCTTGTCCGTTTGATGAACTTTTCTCACAAGAAGGGAGTGGAGTCACAGGTAGCAATTATCTAACTGGGTTACTTTGGGCTCTGGAAACACTTGCCTGGGACGAACGATATCTGGTACGAGTTTCCGTGATTCTCGGAGAACTTGCATCGCACGATCCGGGGGGTAATTGGGCTAATCGGCCATCAAATTCACTCACTACAATTTTCCTTCCTTGGCTTCCTCAGACAACAGCGCCGATTGAAAAACGAAAGGTCGCGCTTCAAACACTTCGAAAAGAGACACCAGGAGTAGCATGGAAGCTTTTACTAAGCCTGCTACCAAATCAGGATCAGATATCAATGGGTTCTCATAAGCCAAGCTGGCGCAAAATAATTCCGGAGGATTGGGAGAAAGATATTACCCAGAAAGATTATTGGGATCAGGTGTCGTATTACGGCAAAATGGCTGTTGAGATGGCAAAGCTCAATAATGGGAGGCTCAATGAGCTAGTTGCCCACCTTGATAATCTGCCCCAACAATCATTCGAAGAAATTTTAGACTACCTATCTTCTGAGGATATCGTTGGCAGACCGGAAAATTACCGGCTGGGTCTGTGGACCGCTTTGGTAGAGTTTATATCAAAACATAAGCGATTTGCAAATGCAAAATGGCCCCTTAATCCCGACTTAGTTTTGAAAATTGATGAGATCGCAAGAATGATTGCTCCACAAAATCCATTAAATCTCCACCGTAGACTGTTCAGCGGCAGTGATTTCGATCTCTACTCAGAAAACGAGAATTGGCAAGAACAACAGAAGGATCTTGAGGAACGGCGCAGACGAGCTGTTACGGAGATTCTTGATTTCGACGGAATTGACGCAGTGATTCAATTTGCCGAAACAGTGGATTCCCCACGAATTGTTGGTTATTCACTTGGCTTTATCGCAGGAGCTGAGACGGACTCGGCCATTTTTCCAATTCTCCTGGATATAGAAAATAAGAATCTGGCGCAATTCACAAATGGATTTGTTTGGGGGCGATACCAAAACCTTGGATGGGATTGGGTCGATAAGATCAATACATCTGGTTGGTCGAATGCACAGAAAGGACAATTTCTGGCAAGCCTGCCTTTTACTACGGGAACTTGGATTCGATCAAAAAAATGGCTCAATGATTTCGAAGGCCACTACTGGAGTATAACAAGTGTTAATCCCTATCAGGCTGATGGCGATCTTAATGTAGCCATAGATAAATTGATTGCTAATAACAGACCTAATGCAGCCATTGACTGCCTATATAAAATTCTACATGATAAGCAACCATTAGATAATACACGAGCCGTTAAAGCTCTTATGTTAGCTGTATCTTCAACTGAGCCATTCCATTCAATGGATTCGTATCAAATCGTAGAAATTATCAAAGCTATGCAAAATGATCCTGAGATGAATCCAGAAGATCTTTTTCGGATTGAATGGGCTTACCTTTCATTGCTAGACAGTCACCATAGAGCTTCGCCCAGGTTTTTAGAAAACCGATTAGCGTCTGATCCGGATTTTTTCTGTGAATTCATTCGCCTTGTTTACCGATCGAAGAAGGAAAATAAATCTGACAAAGAACCGACTGAACAAGAAAAGGCAATCGCCACAAATGCATACCGGCTGCTTCATGAGTGGCGAACACCGCCAGGTATGCAAGCTAATGGCGGATTTTCGGAAGAGCATTTCAGCAAGTGGCTCGAATCTACCAAGACTTTATGTAGGCAATCAGGTCATATGGAAGTTGCTCTTACACATGTTGGGAGTGTTCTTATTTACTGCCCACCTGATCCAGATGGGCTTTGGATTCATCGTGGTGTTGCTGATGCTCTTAATAGCAAAGATGCAGATAAAATGCGCGATGGCTTTCGCATGGCGATTTTCAACTCTCGCGGTGTGCATTGGATAGATCCAACTGGAAAACCGGAACTAGAGCTTTCCGCCAAATACAGAAAACAAGCCGAGGAGGTAGAGAACGTTGGATACCAACGTCTTGCTGTGACACTTAGAGAGTTGGCTGATTCGTACGACAATGAAGCCAAACGGATTATCGATGAGCACAATCAAGAAGTTGGCAGTGATTCGTGAAATAGATCAACAAATTCATTATTGAAAAATTTGAGTGCCTCAGTTACTATATCAAGCAGCGTTGTGAAGAGAGATGTGCCGAAACACCCCTCTCTTCATGGAAATTTATTGGCTCTTAGAAATCCCGATTTTTCCCTCCTTCACCGATCTGGATAGTAACTCAGCCCAGACTGTTTCGGTCAGTTGTACCCAATAACCCGCTGGACTATCTCCACCAGTCGTTAACTCGGCGATCAACTCTTGCTTTCTTCCAATTTTCCATAGCGCTCCCCACCAATCCTGCAAAACGGGAATGGGCAATGCTTCGGAGAGCCTGGATAGTAACATCTGACAGGCATGTTCCTCACAGTTCAAACCGGCTGTCAAGTCGCCCTCGAAAACCAGTAGGTATACTACCTCTTCTCCCGGTTGCCACTTGCCCGGCAGGGCCGGGTCGGCAATAAGTGCCGTGTGGTATGCACCAAAGTCCGGCAGGTGCTGCCAGGCTTGGCAGTAATGGGTAGCCAGCGGGTAAACCGGCCTACCTTGCAGAAAGAGCTTCCTGCGCTGCCTAGCCTGGACGGTCGCCCGGATCGATTCGAGCACCGTCTTGTGCCCGACCATGCCCAAGTAGACCAAGTTACCGGCATCATCGTGGGCATAGCCGGTGACGGTAGGCCGAGCCGTGTTCGTTGCGAATCTGTGGAACGCCTTCCGGCCACAGCCGGTCAAGCTCACCGCTGACCCACTCCAGCCGCCAGGCCACAAAAGGTTGGCAGCTTTGCGCCAGGGCAGGGTTGACCTGCTGGAGCAGCCTGGAAGGGTTTTCGACCACTGCTACATCCCGCAGGACGATCTCTCGATCCTGGGTCTTGATGGTCGCCAGGCAGCGGACAGGGATCGCATTCTTGAGCAGTGCGCCCGGTTTGGTCGTGGAGAGACCCCGACGGTGTTCAAAGCGAGCCGGCTTGAGACAACGATCGATACTGGCTCGGCTGATCTGCAATAAGAGCTGCTTGACTTCCGTAGAAAGGATCAGTTCCTGATGTTGCTCCAAGACACGCACGATTTCAGGCAGAAAAGGATGTAAGCGTCGGGAACAGATCCGTCCGCAGATTTCCCAGA
>Ga0315542_1001093_pt1 | contig 17142 bp, 17 predicted proteins | sample SalMarSW160120MG_FD_202541 | JGI IMG/M metagenome (GOLD analysis project Ga0315542, IMG submission 202541) | Salt marsh sediment microbial communities from the Plum Island Ecosystem LTER, Massachusetts, United States - Salt Marsh Sediment SW1601-20 ...
CAAATGAGGCAATAACCACGATATATGCGGCAATCCTGACCTTGCTGGGTATGGTCTTTCGTAAGAGAGATATAAGGATGTTCGAGCATACGAGGACAAAGGTGGTTGCCAGCCCCATGCCGAGTCCATTTTTCCCGGCAGTGGTGACCGCGAGGGTCGGGCAGAGTCCGAGAACCAACCGAAACGGCGGGATTTCTTTCCAGAGTCCCTTGGTAAACTCCTTCATAACGGCCATCAACCAACCTCCTTCTTGACCTCGGGAAATAACTCGAGCGCCTTTCGAACGGCTTCAACAACTCCCTCGCTGGAGTGCGTCGCCCCGCTCACTGAATCGATCTTGCCGCCTTTGCTCGTGAGATTCAGGTTGTTGGTAAGCGTGAATCCCTTGAACTGCTTGGTAAAGGCAGGCTCCACAATCCTTGCTCCCAAGCCTGGCGTTTCCGTGTTGCTCATAATGCTGATACCGGTCAGCTTTCCGCTGAGATCGAGTCCGACCATCACGTCAATGGGACCATGGTACCCGGTCGCGACAGAGCTGTACGCAAGACCGGTTATTTTTCCCCCTTTCTTGGCGGGAAAAATATTCTTTTCCACCGGCTTTCCTTTTTGATCCTTTCCGACCGTGATGACAATTCTGTCCTTGACAGGATCATTATCGTAAACGCCCAAGACCGCTTTTATGGAAGGCTCCTGGACATATTTCAAGAGTTGGTATTCGCGCGGGGTCTTCGTGGCCGTATTCGTGTAGGACAGCACGAGGCCGGAGACGCCGCATATGACAGTCAGGACCACGACCATCTTGATTAAGTCACGCAATTTCTTTGATCCTCCCGACAGTTCTAGGTTTGATACGATCAAGCAATGGTGTTGCCGCATTCATCAAGAGAATGGCGAACGGGACCCCTTCCACATAGCTTCCCCACAATCTGATGATCATGGTAATAACTCCGCAACCGATTCCATACAGGATCATCCCAGGCGCGGTCACGGGGCAGGTTCCTTTTTCAGGTGCAAGGAAAAAAGCCCCGAGAAGCATCCACCCGGAGAGGATGTGAAAGGTGGGTGACGCATAAGTTTCAGGATCGATCTGCTGGAAAATCAGAGCAAAGACCCATGCGGAGGCGATGAAAGAGAACGGAATGTGCCAGGTTATTCTCCTTCGGTACAGGAGGTAAGCGCCGCCGAGCAGGATAGCCAGAACGCAGGCAGTGCCGATTTCTGCGGGAACATTCCCCAGAAAGAGATCCTTCCAGGGAAGATCAACTATTTCTTCTACACCACTGTCTTTCAAGGTGATGAGGGCAGGATCCGAGAGAAATTCACCCGGCTGCAGCAGAAACTTCGGGTCCGGGAGGGGAAAATTGGTGAGGATTCCTTTATAGGATAGTTGTAAAAAAGCCCATCCGACGACAGCGGAATTAAACGGATGGCTCCCGAGGCCGCCGAATAACTGCTTGCCCACAACAATGGCGACAAACGCCCCTAACACCGGTATCCACCAAGGGTTCTCAGAGGTAAGTATGAGGCCCAGCAGGATGCCTGTTATGAGTGCGCTCCCGTCGCCTATCCTGATTTCCCTGCCGATCGCCTTCTGCCACAAAAACTCGGTGAGGACTGCCGTTACCGCACTCAGGGCGATAATCAGCAGGGCGGACCCCCCATAAAACAACCACCCTGCGAAAATAGCGGGAAAAAGCGCAAGGATCGTCTCAAAATGCATCTTTTTCAGAGAGTCCCCGGAATGGAGATGAGGGGACATGGAAACATAGAACTCCGGTTTTTTCATGCTTCTTTCCTCACGGCTTCAATCTCCTGTTTGCCGAAACGAATGAGTTGCACCATGGGACGGTTGACCGGGCAGACATACGCGCAGATACCACATTCAATACAGGAAAAAAGATCCATTCTTTCGGCCGCATCGAATCTTCCGTATTCGCAATTCTTGCTGAGTTCGTTCGGAAGGAGTTTCATGGGACAGTGACGGACACAATATCCGCAATTCATACAGGGTTCATTTGAATAGCGGGTTATTTCTTTTTCAGTCTGCAGGATAATCGAATCGGTTTCCTGGGTTACCGGAACATCAAGGCGGTGCAAGGCCGTCCCGAGGAAAGGTCCGTTGTGCAGGACCTTGGCCAGCCCCTTTTCAGAAAGAGAGAAGTGCTTGAGAATATCTTCGATCAGAGTTCCTTCTCTGACACGGATCAACGTGTCAAGCCCTGACGATGGCGAGGTGAACTGAACGACGGTGTCCAGAGAGGGGGTTTCACCGTACGCCGCGGCCCTGACTTTCAGTGCGGTTACCACATCCAAGAGGACGGTGCCGAATTGTCTGGACCCTCCCGAATTCACCGGAAGTTCCTGGCCGGTCAGGAAGGGAACCAGGAGAGGTTCAAGGGCTATTGGATACGTGTTCGGGCAAAACACAACAACAACCCCGCTTTCCCGAAGAGCCCGGGCAAATTCATCTTCCAGAGCGTATCCCTTTGAGACAGCGAAAAATACTTTGGTTGCTCCTGTTGCTTCCCTGAGGATGGGAATACTTTCAATGAGTTCGGTACTGAAGAGTTTTATCATTGCCTTTCGGAGCCATATGCCCGGCTGCCGGTCGATGCCGTTTATGATAAGAGAATGAATGGAAGTTTCGAGCTCCGGAAGAGAAGGAATAAATGCGGATGGGACCAGCTCCGGTTTCCTTAGCCGCAGAGCGAGGGGCAGCGGAGAAGGATCAACCTCCCTGATATCTCCGGCCTGTATCCAGCGCATGGTCTCGTGCAGATTTTTCTGGGGAAGGTCATCCCTCCTAGGAGGGGTGTCTTTTTCCCGGGGTTCTATGATCAGGCCCGGACCTTCATCTCCGGTGCCCGTTGGCCATGGTGTAATGGAAGAAACGCGACCTGTGACTGAAGCCACAAGAGGGGGAAACCATTTTTCAGTCCCTTTGGCCACTATCTGACCTGCCAGGACATGAGCCCCGGGCGAAACAAGGGGAGTCATCTCTCCGAATCTGGACACAAGCGGCACGACAACACGCTCCGGCAAAGGGAGATCTTCAATTTCGGGATTTTCGAAACGGCCGTATTCAGAGGGGAATGAGATTCCTTTCAATCTTTTCATACAATCACCAAGATGATTCTTAAGAGGAAGATATTCCACCGAACAAATTCGGAGGCATTGAAAAAAATATCAGGCGGCTCCGGATGTCTTGTGAAATCTGGAACGTATCGCCATTTATAGAAATCTAATAGGATTTGTCAAGGACGTTTTTCCCTGTTTCGGATTTTTATTATGCGCTGAGAAATAACCGTATTGCCGGATTCAGGAGCGCAGGGCTCTGTTCGGGACCAGAGTGACGCGGGTTTTTTTGCGGATGGCAACGGGTAAAGAACAGGTGGATATGTCAAAAATATGACATAATCGGATATCCTCCAACTCCTCGCAGGTAAGTTGTCAGCGACAGAAGATGAATAATCTGATCATCTTGGGAAAGTACTTGGAATGGCACAGATTTTGCTGTTCAGAAAAAATGTTTGGCTTTTCTCCAGCCGAGAGTCACAGCCATGGCGGAAGATACGGAGAGAACATGACTTCAAGCGCAAGAAAAAAAGATGTATCACATACAAAACGCGGGGATTTTCTTCGGGCAGTAACGCCTCCTCTGTTGAGCCTTTTTTTGTTCGGTATAGCCATATGGTTCTTTTTCATCCCTTCCTTTAAGGCGCACATTCTCGATGACCGCCGAGACATGCTCGCTCAGATGACCCAGTTATGCTGGGATATCATGGAGGATCTTGAACTGCAGGCGAAATACCGTTTGCTGACCCGAAATGAAGCGCAGGCAAAGGCCATCCGCGAGATAGAAACAATGCGTTACGGTCCCAATTTAAAGTCTTACTTCTGGATCAACGATATGCACGGACGAATGGTCATGCATCCCTACCGGAAAGATCTTGAGGGGAAGGACATACGGGCACTGAGAGATCCCAATGGAAAATATTTCATGCGAGCGTTCTTGGACGTTGCGAAGACATCTGGTCAGGGGTATGTGGAGTACCTGTGGCAATGGCAGGATGATCCTGATAAAATTGTTCCGAAACTCTCTCATATCAGGCGGTTTGAGCCTTGGGGATGGATTGTCGGTACGGGAATGTACATGGAGGATGTTTCGGCGAAGGTTGCGGAGATGACGAGGAAAACATATTTCCTCTTCCTGAGTATTTTCGCTTTCATCAGCCTGTTATGCTTTTATAATATCCGACAGACGCTTGCCGTTGAAAACGAACGTGATACGGCAGAGAAAGCGCTGCGTGAGAGTGAGGCAAGATTCAGAAGGTTGGCTGAAAACGCACCGTTCGGACTGACAATAAGTCATATGGAAAGTAGTTTTGACTACATCAATCCTCAATTCACCAAAATATTCGGCTATACGATAGAAGATGTGCCCGATAAGAAGACCTGGTTTGAGGTTGCCTATCCTGATCCCCTTTATCGGAAGCAGGTGATGGATACCTGGGCCGGGGATTGCAGCAACCTGCAATTGAACGGAGGTATTGTTGATCGAGTCTTTCAGGTGACATGCAAGGACGGCTGCCGGAAGACGATACGGTTCCGGAACGTATCGATTGCAGAGCAGAAACATTCCCTCACGTACGAAGATATCACCGCCCAGGAGGAAGCAAGAAAAAGACTCCTTGAAAGCGAAAAAAAGTTCAAGCTTCTCTATGAGAAGTGCAAGATGGAGGAACAACTCTATCGTTCCCTCATAGAATCATCAGCAGATGCAATCATCATCTATGATCTCACTGGCAAGGCCCAGTATGTTAGCCCGACATTTACGGAAATATTCGGCTGGAGTGAAAAGGAATTGCTTTTCAAAAAAATCCCCTTTGTTCCCGACAGCGAAAAGACCGAGACCATGAAAATCGTCAACTCCCTCGTCAGGCATGGAAGCCCTTGTCGAAACTATGAGACGACACGCCTCACAAAGGATGGAGGCAGTGTGGATGTCAGCATCAGTGCGTCACGATATAATGATTATCAGGGAAATCCAGCCGGCACGCTCGTCATTATCCGTGATATGACCGAAAGGAAAAAACTGGAGGCCCAGCTCCAGCAGGCCCAGAAGATGGAAGCAATCGGCACCCTCGCGGGCGGCATTGCACATGATTTCAACAACCTGCTCATGGGAATACAGGGAAATGCATCCCTTATGCTCATGCAGATTGAAGAAGATCATTCCTTTTATGAGAAGCTCAAGAATATTGAGGAGCAGGTGCAGAGAGGAAGCAAACTCACCGGGCAGCTTCTTGGCTATGCTCGGCAGGGCAGATACGAGATCAAGCCTCTTAACCTCAACGACATCGTGAGAGAGACTGCGGATACCTTCGGAAGAACCAAGAAAGAAATAACGCTTCACATAAAGCTGAATGAAGATCTCTACGGTATTGATGCAGACAGTACCCAGATTGAACAAGTCCTCTTGAATCTTTGCGTAAACGCATGGCAGGCAATGCCGGGTGGGGGTGATCTTTATATGGAAACGCGCAATGTCAGTTATGACGAGATGCAAGGAAAGGTCTACAAGGTCAAACCGTCCACATATGTTCTGCTCTCGGTCCGGGATACCGGGGTGGGTATGGGCCCGGAAATTGTGGAGAAAATTTTTGACCCGTTTTTCACCACCAAAGAAATGGGGCATGGAACAGGGTTGGGCCTGGCTTCCGTATACGGTATCATGAAAGGTCACGGAGGATATATTGACGTGGAGACAAAAAAGGGAAAGGGAAGCACGTTTAAATTATACTTTCCCGCCTCTTCCCGAAACGTCGCATACGAAAAACAAGTGATTGACAGCGATGCCGAGGGGGTCGGAACTATTCTACTCGTAGACGACGAAGAGGCCGTCGCGAGTGTTGCCCGGGAATTGCTCGAGACGCTGGGTTATGCCGTATTGCTGGCGAACGATGGAAAATCGGCCGTCAAGATCTATGAAAACAACAAAGACGAAATCGATCTTGTGCTTCTCGATATGGTTTTGCCGGGAATGAGTGGAGATGAAATATTTAATATATTAAAAGAATTAAATCCAGATGTTCGAGTATTGCTTTCAAGCGGATACAGCCTTAATGGAAAAGCTCAGGAGATCCTCAATCTCGGCTGTAACGGGTTCATTCAGAAACCGTACCGGATTAATGCCCTGAGAAAGGCAATCAAAGAGATACTGCTGAGTTAGTAGCTTCCATCGATTTTTCGATTTGGAGACTTACTCGTGCCCGACATCCGTTTGTGATGGGCACCAGGCAGTACCAATTTCAGCCTTGCAGCACCTTCTCTCCGCCCCGCCTTAGATCCAGTTTTGATGAAACCCGTTACCTCCGGCGAAGGACATGGATAGATAAACCTATCCAAGTGAGAACCTTTTTTCGCGCTTTCGAAAAAAAATCTTGGTGCAAACCTGCTCAAAAATTTGGTAAAATTCATTATGCATTACGAAGGTCCCATTTACAGGCCGCCCAGCGAGGCGGACAGTCTGCTGATTCAAGCCACCATTGGATGCCCCCATAATAAATGTACTTTCTGCATGGTATACAAGAAAGGTCCCCCCTTTAGAATACGGCCGGTGCAGGAGATAAGGAAGGACCTGGATGAGGCGAAACAGGTTTACGGTTCTCGGATAAGGAGCCTTTTTTTCCCGGCAGGTAATACGATTGTCATGCCCACGGATCAACTTGCTGAAATATGCACCTACGCAAGGGCCTGCTTTCCCGGATTGGAGAGAATTACTGTTTACGGTTCGTCAAAATATATTTTTCAGAAAGGCCCCGATGAACTGCGCGTGCTTCGGGAAAGCGGTTTGACCCGGATCCACGTGGGATTTGAAAGCGGAGATGACCAGGTCCTTCTCAGGATCAAAAAAGGTGCTGATGCGGCCACCCAGATCCAGGCGGGTATATGGGTTCGGGAGGCCGGGATTGAACTCAGTGCATACGTGATACTGGGAATCGGGGGCCGGGACAGAACCCTCGAACACGCACTTCACAGCGCCGCAGCCTTGAACAGGATAAATCCCGACTTCATCCGGCTGCGAACTTTTCTTCCAAAAATCAATACATTACTCTTGCATCAGATTCGAAAAAGAAGATTTCAGGTGCTTTCGCCTCATGACGTGTTGCTGGAGACAAAAGCCCTTATTGAACATCTGGAAGCGACATCCGAAATTGTAAGCGACCATTATACCAATTATGTGGATATCCATGGGAGGATGCCCCGGGACAGGGAAAAGATGCTGCAGATCATTGATGCATATCTGAAAAAGGACGAATCCTCTTTCAGACCTCTCTATGTCGGGAACCAGTAACCCTGATTCACCATCAAGATATCATCTTCCCGCCAAGACGGGATTTTGCAGGGCTCAAGCCGCGTAGCCTTCGGTCGCTCCCGCCGGGGACGGGATCTTCGACTTGCATCTCACACCTTGCTGACGATCAGGGCTTTCGCGAAATCAACCCACAAGATTACCACTGCGGAATTTCAATGGTGGATTTGGGAGTAAACGGCCCTTTTTCTTGATGCCTTCAGGCCAAGTGAGCGCGCGGGTTGGTTTTGATGAAACCCTTCACCTCGGAGGGGGACCCGGATAGGTCCCCCCGATCGGGGGTTTGGAAGGCGTGCTGAGGGAAAGGATTCACAGAAGACGCAGCATGCGGTACAGGTTGTCTCCCGCAAAGAGGTGGGAAAGTGCGAGCATGGGGTATACAAGAACACGGTTCAGGATTCCCGTATGAGCGAAGTTATCGAGCAGTACAACGGCAATAAGAAAAAAGGCTCCGTAACGCCTGAACCGCCGGTAAAAGGATGAAATGGAGGCCGGAAGAATATTTTCCAGAATGTGTGATCCGTCCAGTGGGGGGATGGGGATAAGATTGAAGAGCCCCAGACCCACGTTCATGAGGACGAGGTAGATCAGTATTTTCTGGTATATTTCAAAAGGCAGGAGAAAATGACGGATAAAAATGCCGGCGATGAATGCTGCGGAAAGATTGGCGACCGGTCCGCTCATGGACATGAGAACGATGTCCTTCCTCGGGTTCTGAAAATACCCCGGGTCAACCGGTACCGGTTTGGCCCATCCGAAATTGAAGAGAAAAAGACAGACAGCGCCAAGCGGATCGAGGTGGCTGAGAGGATTCAGGGTCAGCCTCCCCTGATCCCTGGCTGTGGGGTCTCCGAGGGAAAGCGCGGCCTTCCCATGACCATATTCATGTATGGTGATCGCAAAAAGGAGAACAGGTATTCTGACAATCCATTCAGTGATATTCGTCGGCACAGAGTGTTTCCCTCACATTTCCTTCAGAACTTTTCAATAGCCTAGCAGCAAATTAAGGTCACGGCAAGCGCCAAGAAACATGAGTCAGTTTCGGTAATCATGGAAGGAGGGCCGTGAACCTGAAAACCTGCGAAGATTCCGCTTGAAAAAAAAGGAGAGTTCTTTCAAAATAAAGAGTCAGGAATCCTTTTTGAAGGAGGTGGGATTCATGGAACTGAGATCGGCGGACTTTTCCGGATCCTGGTATCCGAGAAAAGAAGAGGAATGTCGGAGATCCGTTGAGATATTTGAAAAAGAGTCCTCCCCCTGTCCCGCATCGGGGAGAGATATTGTCGGGGGCATAGTGCCCCATGCGGGCTGGATGTTCTCCGGTACCATTGCCTGCAATGTGATACAATGTCTTGGTACACACGAGTCGTGCAACACCTGCCTTGTTTTTGGAAGACATCTGCATCCGGGAAGTCAACGGTATATTATGGCGGAGGGCGCGTGGGAAACACCGTTCGGACCGGTGGAGATAGATTCTGAAGTTGCAGTTGCCCTCATGGCCGATTTTTCATTCGTCGTTGAGACGGCGAGGAGACATGATCAGGACAACACTATTGAATTGCAGCTTCCTTTCATCAAATATTTTTTGCCGGACGCAAAGATTGTGCCCCTCGGACTCCCGCCTGCTCCCGCCTCTCTGGAAATTGGAAGAAGGGCAGGGGAGATATGCAGTGAAAAAGGACGCAATGCACTTGTCCTTGGTTCAACCGACCTGACCCACTATGGCTATAATTATGGATTTGTGCCAAAAGGAACCGGAGAGGAGGCTCTGGAGTGGGTGAAGACGGTCAATGACCGCAGGGTCGTAGACCTGATGCTGGAGATGAACGAGGAAGAGGTAATAGGAGAAGCCCTCGGGAACGCAAATGCATGTTGCTCAGGGGCGGCTGCAGCCGCCATTTCTGCTGCCCGTCAACTGGGCGCACAGCATGGAAAAATCCTGAAATACGCCACGAGCTATGATGTGCGACCGGACAGCAGCTTTGTGGGTTATGTGGGTATCGTTTTCACGCGTTGAACCAGGATCTCAACAGACAAGAACACCATCTTGTAAATGGAAAACACTCGCGGTTTCAGAGAGATGTTATGAAAAAAATTCTTGAAAAACTTCATTCGGTCTTCATAAATGGATATGATGCGCCATTTGCAGGGACCAATTCCCCTGCTGGAAAACCGAGTGACATTCCTACATCGGAGAAAAAAGAAGCACCTGGTCAAAACCGGATCAGAATCGACCTCCTCATCCATGATCTCAAAGTCCCTCTCGCAGTCATTGAGGCCGGCATAACATCCTTGTTGAACCGCCAGGAAAAATACGGCCATGTTACGGAGAAGCAGGCAAAGGTTCTGCAAAGGGCACTCAGGAATACCAAGGTAACCCAAAATCTGGTGGCAGATGCCCTTGAGCTGGGCAGATCGGAAAAAGGCATTATGAATCTGTCTGCGGTCCGGTTATCGAGTTGTTTCGGGGAGGCACTTGTTGAATTATTCGATCTGAATGATTCCGTAGTTTCGGAAAGAATAAAGGCATGCCACTCCCTTGACCGGCTCAAAGAGACTCTCGTGAAGGAAGGGCTCACTCTTGAGATCGATGACAGGCTGTGGAGCGAACAACTCCCGCTGGATGAGGGCAAGATAAAGCAAATCCTGAGGAATCTTTTAAGCAACGCCCTGAAATTCCGGAAGAGGGAGGTTGCGTTGAAGGCGTATAAGGAACAGGGATTTCTCCTCGTTTGTATCAGGGATGATGGGGAAGGCATTCCCGCCAAGTATCACAAAAAGATATTCGACTGCTATTTTCAAATGGATCCAACCGAGACATGCCCGGTACGCGGGCATGGGCTGGGGCTGGCTGGTGTGATGGTACTGCTGGAAGATATGGGAGGAGAGATGATCCTTTCAAGCGATGAAGGGCGGGGCGCAGAGTTCATCGTCAAGATACCTCTCCCGGGGACCTGATCATTGTTGTAGGTTCAATCTACAGGATTTTCCCCAGTTCGTCTTTGGAAACCCTGAAGCTTTTGTCAAATTCATCCCAGAATGCACGGTCTTTCTCTCTCCAGTCGGGACCGAATTTCTTATCAAAGAACGGTCTCAGTCTCCCGAACCATTTGGGCTCTCTGGTTTCATTTTCAACTTCTTCAATAATATCGGAAAGATAGGTAATGATATCTGCGATTTTGTCTTTCGGAATGTAGGATTTTGCGCCTTTCTTGATCGACTTGATAAGATTGTCTGGGCTCAATGCATGAGCGGTGAGCATCAGCGAAGGGATCCGTTTGCTGGTCGCCAGCTCCAGCAGATCATACCCACGCACTCCCATGATGTCCAAGATGGCTATATCATACGTGTTTTTTTCCAAGAATTTCTTCGCCGTCTCATAGTTCGGGGCGGAGTCGATAAGGCACATGTCCAGAATTTCTTCGAGAGTTTCGAGGATATCGGGCTCATCGTCGACAATCAATATTTTCTTGTTTTTCAGTACTTCCTGCTGATCGGACATGATGGACCTCCATATGAATAGTGGGTTTCAAGAAGAGATCGAGGCAACTTTATCAACATTGTGCGGGATAGTAACGCGAAGATAATAAATAGTCAACGCTTTATGAAAAGCGGCACCGGTATATTTCGAGAGTTGGTACAGAAGATTCATGGCATGAGGGGAATGGCCCATGGGTGCCCGCAATTAGAGAAAATTCGTTGACAGGAGGGAGTCCATTCCTTAACGTGATATACGGAAACTGAAACCCCTATGTGCTCAATACCTGTCTGTGAACGGGCACAAGTGGAGGATTGCAGTGGGAATTTTCTGGACCGGCATTGGCATATGGCGGGTTTGTCAGGAGGAAGAAAAGAATGGACTTCGAGGAAAAGGCAGGGATTCGATTGGAAAGCTGGATATCACACAATGATCATCATGAAGAAGAGTATCAGTTATTTGCCGAACAGCTTGAATCGGCGGGGATGAAAGAAAGCGCTGAACATATGAGAAATATGATCACCTTCACGGCAAAGGGCACAGAGTCGCTTCGGAAGGCCCTTGCCGCATTGGGATCTGTCAAAGAATCATGATTTCAGGAGTGAGGAGGGAAACAGATGTGTGAAGCACATGCGTTCATCTTGGAGAACGGAGAGGAAAAAAAGCTTCTCGAAAATGTCGACCTGGTCGAGTTTGACGGTGACGAGGCAAAGCTGGTGAATATTTTTGGAGAACAGAAAATCATAAGAGGAAAGCTCAAGGTTTACGACAACAGCAAGAGCAAAATTCTCTTTGAAGCGCTTTGAAAAAATCGAAAAAGAGTCATGGAGACCTGCCTATGCGCGAGATGCTGGGAAATGCTGCGAATATTCTTCTTCATTCGAGCATGACGATCGCTCTGACGGGCGCAGGGGTTTCAGTGGAATCCGGTATTCCGGATTTCAGGAGTGCCGGGGGATTATGGGAAAAATTCAATCCTGCTGAATACGCCACTATCGAAGCCTTCCGCGCCAATCCTGAAAAAGTATGGGAAATGCTTCGGGAAATGGAAGACATTATTTTCAGGGCAAAACCGAACAGAGCGCATATCGGTTTGGGAGAACTTGAAAAACTGCATTGCCTTCACCATATCATTACCCAGAACGTTGACAACCTTCATCAGGCGGGTGGCGCTCAAAACGTTATAGAATATCATGGGAACTCTGCGACGCTCTCGTGTATCAGGTGTGGAAAGCAGTACAAGGCCGCTGAAATGGCAGGCGAGCATCTCCCAAGGTGTGAATGCGGAAATATACTGAAACCGGATGTCATCTTCTTTGGGGAGGACATTCCTCCTGAGGCCTTGCATCGTTCCTTCCAACTGGCCTCTTCTGCCGAGGCTGTCCTGGTGATTGGGACGTCTGCCGCCGTTTCTCCGGCCAACACCATCCCCGCCGTGGCCAAGCAGAACAGAGCGAAGATTATTGAGATAAACAAGGAAGAAACCCACCTCACCTCCACTGTCACGGATGTTTTTCTTCAGGGGAGTGCAGGTGAAATCGTCTCAGAATTGGTAGAGGAAATCAAGGCGTTGAAGACGAAAAATTGAACTCTATGGTTTTGGTTTTAAGAAATCCTTTAACTGAATAATTTTAGAATCTTTGGTGTCATTGTCTTTCATTACTGCCCATGAGCCGCGCACCTTTGCCTTCCTGAGTTCGGCGATCATTCCCTGAAGCTCCGGGTTTTTTTCCACCAGCGTCTGGATTTGCCTGTTCAACTCTTTCCAGCTTACATCCAATTCGTCCGTGTCCAGGTCAAAGCCGGCCAGAGTGGAGACCAGGGTTCCCAGGTGCGACAGGAGGCCGAAATGGGTGGCTCCCTGGAGGTAATATGGGCAGTGACACCATAGGCTCATGCACGGAATTCCCCGCCTTTCAGCAGCGGCCTGTATTGTGGAATGCACAGCACTGGGTCCCTGATAATTGATCGGGAGCACCTCCATATCCCGAAGCCGTGTGGTAAGAGCAGCATCAGATGCGATACCGGAAATAATAGTGTCAGAGTGGAGGACATTATCATACATGCTTCCGAGCGTGATAATGGTTCGCACCCCAAGTTCCTGGAACAGGCTGAGGAGTTGTTCTCCAAAATAGTTCCATCGCAAGTTCGGTTCCTGGGCCTTGAGGATAATAATATCCACTTCCCGGGGACTGGAGTGGGCGGCGTAGAACGTTCCGCCCGGAGGGGCAATATCCTTCAGAACTCCCTCTTCAATGAGGACGACAGGACGATTTTCATCGTATCGATAAAACAAATCGGCATTCAGCGTTGCAAAGGATTCTCCTTTCAGTTTGCGGACCAGGTATGACGCCATTCCCTTTGAAACATCCATGGCGTTTCCCCAACCGTCAAATCCCGCAATGAGAACGGGTTCTTTGACGATGGGGGTTTCCTCGAGGTGAATACCCTTTTCAAGCATCTTTCGGCTCCTCTGTCATTTTCTGTCAATGTGTCATCAGCATTCCGGATTGTCAAGTCAACATCCGACCTCCCATGAAAGCACGCCCTGATCCACCATCAGGGTGTCATCTTCCCGCCAAGACGGGATTTCGTGGAGCTCAAGCCGCGTAGCCTTCGGTCGCTCCTCCCGCACACAACACGGGATCTGCGATGCGGCGCTCCCGCCGGGGACGGGATCTTCGACTTGCATCTCATACCTTGCTGACGATCAGGGCTTTCGCCAAGTCTACCCACAAGATTACTATCGCGGAATGTAGACAGTGGATTTGGGGCACGCTATTTTTGTTGACAATTCAAAAAAAAAGTATAGGTTTGAGCAGATTGGAAAAAATAATGCTTTGACTGCGGTGAATTGAGAAAAGAGCATTGACTATAAGGATTAAAAAGCAGGCCCTTGAAAAGGCTTGCAAGGAAATTATTGAGACCATACTGTTCTGCCTTCCTAATGCTTTCAAGGGCACAGTATATCAGGTTGGCCCTCCCCCCGCTATTACCGCAAAACGGGTCACATCGGGAATTATTGACGAAGAAAAGCAAGTGATCTCATGGGGCTTGCCTGAACGTTCGGACTATAATCCCCCCGGCAAAACATGGTTCGACTACAGGGATCAGCCGGACAGGCCGCTGGAGGCTATGGCTTGGTGTGTTGAACGACAGAAGAGCTGGACATCGGAAGATCCGAAAACGGACGGGAGATCAGTAAGGCTGCAGACCGATGGTGTCCTGGAAGATTTTCATCACATGGAGCCCGTCCTTATCCGGAAGAAAGATCTCTACAGCAATAATGATGATCACTTGGATTACCCCAGGAATTACCAACGGCAGACATTGTGGGAGGGCAGCGAGTACGTGGTGGCGGCCGTCATCAAAATTCATTTCAGGCCCTATACCATCAAGATCGGAAGCCCCGAAACCCTTTTGATTAAAAGACTGTCAAGGGCCTTCGGTACCGAATTGCTTTCTTACCAGTTGCGCGAAGAATCCATTGAAGCCATGAAGCAGCTCGCGCAAGACAAACTTGATTCCTGCAACATTCTTGCAGATTCACTCCGAAACGCCATCACAAAATCGGGTCTTATTTTTTCCCTGATTAAACTGGAATTGGGGTCTCTGCGCGCGCAATGGGAAAATCTTCTTTATCAGCGGACCAATCGGAAAAACGAAAAGGAAGAGGCGATTCTTCAACTGGACAGCATCCTGCAGAAACTAACTGAAATCACAGAGGAACCCATGTGGGAATTGATGGATGTACAGAAAAAATTCCTGACTTTTTCTCTTCCGCCCAAACATGGAGAGTCCTGGGTCGATATGCAGATTGAAAAGAGATGGTCCCAGTTGCTTGAGAACTTGTCCGACGGCGCGGAAATAGCTGTACAGGTGAACGAAGCCCTTGGAAAATTGAAGAAATCTCTTCATCATGGAAAAGACCCTGATCTGCTTGCTTCCTGTGATTTCATGCCGGATCTGCTCAAGAAGGAATGGGTTGAATTGATTTACCAGAATATGGATCAGGTGGATTTTGAACACCTGGACCGTGTAATAAACATTCTCAGTGATCCATCCCTTGCCCTGCCGTTTCAGGAAAAATCAAGAAAAAGCCTCGTTCATCTGAGAACACTTTTCGAAATCATGGAGCAACTGGAAAGCAGCACCAACGCAGTGTTGCAACAGTTGTTGAACGGCGGAAAAAACGGGCATTCCATATCAAGTGCACTTTCTTCTCCGAAGAAAGTGCATGCCCATGGGTAGGATTTTTTTGATCCCGTCAATTCTTGATGAAAATTCCTTCGAAATAGGGTAGATTAAAACCCGTCCGGCGTTCCCAGTGCAGAAGCGCCTGTAGCTCAGCTGGATAGAGCAGCGGACTTCTAATCCGCAGGCCGCAGGTTCGAATCCTGCCAGGCGCACCACCCCCATATCACATTTCCCTCAGCAGAAAACGATACGCCCTTTGTGTCAAAAACCGTCCTATCCGCACAAAGCCGTTCGCCGAATTCAACCTGTGGTTTGTGACGGCACGATGCAAAATCATGTGGGATTTCCAGACCGGAGATTCCTGGAATTCTCCTTGAAAACCAAAAGAAGAAAAGATATATAAAGAGGTCATCTCAAAGTCCGCTGGGTTTATGCAAGGATGCAGACCGGTACCCATAATGCCATAACCGATGTAGAGGGACTTATGGTCGGAAATTTTACCGACCTGGAAGCGGTGTGTGGGGTGACCGTCGTCATCTGCTCCGAAGGAGCCGTCGCCGGTGTGGACGTTCGGGGGTCCGCTCCCGGTACCCGGGAAACGGACCTGCTGCAACCGGGAAACCTGGTGGAAAAAGTGCAAGCCGTCGTGCTCTCCGGGGGTTCAGTCTATGGCCTGGCGGCGTCGGACGGTGTGGTACGCTGGCTCTCCGGGAAAGGGTTCGGCTTTCCCCTGAACGACTCCCATGTAGCTCCCATTGTACCGGCAGCGGTTCTCTATGATTTGGGGAGAGGAAATAGGTTCATACCGGGGATTTCCGCAGATTGGGGTGAAAAGGCGTGTGTCGCCGCATCGAGCGACGCCCCGGAACAAGGCTGTGTGGGAGCCGGAACCGGTGCCCTGTCCGGAGCTATAAAGGGGGGCCTGGGAACCGCCAGTCTGGTGATGGCATCGGGTATCAGGCTGGGAGCACTCGTGGCGGTCAATTCTCTGGGCACGGTCATCGACCCTGTCACGGGCCAACCCTGGGAAATCCGACTGGAGCTGGACGGAGAATTTGCCGAACAGGGGAAGCGCTCGGTAATACTTCCGCAACCTCCCGAAAAAAAACCGGTTCAAAATACCGTCATTGGGCTGGTTGCAACCGATGCGGCCTTGTCCAAGGTCCAGGCACGAAAGGTGGCCCAGATGGCCCATGACGGTCTCGCCCGGGCCATTCGGCCTGCTCACACCATGTTCGACGGAGATACTATCTTTTGCCTGAGCACAGGCAAGCGGGACTTGCCCAGCCGGCCGGGGTTCTTCATTCCTGCACAGGCTCAGGCAATCAACGAACTGGGTCATGCCGCGGCAGACTGCATGGCCAGAGCCATTATCCATGGTATTCTTTCGGCCAGCAGTCTGAACGGCATGATTGCGTTCTCCGATCTCACCGAGCGAAATCCGGTGGACGGCGCCATGCAATGAAATCGCCAAGCCGGAATTCCTCCCATCCGACTTCCAATACCCTTTGGGCGCATCGGGTTCCCCAGAAGCCGCTCTGAAGGCGTTATGAACAGGCTGATGCTTCGTGTGTCCGGTTTTAAATATTTCGGCGCTATACGTGCGCTGAACGAGATTGATATAGCGGTTGCTGAGGGCCAGATCCACGGGATCATCGGCCCGAACGGTTCGGGAAAAACAACCTTGCTCAACTGGGATATGAAGGACTGGGTTCCAACCAACAAACCGACCTTCATTTTCTCGATCGAGAACGGTAAAAAGAAGCTGATCAAAGAGGTTCGGCCATAGTCAAAGTCGGAAAAACGGCTGTTTTACTCAAAGGACAACAGCCTATTGTTTCAAAAGGCGGTAGCTCGCTGTTTTTTTGATCCGCTTGAGGGAGGAAAAAATGATTTCACCTGGCATCGTGCGTGAGCTCCTGGAGGCGGTGGATTCCGATGAGCTCGTCCGGCTTGCCGGCGACTTGGTCCGGATAAACTCGGTGTGGGACCCGGAGACGGGCACCAGCGAGCAACTGGTGGCTGAGAAGGTAGCCCGGTGGGCAGATGAGGAGGGATTTCAAGTCCTTTTCGAAGAGGTCATACCCGGCAG
>Ga0315542_1001094_pt1 | contig 17107 bp, 10 predicted proteins | sample SalMarSW160120MG_FD_202541 | JGI IMG/M metagenome (GOLD analysis project Ga0315542, IMG submission 202541) | Salt marsh sediment microbial communities from the Plum Island Ecosystem LTER, Massachusetts, United States - Salt Marsh Sediment SW1601-20 ...
CAATCACCGTCGTCAGGTACGTGCACGGCTGGGTATTTCCGACGATGCCGCTATCACGCAATTGGCGCTCGAGCACGGCTTGTTGAACCCGCCGGACTCCACGGACCTCGGTTGTCGCTCAGGCAGTTGCCGGTCCTGACACAACGACCGCTGGTTGGTCCTCATTCACCCCGCACAGCGTACTTGCAGAGCGTCCGGCGGCCGTTTTGCGGCTTTGGTTGAAGACCGCCAACTGCTCCATGCCGGCGGCGAGCACTGAAAAGCGGAGCGATGTTCGGCCTGTTGCGGCACGCCCAAAGTACCCGGCCGTGGTGGTGCAGCTATCGGATCGATGCCGCTTGAGCGACCTTTTTTCATTCTTCGTTGTCGAATGATGCGTTGAGACCCGGCCGGATATGCATCCCGGGTGGCAATCCGCCGTTTCCGGGGCATCTCGGCACCCATCGGAGTCAGATATGAAGACAGCAGGAACAAGGAATGTGCGCCTCGGTCGCCTTGGGTTGCTGTTGACCGTCCTGGGGCTGCCGGCTGTCTCCTGTGCCTCCACCTCCTACCATTTGCTCAGGGATGCGTCCGCTGGCACCTATCGCATCGATCCTGATCACTCTCTAGCGTGGTTCACCATCGGCCACGCCGGCATCGGAATCGTTGCGGGCCGCTTCGACGGCATTGCCGGCAGTTTCACGGTCAACCCGAAGCAGCCGGACCGGGATCGGGTCACCGTACGGATTCCGGCTGCCAGTATCGATACGAACGAGAAGGCGAGGGACAAGGACCTGAGGGGGCCGCACTTCTTCGATGTCCGAAAGTATCCAGAGATCCGCTTCGTGAGTACCCGTTATGAAGCCACAGGCCGGGATGACGGACGTCTGTACGGACACCTTACGATGCACGGAGCAACCCACACGGTCGTGTTTCGTGTGCATAGGCTGGGTAGCGGTCCGGTGCCCGAGCTTCCCGCGCCTTGGGGCGGATACCTGACGGGCTATGTCGCAGAAACCACCCTTGACCGGACCAGGTTCGGAATCGACGCCGATCAGAGCATGCTGGGACGCTATGTGCATCTGCACGTCAACATTGAAGGCGTCAGGACTCAACCCGCGACGGCCGGGTCTTCCTCTCACCGCTCTCCAGCCCCGACAATGGCTCACCCTCACGGATAGCGGCGTCCGCTCGCCGTCCGTTCCCTGAAGGTGGGGTGCAGAGGTGGTCGGGGTTCGGGAGGCGCGCATGCGCCTCCCGGTAACCGGAGACGGATCGGCCCCTATTTCCCTTCCATAGCCTTGTGGGCGTCCACGAGCAGCGCGTGTACCGCGAGCGCCACGTGATGGGCGGGCTCGTAGTATCGGAGCCGTGTGCCGATGCGCGCCAAGGAAAGCGCCTCCTTCAGGGTGACGCGTTCCCGCTCGGGTCCGTTGAAATCGTTCAACGCTCCGTTGCCCTGGCCTTTGCACGGGTCACCGACGGCACCGTCGAAGCCCTTCCCCTTGGGGCCGACCAGGCAGTTGATGACATGATGGAGGTGAAGGTGGGCGATGCTCGTGGTTTTGCCCTGACTGGCAAAATGCGCGTGTTCGATGGCGGTCGCGACCTGTTTGAGGGCCGCTCCTGACGATCCTGCCGACGCCACGGCAGGCATCCCGGCGGCAAGCAGGAACGGGAGCGCGTACGTTGCGACAAAGCGCAAAAGACTGGTTGGTGATGTTCTCATGTCGGGTATCCTCCTTGTATCGCGGCGCGGACAATGCCCGCCGGCCTCTGGTGCCGGTGACTGAACGTTCCCCGGCCCGCGGGTCCGGCCGAGCGGCAGCCTTTCCGTGGTCGGTCGTCAGCACCGATTCATGCTTGCTCGAAGAATCGAAAGCGAGCTAGCCGCGTACCCTGGGCTTGTGCCGGGGGTCCGCGGTGTGATGGCCAGCTAGGCCTCGCTCAGTCGAGCCGACTCGACGGGGCTGCGCTCGCTGTACAATCGATAGTAGACCACCATGAAGAACGCGAAGATGAAACTGTACAGCACCGCATTGCCCACCAGATTGCCCGGCATGCCCGTCGATCCGGCTCCGTAGGGGCCTCCCCAGCCCTCTGCAGTGGTCCAGATCCCGAGTGTGAACAACGCTCCGAGGGGCAGGAAGAGTCGCAGCCATTTGCCCGACAGCAGGCTGACGGCCAGCAGGGTCTCCAGTATCGCCACCAGCATGCCGCAGATGCCGGGCCCGATCAGATGGATGACGTGCACGACGAACTGGTCGTACGCCACGATCCAGGCCGGTTGCCCCGCCTCCGCCTGGGTCACGTAGCCTGCGAAGTGGGAAAAGAAGTACGGATGCCACTTCCAGGAGGCGTCGAACGCCCAGAGCAAACCGAACAGTATCCTGCCGATCGTGAACCTGTCGAAGGCGCCGGCTGAGTGGGGGGGGCGGTCGGCATCGGCGCCGGTGGGGGAGGGCTCCTGGGTCTCGAGGGGCGCTGCAAGGGTGATCAGCAGAAAGGCGATGGCATACACGATACCTGGGCCGGGGTCGGTGGCGCCGGTGCTGTAGGGTTCGCCCAGGGCGCCCATGGTCGACCACACGAACAGTCCGTACAGAATACCGACGACGCCAAAGAACCTGAGCCACAGACCGGTCAACAGGGACAGGGCGAGAAGGATATCCACGACGGCTATGGTTACCTCTACCGGCAATGTCCCGGTGAGTTGGATCCCGTGGAAGATCCAGACGATGAAGGTGTGCAGCCAGGGTGATTCCCCGCTGTGGTTTTCAGCGAACCACTGGAGGAAGTGGCCCAGATAAATACTTTGGACCTGGAACCATGAGTTGATAAGCCAGATGATGCCGAACACGACCCGCAGGGCGCCGAAGGCGGTCTGCTGGCCGGGGGTCGGGTAGCTTTGTGTGTATTCCATGGCCGGGCCTCGAAGTCGCAATGGAGTGTCGCCCGTGCCCGCAGATGCCCGATTGACTTCGCGCGGGCGCCGCCGCAGGGGGCCTGGCAGCGCACCCTGCCGCTATCACAGCGGCGACCAGGGTGTAAGTGGCCTGCGGGCATTGTCCGGGGCCGGACGCGCAGCATGCTGTCCTGTCGTGCCCACGAAGCAGAGACCATGCCATACTCGCAATCGCCTGAAAATAAACATTGATATCGGCAATTCGGGCCTGTTCGGCGGCGTGCGGCGGCCCATATCCACCGTTCGTGCGACGAATCTGGTTGGTTTGCACCCGTGCCTTATCGATTGGGTCCGCAGGCGGCTGCTTTCGGGGTAGCGGGGTCGCTGGCACTGCGCAGGTTCGGTGCTGCTACTATAGTTCGGCGCTTGCCGGCGAGGTCCAACGGGCGCGGGGGGCCGCGGGTTCGGACATTCCGGGATGAGAACATGAGAGCGCAAACCAGCCCGGCTGCGACAGAGACTTTACGGCTGCAACGTGCTCCAGTGGCGCAGTCGGCGGCCGTGCTTGAGGTCGGCGGAGGTGGTCTATGAAAGAGGCTGTGGACAGCCTGCTTGCCCATCCGGATTTCAGGGAAGGTCGGTACTGGGTGCGCAGATCGGCCGCTGCCGACGAGACCATATTCGAACAGGGTTCCACAGGACGGGAAGTCTTCCTCCTGGAGTCCGGTTGCGTACGGGTGATCGGCAACGTGGTTCTGGAAGGGCCGCGTTTGATGCGCTCCGGCATGTGCGACCTTGAGCCGGGGGCGGTCTTCGGGGAGCTCGCCCTGTTCGACAATTGCCCGCGGTCAGCGTCCGTCGTGGCGATATCAGACTGTACCCTGATCGTCATCCGGGGGGACGATCTGTTCGATTTTTTCGATAGTCATCCGGCGGTGGGTTACCGAGTGTTGCGGGCTCTGACGGAGACCCTGGTTAGCCGCTTGCGCCGTACGAACCGCAAGTTGTTTTCCGTGTTCGCCTGGGGCCTGAAGGTGCACGACATCGACCGTTACCTCTGAGCCGGAAGTCCCTCCAGTTGTCCATAAGTGCAAACAATGGCTCGCGCGGGAGCATAAGCATTGGTCGTCGTTGATATGTACGACGCCATGAGCTATTCCCTCCCTATGGGGGCCGTATTTCGGCAGCAGAGACAGCCCGCCCGGGTTGTTTGTCATCGGGCGCGAGGGCTCGGTACCGCCCGCGCGACGGTGGCTCCAGTACCGGGGGGCGTGCCGCCGGGATTTCCACCTGCGGTTCGCATCAGACCGAAGGCGAGCCAGGGCAGGGATCAGGGAGAGGGCCTTGAATGGACCGGTCCGATCTGTGTAGGCATTTTCTTACAGAACTTCGTTCTTATCGCTCTATGCGACCTCACCCAATTCGTCCGTAGAATAGCGGAGAACGGAGGTCCGGCTGCCGGGGGGCTGTAAAAGGCGGGCACGCTGTAACGATCGGACCCAATAATGCTGTCGGTACAAGGACATCAAGAAGAATGGCCACGGTAAGGGTGTTCAGGCACTACATTCCCGCAGGGTTCCTCACCCTCGGTGCAGTCGAGATGCTGATCTTCGCGGTAGCCGTCATGGCGGGCATCGAGCTTCGATTTCAGGGCGATCTGGAGTCGATTGGGCACACCGTCGGCCCGGTGTTCCCCAAGGCCATTACCTATGCCGTACTGATGACCCTGAGCATGACGGCTCTTGGTCTTTACCAGCGCGGCTCCATGGAGGGTCGCAAAGGCATGGCGCTGCGTGTGGCCGCCGCGTTCGTGCTGGGCTTTGTGCCGCTGAGTATCGCCTACTATGTCGCTCCCACGCTGTTTCTCGGTCGCGGAGTGCTGGCCCTGACTTCGGTCACGGCCTTTATGGGGATTCTCACGGCCCGTGTGGTCTTCATGAGCACCACCGACCAGACCAACTTCAAGCGGCGGGTGCTGGTGCTGGGTGCCGGGCAGAAGGCGGGCCTGATCCGGCAACTGCGCAATACAGGCGATGTGCATGGTGCCGTGATCGTCGGCTATGTACGAATGGGTCCGGAGGTATCGGCGGCGGAGTCCGGCGACAACGTCATCGAACTCGATCGCCCTTTGGCCCAGTACGTCAAGGAGCAGCACATCAACGAGATGGTGGTGGCTGTGGATGACAGGCGTAAGGCATTGCCTGTGCACGATATTCTTGACTGCAAGATGAACGGGGTGGAAGTCGTCGACCTGCTGACGTTCTTCGAGAGGGAAACCGGTAAGGTGAAGCTTGATATCCTGCAGCCGAGTTGGATGTTCCTTTCGGATGGCTTTCAGCGCGGTGTGCTGCGTTCGGCTGCAAAACGCCTGTTCGATGTCACTGCCAGTCTGATCCTGTTGCCCATTGCGTTGCCGGTGATGGGCTTGGTGGCTCTGGCCATTTTCGCGGAGAGTGGTGGCAAGGGGCCAGTCCTGTTTCGGCAGGTTCGCAGCGGCGAGAACGGCGCTCCCTTCGAGATCATCAAGTTCAGAAGCATGGGCATCGACGCGGAGAAGGACGGTGTCGCCCGCTGGGCCCAGCGCAACGACAGCAGAATCACCCGGGTGGGGGCCGTCATTCGCAAGGCGCGGCTCGACGAGTTGCCGCAACTGTTCAACGTACTGCGCGGCGAGATGAGCTTCGTCGGTCCGCGGCCGGAGCGCCCCGAGTTTGTCCAGCAGTTGGGCCATGCGCTTCCGTACTATCACGAACGTCATCGGGTGAAGCCTGGTCTGACCGGCTGGGCCCAGATCTGCTATCAGTACGGCGCGTCCGAGCAGGACGCTTTCGAGAAGCTGCAGTATGACCTCTATTATGTAAAGAACTATAGTATTTTCCTTGACTTGCTGATTCTTCTGCAAACCGCAGAGGTGATTCTACTTGGCAAGGGTGCCCACTGACGTCAGCTTGCGCCGGACCATGTCCCAGTAAATGATACACTGTACAAGGCAGTGACCTTGGGGGCGCAGCCCGACCAGGTATGCGCCTGCCGGGCGGTGTATATCAAAAATGAATCCAACGGGTTGGCTTCATGATCAACGTCGGCGTCGTTAGCTACACGGCGGGCGCGGTCGCGTTCCTGATCCTGACGCTGGTCCTGGTCACGGGGTGGCGTGGCCGGCTGCAGGGGGGGCTGCTGGTTCTCGCCTCTACCGTGTCGGCGACATGGGCTGGTGGACTTGCGTTGCAGACGGCGGGCATCTGGACGGCCCCGCAACTCACCGCGGTTCTCGAGACATTGCGTTTCATGGTGTGGCTGTTGTTCTTGCTGCACTTGCTTGATTCCGTACATGCGCCCGACCAGCGTCGCCTGGTGCGTATCGGCTCCGTTGCCCTTTATGGCGTTTGTGCAGCGCTGGTTACCGTGTCTCTGGCGTATCCGGCGTTGGCCGGTTGGGTGCTCAATCCTCAACTGTTGGCCAAGATCGTCTTTATTGGGTACGCAGGGCTGTCCGTGTCCGGTCTGTGGCTGGTTGAGCTACTGTTCCGCAATACCAGGCAGGAGAGTCGCTGGGCTACCAAGTTCTTGTGCCTGGGCGTCGGGGGCATGTTCGCGTACGATTTCTTCATGTATTCCGATGCTCTTCTGTTCAGTCACATCGACCCGAGCTACTGGAGTGCACGAGGCGCAATCGACGCGCTGGTCGTGCCATTGATTGCGGTTTCGGCGGCCCGAAATCCCCAGTGGTCTCTCGATGTTTTTGTTTCCCGGCGCATCGTTCTGCACACCGCTACTTTGCTGAGCGCTGGCGCCTATCTGTTGTTGATGGCCGGTGCCGGATACTACATCAAGGTATTCGGCGGCCATTGGGGGCCTGTTCTACAGGTGGTTTTCCTGTTTGGCGCAGGCGTGATGCTGCTGGCGCTGATGTTCTCCGGCCAACTGCGGGCTCAGATCAGGGTCTTTGTCAGCAAGAACTTTTTCAATTATCAGTACGACTACCGGGAGGAGTGGCTTCGATTCACCGGCACACTCTCGCGCTGTCGGGAACACGCCGACCCGAAAGTCTGCGTCATTACCGCGATAGCCAATATCGTGGAAAGCCCCAGCGGGATTCTCTGGAGTGGCGATGGCGATGCAATGTATCCGGTGGCGCGTTGGAACATTCCGGAACCGCCACCACTGAGCCAGCCGATCGACAGCGTTTTCGTGCATTTTCTTGAGCGTACCAATTGGGTGGTGGACCTCGATGAAGTCGAACGATCGCCTGAGCACTATGAAGGTATGCGACTGCCGAAGTGGTTGTCGGAGATGCCGAAGGCGTGGTTGGTCGTTCCGCTGCCCGACGAAGGACGTCTGCGGGGATTCGTGGTCCTCAGTCGCCCGAGGGCACGGGTGGAATTCGACTGGGAGGTGCGCGATCTGTTGAAGACTGCCGCCTGTCAGGCCGCTAGTTATCTGGGACAGCTCGATGCGGTGAAGGCTCTTGCCGAGGCGCGGCAGTTTGAAGGGTTCAATCGCCTTTCCGCCTTTCTGCTTCATGATTTGAAAAATCTCATTGCACAGCAGTCCCTGATCATCAACAGTGCCTCCAAGCACAAGCACAACCCGGCATTTGTGGACGATGCAGTACGTATCATGGAGCACTCCGTCACCAAGATGAACCGGCTTATGCAACTGCTGCGCAGTGGTGTGGCAGGGTCGGAATCGGTGCACGTCGACTTATCCCGGCTAGTGGCCGACGTGGTCGCGGCCCGCGCCGGCCGCGAACCATCGCCCGAATTGATCAATGATGCGGGCGCAGAAGTCATCGTGTCCGCAGACCGGGATCGTTTGAGTGCCGCTATCGGTAATGTCGTCCAGAATGCCCAGGAAGCGACGCCGAAAGACGGAAAAGTCGTTGTCCGACTGACGTTGGAAGGCCGGCAGGCTGTGATTACAGTGAGAGACACGGGCAGCGGAATGGCGCAGACGTTCATACGTGAGCGGCTGTTCAGACCCTTCGATACCACCAAGGGTGATACCGGGATGGGTATCGGCGCGTACGAGACCCGCGAATACGTACGCTCTCTGGGCGGAGACCTGCAGGTGGAGAGTGTGCAGGATCAGGGTACGACATTCCGGATTGCCTTGCCGGCGATTCAGGACGATGGGGCAGCGGCTCGTGGCAGCAACGAACAACGGGAGGCGCTCGGTTGAAGAAGGGCCACAAACGCACGCTATTGGTCGTCGAAGATGACCCGGGATTGCAGAGCGCTCTGCGATGGGCATTCGACGACTTCGAGGTGGTCATCGCCGAGGACCGGGATTCCGCTATAGCGGAACTGAGAAGACATGAACCTCAGATCGTGACATTGGACCTTGGCTTACCGCCTGATCCGGGCGGGGCGACTGAGGGACTCAAGACCCTTGAAGAGATTCTGGCACTCTCGCCCCATACCAAAGTCATTGTCCTTACCGGAAACAACGACCGAGAGAATGCGGTTAAAGCGATCGGTCTGGGTGCCTGGCTGTTCTTCCAAAAGCCTGTGGACCCCGAGCTACTAGGTTTCATCGTGGAACGGGCTTATCGTCTGCACGAGCTGGAAATGGAGAACCGCCTGTTGACCCGCGCGGACCAGAAGGCCCCGTTGGCGGGAGGGATCGCCATCAGTCAACCGATGCTGGATATCTGCCGGACCATCGAAAAAGTGGCGCCGGCCGATGTGACGACGTTGATTCTGGGGGAGAGCGGCACCGGTAAGGAGCTAGTGGCCCGCGGAATTCACGATCTCAGCAATCGGGCCGACAAGCGCTGGATCGCTTTGAATTGTGCGGCCATCCCCGAAACCCTGCTGGAAAGCGAACTGTTCGGCTATGAAAGAGGTGCCTTTACCGGCGCCAACAAGCAGACCCGCGGGAACATCGAATACGCACATGGCGGCACGCTGTTTCTGGACGAAGTGGGCGACTTGCCACTTGCCCTGCAGGCAAAGCTGTTGCGGTTCCTGCAAGAGCGGGTCATCGTCAGGCTTGGAGGACGCGAGGAAATTCCCGTGGACGTGCGGGTGGTGTGCGCCACGCATCAGGATCTTCAAGCCCTGATCGGAGAAGGTCGGTTCCGGGAAGATCTCTATTATCGTATCAGCGAGGTTAGTATTCGAATTCCGCCATTGCGGGATAGGGAGGGCGAGGCCGCGGTTCTGGCACGGCATTTCCTGGATGTCAACGTTCGACAACACAAGAAGTCGGTGCTGGGTTTCACGGCCGATGCTCTCGCTGCGATTGAGGCCTACCATTGGCCCGGCAACGTGCGGGAGCTGGAGAATCGCATCAAGCGCGCCGTGATCATGGCGGAAGGCAAGCAGATCACCGCTCAGGAACTGGAGCTCGAGCCGGCGGATGCGGACCCGATGCCCTTCAATCTGCGCCAGGTGAGAGAAAACGCGGAGTGTCAGGCGCTGCGTCGTGCGGTCAACCAGGTGAACGGCAATGTGTCCCAGGCCGCCGAGCTTTTGGGGATTACCCGTCCCACCTTTTATGCATTGGTGAACAAGTACAAATTGGAGTTCTGACGATCCCGCGGCCGCCATGCCGGCGTGGGATTGGCCACGGCATGGTACGGGGAATCAGGGGCGGCCGTTTTCCTATGATCTGCGCCGGGCGTGGCAGTGGTGGAGTGAGTGAATGACGAAGATCTGGACTAAACGGCTCCCCGGGGCCGCCCTGCTGTTCCTATGGGGCTTGATGTGGGTGCAGGTGGCGCCAGCGGCTACCACGCAGAGCTACATTCAGGATGCCCAGCGGTATTTCAAGGACGGCAAGTACGATGCTGCTGTCATTCAGCTCAAGAACGCTTTGCAGCAGAATGCCGACAATGGCCAGGCTCGTCTACTGCTGGGCAAGACCTATCTGAAATTGGGTGACGGCGCAGCCGCGGAGAGCCAGCTGCAAAGGGCTAAAGACTTGGGGGTCGCCCGCAAAGACTGGGTGGTTCCGCTGGGGAAAGCGTACCTTCTGAGAGGAAAAAGTCAGAAGGTCTTGCACGAAATCGAGCCTCAGTCGAGTCTGCCGGCATCGATAAGGGCGGCTGTGCTTGCGCTTCGCGGGGAGGCCCTTCTTATCCAGGGGCAGCCGTTGGACGCCCAGAAGAGTTTTACGGCTTCGCTGGCGCTCGAACCCAAACAGCCGGAAGCGCTACTGGGACAAGCGCGAATCGCGTTTGCCGACAAGGACAAGAAAACGACTCTGGCGAAGATCGACCAAGCGCTGGCGGCAGACCCGAACAGTCTGGATGGTTGGCTGCTCAAAGGCGAGGTGTACAGACGCGAAGCGGATTACAAGGAGTCCAAGAAGGCGTTCGCTCACGCCTTGGTGCTCGCCCCCTCCAGCATCTCGGCGCAGCTGGGGTTGGCCACGGCGGAACTGGGCTTGCGCCAGGATGATAAAGCCCTGAAGCTCGTAGGCAAGGTGCTTCACAAGGTGCCCGGTCTGCCTGTGGCGAACTATCTGAAAGCCTTGATCATGTTCCGCAAGGGTGACTTGGACCACGCCCAGACACTCCTGCAGACTGCGCTACGCTCCGCCCCCAATTACCCGGCTGCCCATCTGCTGCTCGGCACCGTGGACTATGTACAGGGGGACTTGAACGAAGCGGAGGTTCATCTCCGTAAATACACCAACAGCATGCCTAATAACGTGGCGGCAATGAAGCTTCTGGGCGCCACACTGATCAAATTGGACGAGGCGAACGACGCCGTCGGCGTTCTGATTTCGGCTGATAAGTTGGCTCCCAAGGACCCGCAGACGCTGGCTCTTCTGGGTACGGCCTATCTGCGTAGTGGTGATTCAAGCCAAGGGTTGAAGTATCTGCGTCAGGCATCCGAGATTGACCCGGACTTCGCCGCCGTCAAGGCACAGCTGGCGATGGCCTATCTGTCGAAAGGTGACTCCGACAAGGCGGTTTCGGAGCTGCAAAGTGCTGTCCATCTTGGGCCGGGCCTGGTGCAGGCGGACGCCTTGCTGATACTTACCCAGATTCACAAAGGTGACTACGACGGCGCCTTGACTTCAGCGCGTGCGTTCGCGAAGAAGCACCCCAAGGACGCACTCGCCTACAACCTTGAAGGGGCCGCTTACCTCGGCAAGAAGGATTTGGGCGAAGCCCGAGCGGCTTTCAAGAAGGCGCTGGAAGTGAATCCAAAATTTCATGCGGCACGGATCAATCTGGCTAGGTTGGATGTCCTCCAGGGGAAGCTGGAAGACGCCGAACGTGAATACGGTGACGTGCTCGCGAATGCGCCCGGAAATCTCAATGCATTGCTCGGCATGGCTGAGCTGGCCGGTCGCAGAGGGGACGAACAGAAGCAGCTGAAGCTGCTACGCAAGGCGCAGGACAGTAATCCAGCGGCGACACAGCCTGCCCTCTTGCTGGTCGACCATTATCTGAAGGCCGGAGATGCGTTGAAAGCGGTAGACGTCGCACGTACGCTGCAGACGGCACATCCCAAGAGCCCACTGGCACTGCGGGCGCTCGGATTGGCGCAGATGGCAGCCGATCTCGATGTGAGCGCAGTGGCCACCTTCCAGACCCTGACTTCCATCGTCCCCAAATCCGCCCAGGCTTACTACTTGCTGGGTCAGGCCCAGGTCGGACGAGGCGAACAGAATCACGCGGGTGCGAGTTTCCATAAGGCTCTGAAACTCAATCCGGATTACCTGCCTGCTCAGGTCGGTCTGACGCGGCTGGAGCTGGCCATGAAGGAGATTCCCAAGGCTCACGAGCTTGCCATCCGCATACAGCAGCAGCATCCGAAGCTGGCTCTGGGTTATGAGCTCAACGGCGACATCTACGCTGCGGAGAAGGAGTACGGGGCAGCTGCGAAATCCTATGGGTCCGCGTACGACAGGCAGGCCAGCCGCGAGCTTGCTATCAAGCGGTATCAGATGCTGAAACAAAAGGGCGAGCAAGGGAGCGCCCTTCAATCTCTGAGGCAATGGGTGGCCAAGTCACCACACGATACCAAGATGTATCTCTTGCTCGGAACGGCTTCCTTGCAGGCGGGTCAGACTCAAGAGGCAATCAAGAGTTACGACACTGTGCTGGCCAGTGACGCACATAACGTGACAGCGTTGAACAATCTGGCGTGGCTGTACCGAGACTCCGACCGCAGCAAGGCGCTGGATTACGCAGAACGGGCGTACAAGCTCGTTCCGGAACGGCCGGAAGTCATGGATACGCTGGGCTGGCTATTGATAAAAAACGGCGATAACCAACGTGCGCTGACTATTCTGCAGTCGGCGGTGTCCATAGCCCCTACGATGCCGGAGATTCGTTATCACATGGCTGTGGCGCTCAACGCAGTGGGCCGCAAGTCGGAGGCGCTCCTGGAACTGGATCGCCTGGTCAAGACCGATTCGGAGTTTCCGGACTATCAGAAGGCGGTGACATTGCGCAGGCAACTGAAAGAGCAATCACCCTGACGAGCGTTACCTTGCGAATATGTAATTGTCGCTTCCCGCAGGGGACGCTCTGAGCCCCCCATCGAGATTCTGCAAATAACCGCGACCCATGAGGGATCACGAAATGAGGTATCTTGCGCATCGGAGCAGGCCGGTATCGGTAGGCGTTGTGGCCCTGCTGACGACGTTTCTACTTGGCGGCTGCGGCAACTCGAAGTTGACGGACAAGGACTATGTCCAGCAGGCAAAGCAGTATCAGGCCGAGCAGAAGCTCAGATCCAGCGTAGTCGATCTCAAGAATGCTCTTCAGATCAATCCCAAGAACGCGGAAGCACGACTGCTATTAGGGGAAATATATCTGGAGGTGGGCGAGCCGGCGGCAGCGGAGAAGGAGCTCGAACGCGCGGTTCAGGCGGGTATTCCCCGCAAGGACCTTATTGTCAAACTGGCGCGCGCTGTGCTGGCACAGCATGAATACGATCAGCTTTTGAAGGGGTATCACTCCAATCCGACTCAGGCCGCGTCGACGCGCGCGACTCTCGATGCGCTGCGGGGCGAGGCGCACCTCGGAAAGAGGGACCTTGACAGTGCTGGCAAGGCCTTCGAGCGCGCGCTTTCTATCGATCCTCACTGCAGCGAAGCGAAGATTGGCCAAGCCCGTCTGGCCATGTGGACCGGGGAATTGGATAAGGCGGACCGGTTGTTGTCAGAAGCATTGGGCCTTGCGCCCCATTCGGCATTTGCTTGGCTGTTGCGCGGGAATCTGGCGTTGGCGCAAGGGAAGCCGAAGCAAGCGGAGGCCTACTACTCCAAGTGCATCGACAACAACAAATTCGACGTATCGGGGTACATCCAGCGCGCCCTCGTGCGTACGTCGCTGAAGGACTTTTCCGGGGCGAAACACGATATCGACGCGGTAAAGCATGAAGCGAAGCGCTACCCGCGGATCTACTTCGCGGAGGGGGTGCTTGCATATGCGCAGAAGCACTACTCGGATGCACGATCGTCGCTCGAGAAGGCTCTAAGGGGTGCGCCTGATTACCTGCCCGCACAGTTCTACCTGGGGGCGACGCAATTTTCCGAAGGTAATTTCGAGTTGGCGGACAATTCTCTCGCGCGGGTTGTGAGTGCCGAACCCGGCAACCTGGTCGCACGCACGTTGCTGGGTGCGACGCGGCTGCAGCTGGGTAATCTCAACAGTGCGGAGCATTTGCTGGTGGGGGTACTGCGGCAACGTCCCGCTGCCGTCGGCGTGATGCGGATGCTGGCGAGCTTGTATCTCAAACAAGGCGATACCGCCAGGGCGGTCGAGTACCTTCAGGAGGCGGCAAAGGCGGATCCCAAGTCAGCTGAGACCCATATCCAATTGGGACTCGGACTGTTGCAGGCGGGCCACACGGCGAAGGGAATCGAAGCGCTTAGACAGGCGGCGGACATGGGTAAGACGGGTGCCCAGGCGGAGCCGCTCTTGGTGCTCGCGTTGATCGACAGCGGGCAGGCGGACAAGGCAATCCATGTGATTCAGCAGATGCGTCACAAGGAGCCCAAGAATCCTCTGCCGGATACGCTTCTGGGCATAGCCTATCTCAAGTCAAACCATGAGGCTGAGGCACGGTCTGCTTTTCGCAAGGCTCTCGAGGTGAGTCCAGGCGATCCGGGTGCGTCGTTGCGTCTGGCGACGCTGGATATCAAGGCAAAGAACTACAAGGACGCTCAGCAACTCTACGAGGGCGTATTGAAGCGCCACCCGGGGCACCTTCCCACGCTGTTGGCGTTATCCAACCTGCAGACCACAGAAGGCAAGATCGCAGAGGCCAAGAAGACTCTGGAGAGCGCCGCTAAAGCCAATCCGCAGGCGGTCCAGCCGCGGATTCTGCTTGCAAACTACTATCTCAACAGAGGACAGGGGAGCCAGGCCCTTGGGGTAATGGAACAGCTAGACAACGATACACAGCAGCAGCCAATCGTGCTGGCCGAGGTAGGCAAGATTCAGCTTGCCATGGACCAACCGGCCACCGCCGCCCAGACACTCCAGAAGCTGGTACAGGCCCGTCCGAAAGTCGCGGACAGCCACTATCTGCTTGGCAGGGCCTACGCCCAACTCGGCCAGATTGATGATGCCCAGCGGGAGTTCAACAAAGCTGTCGAACTGCAGCCAAAGCTGCTGGAGGCCAACGTGAGCCTCGCCCGCATATTGATGGACCGCAAGCAACCGGAAGCGGCCAACCGCATTCTGACGAAGCTGCAGAAGGACTATCCGGGCAATCCGGAGGTATTGGGGCTTCAGGGTTGGTTGGCTTTGCGGCAGGGACATGCCGCCCAAGCCGATGCCGCCTATGGGCGCGCCATCAAAGCCGCCGGGACCACTCGCATGGTGCTGGACTATGCGCTTGCCAAGTGGAAGACGAATGACTGGAAGGGGAGTATGGATGTGCTCAGCAGTTGGCTGAAAACGCATCCGAAGGATGTCGGTGTGCGGATGCGACTGGGAACGGAGCAGATGGTGCTCCACCACAATGATCAAGCAGAAGCGGAATTTCGCAAAGTGCTGCATTACGCGCCGGAGCATGCAGCGGCGCTCAACAACCTGGCCTGGCTGCTGAGAGACAAGGATCCCAAGCAGGCCCTGGATTTCGCTCAAAAGGCGCAGAACCTGGTGCCCAATGATCCTACGGTCATGGATACTCTCGGATCGGTGCTGCTTGAGCAGGGACAGACGGAGAAGGCGTTGCGCCTGTTCCGTCAGGCTTCGGCCAAGGTCCCTGGTGATCGTACCTACAAGTACCACTTGGCGAAGGCGCTGGCCAAAGCGGGCAAGACGAATGAGGCAAAGTCGATGCTCGAGCAATTGCTTGCGGACAAGAAACCCTTCTACGAAATATGGGGGGCGCGGGCACTGCTCAAGCAGCTTGGAGGATAATGGTGGCGCCGGAGTGTGGAGTCAGTCCGATGCCTTGCGCAACAGCACCAGCATTTCAGTGCGGCTCGGGAACAGATAGCCGACCAGACCCGTGAACAGCAGATAGGGTGAGGTGGCAATCTTGGCGATGCGGGGAGGTTCGAAGCCGGCGTCCAGTGTATTGTCCAGGCGTTTCAGGTAGCCCTTCAGGAAGGTCCAGTTCACGAAGGGGTAGGGTGTATCCAGGGTGTGGCGGCGGAGCACGGATTCCGGTGACAAGCCGTGTCTGTTCGCTATGGTGATCAGAACCGACTCCGAGAGAATGTGCAGGTGGTACGGCTGGTGGAGGCTGTGTATGAAGCGTTCCGTCTGGCGCAGGTCTATGCCTTCCGCACGCGGGGTACCGATACACAACAGTCCTCCAGGCTTCACGCAGCCGGCCAGGTCGCTCAGCAGCGCCTCGGGGTCTTCCACATGCTCGATGACGTCCTGGGCGATGACGCAGTCGTATTTGCGCTCCAGAACCGCGGGATCGTCGAACTGGGGCACGTACGCATCGTAACCGGACACGCTACGTATGCCCGTTTCCGCCAGGTAGTCGAGAAGCAGTCCCGAGCCGCACCCGTAATCCAGTACGGTGCTGTTCGCGGTTACGCCCGCCTTGAGCAGGTGGCCTAGGTAGCGGGAAAACACCCGGCGGGTGAACGGATCCAGGCGGCGTTGGCCGAATGGATACGCGGCGTAGAACGGCCCGAGGTCGACCGTTTCCAGAGAATGGAGCGACCCGCATACGGGGCATCGCCACACGGTTGAGAAATGGTCCTTCCAGCGGCGCACGTTTGAATGGACCTGGGCAACTTCGGTTGCGTCCGCGAATCGGCCCTGTCCGCAAAGAGGACATCTATCGCGCACAGTGCCCGCCGTGTGACCAGACTGCGCATCAGAGTTCATGCCAGCATGTCCAGGTAGTAGTCCTCAAGCTGCCCGACTACCGTGTCCGGGCTGTAGCTGCGAGAACGCTCGCGGCCGGTGGCTCCCATTGCGCGACGCAATTCCGCGTCATCCGCAAGAAGGCGAAGCCTGTCTGCGAGTTCCGTCACCGAGTCAGGGTCGACAATGAAACCGTTCTTGCCGTCGTCGACAAGTTCCTGGGCGGACACGATAGACCGGGTCACGATAACGGGCTTTGAGAATCGCATGGCTTCCATAGCCACCAGTCCCTGGGTCTCTACGAGAGAGGGGAGCACGAACACGTCGGCCACCCCGTAGTATTGCGGTAGGGCGTCATGGGGCACGAAGCCAAGGAAGCGCACCAGTGAAGCAATACCCAGCTCGCGGGCCAGTTGCGTTAGGCGGCCCGCTTGGTCGCCCTGGCCGACGATCCACAGCTGTGCGTCAGGCCGGGTACTGGCCAGCTCTGCGAACCCGCGCAGCAGATAGGGCAAATTCTTCTCAGGATTCAACCTTCCCACGTACAGTACGACAAATCCACTGGACTTGTCGGTGTGGCCGTCTTCGTCGCCCGTGAATGCCACCGGGTTGGTCAGAAAACGCACCGGGGTAGTGACCCCGTAGCTGCGGATTGACTCCATCAGGGCGGCCGAAGGCGCGAGGACAAGGTCGAACCGGTTGCAGTAGCGTACATGCGCGCGAAAGAGCAGAGGCCTAAGCGGCTTCATGAGCAGAGGCTGGGTGAGGTGATCCACGGTCATGTGATAGGTGTAGACCCGCAGCGCGTGCAGTCCGTGCGCGGCCTTCAATGTCCGTGTCAGCAGCAGGCTCAGGTAGTGGCAGTGGATGATATCGACTGCATTCTCCCGCAGGATTCGCCGCAGGGTCGAGACGGCAGGTAGCGCCTGATAGAACCCGTACAGTTTGACCGTGAAGGTTCGGTAGAC
>Ga0315542_1001097_pt1 | contig 17087 bp, 15 predicted proteins | sample SalMarSW160120MG_FD_202541 | JGI IMG/M metagenome (GOLD analysis project Ga0315542, IMG submission 202541) | Salt marsh sediment microbial communities from the Plum Island Ecosystem LTER, Massachusetts, United States - Salt Marsh Sediment SW1601-20 ...
TTGGCCCACTTATAGAAGCAGCAAAAGCACTAAGTAACGTCATGGGTAGTGGAGAAGTCAGGAAACTTGGTTTTCAGGATAATACACTAATCGTTACTGAATCACACAAAGGTTACACGATTGTTGCACTTGTTAGTAAAGCAGAGGAATACATGGATAGTCTTCTCAGAGTTATTTCTGATGCGGTTGATGAATCTGATATTGCCACAGCAAATGGAGTTGTAAATGATGATCACATACGTATCATCGATGAGATTGTTGAAACCTATGTAAGAGACCATATTGAAACAGGATTCCCAGAAACTCTGGCGATGGTTTGGGAGCCTATAGTTAAGGCAATGAAAAATGATAACAAACTGTCAAAGACAATAGGGGAAGTAGAAATACTACTTACAAGATCTGAGCAAATTAAGAAATGGAGTAAGTTCAAGTCAGAAGTAAGCGGTTCTCTTGAAGAAGCTCTAGAGTATGCTCTTCAAGGTGAATTCGATCGTGCATGTGCAATAGCTATGGGAATAGAGGGGGCACTTGCGGGAGTATTCAGCATCAAAATGGGAGCATTGACCCACTCTATGACGAAATCTGTATCACCAGCCTTAGCGGAATTGATAGATAGATCTACTCAACTCCCTGATGATTATCCGTTCACAGATATAGCAAGGATACTAGTTGGCTACATATCAGGTGGAAAGATTCCAGCAGATTATTCTCGTGCGTTTCGGGAAGCAATCAAACGATTTGAATTTGTAGACGATGTAGAACATCTGATGTTAGGCATCCTCTTTCTTGATGCTCATGTTGTAGATTATCCTAAATTTGCATCAGATTTGATAAATTATTACAGAGGTAAATCGGAAATTGTATGCTCATTTATCGAAGCAATGAATGAGAGAGGTAAATTATTCGAGAAAGTCTATTCGATTACGAGCTATGATGGTTTTCGTGATGAATTGGGTGTATACAAGTCAAATATCACAAGTATTCTAGGTAATATCAATTGGGTAATGGATTCTGATTTACTGTGGGAGTTAAATAAAGAAGGTAAAGGTATAGAGATAGGAATAACTGCGTCACTCAAACTCCAAAACTATATTGCAGTACTCACCGCACTTGCCGAATCGCCAGTACTCACGATTGGTGAGCGAAGAGAGGTACTCGAAGAGGTGATAATGCTCTACAAGGATTACTTTAGAGGTCTAATGAGGTCAGAAATTCCACTCTTTGCATATACTTTAGACAGTGTTTTTCAGAGTATGAGTGTTGCTCAAGCGGAGTACTATTTCTTAGCTACAGGTGAGATTCGTAATCAGCATATGGGCCACTCTATCGAATTTGTTTCAGATATTTTCAATGTGATAGATGAAGAGTGGCCGAAGTCACGAGTTCGTTTCTCATTATTTGTCGTTGCAAATTCTCTATGTCCTGTACTGACTAGAGCTAAGGCAATGCCAGAAGTTGCGGTACGAATGGTGTACCTAGCGATGCGCTTGCTCGATATCAATACTGTTGATGCTTCGCAGATTACGAAACCTGAAACGTATGCAACTTACTTTGGAAATACAATATCTACTCTGACGTCTATAGCATCTCAAATATTGGAAGGAGAGGAGCGAAGCATAGTTCTCAAGAGATGTGTAGAGATTATCTTAGACATTCAGGAATGGTTTGTATCCAAAGGTGTAATTTGTCGAGACGATATAATAACTGCAAGTTTTCATTCAACACTAGTATTGGATAGTTTCGATGATACAGAGCTAGAAAAGGTAACAAACAAAATCATTGCACTAAATAGAATTGCAGTGCAAGATACCAAAAAATATGACTATGAGGTAGCAATGATGGCTAGTCCCCTCATTGAAGTACTAATCTATGCTTGGAAGAAGCTACAAAGTGAAAAATACCTCAAATTAGCTCGAGAAACCTTTGATATAGCATACACTGCTTGGGTCAAGTACAATTTTCATGAGAAAGCGGAGAACTTCAAGAAGAAGTATGGAGAAGTCTGGAACTGATTTTCAATACAGAATATGGTGCTCAATATAGAATTTCAACAATGTAAGTGCCTCACCCCAACCAGCTGCACATTCCAACATAGCTGTTCTCCCACTGGGAGTATTATGATATCCAAACTCCCGTAGATGTATTACAGTTCCTTCATCAACTTTCTCAAAGATCATCTCAATAGTTGTAGCATAGGTTGGATTATCAGCTTTCCATTGGAAAACAAATTTCTCAGGTCGCTTTGCTTCTACTACCTTGCCAGGAGAATTTTGGGTGTATTTATTGGGACCCCAATCTTTCCAACGGAAAACTATATCGCCGTCAGGACGAGGATCTAATTCCGAATTGTATGTGAACCACGCATTCAATCCGTCTGCACTAGCTATTCCGTCATAGACCTTTTCTGGTGCTGCACGAATAAGAGTGGTCTGACGTATCTCTTCATCAATTATTTCTGACACAATATCACTCTCTTAAATTAACAATAGTTATTTATCTTATAAATTATATGTTCTGAAAAACTTGCGCCCACCATACTATATTAGGGAAGTTAACAGTAGGATATGGCGCAGTACAATTATCATGATTAGTTCATATATTGAACGAAACCAAACTCACCGACTGCAAATTAGAGTCTGTTTTCTTCTTAATCTGACTATTAGTTTGGGAGTCGCTACCCCGCTTCTTGCTCAAGCTACCACCCAAGAAGATCTAACTAAGATTCTCTTTGTAATGGATGAGGACTTTGGATATTGCTATGGAGCCATAAGAACTGTCTTCGAGAGATTTGGATGGGAGATTACGACAACTGTTCTTAGTGAATCACTGACCAGTTGTAATTATGCTAACAATTATGTGCTAGATGTTGACATCCTACTGACTGAAATTAGCGATGTGACCGAATATGATATTGTTACCATCATGCCGGGCTCATCACACGATGCACTCCGAACGAATGAAACATCTCTAGACTTTATTCGTAATGCAGTTAGTGGGAATCTCATTGTAACTGCATGGTGTCGCGCTGTCAGGGTATTAGCAGCTGCAGATGTTATTGACGGAAAGAATGTTACTGGACATTCAGATTACCAAGCTGAGTATGAAGCAGTGGAAGCGTTTATGTAAGAATGAGTTTGGGGTAGTGTATGATGAGAATCTCAAGAACTCGCATAGAAATCACCAAACTCGTAACCACTTGATGAGATAATTGCAAGAGAAAAGTATTCTGTTTCATTTCTCAACTAAATCGGGGGATTCATCACGCATTGGAAACCAACCAGTCCATGCCAAAATCCCAAAACAGATGAGTATGATGATTATCCAAGAACCGTAAGCAAGTACTTCATAGAGTGTATAGGAAGTCAAACCAAAAAGAGGGAATATGTAGATGTCAACAAAGATCCAAACGACAAAGAGGAAAGTCGCAAAAATTCCACCCAGAAGTTTCTTTCGATTAACTCCGTCTTGAAGCATGGTCTTCACTCATCGAATCACGCAATGTAGTAGTTTTGTATATTGTTCTATGACCAATTTTAGAAATTAACAGGATGATAAGAAAAAGAAGAGTATGAGAGACCCTTCCAGGTCTCTCTTGAACTAATTTACATTCTAAAGGCGTTCCTTGACCAAGCTCTCTACGACTGTTGGATCTGCTAGAGTAGTAACATCACCAAGATCGTCGACCTGTCCAGCAGCAATTCTCTTGAGAATTCTTCTCATGATCTTACCTGAACGAGTCTTTGGTAGCGCATCAGCCCACTGAATCTTCTCAGGTGTTGCGATTGGACCTACGTCATTACGAACATGGGTTTTAAGCTCCTGACGAAGCTCTTCGGTCTTCTCTACACCCATCTTGAGGGTAACAAAGCAGTAAATACTTTCACCCTTAATTTCATGCGGAAATCCAACGACTGCACATTCTGCTACTGCAGGATGTTTGACTAGTGAGGACTCAATTTCAGCAGTACCGAGTCTGTGACCGGATACCTTGAGAACGTCATCAAGTCGACCCATAACAAAGAAGTAACCATCATCGTTGAAGCGGGAACCGTCACCAGTGTAGTACATTGGCTCACCGTTCTCGGGATTCTTGAACTGGACCCAGTAGGTGTCAATGAATCGTTTGTGGTCACCGTAGACCGTCCTCATGAGACCAGGCCAAGGTTTCTTCATGCAAAGATAGCCACCCTCGTTAGCACCAACAGCGACACCGTCTTCTGCGACAATAAGAGGATTGACTCCAAAGTACGGGAAGGTAGTGCTACCAGGAATTGTAGCATTGGCACCAGGTAGAGGTGTAAGAATAACACCACCTGTTTCAGTCTGCCAGTACGTATCGACTATCGGGCACTTTCCTTTACCGACAATATCGTGATACCACATCCAAGCTTCGGGGTTGATAGGTTCACCAACGGTACCGAGTAAGTTCAGACTGGACAGGTCGTATTTCTTGACTGGTTCGTCACCGAATCTCATGATTGCTCTGATTGCTGTAGGAGCAGTGTAGAATTGGGTAACCTTCCATCGCTGGACTTCTAGCCAGAAACGTTCCATGTTCTCAGCTTCTGAACTGGGAGTTCCTTCGAACATCAAGGTCGTTGCACCAGCTGAAAGGGGTCCGTAGACAATGTATGAGTGCCCAGTAATCCAACCAATGTCAGCAGTGCACCAGTAGACATCACCTGGGTGATAATCGAAGATGTACTTGAAGGTGTGTGTGGTATAGGTCATGTATCCTCCAGTTGTGTGAAGAACACCCTTGGGCTTACCAGTTGATCCTGATGTGTAGAGAATGAATAATGGATCCTCAGCATTCATCCACTCAGGATCACACTTGTCATCGACTTTTGCGTATTCTTCATGGTACCAGACATCTCTGCCTTCAGTCCATGGAACGTCGATTCCGACTCTCTTGACAACAAGAACCTTCTCAACAACATCTAGGTCTGCAACTGCATTATCTGCACCCTTCTTCTGTGGGATTACCTTACCAGAACGGTAGTATCCATCAGCTGTGACAAGCACTTTACCTTCGCAATCAATGATTCGATCCTTGACTGAGTCAGCACTGAAACCACCGAAAACGATGCTATGTACTGCACCAATCCTGACACATGCAAGCATGATGATTGCGAGCTCAGGAATCATAGGTAGGTACATAGTAATTCTATCGCCCTTCTTCACACCGAGGTTCTTCAGGACGTTTGCCGCTTTGTTGACTTCGCTTAGGAGCTCACTGAATGTGTAAGTCTTTGACTCATCAAGGGGTTCACCCTGCCAGATCAAAGCGATCTGATCGCCCTTGCCTGCCTCGACATGCTTATCAAGACAGTTGTAAGCCATATTGGTTACACCGTCTTTGAACCAGGAAAATTTAATGTTCGCCATATCTTCCCATTCAAATCCCTTAGTTGGCTCTTTCTTCCAGTAACAAAGTTCCTTGGTTGCTTTAAGCCAAAATTCGTCAGGATTTTCGACAGACTCCTTCCAAATCTTCATTCGTTCTTCATGGCTTTTTACATAAGCCTTATCAACGAAGCTCTTAGGAGGTTCGAATCGCCTTTCTTCTTGGCTATAAACTGTAATCTTTTTATCTTCTGACAAAATCGGTCACCAAATTCAGTCGATGATTTGGCCGTCCGACAAAGAGGCCCTATATGAAGCTTGTCCAATCTACTGTTTTTTATTAAAAACAATCTTTGATGAAGATTTTGTTTGTAACGTCGACCTTTCAAAGTTTGAAAAAAGAAGAGATGAGAGGTCAAGGAAAGAATTCCTTGGCCTCACAATTTGTAAATTAGTTACGCTTGGACTTAAGTATCAAAGTCAGGAATACTGCAATTATTGCTAGAATGCCTGTTACAATGAATGCCGTTGAATATCCAAAAGCTTGTCCAAATGTACCTGCAACAAGAGCACCTACTATGCCTGCAATACCATAAGCAGTAAACACAACACCGTAATTCTTTCCAACGTTTGAAGAACCGAAGTAGTCTGTTGTTGCCGATGGGAATAATGCAAAATTACCTCCGAAGCAGAAACCTACTACTGAAGCAATGATTGTTACCACAATCCAAGATGTTCCAGTTGGAACAAATCCGAATGCGAACATTGCAATAGCCAAGACTATGAACATTAGTATGAATGTTGAGATTCTTCCAATCTTATCTGAGATTGATCCCCAAACAATTCTACCAGCAGCATTGAAGATAGACATAATTCCTGCAATCAATGCACCAAGCTCAAGAGTGCCAACAATAGGGTCAATTCCCTTTGCTGCGGACACTACATTTCCAAGTGTCATTAAGCCTGCAGTAGCAGCAAAGACGAACATAAGCCAAAGAACCCAAAAACTACTAGTTCTAATCATCTCACTTGGTATCATCCCAGTACCAGAACCATCAGCTGTCGTGGTTGGAGGTGTGAAACCCTCAGGAAGCCATCCAATTGGAGGATTGACAAGTAGTTGTGATCCAATTACAACAAAGATGAGGTAGATTGTACCAAGGATAATCAAAGGCATCCCGATTTGATCAAGGAAATTACCGATGAGATACTGTTCGACATAATTGAAGATCAGCGCACCACCACCAAAACCAGCAACTGCGACTCCTGTCATCAGTCCTTTCTTGTCAGGGAACCACTTCACAAGAGCAGCAATAGGGCAGACGTATGCAAAACCAATTCCGGCACCACCAATAATACCGTATGTGATTACTAAATAGAGAGTTCCTTGAACCATATCATTTCCAAATCCTAGGATATCAACTAATCCTGAAAGGATCACTCCTAAACCTAATAGTATGCCACCAACAGTTGCAACTTTTTTGGGACCCGCATGATCCTGCCAACGGCCAGCAAAAATCATGAAAACTGCAAATGAAGCAAGACCCGCAGCAAATGGTAGATTTGACCAAAGCTTGTCCCATCCATACATGCCACCTTCAGCAATTGATTCATACAAAGCTCCTTGGAATATACTCCATGCATAAATGGATCCAAGGCATAATTGTACGATAATTGCACCGATGACAACTAAATTTCGATTTCCAATTTTTTCTTCAGACATGATAGTATACACCTATCTTGTTGTCAGACACTATACAGCTGGCGAAAGATACCCCACTAAAAGCCTTCCGTCTAATTTCATGAAAAGAGATTCAAGTCATAGTGATACCACTTGTAAACGCCTATATAGCAAAAGAGTGAAACAAGACTATTGGCCGAGGTGATAGCATTGGCAACTGTAACTGATTGGACTGAAAAATACAAGAAAAAAATTCTTCCAGCATCAAAAGCCATCAAAAAGATTGCTAGGGGTTCTAGAATATTTTTAGGAACAGGATGTGGTGTGCCATATCATCTTGTTCAGGAATTAGCAAAAAGTGCTGACCAGATGGCAGACAATGAGATTGTTCATCTTTTAACTCTTGGAGATACTCCATCTGCCGATCCTCAATTCCAGAATCAATTTCGACATAACACTTTCTTTGTAAGTGCAAATATTAGAGATGCAGTTTCAGAGGGGCGTGCAGATTATACTCCAATCATGCTCTCAGATATTCCTGAATTATTCAGACAAAGGAGAATGCCGTTAGATGTAGCCATGATCCAAGTAAGTACTCCAGACAGGTATGGGTACTGTTCACTTGGAATCTCAGTGGATATTACAAAAGCAGCTTTTGAGAGCGCAGATATGGTAATTGCGCAAGTTAATGAAAAGATGCCAATCACGCATGGTGACTCATTCATTGACATTGGAGAAATCGACTACCTTGTCCCATATAACGAGCCATTGAGGGAATTCCAAGGTGCTGAAGTTACAGAAACCATTGACAAGATTGGTGCTTATGTAGCTAGACTGGTTGAAAACGAGTCTACTCTTGAGCTTGGGATTGGTGCATTACCACAATCAGTATGTAGCAATCTTCTAGATATAGGGGTTAGAGACCTCGGTATTCATACAGAGATGTTCAGTGATAGTCTTATTCCATTGATAGATCGAGGAATTGTTACGAATAAGAAGAAAACAATCCACAAAGGGAGAGTTATAGCAAGTTTTGCAATGGGTTCGGAGAAACTTTATGATCATATCAACGATAACCCAATGTTTGAGTTCCATGACACTTCATACGTAAATGATCCGTATGTTATCGGGCAGAACAAGAAGATGATAGCAATCAACTCAGCTCTTGAAGTAGACCTTACAGGACAGGTTTGCGCCGATTCGATTGGACACAGATTCTATAGCGGTATTGGGGGCCAAGTGGACTTCATTCGGGGTGCAAAGAGGTCTCCTGGTGGAAAAGCAATAATCTGCCTTCCATCAACAGCTATGGATGAAAGCGTTTCAAGAATAGTTCCTCGTCTGAGTGAAGGAGCGGGAGTCGTTACTACTCGCGGAGACGTGGATGTAGTGATAACAGAGTATGGTCTCGCCAACCTTGCAGGGAAGACCATTCGGGAGCGTGTGCTCTCTCTCATAGCAATTGCACACCCGAAGTTCCGAAACGAACTGCTGGAAGCAGCAAAATCAATGCATTATGTCTTTGAAGATCAAGTTCCATTCCTTGTTCAGGGAACCTACTTTGCATCAGAATACGAGATGACGGAGAGATTCAAGGGGCCAGATGGTCCAATTGATGTTCATTTCAGATTGATTCGCCCAGATGATTCAGATAGGATCAAAGAACTATTCTATGATCTTAGTGAAGAAAGCATCTACTTCAGATTTCTTACTCCACTCAAGAGCTTACGAAGGCAGACATTGCAAGATTTCTACAATGTGGACCAATCACGAGATATTAGCGTGGTAGCAGTCATCAAATCAGGTGAAGAAGGAGAGAATGAAACCATTGTTGGTGCAGGTCGATATCTTCTCAATAGAAGTACTAACGAAGCTGAGTTCGCAATATTGATTCAAGACGAATATCAAGGTAAAGGGATTGGAACATATCTCTTGAATCATCTGATGAGAATTGCAAAAAGCAAGGGAGTTGAAGCATTCATAGCTTATGTGCATCCTCAGAATCAGCCTATGATTCGCTTCATCCACAAAACTGGAAAAGTTGTTGAAAGCAAACTATCAATTCAAGATGAAGAGTATGTCTTTCGATTGAAATTGTAAGGATTAGTTCTTTACCCATCCCACTACACTCAAAGGCAGGTTCTCTTCTGAACTATCAGAGGTACACAACGTGAGTGACCTTTTACTCGAAGCTGAAATACTGATTGTTAGTGATGGCACTACTCTCAAGGATGTATCAATATCTATTCAAGGAGAGAATATCGTGAGAGTCTTTCTGAGAGGCAATTCTGTGATAGAACGGCAATCTCAGATGTACGTGTGTCGTATCTGGGCTGGACGCCCTTTCACATGAATCGTTTCAAGGAATGTTGTCATCGAGTCGTTCGGAAATTCGTATCCTTGGTTGATGATATCCTGTTTGAGTTTCTGGAACAACGGGACGATATTTTCGAACTTTGGATCATTGAGAGCATCACAGAATAATTTGTACATCTCATCAGACATACCCATTTTCTTCACATGAGGGGTCCACCACTTCAGAGGTGGAGTCCATTGTTTCTGCATAGCAAACCAAAGATTGGCAGCTGCAACAACGGTCCTGAAGGCGTTCAATTTAGAATCATAGACATTTCCACGTCTATTGTTGATGTCTGTATAGTAGAGAGCTCCAATCACTGTGCAGTACTTGTTCTTGAGCCTATCAAGATGCTCTTCTTCTGGGTATCTAGCAAGTTTTTGCCGCCATTCTTCTAATTTACCTGATGGGTCATGAATTACTACACCCTCAACGTATGGAAAATGGTCCATATCTAGTGGGGATTCGATTTGCTGTCTGAACCACGCATCAGAAATTGGAGAGAAATCTATCACTAACCTTCGAGGTTCAACCGATTCGTCAAACTCAAGCCAAATCGTATCTTTGAGTTCGAGGTTATCATAGTATTCCTCAGTGACGTAGATGAGTGCATCCCAATCAGTTGTTGGTGAACCAAACCCAGTCGCACGGCTCCCCCATAACATTACCCCAAGAACATGGGGCTCTTTTACAAGACCTTCAATTCGCTCACGGGCTATCTTGTCCTCAATTTCGTCAATACGCTTTACAATTGGAACAGTCAAAAAAATCTCCTCTATCTTGAAAACTAGATGTGCTACATTAAAGCGTAATTATCTACGCCTAATTTTTGATGTACACCAGGGAGAGAGGAGATTGTGGGACTAGTGTCAATTCCTAGTTCATTCGTTTACAGATTATTTTTAAAAATACTTATCTTTCTGATTAGATTTTGTGGCTAGGGGAATAATTCGTGAGTACAATTAGGAAATCCTTGCTATTAGTAATCAAAATGATTGTGATTGTAATTTTTCCTTACTATTTTGTTAACAGTTCTACAAGAACCACATCAATCAGTAATATGGTAGGAACTTGGGGTCAATGGCCGCGAGAGATTTTTGCTCCCCCATTCCCAGATGTATTTTGGGAATCATACCAGATCTTTATCGCATTACTCTTTATCGTACCACTAGCAATATTCTCATTTGTTTATCAACAGAAACAAGTTGACAAGAAATGTATCGGGGCAGCTTTTGTAGCAATCTCCATCTCATGCATTATAGCATATCTATTCACTCCACAATATGGCTACATTGACCCAAGATGGAGTATGTTCAATGTCGTTCCAAATGTTGTATCTCTAGCAATATTCGTCTTCGTCTTCTGGCCGCTTCTTCATAATGTTTGGCCCCAACTGATACAATGAGAGCAAATAAAGAAGAGGAAGGTACTATGAAGAAACTAAGAAATGCCATAGTCACTGCGGTTCTTCCCAATGCTGCAACAGCTGTTTGGATTGCATTGATAATCATGCCTGCGATTTTTACGGTGAGTAACCTCAATATTACTGAAGCTTCAGTCACATACGTACTCACTCTATCAGGAGGGCTCTATGTTTTACAACATGATTACATGTACATCATTGGTGGAGGATTCTATCCAACAATCTATTCGTATACCTATCTTATCACCGCAGGATGGATGTCGATTTCGGAAATTCTTATTTGGAGTCTTAATTTGATGATTGGAATCACAGCTTTCAGATTCATCCAAGGAGAGGATACCAAGAAAAGAGTCTATATCTTAATGATTCTTTCATTTCTTATTGTTGCGATTCCTTCTATACTCACTATTGGGTATGCATTTAGAAACATTCCATTACCAATCTTTCAAGTTTTCATGTTCTTTGTAATGAAATATGTACGAGTTCCAACTATTGATGACAGAATCAAAGTTCCATTTAGAATTAGACTATCTTCAATGTTGAGTAGGCGAAAACCATCCCAAAAGGAGAGAGAAGTTCACAAAGATATTGAAGAACACGGACACAATGATGATCTCTGATATTGATTTTTCTTCAAATCATTAACAAGATAAGTGGACCTTAAAAAAAAGGAGCGGACATGTGATCACGTCCGCCCTCCTACCACTGTGCTATTATTGCATTAGATGCAAAGAGTGTGATTAAGTTGGTTCTCAAAATGGGTCATTTCCCTGAGTACAAAGTGCAGTACTCTCTTCTCACCCCTAATTCATCATACTTTCATCTGTGATTTAAGCCCAGAGAAGAAGTAGAGAGGCGCCACCCGCCGGGAAGCGGACACGACAGACATTAGAAATCAAATAGGGACCGTTCATTGTTAGTTGGACTAACTTGGATTCAAGCAGGCCATCCAGAAACGGCACTGGATTCGTGGCGCCTTTCAATATCATGTCAACTCTCAGTCTAATAAGCACCTATAGAAAAATTACGAGAATATATTCAATCATCCACACTTGATAACATGACAGGCACGACTCTTACTTCTAGAATTCAGCATTTCACCCGAGAGCAACTTGAGGCTATTGAGCAAGTTCTGAAATTACTTGATTCAGAGGAGTATCGAGATTATCATGACCAATTCGGTGTATGTAATGCACCCGATGCAATTGAAGCACTTCGAAAGGAAGTCCGTAATGCACTCAGGTCCTGATTGTGATTTGAAGAAGTAAATCTGGAAGATAATGCATGTATTATGTTATGACAAAACTAGGTGGAAACAGAACAAAATATTCTATAACGACAGACAACAAAATTCCACCGAACACAAGACCTCGACCTCGTTTGATATTTGTTTCTGTAAACCAGATTATTGCTCCCATAAGTACAACAATAACCCCTGATACCTGACCAAGAAAAATCAGGAAATCCCAAATCTCAATGAAATATGTTCCAATCATTTGTGCAAAGTTTTGAAGCGGAGACTGTAGTAGTACAGGATTCATTCTCTCAACCCAAGACAAAGTGTTTGTTTCAAGATTTAAGGTCATAGAGGTTCTAGGTCTGAGTAAAATCAATAAAGCTTCACAGAATGGTTGAACTGGCTCGAACAGCTAAAAATAGAGCGAAAATGGTGGGCCCGGCATTTCCCAATAGCCGGGCTCATTTGTGAGAAGAATCCTCATTCTTATTTCAGGCACATTCATGCTTGATGTGGTGTTATGGGACCATTTTTACCATATATTTTGTCAAATAGGTTCCGGCACCGAATTCATTCATGATTCCTGCAAAAGCCCATCCTCCTTGCTCCCAAACTCCACCTTCATATTCACCAAATTGGCTTCCAAGGAATACAAGGGGCATTGTGATATACTGACCTCCGGTATTAGGCAATGTTATTAAATTCCCTCGATATTCCATCTCAATATCGATATCAGTAGTTCTTAATTTTCCCTCACCCATGATAAGCCATAAGTTAATCCACGTGACGTCCCGTACATCGCAAGGAAAAATTTGACCTGGTATAACTGCCGCGTCTTTGAGCTCTCCCTTCATCGAATAAATTTTCTCGCCTGATTCATCATAGAGTTTTAGTTCAAATTCTACCTGTCCCAGACATTCACCGGTGACTTTATTGTATTCAATCGTACCTTTGATAAAGCTTATAGCTCCAGGAGCATCAAAATCAGGCCCTTTCGCCATGATATCAATCTTTAAAATGCGACTGGGATCAGCGGCTTTCACGGGTGTAGCCATTACCATGGTGTTTACTAAAACCAAAAATACTGCTAGAGAGATTGCAGCTTTATTTTTAACTTTCATTTATCCCACATCCTATATCTTTGCAATTACCAAAGCAATTGCAATCTTCTAATTCATCGTAGTTTTATTTTAGAGTCTCTTTTATTAAAAACCTATTATATTGAGCTATGTTTCATAAATCACTCCCCGGCACACTCCAAGAATTTCACCCTCCCGATACTGTGTAGAATCACCATGATGAGTAACTCTCTCCTCTGCTCTCTGTACCTTCTCGAACTCAAATCTCCGCCGAATCTCAGCTTCACCATGCTGAACACGGTTTCCACAAGATTCCTCTTTCCGTACTCGTATGTCTCCTTCCATCCTCAGGATTTCCAGGATACTCCTTCACCAGCCTTGCGTACACCCAGTGTCCATAAAGTATGCAATCAAAGATCTCATACTATTAATCCAAATCTTATAGGTAATAGATTAGAAATCTTGATGAACATAATATAGTCCTGAATACTATTTACCGGCACCATGAAAAGCAATGGTGGGCCCGGCGTGGTCTTATTATTGGAATATGTATTCGTAATTGGAAACCCTAACATAATCCAATAGTTTTAGCATGTCTTTCCAACCATTCCTTCGTGGTAGAGCACCAAGCATTGCATCAGATCGGAGGTCTCGTTTGGACCCACTTAAACCAAACATACGGACATATCCTCGCACTAGTATATCTATTGAAGGACCTATTGCAGACCCGATTCTAAACTCAAACACTATTGGACCCGTAAGAACTCCTTTACCCCTCTGAATCTTCAGAATTGTGTCTTCATCATTATCTGTGGTATGGTATCGCTTCCCCTCTTCTGTGGAAGTCATCCAGGTATTGATTTTTTCAACAAATTCGTCCACACTGCCTGGAAATCCAAATTTGAAAACCGTTACACCCAACTCAATATCCACCATACAAGGGTTCTGTGATTTCATTGATGAATTTTTCCACCGGGTGTAGAATCGAAAATTAATGGTGGGCCCGCGGAGATTGATTCCGATGAGAGAAAATCTCGCACCGTTTGAACTCCGGACATCCGCCTATCGAAACATAAGGGTATGAAATCCCTACGTATATCAGAGCGGCGCAATAACTGACCAAGACCAACAGAGTTGACCTTTCCAGTCTATGCCACGGGCCCATGATGTCCGTAGACGAGGAGCACAACTGAATCGGATAAAAGCGTTACGTATTCGAACTCTTTTTCCTTCATACTAGCGGTTCAAGTTCTAACTCAGGCCGAGTCTTTTCTTGGCTGCATCTCTCAAGTCCTCTGGAACCTCTATCTTGAATGGAAATTCTTCTGAATCTTCCAATGATTCAATAACTCTCTTAGCAAAGTTACCCACTTCAAAGAGAGCCCATGGAGATAGATTCGTAATTGTATCGATTGCAGTATGAGCGACCTTTTCGGTTGTTGTTCCCATGCAAGCGAAATGAATTGTCGGAATACCTCTCACTGCAAAATGTATGTTATCACCGCCACTAGTTGCAGCTCTTCGACACCTCGTTGGGTACTTATTTGTCTGGGCAAGTCCAGTCACCCAATCAATCATATCATCCTCACCTGCAGTCAAGGCTAATACCTCACCAGGTAAAGCTCCAATACTATCAAAATTCATACAGAGTGCCACATTTTTCAAATCATTCCCTTCGAGGAACCTCTGAGATCCCTGCATCTCCAATTCCTCACCACCAAATGTGATGAACTGATAGGTGAATTTTGAATCAATCTTAGAAAGTAGCCTTGCAAGTTCTACAACTATTGCTACACCTGCAGCATTATCGGTAGCACCCTCGGTGAATGGAACACTGTCATGATGAGCACAGAGGATAATCGTCGTATCAAGCTGGCCTTTCACGAATCCATGAACATTGTGTATAGTTCCATCCTTTGTCTCTCCTTGAACAACTAGATTGAGCTTCGACCCAAACATTGTATCATGTAAAGGTCGTGCAAGCTTTGCAGATACAGTCATTGATGGCACTTTTGAGAAGGTGTCATCCAATTTTTGATAGTTATAGGAACGTGGGGCTTCATTCCGTAGTCGATCGAGAAAAACAACACCAGCAGGATACATATTGAATAGCTTATCCCATGCTTCCAAGACATCTGGCATGTATTGTTGATCAAGAAGAACAAACACAATCTTATCTTTGATATCCTCCTTTGAATGGTCAGGAAGAAGATTGTGCGATCCGATATACAAGGTTTCGGCCTCAACTCCTTGTTCTGGAGTGGAATGACTCATCCAGCATGGTACACCTGAAATTGATGTTTCTCCATCTATAGATGATAATACTCCTTCTTGGCCATCATAGTATTTGAATGGATACTTGGAGATTTCAGTGTCTTGAAGTCCAAATTCCTGAAATTTCTGGAGAATTAGCTGTGCAGACCGCAATTCTCCATCTGAAGCTATGACTCTTGGTCCTAGGTCACATATCTCCTTCAAGATTTGAAAGGACAAGTCTCTGTCAAACTCAAACTCTCTACTCAAAATAAAGCCTCAACGAATCATCAGTATAATCAGTTCTAAGTGTTTGTAATTTCATCAACTGTCAATACCTTTTAGTCAAACACTTCAGGAACAATTTTCCTGATATGGTTAAGAGACTCACTTGCTTCATCGTTAGTAAGTTCGAATATCAGAGGTCCTTTGAAATTATCCTTGACTAGTTCTAGGAGAAACTCTCGAAGAACTGAATCACCCATTAGTCCAGTTCCTAATGGAATATGGTCGTCATAATCGACTACACCACCACATTTTGTGAAATTACCATCCTGTAGATGGATCTCAGTAATCCTATCCTTATGGACTTGGTAAAAATCCATGATTGATTCAGTGCCTGACATCTGGCAAAGGAGATGTGCTGTGTCAAAGCAGATGCTCGTGTCCAGGTCATCAATCACATCACGCATGATTTCGAAGGGGAAAATGTAATTCTCAATTGCCAATTTTCGTGGGTTAATTTCAGTTCTAGTCACTATTTCCTCAATACTGGTTGCAGCAAATCCTGCTAGCAGCATACTAATCGTATGCATTATATCAGTACTATAAGGAAGAGTCGAGAGTTCTGCAGCAAGATCACCAGTAGAATGCAGAACGTATGCCTCAGGATTAAGAGATTTGGAAAGTTCAATGACTTCAACGATACTCTCAACACTTCCTTTTCTTACATGTTCGTTGAAAGTAGCCAGCTCAATTGACAAATAGGGTAGATGAACAGTATAGGAAATACCGGTCTCTTCCTTAAAGGCAATCAGACGATTGATAATTTCAGGACCAATAGCGGATGGGATGATAGGTTTTACATCCATTGAGAGTTCTATTACTGACCAACCGTTGGAAGCAGTTTCTTGAATAATCTTATGAACATCTAATCGGGAAAAATCAGGAATACCATCAACAATGACTTTCCGAGCGGCTTCCTGAAATTCTAGTGCGGTTAGACCAAATCTGAGAGGCATGATTTAGTCCAATTCATCACGTCCCGATAAACTGTACCATCATGTGAAAGACATATACCAGTGGATGTCATTCCAATTGGTGGTGAATTGAATGGGTGTTACAATACGATTATTGGCACATGCAAGTTTTCAGATCAAAACAGATACTCAGAACATCTACATTGACCCATCCACAAAGGGTACCGGTCTAAAGAAGAATGATTTTGAGCCTGCAGACCTGATATTCATAACTCATGGACATCAGGACCATTTTGACAAAGACTTGCTCCAGAAAATCCGTAAGATGGGAAGTCCAATTATTGCCCCTTCGAGTGTTAAGAAGGAGATTAAGAAGGGAGTAGTATGGGACTTGGATCTCGGCCAACATATGGACATTAGCACTAGTGGTGTACACGTTTGGTCAACTCCAGCCTACAACATCAAGCGGTTTCGACCTAATGGGGAGCCATTCCATCCAAAAGAGTTGGGTGT
>Ga0315542_1001098_pt1 | contig 17082 bp, 9 predicted proteins | sample SalMarSW160120MG_FD_202541 | JGI IMG/M metagenome (GOLD analysis project Ga0315542, IMG submission 202541) | Salt marsh sediment microbial communities from the Plum Island Ecosystem LTER, Massachusetts, United States - Salt Marsh Sediment SW1601-20 ...
GGAAGAACATGTAGAGAAAGCTATCGATCTTTTAGAAAAAGCACTTGGTGGTGATTTTGATGTATTATCAGATGTATTTCTAATTGAACCTTTTGAAACTTCGGGAAATTCGGTTGACGATATCCTCGAAGCTGCCGAATATTGTGCTAACCTGCTGGAAGGAGCTGAAATGGTTCCAATGTGGGAGCCGCCTACTGCTAAAATAGAAACCTGGCGGAAAATGTCTGACAGAGATAAAGAAAAAGCAAGAGGGGAAATTCGTAAGTTTGCTTATGATCTTGCTCTGCAGCTAAAAGAGTGGTGCGAACTGTTCTAAAGATAAGGTGATAATTTTCGGGTAGATATTCGATCATATCGGATTTAAATAGTCCAGTCTCATGGAGGAAACCATTATTCCCAAATAATTTTTCTAATCATGATGTGTTAAGTGTTATTCTTTCCAATTCTCGGTTAAGATGTGTTTTCAATTTCCTTTTGATAATTGTTGAAATAATTCCGGGTCGAACTCTTCGAGTCCGGTAATTCCATGCAGATGGTTAACTGAAACCCAGGGCAACCAGCTCCTGTGTGAACCGTTACCTCTGTTCCGTCCCATACTCCAGTTTTCCTGCTGCCAGCCTGGACCTAACAGGTCGTAGGTACGTCCTGGAATTGCCAGCATTGCTTTTGTATTCAGAAGAAGGATACGTGCCACATCGAGGTAGTGCTCATCATTGGTGTATTTATACAACTTAGCATATGCAGGTACAGACCAGGCCATATATTCGTCAACTCCTGATCCCCGTGCCGTAATGCCATTTACTCCTATGGTAGGGACACCAGGTTTCCAACCAAGAGTTGCAGTATCTGCATCGATTGGCATAGGAACATTCCATATCCATATCCAGCTTTCGGCAAAATTGGCCGCTGCCTTTGCGCGTTCAAGCCATTTGTTATCTTTTGTATCTTCATAAAGGATCAGGTACCCTTCCAGTGCAAGCATACCAGCCTCCTTGTCGGTAACATTTGGATTATCAGTAGCGCCTCCGATAAAAATTCCACGGCTGCCATAGGTTTTCCAGGTGTAATCGGCAGCCAAGATAGCACAGTCGTGGTATTTTTGCTGACCAGTCTCTTCGCTCAGCTTGACCAACAGAGGCACCGGTATACAACTGCTTGTCCCCGATTCTTCTCTTGGAGTTCCCGATCCTGCATTCCAACTTCTGGGAAACGAACCGTCGGGCCTTTGCTGTGGAATCAGCCAGTCACCAAATTGCCTGCACCAGGCCAGCCAATCGGGATGTTCACGTCCCTGCTTTCTTTCGCGGCGGATTACATCGATCAAGCTCCGAATTCCTTCGGATGGTTCTCTTATTGTAACTATTCCTTCAGACTGACAGTCCGGTTTTCCGGTTAAAAGATTGAATCCTGTCCCGGCCGGAGGTGCCATTGGCACGAGACGTACAAAACTGTTAATTATCTTTAAACCCAACTCTCTCATTCTCTCTCCCCGGGGGCCCGGATCGCGGTCTCCTTCAATTAATAACTGGTCGGCCGACTCTATACCTTTTGAGACGAACCCCATCAGTATTTTTGTCCAGCGTGCCAGTTCATTTGCCTTTGGATCGAAATCAACCGCCAGGGTACGAGCCAGTTGCTGCATTTCTTTTAATTCTTCAGCAGTCGGGATGGAGCGCCCTGTACCGCCTATTACCTGACGAGCCTGAGCTGACTGGCCTGGCTGGCGGGGCTGTCCTGCCGATCCTGTATTAACTGGCATTCCGACAGGACGGGGCATTGCAGTTCTACGATAAGAACCGGGGTTTCCGGTAACAGCATCATAAAGAAATCCAACACCTGCCATATCCCCGACAACAAGGACATGATCGGCTAGATGATCTATCATAGCGCGACGGGCAACTTCTATATCGATAGGAGTAACCTGTGGTTTCAAACTCTCCCATGCCCAGCGCCAGGCATCGCGCACCAATGAGTTAAAAGATTCTCCCTTACTCAGTCGAAAGCCTACCTGGTAACTCTGGGTGAACCCATCTTTAACCGGGTTATACCGTCGTCTGACAACCGGGGTCGGAGTTGTAGTTCCTGCAGGGCCAAATCCGCCTGAAAATTCATTAGTTGTGCCCGGTAACCAGAAGCCGAACTCAACTCCTCCTCCGGGAACTTCTTGAGCTCCCAGAGCTCCAAATTGAATTTGCTCATCAATCACCGGTGTAGCAGCCTGGGCAGTAGTCTCAGCCTGGGTTGTTGCACCGTTCGGTGCGAGATCTAATACTGCAGCCCAGTTGCCATTTCTGAAAGAAAGGCCAAACAGAGGTGCGGATATGGCATCTTCTCTTATTGAAAAACATTTTGCCTTATAAGCCAAAGTACCTCCGGGTGAAGTTTCTCCATCGTATGTAGGATCGCCGTAGAGCACGTCGGGAGCGAAATAATCAGCATCTTCCCATCTCATCGCAGGCGGTGTTGAAAGCTTGATAGCCGAATAGAATCCTGCGCTGTCGTCTGTACCTGTAACGGTAACTTTCCGGCTGAGTGATAATACATCACCTGAAATATTCCACTGGTCTTCTATATTAAATTTCGCTTCACCACCAGTCGAAACCTTAACACTTGCTATTATGGTGTTGTCTTTCTTTTTCAATGATTTATAGCCTGAAGCAAGCTGAACCACGTTCTCCTTGCCTCTATATACCTCTATCTGCACAGGCTTCTGCTGAATAAGCTTCTGAACTGTGCTGTCGGTGATTTCGATACCCCACTCTCCTCCTGCAGTGCGGATGAAAGAAACCGTCGCCCCTGATTGAAGTTTTCCAAGGTTCAGTTGATGGCCTTGTTGATTGCATGCTGACAATAATGCCAGACATAAACCAGTTAACAGGATTTTACCAGACATCTGTTTATTCCTCCAATTTTAAAAATTTATAAAAATTATGTACCCAATAATTATCTTTAAATACAGAAAACATATAAGAACAGATTACATAAACCTTTTCACCGTCTTCTCGTATCATTCCGTATCAGATCTTCCAGGTTATTTACAGGACGTTCTATGTCATAAGGAATAGGCATCCGGCTGAACTGCTGAAAATAAAGCAGGCATGCATCTTTCCATACCTGAGCATTGGCACATTGACTGCGTAGCTTGCTTTGTATCAGAATAAACCTGTCTGTATCCACGTATGATTCAACCTTATCCCATATCTTTTGAAATTCCCGGACCTGCTGTAATCCTGTTTCATAATGATAACAAATTTCATCCCACAATTTACGTCCGCTTTTCATCTTATAATCCCAGGGCAGATGATGGAACCATAACAGGTATTTGTCGGGACAAGTATTCAGATCATTGAACTGCGATCCAAGAGGTTCATGGTACTGGCTCACAGCGTCGCTGCCTGCCCGGGTACGCTCGAATCCCATTCCAAGGGTGTCGGCCTTATGATAATATGGTGGGGTCCAATCCGGTCGTAAGCCTCTCGGTGCATACCATGGACCCGGACCATAATGATGATTTCCTGCAAAAATATGATGGATCCCAAGAGGCATCATATAGTTAACTGCAGCCTCCCGGCTTTGAAGCATCATTCGCCTGACCGGGATCAGGAAATGTTCTGTCCATTCGGTGGAGAAAAGTGTCGATGTGGCTTGTCCTGGCACGACAGGGGCGAATGTAAGTTTAATCCATTCATCGGCGATTTTCTCACTGGTCAGTGAGTTATTCCAGGCCAGGCGTCCGAAGGCGTACCAGTTCGCCTGAGCGAATGGATGTCCGCACCAGTTTGTATCCAGCCCTATATTGGACACACCTGCAATTGCGGTATGTTTCTGGGGATAAACGCTTCCATCGGTGCAACGGGCAACGGTACTCCCTGCTCCCTTCTGGTAAGTTTCACTTTGCAGGCATTCTTCCCACATTGTAGCAAGAAAAACCAGATGAATCGCTTGTCCCAGATATTCCTGGGTTACTTGAAATTCAGGCATGACAGATGTTTTTTTCATAGCTCCAAAAAGCGGGCTGAAAGGTTCGCGTGGCTGAAAATCAACAGGCCCGTTCTTGACCTGAATGATAACATTATCACGAAACTGACCATCGAGTGGCATAAACTCATTGTAAGCCTGTTTTGCACGATCAAGATCAGTTGGGCTGTAGACAAAGGCACGCCACATCACTATCCCTCCGAAAGGATTAAGTGCATCAGCCAGCATATTTGCCCCATCGGCATGAGTACGCCCGAAATCCTGGGGCCCTGGCTGTCCCTCGCTGCTGGCTTTTACCAGGAAGCCTCCGAAATCAGGGATCAGGCTGTATATTTCCCGAGCCTTGCCTTTCCACCATTTTATTACCTCAGGATCTAAAGGATCGGAGGTTTTTAATCCTCCAATTACAGCAGGAGAAGAGAAATTTATAGAAAGATAAGTTCTAATGCCGTAAGGACCCAGCACTTCTGCAATTGCCTTAACCCTTTGCAGGTATTTTTTTGATAACATCATCGGCGAAGCATTTACATTATTCAGGACAGCCCCGTTAATTCCGATTGAGGCATCTGCCCTTGCATATTCTTTCCATAAGGTCCTGTCGTTCTGAGTGACCGAAAGGGCAGTGTCGCCACTCCGCCAGAATATCGATTGCCCGGCATATCCGCGTTCTATGGTGCCATTGGGATTATCCCAGTGGTCCAGGATCCGGAATTCATACGAAGGATTACAAACATTTTCTTCAATAATTTCCCCTGTTTGCTGCCGACGCAGGAGCTCATATACCCCGTATAGGATTCCCAGGTCAGTATTAGCCTGGATTCCAGCTGGGCTGAGCCTGAAGCCATTGTTTCTTATTGCCTTGTCGTTCTTTACCGTAAGAATTACCTTTACGCCGTCTTTTCCCTGCCACCCCTGCTGTAATTCCTGGACGGCAATGGAAAGAGTGGGAGAACTTTTGGAACAAACTACATTTACATGGCTGGTACTTTTATTCCGGAGCCAGAGGTCATGTCCGTTCTCGGCGCGTAAATTCAGGCTAAACAAAAACAGTAGAAAAACATAAACAGAAACTTTCATAATCATATAATTATAATTTGACAAATACTGGAATTGGTATTTCAACTTTTTATTTTATTTCTTCTTTCTGGCCAGACGAATATAATAAACCGGTCCTGCGCTGCTTCCCGGTAAAGCCTGGAATTTCAACGTAATCCGGTTCTTATCAGCAAGCATTGTATCTGGAATAGGATATTCCACATCAATAAATCTGTTTTGATTCCATTTTCCTGTATTATTTTCAGTTGCCAATTTGTTATCATCTATGTAAATATCAAATCTCCTGTTTCCCCGTTCAGCTCCCCAATAACGAACTATAAGGAACAGGTCGGATTCGCCATTTGTAGCCATTTCATAGCTGAAATAACCCTCATTACGGGCATCTCTCCAGAACTCATCCTGGTTATTGCCTGAATTTGAATTTAATTGTTGCATGGCATGATCAGCTTCAGGTTGTTGTTCCCCGGGTGCCACAAAATCTATCGTACGTTTTAGAAGTTCCTCTTTTTCTTTTTCAATTATTGCCAGTGAGTCCAGGTAAGATCTTGATTGTTGATTTGTTAAAGTCATCCAATACATCATATACCTGGCATCGTGGATTCGGAAAAAAGGTTCAAACTCAACTTTTATGGGATTGAGCATAGTCAATGAAGGGGCTGTGAAGGTTAATGGCTTGCCTTTTACAGGGATCAGTTCATTTACAATTTTTGACCTGTCATCCTCAATTATGATCGGGGCCTTGTCGACAGGCAGCTTTTGTCCCGACGGGATTTGTCCCCAGCGGCTATCATCTGCAACCAGTCCTTTTAAATCTTCAGTCCCGGTTTTAGCGCCAAGCAGTATAGGTCCATGCATGAAGGCGATATATTCAGGCACATTTGGAAGTAGTTCAATAGTATTATGCATAGGCAGGAAAACCTGTACTTCATCACCTTTTTTCCACTGACGATCCAAAACAATATAAGATGACGGACCGACTTTAGAAGAAACAGGTTTACCGTTGATGGTGATTTTTAAGTCGCCTTCATTCACCCATGACGGATACCTGACCATTAATTTAAAGCGTGAAGCCCCCTTTGTTATTGTAAGTTTAGTTTTCTCTTCGTCAGGGAATTTTGTTTCCTGTCTGATTGTGATATCTTTTTCTCTCCAGTTCAGTTCAGAGGGAATAAAAAGATTCAGGAATAATGAATCATGACTATGGGTATAAATAAACTGATTGTATTTCCCGTGGTTTTCCATGCCGGTTCCCACACAACACCACATTGCTTCATTTGGGGCTGAATAAACCCTGTAATGACGCGGCCGTGCAGGAGTAAAATAAACATACCCTCCATGTTCAGGATTCTGAGTTGACAGGATATGGTTATATAGTGTCCTTTCATAGTAATCTGTATATTTCCCCGAAGGATCAGATCTGAACAGATCCTCCGTAAGTTTCAGCATATTATATGAATTACACGATTCCGGACCTTCGATATCATTTACAAAATCAATACATGCGGATACCGGTGGGAAAAATTCCCGTCTGCTGTTTCCCCCGAAAGCCAGTGATCTGTTTTCTGTAACAGTTTGCCAAAAGAAGCTGCCTGCCTCGGCAAACTTTTTATCGTGAGAAAGTTCTGCTATCCTCTGAAAACCTATGGCTTTTGGAATTTGAGTATTCGCATGTTTATTATCCAGGTTATCACTATCAGACGACATTGGATCCAATAACATCCTGTGCGAGAATCGTTTTGCAGCAGTGAGATATTTTTCATCCCCGGTCATCTGAAAAGCATCAGCGAAAGTTTCATTTATGCCACCCTGTTCCGAATTTAGCATCGATTGCATTTGTTCATCAGAAAGGGCAGAGGTAATGCTTATACCCCAATCGCAGAATTTTAAGAAAATGTCCCTGGCATCTTCATTGCCAGCATATAACCATGCATCCCTTAGTCCGGCATACGTTTTATGTAAGTTATACCATGGGGCCCATGATGAACGGTATACACTGAAATCACCCTTCTGTAAATTACTCCAGATTGCCTTACTGTTAGGCATTCCACCAGCATATCCCCTGCCCCATTCAGAATTATTAATTTCATTCGCAGCCTGGCATGCTTTAAGTTCCGAAATCATGTACTCCATGCGCCTTTTACATTCGGCATTATTGGTTGCAGCATAATTTATCGCCATTGCAGATAAATAATGTCCGCCTATATGCCCGTCTAATCCCTCCCAGTTTGGATAAGCTGATGCTTTTGCAGGCAATCCGGCTTCTTTCCGGTAAGGCGCCAGCAAACGGTCCACATCATATTGTAACAGGGTTTGAATATTTAGGTCACGGGCGTGTTTAAATGGCCCGTCCAGTAATGTCACGTCTTTTAAAGGGAACTCATTGGAATATAGTTTATCCTGAGCGCAAATTCCGGAACAAGTCAAAAAGTAGCAAATAAGCATATTAAAAACCAGATATATTTTTCTCATAACATTTTCTATTATATTAATTTATAATCTTACTCTCCTGAAACCGGGAATCTATTTAAACAGCAGCTGCGCAAAATTGAACAGGTCGTGCCTCCAAACAGGCCAGGCATGTCCCCCGGGATAATCATCATAGATATACTTAAGGTTCATTTCATCAAACCTGGACTTCATCGTCTGACAATTATTATATGCTATATCCTCTTTACCCCCAATACCTATCCAGATGAGTTTTAAATTGCCTTTTATCTTGTCTAGATTTTTTTTCATTAAATCATACTGCGCATCGGCAAGGCTGCTCTGCATAGGTATTATCCACCCCGAGCTGAAAATTCCAAGATACGAAAAAAGATCAGTGTTATTTATTCCCACATACAGAGTTTGTATTCCTCCCATTGACAGGCCTGCAAGTGCCCTGCCTCCTGATCCGGTTTCTGCTCGATAGCTTTTTTCAACAAAGGGAATGATGCATTGTTTCAGTTCCCTCTCAAACATTCTCAGGGTATTTTCGTCAAATCCCTGGGCATTAACATTTCCGTCCGGCATTACAATAAGCATTGGTTTTGCTTTATTTGCCGCAATAAGATTATCGAGGATCAGATCTGTTTTGCCCTGGGTGGCCCAACCTCTTTCATCTTCTCCACCACCATGCAAAATATACAATACGGGGTATTTTTCGTTTACATTGACATCATAACCAGCCGGCTTGTAGATATAAAATTGACGCCAGGTGTTGAAGACAGTTGAAAAATAACGTTTTATACATACTTCCCCGTGAGGAACATCCTTTACAGCATAATAACCATCACCTTTAAACGGCACTTCTATGCCACTGGCCATTCTGCCCATTCCATAAAATGTTTCACTTGCAGGATCCGCAACAGCCAATCCGTCAACCAGAAGTGAATAATAATGAAACCCTTCAGTTAAGGAATCGGTTGTTACTTGCCAGACTCCATCACTGTTCTTAACCATGTCATATTTCTTCGCCAGATCGAGTTGAATTTTTTGTGCATCAGGTGCTTTTACCTGAAATATAGCACGACTGTCAGGTAATATCTGCGGGTATTTTACTCCTCTTTCATTTGTTGAGGCTGGTATTCCTTCGGGACTGTATGAGTTAAATTTTGACACATCTACCGGTTTAAAAATGAGCGTTGAAAACATATAAAGTGAATTTTTCCACACTTTAAAGTCGTGCACACCCGGTTCGATATAAAAGATATGAGGGACATCATTTGTAACCAGGTAATCATGGATTCGCTGGCTAAATGTTATCAGGCCGTCATTATCCCCACAAGAGATCCAGAGTAACTTCAGTTTTTTCCTGGCTTCTACAGGATCGGGGACCAATTGTTCAGGAGGTTTAGTATTTGGAGCCGAGGAGAATCCACCTATCCAGGCAAACGTGTCGAGGTTCCCCAGCCCGAAATTCAACGATTGCCCTCCACCCATAGACAAACCGGCTATTGCACGATGTTCACGATCTTTGATTACCGGGAATTTTTTTTCTATATATGGAATAAGATCGTCAAGGAGGTCTCTTTCGAAAGTTGCAAACGCCTGCACCTTATCCGGGGCCATTATATTCCCTGTTGCGCGATCGTCTTTTATCGCCCTGCCATTCGGCATTACCACGATCATAGGCTCAATTTTACTTTCAGCATATAGATTATCAAGAATAACCTGGGGTTGGCCTCCTTTAAGCCATTCCCTTTCATCACCTCCAATACCATGTAAAAGATATAAAACAGGATATTTCTTATTTTTCGAGTAACCTGGGGGCGTATAAATCAAGGCTTTACGTTTTGCGCCAACGGTTTTTGAGACATAAGTGATGGAATCAATTTTGCCATGGGCTATACCAGTTCGGGGAATGTCGAATCCCTGCGGAGCAAGCTTTTCGGTATTCTGTGAATTAGCATATGAGTTAATCAAAAATATTACGGAAATCAGAGTAATAACTTTTTTCATAGTCGTTAAATATTTTAATATTCCTTAGTCTACATGTTTTTATAACTTTTTAAGTATGTGGTTATTGTGCTACGGGAATCGGAACCTCTGCCGGTAAAGACTCAGCGGGTTTGCCAAAGACTGTGAACTCTAAAATCCCCAGCGGTGTTGTTCGGGGCCAGTTAGTCATGGTCAGCCGGACAAAACGGCATTTCACCAGAGGGATTTCCTCAAAAATCGTATTTCGCGATATCATGTTCTTTGTCTGATCCAAAGCCTTAACAAATGTCTTCCCATCCATAGAAACGTCGATCCTATATTGGTACGCGTCGTTTGAAGGCTGTGCCGGAGCTGCCGAAGCAGTGGCTGCCGGAGGCCTGCCAAAGCCCCGTCTGCCGCCGTTAAACATAAGCCTGACGCCATCAATATTGAACAATTGCACTACATCAAAACGTGTTGCAGGTGATAGTTCGATCGTAAGAGTCGGCAGAGTATCAGTTGGCGAGGGTTCCCACCAGGTACCGCTTGAGTTGTCCACAGCATAAGCTGCATCGCGTCCGGGTTGCTGGGATGAGTACTTTGAAAGTGCGTTCATCGAATTGACCTTGTTGATAGTTACCGGTATCGATCCGCTATTACCTTTTGCAGGATCGATTTTTATACCTGGAGCCCATTGAGGTGTATCGGTAACTTTTACCGACATGTTACCGTTTTTATCAAAAATGATGCGGTCCATACCTATACGACGTCCACCCGGGGGGTTAGAAAGAACTATAGTATAAAACTGCCAGAGCTGGCCGTCTGGTCCTTCAACAATACTGCCATGAGCCGGTCCTGTGACAAGACCTTCCGTCTTGCGGAGTAACGGATTATTGGGAGCATAAGTGAATGGTCCCAGAGGGGATTTTGCAGTGTAGTATCCCTCTGCATAAGTTTTCCATTGAGTCCCTGAGGCTGAGTATTCCAGATAATAGATTCCATTGTGTTTTTGAAGCCATGGGCCTTCGATCCAGGCAACATCCGTATATTCGTTCATCTCACCATAACGTTCCCAGAGATGGTTACTGTTAAATCCAAAGAGATGTTTGACCGGACCTGCGAATCTGCTGAGATCGTTCGGATCAAGTGGTACAACATAGATGCCACTAACCCCGCGACCCGGGTAATAGAGGTATGGTTTATTGTCATCGTCGATAAAAATATCCACATCAAAAGCGCCGTTCCAGCCACCAATGACATCAGGTGTATTCTTCCATGGTCCAATACTGGTATATGGACCCAAGGGATTGTCCGCTTTGAATACCGGACCATCATTACCGCACATATAGAAACTGCCATTGTATTTCACAACATGTGGTGCAACAGGAACGTTTTCAACGCGCTGGAAAGACCAGTTGAGCATATCGTCAGAGATCCAGGCGCCACCGCCTGTGCAGAACATGTAATATTTTCCATTCTCCCTGATGACCGTGACATCGCCCGACGCGTTACCACCCTGCCCAATTACCATGGGCAAAGGATTACAATAGCGTGCTGTTTTACCAACTACAGGATTTTGTGCGCTGGTGTTTGAAGCAGAAAGAAATAAAAATATTGCTCCTGCAAGAATTGAGAGAGTTAGAGTTTTAGTTTTCATATTTCTAAGTTAATTAATAATTATTTCGGTAACTTTTAATGCATATCGGACAGGATTATCAGCTTTTTCTGTAAGAGAAATTAAATATTACTCAATGATAGAAGCGTTGATAGTTATTTCATTGAATTTCAACGATCTTATTAATAGTTTACCCCTTCATTCCTGAAATGAGCTTTTCTGAAATCTTCTGTTTCAGGTAATTGAATCTTATAAATAGACTTGGAATCGTAACCAATCATTAGTGATCTGGCCGTGAATTCCATTAGGTGGCCACCAAGAGTATGATCATCGGAAAGAAAATGAAGGTGGAATCCGACAGTATTGATGTCTCCTATGTATTCGGGGCACCAAAATCCAACAAGGGTGCCTCTGATATTATTAGCCTCAAAAACCGGCCTCTCTGCAAGCATTTCTGTCAACGATCTGTTATAAGGTTTTTCCTGTTTCCCGGCACCCCCACATTTTATATATTCAAATTCCCCGCTAATGCGGAATGCATAAAAGAGATTCCTGGAGGGAACTCTCCTGTCTATAAATGCTTTAAGGGCCGGGTAATTTATCTCGCCATTTAAGGACAGGGTGTCGTCCTGATGGTAAAAAGTGATTACTGAATAAGGAACGAGTACCATATCCTCTGGTTGCATAATTTTTCCTCCTGATGTGATCCTGTAAACAACATGATCCAAAACTACCATTTCCCCATCGAGTGAGTTGAATGTTCCAAGGCCAAGGTCTCCATGTTTTTTAAGTTCGCCAACGTTCATTTTTCCTTCGAGTACTCCGTTGTCAAGTGCCTTAAGCACTGAATAGTGGAAAATCATATCTTTCTCATTCGTGGAACACCCAAACAGGAACAAAGCCGGAATCATCAAAAACAATTTCTTCATTTGTGGTTTATCTTATGAAATTAGAAATAACGTATGTTTATATGAGTCATATACTTTATTATTAGAAAGATACTGAATAAAAACTATAAAAAAATATATCGAGTTAAAACAAAAGCATAAAAATATTCAATCGTTATTTTGCAGAAAAAGAACGGTTTAGAATATTTTTTCTAATTAATAACCCTTCCTGTAAGCGGCTCTGTTGCACCGGGGAACCCGGGGCCACGCATACTGCCACCTCTGGCAGACTTCCGCTCAGCGGTAACATTCAGGTTCTTGTTCTTCTCAGCAAATCTAAAGATCACTCCTTCACTTCCAATTGATTCCTCAACGAAACGTGCTGTCAGTTCAAGTGTGTTGTTATCAGTCCAGGAATAACTTGCGGCACTCTGAATAACAGGTTGCAGGATGCTGTAATTTGCATCTCTCGATTTTGGTGAGGCTGCCCTTTGTGCTGACAACAAAGATGTAAGGTATGTTTCGGAGTATTTCCAGAAATCCAGTCCTGCTTTTATTGACTGTGTACCCGCATCCTTTTTATATGTCACAAGACAGTAGTCGCTGTTAAATGAAAACGTCATCTCCTTAATGCCAGAGTTATTTTCCCCGAAAACAATTGATTTTCCTGAAATTCTGGATACCAGCGAAGAACTAACTGATTTTGTCGGCGAGGGAGTGATATAAAGCGATGATATCTTTTTCTGCAGCTCGTTATATGCTTCGATATCGTCGGCCAATTGACCTTCACTCTTTATTGCCGGTAGTAGATAATCCCAAACCAGGTCCATCTCTCTCTGTGTATTCTGAGCATTTGCCGTAAGTATAACAACGGCATCCTGTTCGGGAAGGAGTATTACGAACTGACCTGCCATACCATCAAGCCTTACACTGTTATGTCTTCCTCTCCACATCTGATAACAGTAACCCTGGAACCAGTCGTTTACATCGGCAGGGATTCTTTCATTTCCGCCCCGGCTGTCAATTTTGTATGATGTGGCTTCGGCAATCCATGATTCAGGGATCAGCTGTTTGCCATTCCATTTACCTTTCTGAAGAAGTAGTTGACCAAATTTTGCCATATCTTCGGTATGGAGACGTAATCCAATCATTCCCAGATTTATGCCCTGTGGACTCAGGTCCCAGTCAATTCCTTTAAGGCCTAAAGGTTTGAAGAGCCTGGGTTGCAGGTAATCATAGAGTGTTACACCAGTAACCTGTTGAACAATGGAAGAAAGCATAAATGTTGCAGTGTTATTGTATCTGAAAATGGTACCGGGCTTATCAGCTGGTACTTTTGACAAGAATGACCTGATCCAGTCATCATTCTGACCACGACGTGGCTCTGCCTCCTGCCCGGTCGACATCGTCAACAGGTCCCTGACAGTCATTTCCTGCATATACTCACTTAGTGTATCAGGAACAGATGCCGGGAAGAATGATACAACTTTGTCTGATAGCTTAAGGCGGTTCTCAGAAATTGCCAGACCAATACCTGTTGCAGTGAATGTTTTGCTGGCTGAATACATAATATGTTTCGATCCGGGGGCATAAGGTTCCCACCATCCTTCTGCTATAACTTTACCATGACGCAGAAACATGAAGCTGTGAAATTCAACTTTACCTGTATCGATTGCGTTAAGAAAGTCGATGATGCTTTTTGATGATACTCCCTGTGATTCCGGTGTACTCCTTATCAGTTCTGTATTATCTTGTTCAGTTTTGCATGATGTAATAAATAAAACCAAAACAAGAAAAAATGGGATAAATTTAAATTTGTTCATAATCAATATTATATTAAATGTTAAGGATAAAATACAATATGAGACTGCCTTTAAATTATTAAAATGCTCCTGTTTTTATCGGGATGCTTTAATTCTCAGAATATTATTTGTAAAATGAGATCCCCTTGAATCCTTCGTTGATCAGATTTACGCCTAACACGTATAAGATAAGGTTATTAAGTTTTTTCAACAGGTCAGAATTAGTTTGGAATAAAACCACACAAATTATCAGGAAGTATTTAATCTATTAAACCTTATTTATCCTGAAATAGGAGTTGGGCAAAGCCATACAGACTCTTACGCCATGTTTGGAATTCATGTGCTGTTCCCGGTGCTTCGAAGTAAACATTATTAATACCTGCTTTATCGAGAGCTTCGTGAATACTTCTGCCTGTTTGCGGTCCTTCCCTGGAACCCATACTAATATAGAAAACTTTTACCAGTTTGTTAAATTCGGCAGGTTTTGTTAATAGACCGTTATAGCCTGTTTCAACGCCTGGGAAACCAAACGGGGCACTGAAAATACCGATGTTGGCGAATTTGTCGAGATTAGCCTGTGTAATTTGATAAGTCTGTGTGCCTCCAAGTGAAAGTCCGGCCATGGCGCGATGTTCGCGGTCAGTAAGGGTCCGGTATTTTGAATCAATTGTTGGAATAAGATCTTTAATAATAACACTGCCAAAACCATCCCAGAAAGAGGGCATACCGCCAGGACCTTGTCCGGGACCGCCGGGACGTTGACCCTGAGCCTGGCCAGCGGGAGGTTGTCCCTGGCCAACGGGAGCTTGTCCCTGAGCAGGTCTTGCACCTAGTCCGGGTGCGCCCTGACGGCGTCCACCTCCAAAACCTGCTGCAATTCCACCGTCTTCCATTACTACAATCATAGGTACGGCTTTGCCTTCAGCAATCAGGTTATCAAGAATAAAGTTTGTGCGTCCCTGATTTGACCAGGCACGACGATCCTCACCCATACCATGTTGCAAATATAGTACCGGATAGCGTTTATTTGTATTTTTATCATATTCCGGAGGCGTATAAACATAAGCATGCCGATTCTCTCCGGTAGATTTTGCGAAATACCAGAGTGACCGAACTTCACCGTGAGGTACATTTTTGATGTCATAAAAATCAACGCCTTCTTCAGGGACTTCAATACCGCTCATTACGCGTCCTGCACCAAAAAAAGTTTCACTTGAAGGGTCGGCTACATCAACACCATCAATTTTGAGGGTATAATAATGAAAGCCCGGATCAAGAGGTGCAGTGGTTCCATTCCAGAAACCGTCTTCTCCTTTTGTCAGAGCTACGTTACCAAGACTGACCGTTACTTTCTGCGCCTCGGGAGCACGAACATGGAAAATTGCCCTGTGCTGTGCATCAATCTGTGGATATTCAGCTCCAACAATATTTGTGGAAGCAGGCTTTGAGTTTTCAAACTGCCCATCAGCCTGCCCATTTACGATACCGGTTGTAATAAAAAATGCTGTGACAAGAACAACAATATATTTTTTCATAATAATTAAAATGTTTATAGATTATTTAAAAAGTAACGGAGCGAACTGAAACAAGTCCCTTCGCCATGTCAACCACTCGTGAGCAGTGCCCTGGGATTCGTAATAGACGTATTTGATACCAGCTTTATCTAACATAGTGCGAAAGGCTCCGACAGAGCCGGGGAACGGATTGGGTTCTTTGGTTCCGAGACCAAGCCAGAAGAGCCTGATCTGTTTATTAAGCGCTGTACCGTCTTTAAATTTCCCATTAGAAAATGTAGCCGGATCAAGCGGCTCTGTACCTGGAAAGTTCGAAGTACCGCTAAAGCCACCAATATAGGAGAATTTGTCAAGGTTGTTCATGGTGATCTGGATGGTCTGATTGGCGCCCATCGAAAGTCCGGCCATCGCTCTGTGCTCGCGGTCGGAAATAGTGCGAAACGTAGCATCAATCATCGGGATGATCTCATTGATCATTACCTCTTCGAAGGTTGATATACCCCCTGCCGCTCTTGCGGGTGGACCAGAGTTTTGTGCAGCTGTTTGCGATGGTTTTGTTGCATAACCTTTATCAATGACAATAATCATAGGAACTGCCTTCTTCTCAGAGATAAGGTTATCAAGAATAAGGTTAGCTTTGCCCTGGACTGCCCAGCCTGTCTCATCTTCACCCATACCATGCTGAAGATACAGCACAGGATAGCGGGTGGTGATGTTCTTATCATAATCCGGGGGAGTATAAACAAAACATCGGCGCCATGCATTTGTGATCTTTGAAAAATAGAGATTCTCCCGAACCTGGCCGTGGGGAACATACTTGAGAGCGTAAAAATCCTGATCTTTAGCGGGTATTTCAATGCCGCTGCCCCAGCGGCTGACCCCGTAAAAGAACATGCTACCCGGATCGGGAACTTGAGCGCCGTCAATGTTAAGCTGGTAATAATGAAATCCTTCATCCTGAGGGCGTGAATCACCGGTCCAGACTCCCTTCCCGTCCTTTGTCAGGTCGTATCTCACGCCTCCTATATCGAGCTGGACTTTCTGAGCCTGGGGTGCCGAAATGCTGGCCCGGACCCGACCTTCAGAATTAACCTGCGGATATTGCTTGCCAGGCTGATTGGAAGATGCAGGCTTGAAATCCTCCACGATTGCGGTCTGGTTACTCTGAGCCAGACAGGCTCCGCCTGCTATCAGCAGAGCCAATAACAGAAATAATAGTCTGTATTTCATTATAGCGCGATATTTAATTGCTCTATCTAACTTCCGTTTCTTTCCCAACCCATGGGGAAAGCAGCATAAGCCACTTCCCCCTGATGAAAGGTTGGAATGGAGGTTTTCTACAGGCAATTATTCTATATCAATCATTTAAACAACAGTAAGGCCATTTCCTTAAGACTGCGACGCCAGGTCTGGAACTCGTGACGTGTGCCTTCAGAGACATAGGATACAGCATTGAAACCTGCCTCTTTCAGGGCGGTAGTGGCATTCAGAACACCTTCGGGACGTTCAAAGCTTCCGCAGCTCAGGAAGATCAGTTTTACCTTTGACTTGTCTTTTATTTCTGTCGGATTGTATGTTCCACCGCTCAATAGACCAAAATACGAAAATACTTCAGGACGATCCAGAGTAATGGTATGTGTTTCCATTCCTCCCATTGAGAGTCCAGCCATTGCACGGTTATCCTGATTGGCAATTGTACGGAAATTAGCGTCAACATAAGGAATAAGTTCATCAACGAGAACTTTCTCGAAGCCGTTATTCATCATTCCGGCCATTCCGCCAGCAGGGCGGCGGGCAGCTGGAGCAGCACCTGGAGCAGCACCTGGAGCAGC
>Ga0315542_1001101_pt1 | contig 17062 bp, 17 predicted proteins | sample SalMarSW160120MG_FD_202541 | JGI IMG/M metagenome (GOLD analysis project Ga0315542, IMG submission 202541) | Salt marsh sediment microbial communities from the Plum Island Ecosystem LTER, Massachusetts, United States - Salt Marsh Sediment SW1601-20 ...
GTACTCATCTCCGGATGTCACCCTGGCGATTGCCATTACACAAGTGGAAACCTGAAAATGCGGTCGCGCTTTGCATTGCTAGAGAATCTTTTGGATGAGGCTGGTTTTGATGTACGACGAGTTCATCTCCAATGGGCTTCTGCAGCAGAGGGTGATGTTTTTGCTGAAGGGATTACCAACATGGTGGAGCGAATCAAGAAATTGGGTCCAAATCCAGTAAAGGTCGGTGATTGATTATGGTCAAGCGAATAGCATTAGTGCAGTTAAGTTCATGTTGGGGTTGTGACCAGTCCCTTGTGGACTTGCATTTGAGACTTCTCGATGTCTTACCCGAGCTAGATATTGTATATTGGCCCGCAGTGGTGGATTACAAACTTGCAGACCTGGAAGCAATGCCAAATAGCTCAATCCATTTTGGTTTTGTCGAAGGAAGCTGCCGAACAAAGGAAGATGAACATCTTCTCAAAGTAGTGCGAGAAAAAAGTAAGGTATTGATTGCTTGGGGTTCCTGTTCAGCTTATGGCGGTGTTCAGGGACTTGGTAATCAGTGGACAATTGAGGAATTACTCGATAGAAAATTCATGAAGGCAGACACAATTACTGACCCTCGGATTCCTGAGGAGAACCTTCCTGGTTTTACTAACCATATCATACCTAATCCAGAAATTGTTAAGGTGGATGCAATTTTACCAGGGTGCCCTCCAACAAGTGACAATACTGCAGAGGCTCTGACAGCACTCCTTACAGGAAAACCATATGATTTACCTAACAAGACAGTATGTGACCAATGTCCCATGGAGCGTAAAGAGAAGATCATTAAGAAATTCAAGCGGACCCATGAAGGAAAAATTGAACCTGGAATCTGTATTCTTGATCAGGGGTACCTTTGTCTTGGATTTGCTACCATTGGTCTCTGCGGAGCTCAATGTCCCACCGTCAATACCCCTTGCAAAGGATGCTTTGGTCCACCTCCAAAAATCAAGGACCACGGAGCTAAGGTCATTTCTGCTCTAGGTGCGATAGCTGATATGTCTCCGGATGAATTGAAAGCGGCATTTCCGGATCCTATAGGGTCTTTCTATTTCACAGACTATGCATCTTCGTATCTCTCAAAGATTCGAGGCAAACAAAGGAGTGAAGCCAAGAAATGAGTAGAGATGAGAAGACCATTCGGATTGCACCGGTGACCAGACTCGAGGGTCATGGCGAACTCACTGTCAAGCTTACAAAAGCAGGAAAGGTCAAGGATGTTCAATTCAATGTATCATCAACACGATTCTTCGAGAAGTTTCTTGAAGGTCGTTTTGCCGAAGAAGCTCCAAGGATTGCACCTCGAATCTGTGGTATCTGCCCAGAGCCTCATCATCTTGCTGCAACTAAGGCTGTTGAAGCCGCATGGGATATCACACCACCTCCTGCGGCAGTTAAACTGCGACGTCTACTCATCAATGCCAAACAGTATAGCAGCCATGCACTGCATTTCTTTGCTTTAGCGGCTCCGGATTTTCTTGCTGGCCCTCTGGGAGACCCGGCTCTGCGAAATGTTGTAGCCATCATCAAAGCATTACCTGATGTTGGAAAGATGGCTCTTGAAGTGATGCAGTTTGGCCAAGAACTTGCAGCTGCAGTTGGTGGGAAAGCAATTCACCCAGTCACATCAACTCCTGGTGGAATGTTGAATCCCTTCTCTGAGGAGAAGCGAGATGAATTTCTCAAGCGTTTTGAAAAGGCAAAGGAACAGACACTCGCAACGGTAACACTGGCAAAGAAAGTAGTTCAAGACTACTGGGACCCGATTACAAAACTGGCAGTTACCCCAACTTATTACCTAGGTATGCATGACAAGGGTAACCTTGAGATTTACGACGGTAACCTGAGAGTTATGGATCCAACAGGCAAGATTGTTGCGGACTTCAAACCTAAGGACTATCGCAAGTATTATGGAGAGTATGTACCTAACCACAGTTACGCGACTCACATCTATTACAAACCCGATGGTTATCCTAAGGGTATCTGGCGAGCTAACTCACTTGCACGATGCAATGTTGCTGATAAAATGGCAACACCAATCGCTCAAGAAGCTCTTCAGGAGATGCGTGACGCTTTAGGTCGACCAATTCACGCAACTTTTGCCTATCATTGGGCAAGAATCATAGAGCTTGTTCAAGCAATTGAAGAGATTGAAGGTCTATTGAAAGATCCCGATATTGTTAGCAAGGATGTCAAGCTATCTGATGTAGAACCAAAGAAGGGCGATGGTGTTGGGTGTGTTGAAGCTCCTAGAGGAACTCTTCTTCATCACTATTGGACTGATGAGAAAGGAATCATCACCAAGGTGAACATGGTGGTTGCTACAAACAATAACATAGCAGGGATTGAAAAGAGTCTGATGGATGCAGCAAAACAGATCTTTGAGGACAAGGTTCATGAGAGCCTACAATTACCTGATCCCATGATCAAGTAATCAATGAGCACCTTGAAAGTTCAGAATGTATGTGGTCCCAATAGATTTTGAATCTTCCACGTAATCTTCAACATGAAGACCAGCTCTACACATCGTCGCAAGTCCTTGGATTAAAACAATACCAAGCCCCAATCCTGATGGAACTTGCTCTGTCAGAGAATTGGGATTGTTTAGATAATCTCTGATAGTGCTTGTAAGGCCGCCAGCCCGATCACTTATCGTTAAAACAACTCGTGGATTACTCGCATTCGATCCATTTACCAGAAGTATTTCACTATCATGTTTGAATGCGTTGTCAAATATATTCCAGAGTAACTCCTTGGCCAAGGGGCATATATCAACTGTTATGTCTTCTGAAATTTGGACCTTGATTTGATCTGGTTCTATTGAATATTCTTTGATTACCCGTTCCTTGATAGAGTTTACAAGTTCAAGTAATTGTTCTGGTTTAGATTCTATTTGAGCTTGAGTCAGTGATATTGCTATGTTTCGCATTTCGTCAACAAAATTTCTTGCCCCTTCAAGAGATGCGGATGCTACATCAATCCAGTGATTATCAACCATACCCGAATTTTCTGTTAGTTCTAACGCGAGCTTGGCTACCTGGATATAATTACGGATATCATGTTGAACAAGACTGGACATAATTTGAGTGACTTTGTATTGCCTCTCAAGGTCTTTTGTTACAGTCATCATGAAGAGTGTTAACATCGAAGCTCCTGAAACAACAATCCCGACTGCTTGAATAAGCATGAATACAAAATAGAGCTCAGGTATTGGAGCCAAGAAGGGGAAAAGAATCCATGAAACTCCCCAAGTTATTAAACCAGAAAGGAGCCAGATTTTTGGTTGCCCCATTGGTTCCTGCATCTCGTACACAGTCTTTGCTGAAAGAAAACAAACGTATGCAATATGTAATCCCAGTGGGATGAAAACATAATAGAACGGAAATGAAAACAAGAGACCCACAATTAACCAGGTGAAGAAAAGAACGACTCCAGTAACATACACTCTGATTCTCTTTCTTGATATCTTCCTTCCCCGTGTCCCATCCTGAATAAGAGTTGCTCCAACAAACATTCCTGATATTGCGAAGACGTCAGTGATTATCAGTGCACTTGAAGATAATAGCACTCCCATAATTGCGCCAATAGAGTAAATTACCCACCCTATGGCCCAAAACCTATACATTTCCCGAGTTGAGTACCTGATGAGACTCCAAGTCACAGTGCCATATAGCGTCACTAACGCTACTAGCATGACTGAATCTAAGATTAACTGGAGTTCTTGCATCACACTCACTACTCACTAAAGCCCGGTATACATCTTATAACGGTTTTATGTATATTATAAATAAATAGTATATGTTATCATTATAAGTCGTACTGTCTGAGCGCTCGTTATCATGATTTTGATAATTTTCAATTGCATTCTTCTTATTCTAAGAATAATGACACTCGACCTGGTAATGCAAAACGTGCTTTGTTCTGGGGATCATAGCCTGGCTTTTCTGAACTATGGACTACCACATCTAGATTGAATTCACTTCCAATGTGACCAGTAGCATCCTTCAATGCCTCCATCTCATCACTTGCACTAGCTGAATGGTCCCACAGACCATTTTCTTTTGCAATTCTATCAACAATATTCTTGACTGCTTTGCCATGTTTTCTGAAGTCTTCATCAGCCATTAGATGCTTCATGATCTCACCGACAACTGTTGGTAACTTGGCATCGCGAATGCTACTCATTGCTTTGAACATCCATTCTGGTGCAATGTAGATATGGACTTTCGAAGCTTTCTTCCCTTTCAGTAACTTCTTGATCTCTCTAATATCTCGAATCGTAGATTCAACAACTTCGTGAGCATTTTCGATATTCTTGTCAATCAACTTTTTGTCTGGTATGGGCCATGATGCTAATGAAACATAATCTTCATGTCCCATTTTAGACCACATTTCCTCACAGATATGCGGAGTCATAGGTGCTACTAATCGGACCCATTTATCACAGACATAAGCCATAGTTCCTTCACTTTCTTCTTTTGGAACGCCCTCTCGATTTAGATAGTGATTGACCGCACGTATCATTTCAGATGAAACTTGAATCGCATATTCTCTTAGTCTGAAATCATCCAACATATTTGTGGAGTCTCGAATTAATGAGTTAACACGTGATAACATCCATCTTGTCGCCATTGTAGGATTGTCTTTCTTGGCATATACTCTTGGATTCTTCTTCGCATATTTCATTACCACTTTAGTAAATTGACGAATTCTATTTCTCATAGAGGGTACATCTTTCTCTCGCCAATCCATCAATGTACCCGGCTCTGCTGCGGAAATTGTATAAATTCTGAATAGGTCTGCTCCATACTTCTTAGGGATTTCAACCAAAGGAATTACATTCCCCTTGCTTTTGCTCATCTTCTTTCCCTCCATGTTCATGTGCTCATTTAAGCTTATGACTTGAATCCAGTATTTCTTTGGAAAAATGGCTACATGATGGAATATTGCAAAGCTCAGATGATTTGAGATATGTGAAGGAGCTGTATGTCGCTGATCATTAGGATACCAATACGCGAACTCGTTCCGCATAGTTTTCAATAACTCGATGTTAATCCCCGTTGAGTTACCAATTTTGCTAGGTGTTCCCTTCCCTAAGAATATGTAGTCAAAGAAATCATATGTCAGCTGAATAGGTTTCAGCTTATTCTTTGTGATGTGATGTGCTATTGTATAGTATGCCATGTAAATTGTAGAATCAGAAAGCGACTCTATGATCCAGTCTGGATCAAATGGCAATCGCGTACCAATACCTCTCCGTCGTGCACACGGTCTCTGGGCTAGCCAGTCAAAGGTAGCTTCGAATAGATTTCTGAACATATCTGGAATTATACCCATATTATCTAAGGCTTTACGTGATTTCTCCTTCCATCCTGGACTTGTATAGTCCAGAAACCATTGCCCTGCGAATACTCCAACTTCAACGTTTGCACCACATCTACAGATGACCGGTCGTTGATCTGGTTCATAGAAGACATCGACACGGTTTATGGTCTTCATCCATGAAACCACATCTTCCTTGACATCCTTAATGGTACGTCCTGAGAACTGCGCGCAGTTATCTTTCATGACGCCATCATAGAACTCTGCTTTGTAAATCTCTTGAGTTGCTTCTTCTAATTTTTCACTTTCCGATTGGTTTCTGATATCTCTTTTTTCAACTGCATCTTTTGCTGGATACTCACTATACCCTTTCATGTCGATCATACCAATAATCTCAATGCTATCGACATCTTCAGGTGTAATCCCGTATTGCGCCAATTGAGATGGATTCTCCTTCAAGTCTCTCAGTGCAATGTAATCAAAGGGAGCATGACCTGGAACTGAATATACAACTCCTGTTGCATTATTCGGGTCAACAAACTCTGCTGGTAAGATCGGGACTTCGTGGTCATCATGAATTGATTTGAAGGATTTTCCAATAATCCTTGAACCAGGAAATGTTTCGATGATTTCAACTTCTTTTGCCTGCAACTTCAACTTCTTTGTTGCTGCTTTTGATACTAACCACTTCTCTCCATCAACTTTAGCCCAGACATACTTAGCTTTGGGGTTGATCCACATATTAGTAACGCCAAAGATAGTCTCAGGACGTAGTGTAGCGGCTACCAAGAATCCATCCTCAAACGGCCACTTAATTGCAGTGAACTCCTTGATCTTTGCCGAGCCTCCCTCCAGTATGTCGTCTTCTCCTACGGGATTTCCATCTTGAGGACAATACAACAGTGGATAATTCCCCTGCTTGACATAACCTTTCTCCATGAACTTTTGAAACTGCCATTCGACGAACTTGTTGTAGGTCTTATCTCCTGTAGTAAACTTCCTTCTCCAATCAATACTGTATCCCAGCGCACTGAAGTCTTGTGAGATGACCTTAGCAAAGAAAGATGCGGTGGCCATTGCATCCTTGAATTTTGCTAGTTGCGCATCGACCTTCTCTTCAGTATCAAAGTATAGACGTAGGTCGCGTTTATACATCTCAATGGCTTCGGTATCTCCGGACAGGACTCTATCAACCATTCCCTGTACTGGTGTTCCTGTCATATGTGAAGCCATCGGGAACAATACGTTGTATCCTTGCATACGCTTGTATCGCGCAATCAAATCACCAACAGTGTAGGTTCTCCCATGACCAATATGTAATGCACCATTCACGTATGGGTATGGAACAGTCAAGAAGAACTTCTTTCGCTTTGGATCCGGATCTGCTTCGAAGATTTTGTCCTTAGCCCAACGTCGTTGCCATTTCTTCTCAATCTTTGCAAATTCACTCATTTCCAATAACCTCTCTAGATACTGAAGGACTAATCGAATCCAAGATGGTGTCCTCTATAAAGGACTCGCAAAAGGAGCACGTGTCAGTTTGTAAGAACGCAATCCATCCTGGCTCACTCTCTCCGCTTAAGATGAAGTATTTTGCTTATTAGAGCTATGGTTAATTGTGATTGACCTCACTACGCGTCTTGGTGCTGAAATATCTTAGATTAGAAAGGATTTTTGAAGTCAAGAGGCACTCGTCATTATGAACTCTCTGAAGATGATAGTGCAATGACACACCCATCCAATAATGAATATATGGACATTCACAGCTCACTTCTGACCTATGAGAAGGTACTGGAATTCTTCAGACACCTTGAAAGAACGGGTGATGTGAAATCATATTGCAATGGGTCGAACATCGCAGGTAGATGGTTCTTTCAAATCTTCAGTAAGGAATTCGTCGAGGAATTGGCTAAAGTGCTTAACACTGCACTGGGTAGGAGAAGAAAGAATCCGCCTGTTCTTGAAGTAATGTGTGGCGATGGGCGTCTAACAGAATTTCTAGAACCTATGATTAAACGACGATGCATTGCGACTGATAGCAAGGATGGACGTTACAATATTGGCTATCCAAAATGGGTGGAAACAATTGACGCACTGGATGCAATCGCAAAATATTCACCATCCTTTGTAATCATGTGTTGGGAACCCTATCTTTCTATGACCGGAATAGAAATTGTGAAATTAGGCATACCTACTGCGTGGATTGGAAATCCAAAGATGTGCGGTCATACTGATATCTTCGAAAACCTTCACATTCCATTTCAGAGCAAATTCGCCTTGAGCAGACATGACTACTTTGCGGAACGTGAGTTTAAGACAGATGTCTTCTTCTTCAACTGCAAACCAGAATGGCTATGAATATGAATCTAAGGTCTTACACTGCTTCTTATTTTTGATAGATACAGTCTATTCATTAGTTGAAAGAAGGTGCAGTTATGGTGAAAGCTATTGTTAATGCTGTAGATATCGACCCAAAGACTGGGACAACTCTAGGATTCTACTCATTTGGTGAAGAACGACCCAATATTCTGATTCTAGCTGCCACTGAAGGAGGTTCTGCGACTGATGTTTATGCCAGTTATTTAATCATGAAACATCTTGAAAGTCTTGATAGAATTGATGGGTCTGTAACAATTCTTCCAGTGGCAAATCCTCTTGCTTTCCGACTTGGTGTTCAGGTTTCACCTATGGATTCCAAGGACCTGGATTCAGTCTTTCCTGGGGATGAACATGGAACGATAACCGAACGGACAGCTTGGGAGATTTGGAGACGTGCATCACAAGCTGATTACATACTCCATCTAAAAACAGGTCGGCAGAATTGTGTAAGTCATGTTGTAGCAATGCATAGAGAGTATATCCATGTAAGAAATGTTGCATCACGAATAGCTCTACCATTAGTCGTACAATGTTCTGGTCAACGTGGAGCACTAACAACTGAAGCTGCCCATGAGGGAATTCCCATTGTATCGATAGAGATGAGAGGGGATTTGGATCAAGTAGATTCACAAGCTGCTGTTGAAGTTCGAGAAGCTATTCTCAACTTCATGAGACTCAAAGATATGATTTCAGGAGAGAAGATAGAAACCTCTGTTACAATGACCGGACGCATGCAACACATCAACGTAGAAGCAGAGGGCTTTTTTGTACCCAGAATCAATTTGGGCGAACCAGTACAAAGGGGCAATGTTATTGGAACTGTGCAGGACAAGACTGAAGTAATTTCGCACATCGATGGTGTTATTGTTTCCCTAAGCCGTATGAATTATGTTTTTGAAGGTGACATCGTAGCTCGGGTAGCACCCCCTTTGAGTGATTTTCGTACTCCAGAGCCGATGGAAACCGAAGAAACAGTTACAACACGAAGGAAATGGTAGTAATGGGTCAAGATGTCCACAATATGCAGCATCTAATGCGTATTAATGTAGGAGACAAAAGACTCCGACGCAAAGGAAAGATCTTACTCGTTGGGAGTTGCATGGATCGCTTTCCGGAAATTGTGAAGGATTTCGCAGAACGTGATGGGGGACAAGCTGTTCTTCATGTGTGTCTAGAAGAGACTCATATGAATCAGGCTGGGTTTAAGATTGGCTCTATCGTCAAGTACTCAGGAATCACAGAACTCACCGCACTTACTATTGATGGTAGTCCCCACTGTGTGCAGCTGCACTATGTCATTGATGATGTGCAACGCCACTTTGCACCGGAAATCACTACCAAGCATTTTGTTGTGGAAAAAGGTGAAGTGCATGAGATATCTACTGATGCTGTGAAGAGATCAAGACATCTATCTAAGATTCAGAAGATGATATCTTAGGAAGGATGAATCCCGCATGCTTCTTGTATTCTAGATATTCTTCTCCATAATGTATCATAAGTTTCCGTTCCTCAAAATATGCGCCAATTGCTGTATATACAATCATACAAAGAACGAACGTGAAAACTATGGGAAATGGATAGATTAGGGCTATTGCCCCAAATGCTAAAATCGTTGCTAAATAGAGAGGATGCCTAATACGTGCATAGAGACCTTCTGTGATAAGCTCTGCCTTTCTATCGGTCCTCATATCAGCTACCGTACTCACTGAAATTACTTTCGAGGCTTTAGCAGCAATCACTATCCCAGCTAGCATAACTAAAATTCCTGGAATGAATAGGAATGGTTGAATTAGATTTGGATCTCGTATGAAATAAAGCCAGTTCCAGTAATTCATTGAAAGAAATGCTGCAGCTAGAGTCAATATACTAGTGACAGTGAAAATTGTTGAATAGCCTTCCCTTCCCCATCTATCAATAATTCTACTCTTCACTGATAATGCTGACACACCACTATGCTGGATACCGAACAACGTGGACGCTAGAATTACAATAACATATTCTATCAAATCACTCACCAAAACACAATATAGTCAACTTTTTCACATGACAGAATCCTTATAAGTTAACTATTGTGTACATAAACTATAGTTAATAATAATCTGTAGGTGAATACTAATGAGTGAAGTAGCTAAGAATCCATTCACACCCGTTGAGATGTGGGATGACACAATGGTCACCATGAAAGAAGGTGACGAGAAGAAGAGCGTAGATGCCAAATATTACAGAATTCGCTATCTTGTGGGAGAGAGCGATGACAAACGATTTGTTGATGGTGGAAGCGAAGATGTTGCTGAACTGTCAGAGAAAACTCTCTTCGTGACGCCTTCGATTCATCGACTTACAGGAGACCCATTCCATTATGACCGTGGAAACGTAGAAACTGTGAGTGGGAAAGAAAGAATTAACGAGCGAACTAAGGAACTACGAAGGCATGCTGCCTGTGATGAACACAACACAATCGAAGTCATCTTTGAGAGTCCCGGAGTCGAGTGTTGTGCCATGACCAAAGAAGAAGCAGACGAAAAGCAAGTCCCTCTACAATACCTTTCTGGGTATCTTTTAGGGAAGAATAATGGCTTACTGAAGATAGCATTGTCACGGACAGTCGTTGAAGGTGGCCATGAATACTACGAGAATATCCACATAATCCCAGAGGCATCGATCAAACAGATGGCTTGTCTAGAATAGACACTAGATTATCAATGAGGATGAACGTCTGATCATCTCCTTGTTCTAGCTGCCCCCACACAGCTAGACATCCTTTCGTTTTCAGGCGTTATCCTCTCCCTTTGTTCCTACTTTTTGTACGAGTATTTATTCTCTGAATCTAAAGCAAGTTCAAAGAAAAGAGTGGGAAACCAGTGGTGTTACATCAATTTGAGAATCTGGATGGTCATTACCTAGAAGGATGGGAAGAAATCCGTAGTGCTCTTGAACACGTTGAAACTATTCGACGTAGTGGACGGAACGCAAAAGTCGAGATTGAAAACTCAAATGCTGATACAAAATTAAAAATCACACTGAGATCAATCGATGAACTTGACGAGTATTTCAATTCACATCTCCGTCAATTAATTCTACAGGGTCTGAATGAGGATACATCTGTTGTAATAGGTAGAATTCACCTTCAATAGTGGAAAATACTCATACGTATGTATGAGGATAACAAGTTTTCTTGGAAGCTCAGTCGACAAAGTGATGGTGCAATAGCTCTCGCATGCTTAGACTTATATACACATAGACTAGCGCTTGTGGAAGAGTCTCTCTTGGGCTGCTATTTTGTGCATCGAAATGAAGTACCTCTGCGGCTATCTTTCAAGAGAGAAACAATTTAGGTGACAATAAAAATGGCAAGACCAGTACGTGCTACAGCAGCAAAAGGTTCCACTATTTGTTCTGTTTGTGGCGGCAGTGATTTTTATCAAGATCACGCTCGTGGTGAATCAATCTGCACTTCGTGTGGTTGCGTAATTAATGAACGAAATCTAGACACGGGTCCCGAATGGCGTGCTTTCACTGCAGAAGAACGTAACGCGAGGGCTCGGACCGGTTCTCCCATGACTTTGACCATGGCTGATAAGGGTCTTGCAACAACTATTGGCTGGAGTGATCGTGATGCTAACGGTCGCGCAATTGCTGCTTCTAGTCGTGCAGCCATCTACCGAATGAGGAAATGGCAGATTCGAACTTTAGTCCATAGTTCACAACATAGGAATCTTAGTATTGCAATGAGTGAGATGGACCGACTGACTTCTCAGCTAGGTGTCCCTCATGAAACCAAAGAAACCGCTGCTCTTGTTTACAGAAAAGCACTCAATAAGCGTCTTGTCAGGGGAAGGAGTATTGAAGGAATGGTAGCTGCTACAATCTATCTATCCTGCAGAATCCACAAGATTCCCCGACAACTTGATGAGATAGTGACTGAAGCTCGAGTCAACAGAAAAGAACTTGGTCAGTGTGTCCGGCTCATTCTGAGAAACGTTGATGTAAAGGTCCCAATCCCCTCAGCAAATGACCTCATGCCTCGTATTTCCGCAGATCTTGGTCTAGATGGAAAAACTGTTCACACAGCGATGAGTATCATCAACGAAGCACGTGAGAAAGGAATTACTGCAGGTAAGGACCCAGGTGGTCTTGCAGCGGCAGCTCTCTATATTGCAGGCATCATTGAAGATGACAGACGCACTCAGAGAGAAATTGCTGAAGCTTCAAATGTGACTGAGGTTACTGTTAGGAACCGTTACAAGGATCTAGCAAACAGCCTGAAAATTACAATCAAACCATAGTAGTTGGGAAAATCCCAACTACTTTCTTCTTCTTTTTTTATCCACTATATTCATTTGCTTCAATATTCACTTGCCGCGGTGATTGTTATGCAGCAGTTTATTCTTGCTCTTTGTGGTCTTCCTGCATCAGGGAAATCAACCCTAGCTGACGCAATTCAGAACGCTTTGAACAACAGAGTAGAGATTGTCAGAACGGATGAATGGCGTAATGATGAATACTACACAGATTGGAAACCAGAAAAGGAAAAACCAGTTCGCATGAAAGCATTAGAAAGAGTCAAGGATCTTATAGCGGCAGGTAAGAGCGTTATCCATGATGATACGAACTATTACACAAGTATGCGACATGAGTTGTTCAAAATTGCTATTGAGAATAAATGTGGATTTGCTATTGTCCATGTAGCAACGCCTGTCGTAGTTGCTTTGCGATGGAATAAGACGCGTTCAGAAAGCCGGATTCCTGATAAAGTGATTAAAGATATTCTTGAACGTTTTGACAATCCTGGACATCGCTATCTTTGGGACACCTCTGATCTTGAAGTTTCTTTGGAGCTACAAGAAATTGATCGTGTAGTTTCAGAAATCATCGAGATTCTTGAAGGGCTAGAGCCAGCTAGGGAACCCAAACCTCGATTGGTCACGAGTATTGAATTCGGACGGTTAGATACTGCTACACGATTGACAGTATCAAAATTTTTACAGGAATATCCAGATCTCCGAGGGAATAGAGAGGTTTCAATCATCCGACGCGATTTTCTTCGTAAAGCTAGCGAAACAAAAATACCGGTTACGGGTGTGCATCAGCTCCTCTGGGATGAATTAATGAAACTGGTATAATGGCGGCCTCCTAAGAGAATCGAACTCTCAACGCTTGCACGTTCACGGGTTTGAAGCCCGCGGAACCAGACCACCAGTTCTGTAGAAGGCCAATAATGAACTAAAAATCTTCAATCGGTAATCCAAATTAAACTAAAGGTAGCGGCTTATTATTTCGTGCGTTCCTCGTTTCCACTCGATACTCTTCTTAGCTAATTCAGCAGCTATATTTCCTGGCAAAGGTTGCTCACGAGGCAATGATTCAATATTCGATAACCAACCTGAAGTTGTAAGTAGGAGTGGATTAACACTCTCATCTCCTTCAGTTGCTTTAATCATCATCTCTCTTCCGTGGGCTACCTGATAATATACCTCACTAAGTGGGGTTTTTTTCAGAATTTTATAGACGACCATGTCCCAGCACGTTTTAGCTACAAGGGCTCTTCGAAGCTTAGACCTGTCCTCTTCTGGAAGTGCTTTGAATTTATTAATGGATTCCTCTAAATTCTCCATAATGCCATCCAGGTACACTTTGAGCGCGACTTCATCCATGCCCTGTGCGTGGAGCTCGACTGATGCTTCTTCTTCATTAACCTTGACAGAAGCAAATGCTTTATCACCCGCAATTTGAAGAGAAAACTTCGCAAATCCTTGAAAGCTTGTACTCTCTGCTTCATTATATTCCTCGAGTAGCACGTTGGGTTTGGAAGAAATTGCATACCATGCCACTCTAAAAACTGCAGCAGAATCTTCTGAAACATACCTTTGTATCTGAGATATTTCAGCCATGTCGTCTATTGTATCCAAGTGTCTGGCCCTCCCTCAAGGACTCCTTGTTTATCCACTAGCTTCCTTATAGAGTTTAGTTGTAGCTGTTTCAACGTCTTCTTTTCTAACTCCGATAGCTGCATTCATCACAATATAGCTATGAGGATAGCCTTCTGTTGATGACCCATATTCACCGCTCTCCACAGCTCTTGGTCCCGTCACCCTTGAATTATAGAGTCTAGCTCCAATATCGTGTACATCTAAGCCATCCATGGATATTGCAAATGCTACTGGATTCTTCACTTTCAATACACGTTGACCTAGTTTTTCAGCGACATTCAGAAGATTTTCTTTCAAGAGTCTCAGATTCTCTAGCTGGTGTTTCTGCAATTGTTTGTATCTCTCGTGACCAAGAGATAGTAGAGCAGCCAGAGTCTGAATAACAGGGGCTGCACTAGCCCGTCCTGCATAGGTTTCTGAAGTCCAGGAAATGACCTCCTGTTTTGGAGATACCACAACTGAGCCACCTACTGGAGCTAAGAAATTCTTGTCACTACTTTGTACTATTGCATCGACCCGTCCAGCATCGATTGCAGACCGTATTTGCATCATTATTTCCTGGGATTGAACTCCATATGCATTGTTGATCACAAAAGGAATGTCGTGATCCGAACAGATACGGGCAATTTGCTTCACAGGGTCTGATTCACGCGGTGGAAAGAATGTGGTAGTAGCAAGAACTGCACACTCCTTTGTTTTACTGATACTTTTTTCGAATTCTCTGAGATCCATTCGAACTGCATCATCCTCAATAAGCGTTGGGATTGATGCCTCCTCTAATCCCGCTAGAGCAACACCTCGCTTCGGTGAGGCATGATCTATTCGTGGGTAGATTACTTGCTTGATTCCTAGTTCTCTTTTGAGTGCACCCAATATTAATGCAATACTCATTCCAGTAGATACCGGGGTGACTAATCCTGCTTTTACATTACTGAGACCCAATTTTCTAATTGCATCCAGGGCTATGCTGTTTGCTATTTGTTGCATCAATGAAGCCCCAGCTGCTTTCGGTTGTGGTGCTGAAAGTTGACCACTTCTACCAATTCCATGATTGAAGCCAGCCGCTAAACTGGCAATGTATGGTGATGCAACACGAGCTTCACGCTCTCCTACTCTTACAGCTTCTGGATCTTTATCGGTATCCATCGATGAAAGAATCTGGACCATTAATTCAAGTTGAAGATCCGTTAATCCTGTATCTGGAAAGACTCGTCTATTCAGAACATCACGAACGGGTGCAAGTAATGAATCAATAGTCGTTCGGCCTCTGCGTGCTATGCTCTCTGGAATTGTCTTGTCCAGAATTCTATCGATCTCATCATGGTCCAAAGCTAAATTCCTCCATTACAAGACGCTCATACTGCACATCATCATCTTGCATGACTTCCTTATCAAAAGCTACTGAAACAACACCCCGTGTACCGAATGGGGTCTTAATAATTCCAACTGCACCGTTTGTTGTCATGACTTGTGACCCTACAATGGATTCTGCCACGCTTTTACTAGATGCTAATCCTATGACTAGAACATCTTTTTCTCGTACTCGCTGAATCTTTCCATTTCGAATCTTTCTTTTGTTTAGAACGACTTTTTCTAATATTTCTGAAATTCTACCAGAACCAATTATTCTCATTTGATCTTGTGCTAAGTCAGTACGAAGAAGCAAGACTTTAGCTCTCACGTCTATTGCAATGGGCCGTTGGAGGACCAAAGCTGCATTAAATGAACCGGCCTTAAACTCATCTAGCACTACTCGATTTCCATCACGTATCTCGAACGGGATGATTTTTGATGTAATCATTGGCATGCCTATTGCTACACTGATGACCATATTCTGTGTAATTCTCCCACGATAGAGCGGATTAGTTTCTGCATGAATTGCTACTGCATTGGAAATAGGAATAGACCCTGGTGTTCCCAAGTAGTCACCTCGTATGATTTGTGTATAATCGATTTCAGGTGTATTAATACCAACGCGGTCTCCTGCGGATGCTTCTTTGCGGCTTGTGCCAAATGTTTGAATTGATCGGACTTTGCTAGTAATTCCTGATGGGAAAAATTCTACGGCATCATTTGTTGATAGATGCCCTCGAAGAATAGTACCTGTAACAACAGAACCATGTCCTTTTACTGAAAATGCATGATCTATAGGTATCAATACCGGACCATCAGTGAATCTTGTTCTAGGAACTATTACTTTGAGAAGGGCTTTGCGTAAATCATCGATACCCTCTCTGTTTTGTGATGAAACTGTAACGTATTCTACTTTGTTGAAACCTGCATCTCCTACTATCTTCTTCATCAAAGCTTTTACTTCTGCTAATCGTTTATCATCAACCAAATCACTCTTTGTAATCGCGACGACCACCGAATCGATTTCCATAGAACGTAGAACAACGAGATGCTCTCCAGTCTGTATTTTTGGTCCTTCATCAGCAGCAACGGTTAGAATTGCACTATCTATGATATTCGCTCCGGCAACAACACTTCTAATGAGGTCCGCATGTCCTGGTGCATCGACTAATGTAACAAGATACTTTTCAAGAACGAACATTGTAAAACCAAGGTCTATGGTAATCCCGCGTTCCTGTGCCTGTGGATGTTTGTCCAATCCTGCTGTAGAAACCTGGTCACTAATAGCACGAGCCAACGCTGTCTTTCCATGGTCAATATGACCCATAAGACCAATGTGTACTGGTACCAGATTATCCATAGTTTTCCAATCTATCCAGTAGAGGAATCAGACATTAAACCTTCCCACTCTATCTTATCAAAGTGTAGAGGAGTTTATTGGGACGATTGGTAAACAGACAAGTATGGTATCTAGGTCTCTTGAAAAGATGATGCTCATTGCAGTAGGTCTCTCCACTGCAGTAATTATTGGAGTTCCTGTCTTACTCTATGCAATTGATACAATGTCTTATTCAACTCATCTTCAGGATGCACATCTTGCAGCTGATAATATTCTTCATGCAACGGAACAGCTGGATACAGCAGAGTTGAATACTACGACCATCCGCGTCCACATTCCAACGGGTATGTCAATGGTGGTTGATGGGTCAACATTGACAATCTCCGTTCTAATTAACAGTCAAACTACAAGTTGGTCGGATTCCTATACTCATCAGATTGTCATCAATCCTCCCACTGAAGCTGGAACTTATGATATGGAATTCACAATGATTTCAAATGTTATTCATATCACATACACGCTCGTTTCTTTCTGAAGTGAATCTACATCACGTAAGAGTAGCTCTTTCAGTTCAGCATAACGTTTTTAATCATGCCACAAGTTCTCGCCGTCATCAGCGCTCTTGATGAGGAATAAACTCATGACTGAAGATGCCGAACCGTTAGAAGATACTGGTGAGGAAGAAGAAACTGTTGAACCAGTTGTAGAG